>Ga0101944_10006136_pt1 | contig 13028 bp, 12 predicted proteins | sample DewCreD2012metaG_FD_75245 | JGI IMG/M metagenome (GOLD analysis project Ga0101944, IMG submission 75245) | Hot spring sediment bacterial and archeal communities from British Columbia, Canada, to study Microbial Dark Matter (Phase II) - Dewar... ... | reverse complement strand
CAGGATGATAGCCCGCTCCACCAGCCCGAAACCCACTTGCTGGGAGTCGGCCGGAGCGGATTCAGCTCGGCGAGAGTAAAGCGTGTGCTGCTGGCCGACGACGATGATCGAGCACGTTCCGCTCTTCGCCTGCTACTGCAGGAAACCCTCCGCGAGGTCGCAGGCAGCCTCCGAGTGAGTGAAGCCGCCGATGCATGGGAACTGTGGGGCCAGTTGCGTGGCTCCTCCTTCGACCTCGTCATCCTCGATTGGGAGTTACCAGGGACCCAGTCTCTGACCTGTCTGCGCCTCATCCGTGAGTCCCAGCCTACTTGCCACGTCATCACCATAAGTAGTCGACCCGAGGCTCGGTCCGAGGCTTTGTCAGCAGGTGCTCACAGCTTCGTGGGACGGAACGACCCCGCCCAAGCACTGACGAAAGCAGTGCTGGAAGCGATGGGCACGTAAGAGGCGAGGCCGCCCGTCACCCGTGCTTATGATGCCGCCCAGGTAAGTACTGCTCCGTCAGCAGACGAAGAGAACGCTCCAGTGCTTGATGCCTTCCCCGGCCGACTACTTCTTCTTCGATCGCGTCGAACGCTTCTCGCATCTCGGCCTGTGCCGCGGGCGCCAGCGTTTGGACCAGCCGTAGCCGGAGCGCGTCCAAGATGTCGAGCATCACGAGCACGTCCGCGTGCTCTTTCTGGAGATCGTCAGAAAGAGTCGCCTTTGCCATATCCCACCTCAGCACGATCTCGGCGTCGCCAGCAGGGTAGCAACGCTATCTATGATGATCTTACTCCCGCCAAGCCCGGAAAGGCCCCTGGCAGCAAGTGGAGGCATGCAGCCTGTCGCGCCTCTTGTCAAAGTTATTGATATCTGTATATAATGAGTTTCGCAAATAAGCGATAACGAAAACGCTCAACCAACCGGGAGGAAGCGCGCCGGTGGATATGCGACCCCTCTTCAAGATGCACGCCGAACTCTGCCAGGCCTTGGCTAACGAGCACCGTCTGGCCATCATGTACGAGCTCAAAGACGGGGAAAAATGTGTTACTGACCTAGCCGAGAGCCTGGGCATTTCGGTGCACAACGTCTCCCAGCATCTGCGGGTTCTGCGTGAGCGGTTGCTGGTGCGGACCCGCAAAGAAGGGCAGACCGTTTACTACTCCATCGCCAACCCCAAGTTCCTCGAGGCCTGCGCTCTCATCCGCCAGGGTCTGCTTGAGGAACACCAGGCCGAAGGTACAGCTCTGCACGCAGCCGCCGGGGCGTTCGACCCTGTGGCCGCGCTTCTTGGCGTCACCCCCGAACCGGCGACCGACAGCCGTGAACCCCATGAACCGTTAGCAATCTCGAAGGAAAGGGAGTAAGAGATGACCGATTTGGCCGCACTCAAAGGCGACAAGGTAGTGGACGCCCGCGGTACCTCCTGCCCGGGGCCAATCCTGGCCGCCAAGAAGGGTATCGCCGACGTCAAGGTGGGGCAGATAATGGAAGTCCTCGCCACTGACTCCGGCACACAGAAAGACCTGCCTGCTTGGGCCAAGAAGATGGGCCACGAGTACCTAGGCATGGTCGAGGAGCCGGGCTACCTCCGGCTTTTTGTAAAGAAGCTCAAGTAAGGCCGGTGAGAAGAAAGTGAGCGCAGACGGGGGCACGTTCACGCCCAAGATCTTGGTCTTCTCGACCCACAACATCTCCGACCCTGGTATCGACCTGGCCGGTAGTTCCCACTTACACTACTCACCCACGGCCATGGTGATAAGCCTACCCTGCACCAGCGGCATCCGCCCGGAATGGATCGTCTATGCCATCGAGAGAGGCTTCGACGGGGTGTTCGTGGCAGCGGATGGGGAGGAGTGCGCTTATCTACCCAACTGCGCGGAACTGACCTCTGAGATCATGGCTCGCGCGCAAAGGATGCTCGAAGAGCGTGGCCTGCAGCCCCAGCGGCTCAAGATGGCGGCGGTTTGCTCGGTCTGTGCCGACCCCTTCGTGAACCACATGCGGGAATTCGCCGAGGCGCTGGCTCCCCTGGGGCCGGCTAAGGCGGTGGCGGCATGAGCCCGGGTAGTGGCAACGGGGCTGGACGCGCGGGTCTCACCCCGGTCAAGTACGACGCCTTGGTGGTCGGGAGCGGCATCAGCGGCATGGAGTCCGCCCTCAAACTGGGCGACATGGGCTACAAGGTCCTCGTGGTGGAGAAGGCACCCAGCGTGGGTGGCAAGATGATCCTGCTTAGCAAGGTTTTCCCCACCCTGGACTGCGCGAGCTGTATCTCCACCCCCAAGATGGGGGCGACCATCCACCATCCCAACCTCACAGTCCTCACCTACAGTGAGGTCAAGGCCATCACCCCGCAGAACGGGGGCTACCGGGCCGTTATCAAGCGCAAGGCCCGCTACGTCGACGAAGCGGCTTGCACCGGCTGTCGGCAATGCGAGATGAACTGCAAGGTGGCGGTGCCCGATGAGTACAACGCCGACCTGGTCTCCCGTCGAGCCGCTTACATCGCCTTTCCCCAAGCGGTACCCAAGAAGGCGGTCATCGAGCGAGCGGGAACCTCACCCTGCACCTTCAGCTGCCCAGCGGGCATCAAAGCCCACGGGTACGTGGCCCTCATCCGCGCTGGCGAATATGAGAAGGCTTTCCAGCTAGTCTGCGAAGCCACGCCGCTCGTCGGTAGCCTGGGCCGCGCCTGTTATGCCCCTTGCGAATCGGAGTGCACTCGCGGCCGGTTGGAGGGTCCGCTTTCTATCCGGCGGCTCAAGCGCTTCATCGCCGACGTCCACTACGCCAAGCCGCGGACTCCTGTAGAGATACCGCCGCACAACGGCAAGAAGGTGGCCGTCATCGGGTCGGGGCCGGCTGGCCTCACCGCCGCCTGGCAGCTCGCCCGCAAGGGATACGAGGTCAAGATATTCGAGGCAGCTCCTGTGGCCGGCGGCATGCTGCGCCTCGCCCTACCGCCGTACCGGCTTCCCGGCGAAGTGGTCGACGAGGACGTCGCCAACGTGACCGACATTGGTGTCACCATCGCCACCAACACCAAGGTGGAAGACCTGCAGGCCCTTAAGCACGAGGGCTACGACGCCGTACTGGTCGCCATCGGCACGCATCTGGGCACCAAGCTGCGAGTGCCCGGCGAAGACTTGGATGGCGTTATGCGCGCCTCCGAGTTCCTGCGCGCCGCCAAACTAGGTGAACCGCTGCCGGTCGAAGGCAAGCGAGTAGTGGTTATCGGCGGCGGTAACGTAGCCATGGACGCTGCACGCACGGCTCTCCGTCTGGGTGCCGCCTCGGTCCAGGCCGTGAGCCTCGAGGCGCTCCACGAGATGCCCGCCCACCCCTGGGAGATCGCCGAGGCCAAGGCCGAGGGGGTGACCTTCAAGCATTCTTGCGGTGTCCGCGAGTTCGCTGGGAACGGCCGGGTCGAGCGCGTGAACCTGCTTCACTGTGTGTCGGTCTTCGATGAGCAGGGCCGTTTCAACCCCAAGTACTCCAACAAGAAGGCGGGCAGCCTGGAATGCGACCTCGTCGTGGTAGCCGCCGGCATGCGGCCCGACGCCGGCGAATTCGGCTTGCCTATCAATCCTTCGGGGACTATCCAGGCCGACCCTCACTCCATGCAGACTGCCATCCCCTGGGTCTTCGCTGCCGGCGATGTGGTAACCGGCCCCTCTATGATCACCACCGCCGCCGGGCAAGGCCGGCGGGCGGCCTACATGATCGACCGCTACCTGCAGGGCCTGGAGTTCGACACCCCAGACTACGAGAGCGACCTCCCCATGGTCGACAAAGATTCCGTGCTCGCCCGCCAAGCGACCTACCGGAGTCTGCCCGCCCGCAGCAAACTTGAGGAGCCCATCAAGCTCAAGCCGGGCGAGTTCTATCCCGACGAACCCACCATCACCGAGGAGCAAGCCCTCTACTGCGCCAGTCGCTGCCTGGACTGTGGCGTCTGTTCAGAGTGCCACGAGTGCGTGAACGTGTGCCCGGCCGACTGCATCCACTTGGAGATGAAGCAGCCGGAAGATCTAGAGGTCGAGGTGGGAGCGGTGGTGCTGGCCACCGGCTACACCCTGTTCTCGGCCGACAACAAGCCGCAGTACGGGTACGGTAAGTTCAAGAACGTCATCACCGGGATGCAGATGGACCGCTTGCTCGCCCCCACTCGCCCCTACAACGGGGTGCTGCGGCCCGGTGACGGCAAGGTACCGGAGAACATTGCCTTCATCCTGTGCACCGGCTCCCGCGACTTGACCTTGGACAACCCGCTGTGCTCCCGCATCTGTTGCATGTACTCCATAAAGCACAACCAGCTCATCATGGGGGCCCTGCCGCTAGCCGACGTCACTGTTTACTACATGGACGTGCGCGCCGCCAACAAGGGCTACAACGAGTTCTTCGAGCAGGCCAAGGCCATGGGCGCCAACTTCGTGAAGGGCCGGGTTTCGAGCATCACCGAGAAGGAGAACGGTGACCTGGTACTTCGCTACGAAGATATCGAGAGCGGCGAGCTCCGTGAAACTGAGCATGACTTGGTGGTGCTCGCGGTAGGCGTCCGTCCTAACCTGGAGGCCAGTAAGCTCTTCGTGGGCTGCGAACTCGGGCTTGACGACTACCAGTTCGTCGCCGAGGCCGACGAGGACCGCGACCCGGGAGCCACTGATCTTCCCGGAGTGTTCGTGGCGGGCACGGCGGCCGGAGCGCGCGACATACCCGATTCCATCCTGCACGCCGGCGCGGCAGTGGCACAGGCGGCCGCTCACCTGGAAAGACTGCGGGCAAAAACCACCGGAGCGACAGTGGGCGACGCGGCGGCGGGCGACGCGGCGACGGCAGGCGACGCGCCGGCGGCCGCATCGGAGGTGAAGTCATGAGCGAACCCAGACGGCTGGGCGTCTACGTCTGCCACTGCGGAGGCAACATCTCGGACTATGTGGACGTGGACAAGGTGGTGGCCGAGCTACAGAGCGACCCTGACGTAGTGGTGGCCAAGACGGCCATGTTCACCTGCTCCGACGCTTCGCAGCAGGAGATCATCCAGGACGTCCTCGAGAACAAGCTCGACGGCATCGTCGTGGCCTCCTGCTCACCCAAGCTCCACACCTTCACCTTCCGCGAGGTGGCCAAACGGGCCGGGCTCAGCCCCTATCAGTACACCCAGGTGAACATCCGGGAACAATGCTCCTGGGCCCACACCGATGACTGCGCCGGTGCCACCCTCAAGGCGCTACGGCTGGTGAAAGCGGGAGTGGGCCGCACCCGGCTGACCGTGCCCCTCGAGCCCATAGTGGTGGAGACTGTACCCAAGGCGGTCGTCATCGGAGGTGGCGTCGCTGGACTGCGTGCAGCGCTTGCCCTGGCCGAGATCGGGATAGCGGTGTTCTTGGTGGAAAAGGAAGACCATCTCGGCGGCTGGGTGGCCCGGTTCGGGGAGATGTATCCCAAGGGCCGGAACGGCCTGGAGCTGGTGAAGGGGCTAGAGGAGAAGGTCCGCTCGCACTCCGACATCACCGTCTTCACCGGGGCGGAGGTCGTGAGCAAAGCAGGCAGTTTCGGGAACTATGAAGTACAAATACGGGTCGACCGGGAGACCGGCGAGACGGTCACCGTGCAAGCGGGCTCTGTCGTCGTCGCCACCGGCTTCGAAGCCTATCCAGTGAGCGAGGGCGAGTTCGGCTACGGACTGCCGGGAGTGGTGACTCTGCCCGAGTTCAAAGAGCTGCTCGATGCCGGCGCGAGCACCGACGGTCCGCTCACCTACCAAGGCAAACCGGTCGAGAACATCGTGTACATCTACTGTGTGGGCAGCCGCCAAGACCCCTCGGAGGTGGAGGGCGCTCATGAATACTGCTCGCGGTACTGCTGCACGGCGGCTGTACACGCGGCGGTAGAAGCGGCAAACAAGCCGGGGCGCGTGCATCAGTTCCACCTGCACCGCGACGTGCGCACCTACGGCAAGTATGAGCTGCTCTATGGCGAGGCGGCAGACAAGGGGTCCATCTTCGTGAAGGTCCCCGACGACGAGCCTCCAGTAGTGCAGACCGATCCCGAGACCGGCGCCCTGTTGGTGACCACCCGTGACCTACTCGCCGGCGGCGAGACAGTGGAGATACCCGCCGACCTGGTAGTGCTGATCACCGGGATGGTGCCGCGGGCCAACGACGAGCTGACCCGCGCTCTCAAGCTCCCCATCAGCAAGAGCGGTTTCTACAATGAGATACACCCCAAGCTCCGGCCAGTGGAGACCGTGGTGGACGGCGTCTACATCTGCGGGACTTGCCAGCAGCCGATGAGTTCTTCCGAAGCGCTGGCTTCGGCGTTAGCTGCCGTCACTCAAAGTGCGGCCATCCTCAAACGCGGCTTCGCTGAACTTGACCCCCTGGTGGCGCTGGTCGACCCCGAGAAGTGCACCTGGTGCGGTGGGTGCGCCCAGGTCTGCCCCTACGGAGCGCCCCAGCAGGTGGCGTTCGACGGCAAGCAGGTGGCGGTCATCGACAAGACGGCCTGCAAGGGCTGCGGCGGCTGCGTGCCGGCTTGTCCGCAAAGCGCTATCGACCTGGAAGGCTACACGGACGCCCAGATCAAGGCCATGATCGACGGTTTGTTGACGGAGGGCTCATTGGAGGAGGTGGCGGTATGACCAGCATCACCAGCCAGTCGCCGGTCGCGGCGTCGGGCCGCCCGGCCATCAGCTCCCCCCGCGACACACGCGAGATCATCCGCGAGGAGCACTTCATGCGGAACCGCATCCTCACCTTGGTCCGCAAAGAGCCCCGCACCATCCCCGAGTTGGCCGAGGCGCTGGGCCATCCCACTTCGGAAGTCACCTATTGGGTGATGGGCATGCGCAAGTACGGCTACCTGGTCGAAGAGCGCGAAGTGACCGACGAGGGCTACTACCGCTACCGGCCAGCCGAAAGGGCGGAGTGATGGGACCGGGCAGCCTGGGCGCGAGAGACGCGAATCCGCGGCGGACGAATCGGCGACGGGCCAACCCGCGGCGCGCGAATCCCCGCCTTATCGATGACCTCTCCCGTTTCGGGGCCGAAGACGTCCAGAAGTGTTACAACTGCGGCAACTGCACCGCCGTCTGCTCCCTGGCCGACAGCGACTACACTTTCCCTCGCCGCCTGATGCATACGCTCCAACTGGGACTCGAGACGAAGCTGGAGAGCAGCCTGGAGCCCTGGCTCTGCTACTACTGCGGCGAGTGCTCCACTAACTGTCCCCGCGAAGCTCAACCGGGCGAGACCATGATGAGTCTGCGTCGCTGGTTGACCTCCCGCTACGACTTCACCGGCATCGGGCGTCTGTTCTACCGGCGCCCGGCTGTGGAGATCATAACTGTGCTGGTGGTGGCCCTGCTCACTGGGATAGGGTTCACGCTGTTCGGGATCTTAGGTGGCGATATCAGGCAATACACGGGGCCGCAGGCCTTCTTGCCCGCCGCGACCATCCATGTCTTCGACTGGGCGCTGGCCGGGGTGCTCCTCGCCTTTCTCGTCCCCAACATGTTTCGCATGTGGTGGTTCACGCTGGGACGGGAGACCTTGGGGCAGGGGCGTCGACTCCGGCTGCCGCTGGTCGCTTATCTCAAGTCCCTTTATCTCTTCCCCCTGCATTTCCTCACGCAGAAGCGCTACGCGAAGTGCGAGCGGAGGCGCCCGTGGGCGGTCCATCTGGCTCTCATGCTGAGCTACGTGACCATGCTCGTTCTCATCATGTTCTTCTTGCGCGCCATGTGGTCCGGCCCGGCCATCGATTGGCGCGTGCACGTTTTTGGGTACTTGGCCAGCATCGGACTGATAGGAGCCACTATCTGGGCGCTGCGGGGAAGAATCAAGAAGACCGAGGTCTACCACCAACGATCGCACGAGAGCGACTGGATCTTCCTGGTCTTGCTCCTGATCGTGGCGGTGACCGGCGTTCTTCAGCACGGGTTGCATCGGGCCGGCGCCGACGTGGCGGCCAATGTGGCCTACGTGGTGCACCTGATGGCGGTCGTGCCCATGCTTGGGCTGGAGGTGCCCTTCAGCAAGTGGTCGCACATGGCGTACCGCCCGCTCGCCATGTACTTGTCAGTGTTGAAGAAGCAGACCGTGCCTCTGCGACAAGACGAGGAGGCGACCGAAGGGATGGGCGCGGAGGCAACAGCGTAGAAGCCACAGCGTAGAAGCAGCGGCGCGGAAGCGGCGGCGCGGAAGCGGCGGCGCGGAAGCGGCGGCGCGGAAGCGGCGCAGCAGTCTCGGGACGTGACAGTCTGGCGGCGGGTCTAGACCCGGCAAGAAAGGGAGGTAAACAGCAAGTGGAGACCACTAAGAAGACCATCATCGTGTTCAGCGGCGATTTCGATAAGGTCATGGCTGCTCTGATCATCGCCAACGGAGCGGCAGCTATGGGCGATCAGGTGACCATGTTCTTCACCTTCTGGGGCCTGAACGCCATCCGCAAACCGGAGAAGGTGAAGGCGCCAGGCAAGAAAAGCTTCTTGCAGAAGATGTTCGGCATGATGATGCCGCGCGGTATCAACAAGCTCGGCCTCTCGAAGATGAATTTCTGCGGCATGGGCGTGCCCCTCATGAACAAGGTCATCAAGGCGGAGGGGGCCATGACACTGCCGCGGTTGCTGGAAGCCGCCCGTGAGCAGGGAGTGCGGCTAGTGGCCTGCACCATGACCATGGACCTGCTCGGCTTCAAGAAGGAAGAGCTCCTGGACGGCATCGAGTACGCCGGCGTGGCCGCCTACTTGGCGGAAGCGGACGAGGCGAACGTCAACCTGTTCATCTAGCGCCTGGTCGAGTGACGCCTTCCCATTGCGACTGTAGGGGGCGCGCCGCCCGCGCCAACGCGGGCGGCGCGCCCTACCCGTCTCTCCAGGCCGCTCGCCTTCGCTTCCCGCTCCCCACGGCTCTGACTCGCCACCGGCAAATCACTCTTTGTAATCCGCCTCATCGATGCAGTAGCAGGTCTTGCCGCGGAGGTCCTCCGGGATGAAGCGACGATTACCGAATGGCGCTGTCATGCGAGAGAAACCAGGAGGATGGTTCGTATGCCGCCGCCACCAACCGGTGGCGGCGGCATACGCCTGAGTGCGGACCTCGCCTAACTTATCTGCCCTAGTCCCCTGTACGCGGAGTAACCGTGGCCGCACTTGCCGGGGAGGGGGGTCTGGTTTCAGTGATCAGCTCTTCCGGTATGGCCCGCGTGTAGACCGTGAAGTCGCTGCCGCCAGCGGTCACGCCTCTCATCCGGTAGTAGGGGGCTACGAATTCCTGGGGGTAGCCTACCGGATCGCACCAGTAGACCATTTCCACCTGCTGGATGATCCCCTTATCTTCGGCCGGGTCGGCCTCCATAATGCCACCTTTGCCCGCCAAGATGTTGTCAATCGCCTGTTGCCCAGAGATGGTCGGGTATTTCTTGTATTCGTCGACCTGTGGCCAATAGACCGCAGCCCCTGTCACGCGGGCTCCTTCGCCGAAGAACACGGAGATTTTAGGACCCACGCCCGCCCACGGTAGTCCACCGAGAGCGCCAGACGTGAAATGGACCTCGACCGACAGCGGGTACGTCGCTTCCTTCCCTGCTCCCTCGGTCTTGGTCATCGTTTCAGTGGAAAGGCCGGCGAAGACAGCGCCTTCACGCCAGAGGCCTGTGCCCTTCAAGAACTTCTCGGCCTCCGTTCGATAGTAGTCTTCGTCGCGAACGTCCTGTAGCGGCCGCGGACTTCCGTCAAGGGCCGGGGTGTCGTAGTAGAGGGCACCGGAGACCTTGTCCACGTGCACGTCACCTGACGCATTGCGGGCGAAAAGGAAATCATCCGTCTCGCCCACCTCGGCGCTTCCGAGCCCCAGTCTCTTCGCGACCTCTCGCACGTTGTCCTTGTCGACCTTGGGATGTCGGACCTTGTACACCATGACGGACCCGGAAGCCGGCAGCTCTGTCGCCACAGAGAGATCCCTCAGCTTGCTGGGAGATCCATACAGGGGCTCAGCGATGAGTGTGATGGGGGAGAGTGAGGATTGCCCCGCACCGGTGATGGACTCGCCCGTGTTATCGGAAGAGACCGGTTGCGAACAGGAGGCCGTAACAGACACGGTCACCAGCAGCGCGGCGGCGACCAGAAGAAGTGGCCTTGCTCTCATGTCGATTCCTCCCTTCACGGCTGGGCGGTCAGCGGGTACTGAAACTTCGAATAGAGGTAGTCCGTACTAGGACTCCAATCCGGCGGGTCACTCGCCACAGGGCCGCCCTCGCCCCAAATCTTATCCGTGTAGCAGGAGTCCGCAGCGAACATGCAGGCAATATGGTAGGCATCATGCTGCTGAGTGTCCCACGCGTACTTCTTCCACGCGAGCCAGACCGACTTGCTCTGGTCCGCCGCCCAATAGGCGAATCTGGAGCCGCCATTGGCCGTGACCAGCATCCCACTGTTGAAACCACATATGGAGTGCAACCCATTGAAAGCCGGGCCGATTTCGGTGTTGGACCCATTAAGGAAATTGCACGTGAAGGCCAGCAGCCACTCGCAGTCCCGGTCCCCCAGCCCGAGGTCGTAGTGAGTGGTATACCAGTCATTCCTGCTGACGGTGAAGACGAATACGTCGCCAGTCCCGTGGCCACACCAGGCCGCGAGGTCGACGTCATCGGCCAAGCGATAGTCGTTGCCCCAATCGCGCTTGACTTCCAATCAAGTTCCCATGCGTCTTCGTCCTCATAATAGAAGCGGTAAGTCCAACTAGAATTCGGATCATTGACAATCCCGTTCAGCCCCGAGATGCAGTCGTAGCAAGTGTAAAGGTTGCCGTACACAGCCGCAGGGCTTCCCGTGCCTTGATAGGCACCACAAGCCTCACCCATGATCTGAAGAGCACTTCCGTCAACGTCGGCTTTGACCGGGCTAGCCATGAAGAACGGGCACAACATCACGCCAACCAGGACTGTTCCCAGCACCTCGAACAATGATCTTGATCTCACTGGTCTCTCGCCTCCTCACTTCTCCCAGCTTGATCTGCACCGGGCGGCGATACGTCGCTCGCGTCGTGTCATTGCTCCTCCCCCGAGCCCGGCCGGTTCCAGAGCACGGTACACACCGGCCAGGCCTCGGGCGCCCACCCTCACCGGCGGTGGACGCGAACAACGGCAGCAGGGGCCGATGAGCAGCGGACGGTCTGGAAACAGGAACGCTAAGACGGAGAGGCGAACGAGGGAAGGAAGGAAAGAAGGAAGGAAACCCCAGCGCCATGCGGCCCGACCACATCTATTCGGAAGACGGGCACAGCCTCACCGAGGCCTGCCGCCGCAGACCCGTCGAGCCCCTGCCAAAGCGGAGACTGTCTTGCCTCGGCCCCAATCGCCCGGTCTCCTGTGCTGCCCTTGCCCAACTCCCCCACCCCCATGCGGGAAAGATATGCTTCAGGAAGCGCATGTTCTACCCTAATGGAAGGCGACGGGTCTGTCAAGAAATAGGCAACTGGGGAAAGCAGGGCGAGCAAACGCCGGGAGCGTGGAGTCCAGGCGCTTCTGATTCCCAGCTTCCTCGGTGACAGCCCGTCACAACTCCGTGCCTGGGCCTTTAAGCGGAGGGCGTCCCCTTGCTACTTCACGTAATCCGCCTCATCGATGCAGTAGCAGGTCCTGCCGTCCAAGCCCTCCAGCGCGAAGTCCGGGCTGTAGACCAGGCCGGTGATGACGTAGCCCAGGGTGATATCCCTCCGGTACTCGATCTTGAGGATACCGTCGGAAAGAAGGTGGATGCTCGTGGGCTGCATCCCCAAAGAGATCTGCTTGTTCACGGCGACATCGCCCAGGCGGTCGAACACCTCTCGGTAGACTTTGGTCACCGGGTCGATGCTCTCGACCTTGGCGAGGCCGTCGCCCGGGGCCAGGCCGGCGAACTTCTCGTGCGACAGCTTCTTCTTCATGAGAAGGGGGAACCCGTCTACGAACAGGTAGTGGTTCTTTTCCGAGAAGAAAACATAGAGCCGACCTCCGGCGTCCGTGTCATACATCACGTAGACGCTGGTCCCCTCCCACGTGCGCCTTATGGCCGACGAGGGGAAAATGGTCTGCAGGTGCTCAAAAGAATCCGGCCGAAAGCTGTACGGGAGACGGAAGCCCGCATCCACACCCAGAGTCACGCAGCCGTCACTGGCGAAGATCAAGTCGCTTTCGCGGTAAATGGGAACCTTCAGGGAGCCACTCCCTACGGCGGCTGCGTGCTCAGCCAAGAAGGCCGTGGGGTCATCCACCACCCCGGGATTCGGGCCCCACTCTTCGGCCTCAGACCGCTTCTCCTCAATGCTGACCGAGGTGCAGGCGCCGGCCCCGACCGCGACCAGGCTGGCGGCCATCGCAAGCGCGACAGCAACCGCCAGGGCCACGACCGCGGCCAAGACGACGCCGGCGACTGCGGCGACAGACGGGACACCAGTGGCGACCAGGCAAGTCCTCGCTGACAGCCTGATGCCTGGGTGACGCTTCATCTCTCCCCCCTCCCCAGCTCAAGCGTACCACTGGCGCCGGCCAAGTCGCACGGGGCGCCCCGCAGTATTGGGTGGGACGCCACGTCGGCACGGCACTGTGGCCCTGCGTCAGGGCGACACCGCGGTCCTGCCCGGGTGCGTCAACGCGGTGGCTTCACTCCAGCGGTATCACCGGCAACAGCAGGTGCGATGGGTGCTCCGCGTCGTGGAACACCTTGTGCAACACGGTCTTGCTGGAGCACACGTGGTAGGGGATGTACTCCACAGCAGTCTCTCCCGCCACTCCCTCCGGCAGATCGAGACTCGTGATCTCCAGGCAGATGCGGTGGCCCGCTTTGAACAGGTTGGCAGTGGAGAGAATCTCCACCTGATACTCGTTGATCTCGCCGGGAACCACCGGCTGGATGGTCTCGGGACTGAGCGTATGCCAGGGCTTCCAAGGTTTGGAACGCGCGGGGTCAAGTCGGCGGCGGGAGGCCTTGAGCCAGCCGCGGGTGAGTTCCCGCTCCGGCAAGTCTTTGGGCACCTCGCGCTCGCCCGGCCGCGCCGCCT
>Ga0101944_10006134_pt1 | contig 13032 bp, 9 predicted proteins | sample DewCreD2012metaG_FD_75245 | JGI IMG/M metagenome (GOLD analysis project Ga0101944, IMG submission 75245) | Hot spring sediment bacterial and archeal communities from British Columbia, Canada, to study Microbial Dark Matter (Phase II) - Dewar... ... | reverse complement strand
GGAGGTTCTGGTCACCGGGGCCACCGGGGGGGTAGGTACCCTTGCCGTGGCCATTCTGAGTCGATTGGGGTATTCCGTTGCAGCCGCTTCCGGAAAGCCGGATGCGGCAGAGCGGCTTCAGTCCTTCGGTGTCCGCCGGATCGTCGATCGCAGCGTTCTTCGGGACAATCCGCAGAAAGCCCTTCTTCCGGCTGTCTGGCACGGGGTTGTCGATACGGTCGGAGGAGAGCTGCTCGTCAGCGCGATCAAGTCCACCCATCCGCATGGGCCGGTGACGACGTGCGGAAACGTCGCATCGCCGCAATTGTCGCTGACGGTCTATCCGTTCATTCTGAGAGGGGTGACCCTCTATGGCATCGATTCGGCCCAGACACGGATGCCGCTTCGGCGCTGGATCTGGGAAAGGCTGGCAACCGATTGGAAGCCGAAGGGGCTGGTGCAGATATACCGGGAAGTGGGCCTCGATGAACTGGAGGCGGAAATTCAGGCCATGCTTGCCGGAAAGGGTGCAGGGCGCGTGGTGGTGCGGTTGGGATGAACACGGAAGGGGCGGTCATTCCGCCATGAACGTTCAGGAAGGAAGGTTCCATGTGTGAAGCAAATGCCTATTTGATCGAAGGTGGAGAAACCAAACTCGTCATGGAAGCCGTGGATGTCGTGGAACCCGAGGAGGGGGGCCTGCGGCTGATCAACATTTTCGGGGATCAGAAATTCGTCAAGGCGAAGATTCATTCCCTGTCGCTGGTGGACCACAAGGTGTTCCTCAAGCATGAACCCTTTTCGGTGTAGCATGGGGGTTGGGGCCAAGATGCGACGGCTGTCGGCTTCCGGTGCAGGGGCGCCATGAAGATCGTCGTCGCCCGAACGGCCGGCTTTTGCATGGGCGTCAAGCGAGCCGTCGAAATGGTGCTGGATGCTCCGTCCGAGCAGGAGCCGCCGATTCAGACCTACGGTCCGCTGATCCACAACCCGCAGGTCCTCGAGCTGCTGGAAGAAAAGGGGATTCGCGTCCTCGACAGCGTTCCGGACGCTGGATCAGGCACGGTCATCATCCGGGCGCATGGCGTGCCGCCCGAAGAAAAGACGGCCCTGGTTCAGGCAGGGTTTCGGGTGATCGATGCCACCTGTCCCCGGGTGATCAAGGTGCAGCAGATCATCCGCAAGCACGCCCGGCAGGGTTTTTCGATCGTGATCCTGGGAGATGCCGACCATCCGGAGGTGAAGGGGCTCAAGGGGTTTTCAGAGGGAAAGGGCTTTGTGGTCGCCGATCTCGACGAGCTATCACGCCTTCCGGTATTCGAACGAGCGATCGTCGTCGCCCAGACCACCTACAATTCGAACCTGTTTTTGGAAGTCAAGCAATGGCTCCTGCAGCATCGACCCGATTACACGGTCTTCGATACCATCTGCGATTCCACCTCCACCCGCCAGGCAGAGGTCCGGGAACTTGCCAGGGTTTGTGATCTGCTGATCGTGGTGGGGGGAAAGACAAGCGGAAATACGAGGCGGCTTGCCGAGGTTGCCGAGCAAAACGGTGTGCGAACCCTTGCGGTTGAATCGGACATGGATATCGATCCGGCGGCGCTCGAAGGGGTGAACGTCGTTGGGATCACGGCGGGGGCTTCCACACCGAATTGGGTCATCAACCGGGTGGTGCGTCGTGTCGAGGGGCTTTCGCTCAAAAGAAGTTTGGGGGTCAAACGCACCTGGTTCGTTTTGCAGCAAGCGCTCCTGCTGACCAATGTCTACGTGGCCCTTGGAGCAGGCGCCTTATGTGTGGCTTGTTCCAAACTGCTTTCCATACCCGGTTCGAAGGGCCATGCCGTCATCGCCATGCTGTATGTGCTGTCCATGCACATGCTGAACAACCTGACCGGAAGCCATGCGGACCGCTACAACGATCCGGATCGCGAAAAATTCTACCGCAGGCACCGCAGGCCCTTGGGCATCATGGCGGTCGTTTCCGGTGCGGCCGGCATCTGGTATGCCTTCGGGCTGGGCTGGGTTCCCTTTCTGGTGCTGCTCTTCATGAGTGTCACCGGCCTGTCGTACAATGTTCCGGTCATCCCCCATCGGCCGAAGGTCCGTATCCGGCGGCTTCGGGACATTCCGGGTTCCAAAACGGTGCTGATCGCAGTCGCTTGGGGGGTGGTGACAGCCCTGCTGCCGGCACTGTCGCATTTTCGGATGCTCCCCATCGAGGCCCTTCCCGTGTTTCTTTGGGGCTCAGGGCTCGTCTTCGTTCGGACGGCCTTCTTCGACATTCTCGACATGCAGGGGGATCGGATCGTTGGCCGGGAAACCATTCCCCTCGTATTGGGCGAGGAAAAAACCTTTCGAATGCTGTATGTGTTTCTGTATGCCCTGGGGCTTTTACCGATTCTGGGGGTGCTTCTGGGGTGGTTTCCCCACTGGGCGGTGTTTCTGGCGATCTGTCCGGCGCTGATGGGCTGGATCATCGGATGGCATCGCAGAGGACACATGATGCCTGGCATTCGTCTCGAATTCCGGATGGAAACGGCCCTGCTGCTTTCCGGTGCGGTGGCCGGAGCAGCCGCACTGCTCGGACTACCGTAAGAAGGCCTCCGGCGGGAGCCGGTTGACCGCGAATCAGCAGCACATGTCGATCCGTTTTCAGACAACCCCCAACAGAAGGGTTTCGATGTGGTTCATTCCCCTCTCGTTCAAGCCTTGCTCGATCCCACCCGTTACCCGCACCCCGTCGATGATGTCCGTCTGATCGAAACCCACATCAGCTGGGTATTTTTGGCCGGTGCCTTTGCCTACAAGATCAAAAAGCCCATCGATTTGGGATTTCTCGATTTTTCGACCCTCGAAAAACGCAAACGTGCCTGTGAAGAAGAGCTGCGCCTCAACCGGCGGACCGCGCCCGATCTGTATCTGGCCGTCCTGCCGGTGTATGGGTCGGCCGAAGCCCCTGTATGGTCGGAAGGCTCCGGTGATCCCATCGAATATGCCGTTCAGATGGTTCGGTTCGACGAGAACCGGCAGATGGATCGGATGCTGGCCGAAGGGCTGCTGACGGCTCGCCACATGGATGCCTTGGCGGAAACCGTTGCCGAATTTCACGAGAAGCATGCCGCACGTTCTTTGGATGCCGATTACGGCCGTCCGGATAGCATCCAGAAAGCCTGGGAAGACAATTTCCGTCAGATCCGTCATGGGCATCCACCGATGGATTGCATCGAACGTCTGGATGCCATCGAACGATGGACTGCAGAACGCCATGAAGCGCTCCGAGAGCGGTTCGTCGAACGAAAGGCAGCCGGCTTCATTCGGGAATGTCACGGAGATCTGCATCTGAAGAACCTTGCTTGGATCGCGGAGCGGCCGCTCGTGTTCGACTGCATCGAATTCGATCCCTTTCTGCGCTGGATCGATGTGATGAACGACTGCGCCTTTCTGTCGATGGATCTGGAATTCCAAGGCGTATTCCCCCTGTCCCAGCGGTTTCTGGACGGATATATCGAGCGGACCGGGGATTTCGAGGGTCTTTCCCTGCTGCGCTTCTACAAGGTGTACCGGGCGATGGTTCGGGCCAAAGTGCGCCTGATCCGTGCCAGGCAGGAAATCGGGGAAGGCCGGGGAGAAGGCGCCATGCAGGAATTCTGCCGGTATATCGGCTATGCATTCGCTTCGACCCAACCCGTACCGACGGGGATCATCCTGACCTTTGGGGTGTCTGCATCCGGAAAAAGCCGCATCGCCCGATCGTTGACGGAGATGCTGCCGGTATTCCGGATCCGCTCGGATGTGGAGCGAAAGCGGTTGTTTGGCATCGATAGGCGACAGGATGCATCGGCGGGTTTTGGTGAAGGCATGTATTCCCGAGATGCGACCCGCCGCACCTACGAACGGCTGCTGATCCTGTGCGAAAGGGTGCTCGACGCCGGATTCGGCGTCGTCGTGGATGCGGCATTCCTGCGGTTCGAAGAGCGGGAGCGGTTTCGACAGCTGGCTGCGGAAAAAGGAGTATCCCTTGCGATCGTTGAGCCCATCGCCTCTGTGGACACCCTGAGGCGCCGGATTCGCACGCGCAGCAAGGGGGTTTCGGATGCCGGACCGGACATTTTGGAACACCAGCTTCAAACGATGGAACCGCTCACCGAGGTCGAACGGGAGCATGCCTTTTCTTGGGACACAGAGGCCGATGCCGATGTAACGGTGCTGGCCGAACGAATCTTGGCGTATTTTACATCTCCAGCAACAGCAGGTGTTGCGTTCAGGCGCAATGTGGCCTGCCAATCGATGGATCGATGAACCATGAGCATGTATCTTCCCGAAAAAGTCAAGCATTTGGATCGGTTGAAATCCTGCGGCTTCAGGGTTCCCGATTTTGTTTATGTGCCGGCTTCCGATTTCGAAAGTCAGGATTTCGAGGCTCTGGAAGCATTTTTGGAGCAGCACAAAGAGAGCTACAAGATCATCGTTCGAAGCGCCCATCCTCTTGAGGAATCCTTCAAGGGAGGGACGTTTCATTCCATGCCGACCTATGCCGATTTGGGCGGGGTGCTGTACGCCAGAAAACGGATCGTCAAGATGGCTGCAGAGGAAAAACGTCTGAGTATCCTCAGGCAGCAGAAATTCAACAACAGCCCGGAGATCGATCTCGAAGACATGGGTGTACTCGTGATGCCCTTCATCGAGGGAAGAAGCGTGATGGCGAAGAAAATCGGGGATTCCTGGGAATTCGGCTACTGCTGCGATACGTCTCAGAAGGTCCAGGATGAACCCTTCATCACGACCACTCCTCACGACCGTGGGCTGATCGACGTATCCGAAAATGTACAGAAATGTCTCGGATTTCCCTGTGAGATCGAATACATCATCTCGAATGAGAACGAAATCTTCGTCGTTCAGGCCAAAGACATCTCCTGTTTCGAGTGCTTCGATCAGCGGGAACGAGAACGGGCCGTTCATCTGGACGGTATCCGCCGCGTCCGAAAGCGCCGGAACTATCGGGAAAGACCGGTTTATGTCATGGACAACCAAGCCTTCTATATCGATATCATCGGCATTTGCGAAGCGATGATCTTGGGTGGACCCGGACCTGCGCCGACGATTGCGGAGCTTCTGGCCTTCATCGATCGACGGGGACAGGCCCTCGAGACGTTTGCATTGAAGCATCAGCGGTTTGCCGTCCTCGGACTTTCGATTCGGGTACCGGATGAACTGTATCAGGTGGCCAACCACTATCTGGATGAAAGGCCGGAACATCAGAAAGCGCTTTCCAAAAAACTTCGCAGCGACCTGCTGGTCATCGACCGATTTTTGGGGGAAGCCGACACCATCATCGCCAAGGAGCGCATTCAGATCAAGTTGTGTACCCATGACGCCTATGGGATCGATACGGTGAGAAATCCGATTTGGATGGCCTACTGGCATACCGAAAACCATTTCCAGATGGTGAAGCGCTTCAAGCAGTTGGGGTTCAAGACCGGAGACACGATCGCCATCGAAATCGATGCTGGCGAAAAGCCGATCGTCTATCGACTATAAATGGCCATGGCTATGGTCGCCTGCCCAGTCCATGAAAATGCCGTGACGGAATCGGGCGGATGGGGCATGGTTGGCGCCGCCCCCGGGGATGAAAATCGGCCGGAAAACACTGCCGACTGCCCACTGCCCACTATTTTCACGATAACGGTCCGATGCACCGGAAGGAGTGTCGTTCGCTGATGAGCGATCCAGCCTCCACATTTCATTGGAAATCCTTCGGGCTGAAGATTCTTCTGCCGACGGGGCTCAGCATCGCCTTGTTCGTTCTGGCCCTTTTCCTGCTGGTCATTCCCACCATTCGGGAAAACAGCATGGAGCGAAAACGGGAAATGATCCGGGAGCTCACCAATTCGGCATGGAACATCCTGGCCAAGCTGGAGAACGACGAGCGAAAAGGCCTGATCAGCCGGGTGCAGGCCCAACAGCAGGCCATCGATCAGATTCGCAACATGAACTACGGCCAGCACATGAAGGATTATTTTTGGATCAACGACATGCACCCGCGGATGGTGATCCATCCGTATCGAACGGATCTGAACGGCGCCGATCTGAGCGAATATCGGGACCCGAACGGAAAACGCGTCTTCGTCGCCTTCGTGGATGTGGTACGGCGGGAGGGTGCAGGTTATGTGGACTATCTGTGGCAGGATCGGGATGACCCGAACCACATCGTACCCAAGATCTCTTACGTCAAGGGCTTCGAGCCCTGGGGATGGATCATCGGCACCGGTATCTACATCGACGATGTCGCAGCCGAGATCGACCGGCTGATCCGCTCGGTCATGCACATTTCCGGGATCATCCTGCTGATGGTCTTCTCCCTGATGGCGGTCATGATCCGGCAGAGTTATAGGACACAAAAGCAGCTTCGGATGGAAGCCGAAGAGCGAAAACGGGTTCAGGAAAGCCTCGTGTTTTCCGAAAAGATGGCTTCCCTGGGAAAGCTCGCTGCAATGGTCGCCCATGAAATCAACAACCCGCTTTCGGGAATTCTTTCCTATGCGAAACTGTCCCTGCGTTATCTCGATCGTGTCGAAGAGCGCTCCGATGCTGTCGACAACCTTCGCTCCAATCTTTCCTTCATCGCAGACGAGGCCAAGCGCTGCGGCGGGATCGTCCAGAACCTGATGATGTTTGCCAAGCGGGCTTCGGGGGACATCAAGGAAGCCCATCTCCATGAGATCATCGATACGGCCGTCAAGGTCATCGACCACAGCGCCCGGATGAAACAAGTGGTGATCGAAAAACACCTCGGTGAAGGTGAAGATCGGATCCAATGCGATCCAGGGGCCATCCAGCAGATTTTGGTGGCCATGATCGTCAATGCCATCGAATCGTCTCCGCCTGGAGGGCGAATCGTCGTTTCGACGTACTGGGGGGATCCGGCGGTCGTCCAGCTCCGGTTGAAGGATTTTGGATCCGGCATTCCGGCGGATCAGTTGCCGCACATCTTCGAGCCCTTCTATTCGACAAAAGAATCGAGCAAAAGCCTGGGGCTTGGGTTGGCCGTCGTCTACGGCATCGTCCGAAGGCATGGGGGAGACATCCATGTCGATTCCACGCTCGGGGCTGGGACCGAGTTTGTCGTGACACTGCCCAGAAACCAGCGGCAACCCACCTCCCCTATTCTCGAAAGGGAAGTCAAATCATGAAACCAGCGGATATCGGCATTCTGATCGTGGATGACGAAGCTTCGGTTCGGGATTCTCTCTACAAATGGTTTCGGATGGACGGGTATCGTGTGGATACGGCCGAAGACGCGAACACTGCGCTGCAGAAACTCCAGGACGACGCCTGGGACATCGTGTTGCTCGACATCAAGATGCCCGGAATGGACGGGCTCGAGCTGCAGCGGCGGATCAAGGAAATCGACCGGGAGATCGTGACCATCGTCATGACGGCCTTCGCTACGGTGGATACCAGCGTTCAGGCCATGAAAGAAGGGGCCTTCGACTATGTCGTCAAACCCATCGATCCGGAGGAGATCACCCATCTGATCCGGAACGCCGTTCAGCAGCGCCGCCTGATCGCAGAGAACCGCAACCTGCGCCTCCAGCTGGAAGAAAGGACCGTTTCGGAGGAAATCGTCGGAGAAAGCGCTGCCATCCGGCAGGTCATGGCCAAGGTCGCCACTGTGGCACAGACCGATTCGACGGTCATGATCCGTGGGGAGAGCGGAACGGGCAAAGAATTGGTGGCCATGGCCATCCACAACAACAGCCACCGGAAATATTTTCCGATGGTCACCATCAATTGCGGCGCCTATACGGAGGGGCTTCTGGAAAGCGAACTCTTCGGACACGAAAAAGGGGCCTTTACCGGTGCAATGTACCGCAGGCGGGGAAAACTCGAAATGGCGGACAAGGGCACCTTGTTTCTGGACGAGATCGGGAACATCGGCCGGAAAATGCAGATGGATCTCTTGCGGGTGATTGAAACCAGACAGTTTACCCGTCTTGGCGGAGACAAGCAGATCCAGGTGGATTTCCGGATCATCAGTGCAACCAACCGGGATCTGGAACAGGCGGTCAAAGAAGGCGGTTTTCGGGAAGATCTCTACTACAGATTGAACGTCTTCTCCATCACCATTCCGCCGCTTCGGGAGCGAAAATCCGACATTCCCTTGATCGCCCGATTCTTTCTCGACCGTTTCGCCCGTTCGATGAACAAAAGGGTCACGGACATTTCTCCGGAAACCCTCGATGTGCTGATGTGCTACCATTGGCCGGGGAATATCCGGGAGCTTCGAAACGTCATCGAACGGGCCATGGTCAGCGCCACGGGAAATCGTATCGAGGTCGGGGATCTGGCCTTTCCCTTTCATCCGACACAGGAACCCCTGGAGGATGCTTCTTTGGATGCCGTCGAAAAACGCCATATCGAGAGCATCTTGAACCGCACAGGATGGAACATTTCCCAGGCGGCTTCGATCCTGAAAATCAGCCGGTTGACCTTATACAACAAGATCGACAAGTATCGGTTGAAAAAAGGGTGATCGGAAGCAGGCGAAACGATGGCGCCCCGTATCTACCTGGTTCCCATTCACCTGGATTCCGTCGAATGGATGGACCGGCTTCAAGCCGGTGTGGAACGAGCCTTCGGCGTTCGAACCGAATGTCGGAATCATCCCGTCGATCTGTCTCTCGCCTTCGATCCGGTCCGCAAACAATTCCGCTCTTCCATCCTTCTGGCGCAACTCATCGCGCATCCCCCAGCCGACACCCTAAAAATCTTGGGCATCACCGATGTGGATCTCTTCATTCCCGTTCTGACCTATGTGTTCGGGGAGGCCCAATTGGACGGGATCGGCGCCGTTGTCTCCATCCATCGGCTGAAAAATGCCTTCTACGGGCTTTCGGAGGACAACGAACGAATGGTCGAACGACTGGTGAAAGAGGCCGTGCACGAGCTTGGGCATACCTTCGGGTTGTTCCACTGTCCCCGGGCCGGATGCGTGATGAACGCCTCCCCTTATGTCGAGGACATCGATCAGAAATCGGATACGCTGTGCATCGAATGCCGGAGGGCCATCGGGCTGGAAGGATGAGCGGAGGAAAGAGAGGGAATTACCCTTTTGCCGCCATCCGGGCAGATTTTCAAACTCTAAACCAACTGGATGGCGGAGTAAGGAGGGAATCGAAAACCGGAAGATGCGTTCCGTACAGATGGAACGCATCTTCCGGTTATTAGCGGTTTATGGATTCAAATAGAAATTAATATTCTCCTGAGTGGTTGTGGTATCGACCACTGCTGCTGATGAAGCATAATACACGCTCGGGTCCGTCCCCGAATACCATTGGTTCAAATAGGTGAAGGTTGGATCATAGGTTTGGAGCTTGTATTTTCCTTTCGGAATATATGGTGTCTTGTAGGAACCGTTGGACTGAACGACGGCACTGGTAACCCATTTGCCATAATAGGGAGCTGTCGTCGTCGATTCATAGACATTGACGTAAATTCCAGAAATGGGAGTGGTTGTTCCCGTCTTGTAAACAAAACCGGATATCGTCGAATTGGTCACTGAGTACAGCGGCAGGTTGTACCCCGTCAGCATGTCGCCTGCATTGAGATCAATTTTAGTGGCACCTGTACAGGCGGTTGTCGATCCTCCGACAGTTGCCGGATAATATTCGTTTTCGTAGGTTCCATCGGTACTATACGATTGAATATAGTAAGACCCAGGAGCAAGGGTCGGTGTGGTATATTTTCCATACTCGGAGGAAGTCGTATCGGTATTGGGGAAAGCCGTCGTCACCCAACGACCGACCTTACAGGTTCCCGGTAGGCTTGCGTCGAAGGCATAGATGTTGACCAAAATCTTGTCCATCGTTCCGGAACCGTCGGCCAAGATGATCGTTCCGGAAATGGTTCCTCCGGTGCTGCTCAAGGTGAAGTCTTTCCCTGATATTTTGTTGCCGGCATTATTCGCGAAAATTGCAAGCGCGTCGGAACAATTGGTGGTAGTTCCTAAAAAACCAATCCATGCACTAAGGTAGTTTTTGAAACTGTATGTCTGAAGAAAATAGTTACCGATAGGGAGATTATCCGTTTCGTATTTACCGGATGAGTCGGTTGGGGAGATGGAAAAGATCGGTGAGGTGCAACCGTTCGTAGGAACTCCGTCTTTGAGTTGTTGTTGTAACACCAGGACGTAGGTATTGACGGTAGAGCCGGAATTTCCATGATTGGTCACCGTACCGGAAAACCAATCGCCTAGTTGGAGTTTGATGGTTCCCACATCCTTTGTTTCCGATGCCCCAAGAACAATTGGGGTGGTTACGCTGGCACAGTCGTAATAACCATTGATGCCGTTTCCGTTGAACCAAGCATCTACGAAATATTCTTCTTTAGTCTGATCACTCCATGTCTTGACAAAATATCGGGTATACTTGTCAAGTGTTGGTGGCAATCCTTTAATTTCGAATTTTCCGGTTGCGTCAATTCCTCCGTACGTTAGATAAGATGCCGTGCATGCGGTTTCGCCTTGATAGACGACCGCAAATGTTCTACCTGGTACTGGGTTGGGAATATCCGGATCATATAAGTCATTGTTTGCCTTGATCACTCCGGTAATCGTAGCGGCCTGCGTCGCACCGGCAGCCATGACGATGGCCACTGCCAACAGCACTACCCAAAATCGATGGATCTTTTTCATGATACCCTCCTTGATGTGTGTGGTTGAAATCGAATAAAGAGCGATGGGGCATTTATTCGATTCGATAAATCGCTATGGAGATACGCTTGGAGCTGGTACATCCTTTGGACTACAGGCCGTTACAAGAATGCCCGGGTTGATGTTACAGGGGGATGTCTGCCGGAAGAGCTTGCGGCAGGGCCGGTTAATGGGGTGAAGCCACAGGGACCGATATGTCGGGGAGCACACAACGAAGGGACCTATCCTCCCCTGTATCGTACAAAAAATCTGTTGATCAAGCTTTATGACCAAAACGGCATGCTGTCAAGAAATTATTTTTCAAATCCGATTTGCAGAAAGGAACCGGTCGTTTTGTTGGAATGGAACAACGATCGGCCATTCGACTTCCCTTTGGAAAAAATTTCGGCCGTCCATCCCGCTTTCGCGGAAAGAACGGCCGGAGGATGGCGATCCACGGAGGCGGATCGCGAACGTGAAGCGGAGATAGGTGGGAAAGAATTATCTTTGTCGAATCTTCTCACCGCCGTCGGCCATCGTGTATCCCAGTTTCGGTTCGAAGAAGACATCTGTGGGTGCCGGAATCGGCCGGACAGGCTTGATCGTGAACGTCAGAGCGGCTGCAACCACACACAGGGTGGCGGCCAAAACGAAAGCCGAATGGAAACTTCCGGTCGAGCTGACCATCATCTGGGAGGCGCGGCTCATCACAAACCCGCCGACACCCCAAGCAGAGAAGAGAATCCCATAATTGAGTCCAAAGGATTTCAACCCCCACAAATCCTTGGTGAAGGAAGGGAAGAGGGAGAGGTTGGATCCATAGCTGAATCCGATGAATGTCGCGAGCAGCAGGATCATCATCGGGTCGGTGCTTGCCGATCCTACCAGCGATATGGCTGCGATCATGAGAAGCGCCTGCAGCATCAACATCATGAGAAGGGTGTAGTTTCGCCCGATCTTGTCGGACAGAATACCGGCAACGATCCGACCTCCGGCGTTTCCTACTGCCATGATCGCGACCGCGAGAAATGCGGCGTTCGGAAGACTCTTCTTGGCCATGCCGGCAATGCTGCTGATCACCATCAGGCCGACACCAGAAGCGATGAAATAGATCACCCAGAGAATGTAGAAATTGGGGGATTTGAGCATTTGAGAGGGGGAGGCTTCGACTGCGGGAGAGGGCTTTTTCGGTGTCCCGGATGGATTCGGTTTGGCGCCTTCCGGAACATAGCCTTTCGGAGGGTTGACCAGCAGCAGGGAAAGCCCGCAAACCACGACCAGGAAGGCCCACCCGAACACCATCATCGAGCGGTTGATCCCGAAATGGTTCAGCAGGTATTCGGAGAGCGGAGCGATATACACCGATGCCAGCCCGAATCCGGATACCACCAGCCCTGCGATGAGACCGGTTTTGGCCGGCGGAAACCACTTCAACGCCGGTGGGGTTGCAGCCGAATAGCCGAATCCGAATCCGCTTCCGGCCAGAAATCCGAACCCGATAACCCATGCCCAATAACTGTTGCTGAGCGAACACAGCAGAAGCCCTGAAGCCACCAAAACCCCACCGATGAACGCGGTGATCCGTGGGCCGATCTTGTCTTGGCATCTTCCTGCGATCACCATGGAGAAGGCGAAGCATAGACAGCAAACCGAATAGGGATCGTTCAGCTGCGCCGCGCTCCAGGTGAAGAGCCCGTCCCTTGCCTCGATCGATTTCGCGATGGCGCTCTTGAAGATGCTCCAGGTGTAGAGAATGCCGAGGGCGAGATTGATGCAGATGCCTGCGCTTGTGACGAGCCACCCCTTGTTTTTCACTTCCTGTGCCATTCGTCCTCCTTTGCAATTGCTGTGATTTTCGGCAAACCGATCGTTGGTCGTTGACGTGAACGGCAATAGGATAGCAACAGGTGTGCCAAAACATGCAGGAATATGCTGCGGAACGATATGTCTGTCAAAACGATTCGTTATGATTCCGCGGCAACGAATGGTCTTTCCCAATCGAACAGAACGCTGTTTCAAAAATATACACACATCTTCTGAATGGGATTTTTTCAAAATTCTGAATTCAATTCATATAGTTGATGGATTTGAAGTTGTATAGAAACAAAACACCATGGTGTAAAGATGTTGAACGGAGGTCCAAACAAATGGCCATGATCGGTTCGCCAGTAGGCAGTGGGCAGTGGGCAGTGTTTTTGGGCCCATTTTCATCTCCGGGGGCGGCGACCCTCGCCATGAGCATTTATCGTGAAAATGCGTAACGGGTAACGAGTGACCGGTGACGGATGACCTGTAGGGGCGGCCCCATGTGGCCGCCCTCCCGGAATCAAGGATCGCATTTTCATTCCCGGGGACGGCGC
>Ga0101944_10006133_pt1 | contig 13035 bp, 13 predicted proteins | sample DewCreD2012metaG_FD_75245 | JGI IMG/M metagenome (GOLD analysis project Ga0101944, IMG submission 75245) | Hot spring sediment bacterial and archeal communities from British Columbia, Canada, to study Microbial Dark Matter (Phase II) - Dewar... ... | reverse complement strand
CCATTGATACGCGATAATCTGATTGCTGGTCTCGGAATTCAGATAGCCGAACCGCCCCGTAGGGTGAAAAGCAAAGTGGCGCGGGCCGGTTCCCGGCGGGGTCTGGACGAAGGGCGTCTCGCCCGGCGTGAGGCGCGCGTGGGCGGCGTCAACACGATAGATCATCACCTTGTCGATCCCCAGATCGCCGATCAGCGCGAAACGATTCGAGGGATCGAACACCGCCGAATGCGGATGCGAGGCCGTCTGGCGTGTGGGGTGGACGCTGTGGCCGGGGTGGCGCTTGACCTCGCGCGCCTCGCCGAGGCGGCCATCGGCGCCGACCGGCAGCACGGCAAGGCTTCCCTGGCTCCCATGTCCCGGCCCGCCGAATCCGCCGAAGTCGCGGAAGTTGGCGGCCAGAACGCACTGCCCCGTCGCATCAACTGAGACATAGCACGACGAGGAGCCGTGCGTGGGCTGCTCATTGAGCCGCGTCAGTTCGAGCGTCTTCGGATCAATGGCAAAGGCATGGGCGCGCCCGCTGTGGTCGCCCGCTTTCGGCGCTTCTGCGAAGCGCGCGTCATTGACGGCGAAAAGCCGCGCGCGTTTCGCGTCCAGCGCCAGATACGACACGCCTCCGGCCACGGGCGTCTTGCGCATGAGGCTCAGCGCGCCGCTGCCGCCATCGAAGCAAAAAAGGCCGATCCCGCTTTCGGCGCCGCCGCAAGCGATCCAGGCATGCGATTCATCCCTCATGGCGCCCTCCGGCAAAAGACAATCATCTCTCCAGCCGCGCGGCGGCTTCTTCGAGTAATCGCAAGGCCTCGGGCAGGTCCGCCGCTTCGCCCGATTCGAGCCTTTGCAGCGCAGCCTGAATCTGCGCGCGCGCCTGCTTGTTGGTTTGGGCGGCGCGCGTTTCGGCTTCTTCCAGCGCGGCCAGCATTTCATTGAAGGCCGCCGCCGTGGCTTTGAGGTGGTCGTATTGCCGCAGGTGGACGCGGAAGCCGCGTTCGCCCGCCGCGACGCGGCGCGCGGCGCGGCGCAGCTGGCAGCCCGGTCCGGCGATGCGATGCGAGATGAAGAAACTGGTGATCAAGGCGGCGCCGGCCGCGATAAGGCCCAGGCGCGCGGCGATAACCGTCAACCAGGCGCGCAATGGTTCGATTTCCGTCGGCGCGTCCGCCAGGTCGCGCGACATCCAGTATAGGCCCGCCGCCAGCGTCGCCACGACCGAGACGATCACCAGATGCAGCGCATAGCGGATCATGAGGCTGGGGTCGAGCATCCATTTGCGCCGGCGGAAACGCGGGGCGATCTCCGCCGCGTCGTTCGCACTGTCGTTGGTCGCGCGCGTGGCCTCTGTAGTTGGATTCAGGGTGTCATTCATGATTCGCCTCACATGGTAAACTCGGCCTGGTCATGCCGGGAATCAGAAAGTCCCGTCTCTTGCCACCGGTCACTTGCCACTGTTCCCTCACATCCCCTCATTCCATTGTTCGTAGCGTTCCACCATGCGTTCGTCGGTTTTGGGGCGGATTTTCCGGAAGGCCGCATTGAGGTGTTCGGTCCGGATCGGCGCCACCTTGATCTTGTATTCGGCCAGCGCCTGCGGCCCCAGGTCCGCCATCGCCGTCAGTTTCGGATTGGCTTCCGCCATCATCGTGCGAACCGCCTCCTGGCACAATTGAGACAATTCGCGCCCGGAGTATCCGCGCGTGGCGCGGACGATCTGCTCGAAGGGCGCCTCGACCTTGAAGCCGCGCCGCGTCAGATGCAGCTCCAGGATGCGGCGGCGTCCCTCTTCGGTGGGCAGCGGGACATAGAACCGCTTGTCGAAACGGCTGAGGATGGCCGCGTCGATCTGCCAGGGGACGTTCGTCGCCGCGATGACAAACACGGGCGCCCGCGCGCCCTTGCCCTTCAGCCCATCCAGCTCAGCCAGCAACGCCGACAGCATCCGCCGTTCCTCGCCATCCATCCCTCCGCGATCCCGGCTGGCGCTGATGGCCTCGATCTCATCGAAAAACAGAACCCCCGGCGCCGACTCCGCGGCCAGCGAGAAGATCGCGCTGAGCAGCCGCGTGGATTCGCCAAAATACTTCGACATCACGTCACCAATCCGCACGTTGTAAAACGGCACGCCGAAATTGCCGCTGACCGCCGCCGTCAGCAGCGTCTTGCCTGTCCCCGGCGGTCCATACAGCAAAAAGCGCCGCGACGGCTCAAGGGTGACGCCCTGGGGCGCCGCCGCCATCGCCATCGCAAAGGCGGACTTGATTTCGCCGACCACGCCGTCCAGCCCCGCCACCTCGTCCCATGCCACCGGCGTTTTGACGCGCAACGATTCCAGAAAGTCGCGATATTGCCCGTATCCACCTTCGCCTTCGGGCGCTCCGGCCGTCTCAGCCCCGCCGTCAGGCGCCGGGGCCATCGCCACGGCGTCCCGCGCCCCGCCAATCCCTCGCGCGCCGCGCGCCGCCGTTTTTTCGCCAAACGGATCGGCCAGAAACTCGGCGGACACGGGCCGTCCACGCAGCGATTCAATCCGCTCGCGCAGCAGCCGGCGATGGTAAATCAAGCCACGGTCCGCCGCGCGGCCCATGAGTCGATTCAATTCGGCGGCAGCCTCATTCAGCAGGCCATCCGCCTCCGGTCTGCGGCCCGATTCGATCAATGCGCTCGCCCGGGCGATGGCGGCGGCGATGCGTTGCTCGGCGCGCGGGGCGAGTTGCCGGCCAAAGTCGCCAGCGCGCCGCAGGGCGCGCCACGAATCCACGATGGGCGATAGCCACGGGAGCAGCAATGCGATCTGAAAAAGATTGACAGCCGGCCATTGGGGATGAGAGACCGTCGGCGCTTCAAGCAGCCAGCGCGCCTGCGTCAGGCGGAACGCGAAATCGGCGATCCACTGGCGCCACGGCGTTCCCTCGAAATGACTGTAAACCGCCCAGGCTAAGTTCAACACTATCAAAGCCTTGGCGCCGCTCCACGCCACATGGAACAGCAAGTCCACGAGCGAGGTCACCGGCGGGCGGCGGCCCAGCGACCTTATGTAAGCGCCTGTGGCCATGATAGAGGCCAGCATCCAGATCAGCGCGTGATACAACCACCCCGACGGAAACGGAAACCGCGCCAGAAGGGCCAGCGACGCCGCCAGCGCCGCCGCCAGGATCGCGGCCGTCCGGACAAGCGCCCAGCCGCGCCCCGCCAGAATCAACGGAATCGGATCGGGCATTTCGTTCAATTGTTCCGTGCGGGTCATCATCCGTTCCGGCGCCGCGAGTTATTGCGGCCCGCGCCGCTGTGCGCCGCCTTATTCCAGCGAATAGCGCTTGCCCACGATAGCGCGCAAATCTCCCTCCAACTGTGTTAAAACTTCATTCAGGGCCTGATTCCAACCCGTGACGAGCGTCTCAGGAGAACCATCCTTCACGGCGACGGTATGTTCATAGTCTTTCTGGAAAAGTATCCGCGGCGCCCCCGCATCGCCGCGCAGCAGCAGGAACTGCATTTGCAGGACGGCGCCGGGCGCCTGCGGATTGCGAAAGTCGCCATACAAGGCGTTGACGTTTCCTTCGAGGACGTGCGTGGCGCGCGCCTGACTTGCCGGATCCAGAACGTATTTGAAGATCCGGGCCTGATCCAGCCATTGGCGTGTGGCGGCCGTCAACATGTCGGCGGGCGTGACAAAGAACTCGCGATAGAAGTCCGCGCGGTATTGGACCTCCGAGGTCCGATAGATCAGTCCCTTGTTTTCCAGTTGCGGCGAAGCGCGGAAACGGCGGACCGAGAGCGTCGCATCGGCGAAGGCGGGCGCCGGCGCCGCGGCGGAATCCGGGCTGCGGCGCGCCGCCTCCACCAGGTAATAGCGTTTTTCCGGATAGCGTTTCCGCAAACTGAGGCATCCGCTCAGCGCCGTGAGGGCCGTCAGGGCCGTCAGAGTCAGCGCGGCCAAGCGGCTTGCCGCCCGGCGGTGAAAACGAGTGGGCGTCATTTTCCCGGCTCCGAAGGTTTGGGAGGTTCGCCAAACAAGGAATAGGAGGGATACTCGCGCAGGCGGCCCGTGACTTCGGACAAGTCCTGCGAGACCCGCCTTAGATTGTCCATGATGAGCGGCAGGCTGTCCTGCTGCTGGGCCAGGAGCTGGTCCAGGCGGCGCAGCGCCTGGTTCATTCCAGCGACGGTCTCGGGCAGATGAGCCGTGGTTGACGACAGATGGTCCAGCGTCAGTCCCAGACTGCGCGCGTGGCCGCGCGTGGATTCCGCCTGTATGGCGTCGTTCACGGTCTTGACGATGCGGTTGATCTTCTCCGAGGCGGATCGCAGTTCCTTCAACGTGGCGTCCAGGTCCTTGCCTGAAGTCTCAACCGTGCGGTCTAGCCGGTCGAAGACGCCGTTGATTTTGGCGGGCAGCCCCTGCGTGTCGGGAGAATCAAGGACGGCCTGCAGCTTGGCATTGGTGTCACGGGTCTCGCGAACCAGAGTCTGGACTTCCTGACTGAGTCCCGGCAGATTGACTTTGCCAATTTGTTCCTTTAGAGAACGCAGGATGCCATCGAGGTTCTCAAAGACCGACGCGATATCGGCCTCTTCAAGCTGACGGAAGACCTGCTCGACCGCGCCCGTCAGACGGCCCAGCGCGCTGGTGGCCGAAGGGATGTAGAGCGCGACCGGCTCCCAGTCGATCTCCAGAGGCGGATTGTCGGCCGGCTCGAAAAAGTCCAGCTCCAGATAGGCGGTTCCGGTCAGGCCCTGGGCGGCCCAGCGGATGCGCAGGCCCCGCTCCACCAGCCGCATGAAACTGCCGCGAACGTCGGTGCGCGTCGGGTCGGCCAGCAGATTGGGGTCGATCAGCAGCCGGATGAGGATGTAGGGGCGTTCGGTTTGATAGTATTTCTGGACAAACGTGATCTCCTTGACGTTGCCCACCTTGACGCCGCGGTATTTGACCATCGCCCCGGCGTCGAGCCCCTGAACTGATTCATTGATGTAGGTCTCGACCGGGATGCGCTCCTCGAACAGCGCCCCGGCGCCCAGGACGATGATCGCCACCACCAACAACGACACGGCCGCGATCACAAACACGCCGATGCGGAAATAGTGCGCGTGGACGTTCATGGAGCCTCGCGTTTCTAACGCCGAGGGATCGCCGCTAATCGTAGCGGCCTTCGCGCTGAATCGTGGACATGATCAGGCGCAGACTGGCCAGCGACGAGCCGTTGTTGATCGAACCCGCGGTGTCAAATACCAGACCCCGGCGCTCCCGCGCCATCGCGAAGTCGCGCCGAAACTCCCGGACGATCCCCGCCGCATCGTTGCGCATGAACGTGAACGGCGCGAGCTGGCCGTGGATCACCGCCCGCGGCAGATGCTCGCGGATTTCGGCCACCGTCACCGTCGGGCCAAAGTTGGTCCACGTCAGCCCCAGCCGCCCCAGGATCGGCAGCAGGTGCGACATGGCCGAATCCGAATGCTGCGCGCGCCGGTCGCCCGGATTGGGGCTGTAACGGTCGAAGACGCCCTTGAGAATCGGATAGCCGAAAAACTCATACAGATCGGGCGACAGCGTGTAGCAGTTGTCGTCGTTGAACTGGAAGCCGTGCGGCGCGGTTTCAGGCGTCAGGCCCGCTTCCTCGTCCATGACGCGCCCGATGGCCAGCATCGCGTTCAGGATCGCATCGCGGAATCGCGCCCCGAGGTCGGGATTGCCCATCAGTAAAAACAGCAGATTCTCGATGCCATAAACCGAGGTGGCGAACGTCACCGGGCCGCGCTGGAAGCGATACAGCGGGACCTTCAGGCCCAACGCCGTCAGCCGCGCCTTCTCCTCGTCCCAGTTGTCCGGCAACAGAAAGGCGCGCATGTTCTCGATGCGCGACTCGACCCGGTCCAGCAGCCGGGCCAGCTCGGCTTCGGTGTGCGCCGACTCCATCAGCCACCACGAATTGCTGCTCCAGACGTTCTTCGCCTCGAAGACGTCGGCGAGCGTCTTTGTCCGAGGCCAGGCGCGCGAGGGATCGGAGGGACGTTCGTTCAGCGGCCGCCGTCCGATGATCCGCTCGGCGCGGTCATTGTAGGCCCTGGCCAGCGCCCCGCGCCACGCCTCGTCCGTCTCCAGCCGCCAGTAGTCTTCCTCGACGCCCAGTTCGGCGAAGACGCATTCGCGGTTCATGCGCCACAATCCCAGCGGAACCTGGGGAATGTCCCGTCCAAACGGATCGGCCATCGCCCGTTCCTGATCCGCCCAGAAGCGGTCAATATCCAGAGGGGCAAGTGCGGCGGAGTCCACGACTGGCGGATGGAGTTCGAGATTCAAGCCTGCCCTTCCTGTTCTGGCGTCCCGTCTCGGTGGGGGCGCCCGGCGCCTCACGGGCGCACGCTACGTCTTGGGATTGTGCGCGAGTTTCCGGCGCGGCGCAATCCGACTGGGCCGCGCCGGGCGCCGGTCAATCGCCACCCAGACCTCAGACGGATTCTGCGTTCCGATGTCGTGAAGCCGCAAATCTGAATACAGGCAGATGATTCCGCCCCGAACCAGTTTGCAGGCTTCGTCCAAGACATGATTCTCCGTGACATTCTCGGCGCCGGCCAATGTGTAAAGTCCTCGTCCCGTTCGGGTCATGATTCCCCGTCGGCGCAGGCGGCGCAGATACTCGGTATAAACGCCTTCCCGATCCAAATCCCGGGCGCGGGCAACCCCCAGTCGGCGAACGATCTTGAGGCATCGGTCCATCGGCTGTTGTCGCGTGGTCATGTGTGAAAGTATTGACGTCTCTATGCGGATATCAATGAAATAACACAGGGAAGCGACACATCCACTCTTGCCCGATGTGACAAAACCTCTGCAACGGAATGTTATCGCAAAGGTTTTGACACAATCCGGCGGTGTTCGCGGACCGCCTCAGTGACGAGCCGGTATTCCTCCTCGTCCCAGTAGCCGATGAACTCATCCATATTGCGCCGCCCCCTTTACGAAATCCTTTCTGCCTTCAGCGCTCGCTGCATGAGATCGACGATAGCCTCGTCGTCGTTCACCGAGCGTCGGCGCGCAATGGACTGAATTGCGTCCAGCGTTTTATCTGGGACATTATGCACAGTAATGGTCTTCGAAATGGTTCGTTTTTCCTGTCAAACTTGTGGCTAGTATTTTTGCGTTGGACCGAGGCAGAAAAGCAGAATCCATCGGTCTTACAGCGACCAGGGAGAGCGGAACAATTCCGTGGCGTTCGCTGCCAAGCCGGAGGAATTGAACCCTTTGCATTCGGGCCTGTAGATCGCCACGCGCTTGAAAGCGATATGCGCCGATTGGGGATTATTGTCGATGAGGATAAACTCGCGTCCCAGCGCGGCGGCGGCTTCGCCCGTAGTTCCGCTTCCGGCGAAGAAGTCGAGCACGAGGTCGCCGGGATTGGTGTGGACTTTGATGATGCGGGTGAGAATGCCAAGAGGCTTCTGGGTGGGGTAGCCCGTGCGTTCCTTGCCGGCGGTGGGGACGATGGTGTGCCACCACACGTCGGTCGGCGTCTTGCCGCGGGCGGCTTTTTCGGGGCCGACGAGGCCGGGCGCCATGTAGGGGATGCGGTCCATCGCGTCGAAGTTAAAAGTATAGTTTCCGGGGTCTTTCGCATACCACAGGATGTTGTCGTGTTTGGCGGGCCAGCGCGACTTGCTGCGGGCGCCGTAGTCATAGGCCCAGATGATCTCGTTCATGAAGTGGCGCCGGCCCGCGCGCGGATCGCCGCCGCCAAAAATCTTGTCCAGCAGCAGCTTGCAGTAGTGGACTTCGCGATAGTCGATGTGGAGGAAGAACGAGCCGTTGGGCTTAAGGATGCGATGGGCTTCGCGCAGGCGGGGTTCGAGGAACGCCAGAAAGTCGTCGCCGAAGTCATCGGCAAAGGCCATTGTCCCAACCTTGACGGTTTTGTAGCGCTTCCCCTGAAATCCGACCCTGTCGCCGTTCGCCTCGTCGCGGACCGTCTTGATCTGGGTGCGGCTTTGCTTGACGCCGGTGTTGAACGGCGGATCGATGTAAATCAGATCGACCGACTCCGAAGCCATCGTCGGCAGGACGGTCATGTTGTCCGCCAGGATGATCTTGTTCACGGCGCACTGCCTTTCGCACGCACTCCAGAATGTGGGGGCGCTTCGTGGCGCTGGCTCACCTGGCCACATGGAGATATCTCCTGGGACACAGTCGTCAGAGGCGAACCTGACTGGCCGAAGTCATTATCACCATCGGTTCCTGACCCGAGCCTTGCGAACGGCCTCTTCAACCTCGCCCAACTGTTCTCCCGCCATCCTCTGATTTTCAGATTCACAAGAAAGCCTCGCCTCCTCTCATCGGTGTTATTCTCTCAAGACACCTTACGTCTTTTTCCTGCATCCGTTAGACAACCCAACCGCCGTTTTCAGCGCAGCAGAACCATTTTGCACACACCCGCAGACTGGAGCGGCTCGAAATCCCCACGATCCGTGGTCAGGACCGCTCCTTGCGTTCGGCATGCCAATGCGGCGCAGAAACAGTCGGCCAGAGATATCCGATGGCGCGCCTTGAGCCTGCCGACCTGCATCCAGAATTCGGGATCCATGTCCGTTCGGATGCTGATGCGCATTTGTTCGACGTCTTGAATCAGTTCCTGCCCCTTTGTCTGCTGCCCGCAACGCAGGAAATCGTAATAGACCTCGCACAGGTTGATCGCGTGAATAAGGCACGAGACATGCTCAGCCACGAGCGCTTCCCGCGCAACGGCCGCGCCTGCTTCCTCCTTAAGAAGGGCGATCAAGCCGCTGGCGTCGAAAATGTGATAGTCCATTTCTATCGCTCCAGTTCGGCGTCAGCCCGCTTCCGAGCAATGAATGCCTCACTGCTCGTTGGCACGTCCCGATACTTGCGAATGATCGCGTTGATGATGGCTGCGCGTTCCTCACGAACCTTGGTGGAGTCTGCCCCGCAAGATTCGCTTGTGACGACGATGACTTCTACCGGCGCGCCGATTTCCAACTCCGGCGCGGGCACGGTGATCATGTGGCCTGGCAGAACGCTCGTGCGGACCCTCAAAGCTCTTTGCATGATAATCTGAGGCTCCTCTGCAAATAACGTCTCATCTATCACAATTCTGGATCACTGGCGCCGCCGGCGCGCCTTCGCCTTACGCGGCTTTTCCAGCTTGTATTCGATGCTGTCCACCAGCGCCAGCCAGGCGGCCTCGATGATGTTTTCGGAGACGCCGATCGTCCCCCATTCGCTTTCGCCGTCGGACGATTCGATCAACACCCGCACCTTGGCCGCCGTGCCCGCCTTGGGGTTGACGACGCGCACCTTGAAGTCGGTCAGCCGGATGTCGGCCAGCTGTGGATAAAAATCCTTCAGCGCTTTGCGCAGCGCCAGGTCCAGCGCGTTGACTGGCCCGTCGCCCTCGGCCACCGTATGCCGTTCCTGGCCATTGACGGCGATCTTGACGATGGCCTCCGAAACGCTCGGCAGGCCCGGCCCGCGCCGCCCGCTGATCACGCGGAAGCCGCGCGTCTCGAACGCCGGCTTGTGTTTGCCCAGCGCCTTGCGCAGCAGCACCTCGACCGAGGCGTCAGCCGCCTCGAACTGGTAGCCCTCGTTCTCCATCTCCTTGACGTTGCGCAGCAACTGTTTGACCTCTTCGTCCGCCTGCGACAGGTCGATGTTGAACTCGCGGCCCTTATACATCAGGTTGCTCTTGCCGGCCATCTCCGACACCGAGACGTGCCGGCGGTTGCCCACCGTTTCGGGCGGCACGTGCTCATACGTCGCCGTCAGGCGTTCGACCGCCGAAACGTGGATGCCGCCCTTGTGGACAAAGTTGCACCGGCCCACGTAGGGCTGGCGCGGATCGGGCGTCTGGTTGGCCGTCTCGTAGATGAAGTGCGCCAGCGCCGTCAATTGCTTCAGGTCGCTCTGGCGCGCCAGGCAGCGCTTGCCGTATTTCAGTTCCAGGTTCGCAATGATGGGTATCAAGTCCGCATTGCCCGCGCGTTCGCCGAAGCCGTTGATCGTGCCCTGGACCTGCACGGCGCCGCACCGGACCGCCGCGCACGAATTGGCCACGCCCATGCCCGCGTCGTTGTGCGCGTGTATGCCGATCGGAACGCCGGGCAGATCGCGCAGGACGCGCGCCATCGCCGCCTCGATTTCGTGCGGCATGCGCCCGCCGTTGGTGTCGCACAGCACGAGGATCGCCGCCCCCGCCTCGGCCGCCGCCTGCAGCGTCTGGATCGCGTAGTCGGGATTGGCGCGGAAGCCGTCGAAGAAATGCTCGGCGTCATAGACCACCTCGCGCCCGCGTTTATTAAGGAAGCGGACCGAATCGGCGATCATGGCGAGGTTTTCATCGAGGGTCGTCTGCAGCGCTTTGAGGACGTGCAGGTCCCACGTCTTGCCGAAAATGGCGACGGCCGGCGTGTGCGCGTCGATCAACGCCAGCAGGTTGGGATCGTCCTCGGCGCGGGACTTTTTGCGGCGCGTGCTGCCGAAGGCCGCCAGCTTCGCGTGGCGCAACTTGACGGCGCGCATGTCACGGAAAAAATCGACCGCCTTGGGATTGGATCCCGGCCAGCCGCCCTCGATGTAGTCGAAGCCGAATTCGTCCAGCCGCCGCGCGATGGCGATCTTGTCCGGCGCCGAGAACGAAATGCTCTCGGCCTGCTCGCCGTCACGCAGGGTCGTGTCGTAAAGGAAAACGTCTTTGGCCATGGTCTCATCTCCTGTTAGTTTCTCGCGTCGTCCCTATCGTCGTCGTCGTCGTCCTCGTCGTCGGATAACGTCTTGACCGTCCAACATTGTCGCGCCGTGTTACAGATGGTCTGAGCTTACGCATCGGTCTCGTATTCGATGGAGACTTCTTTGACTGGGCGGGAGCCTGTACCGAGATTCTCAAACCGGTCCACAAGTCGTGTCAGCATCGAGAAGATGCGAACCAACATATCCTTGCCTTCCTGTATCCTTTCGTTTGAGCAGCAGCCCTTTGCCACGAGCGCATCAAGGCAAGCCGCAGCCTCTGTGGTAGATCCTCGAGCAATGTCAAAGAACGCTGCCCTGGACTTGGCCTGACGCTTGCCATTTCCTTCTGCTGTGTTGAAGAGCGCAGAAAGACTGGCACGGTCCAAGTGCCCCCATATTTCCCTGACTCGGGACAGGAGGCCAGCACGAGTCAGTTCCTCTTCCAGCAGGCTCAGCCATGAGATAAACCCAAGCGCCAGCCTGTAAACATCAAGTCGCTCGTGGTCGAACTGTTGGACCATGATCTACGGCGCCTTTGCTTATGCTATCCTACAGTGACTTTCCTTCCTTCCGACGACGACGAGGACGAGGACGAGGATGAGGATGACGAGTATCCTTTGTCTGCATTCCCGTCCGATCTGAGTCCCGCCAATTCCTCCGCAAACGCCGACACATCCCGGAAATGCCGATACACCGACGCGAACCGCACGTAGGCGATCTGGTTGAGGTCGCGCAGGCGTCGCAGCGCCATTTCGCCGATTTCCTGCGACCGGACCTCCTTTTCCAGCCGGTTCTGCAGCGCCGTCTGGATTTCCGTCGCAATCTGGTCCAGCCGCCCGGTCTCGATGTCCAGTTTGCGGCAGGCGATGTCGAGGCTCTGGCGCAGTTTGCGCGGCTCGAAATCCTCGCGGCGGCCATCGCGCTTGATCACTTTCAGCGCGACGCCTTCGAGGTGTTCCATGGTCGTGAACCGCTGGCCACAGCCCAGACACTCGCGCCGCCGCCGGATGCCTTCGCCCCCGGGCGTCAGACGCGAGTTGACCACCTTGTCATCGATGCTGCCGCAATGAGGACACTTCATGCCGCAGGCTCCTTGTCAAAAGGCGTGGCAGGCGCGACACGCTCCTGTGGTCCAGACTCCGGCCCCGACCGGGCGACTCCAGCCGTTCGATCAGGAGCGATACGCTCCTGTTATCCTTTCATATTTGCAGCGTTCATGATACAAAAAGGCCGCCGAGTCGGAAATCTCCGCGCCGGCGGCCGCCGTGTTCGAAATGTCGTGAGCGGCCCTGGCTATAGGACCGTGTTAATCAGGTTCTGCAAGGCCGATTTGCTTTGCGCGCCGACGACCCGTTCCTTGAGCTCGCCCTTGTGAAACAACATCAGCGTCGGGATGCTCGTAATGCCATAGCGCGCGGCCACCTGCTGGTTATCGTCCACGTTCACCTTGCCAACCTTCAGTTTGCCCGCATTGTCGGCCGCCAGTTGCTCGATGATCGGCGCGATGGCGCGGCAGGGGCCGCACCACGGCGCCCAAAAGTCCACCAGCGTCGGCGTCGGGCCGCCCACTTCGGTGTCAAAGGTTGCATCGGTTATCTCCAGAACGCCTTGTGCCATGGCTTTGATCTCCCTCGGCTTTGGAATCCCCCGGCGAACGCGGCCTGCGCGCAGCCTTTAAATAGAATCGAAGCCCGGAGTTTGCGCGTTCCCGGGCCTCGGAATCAACCCCAAATATCCGTTCTATTGCGCGACGGCCAATAAAAAGCGTCCCACGTCCGTATTGTCCAGATACGCGCCGCGGACGGGGTCGGTCTCGCGGGCCGCCTGCCGCAGCCATGAAGCGCCTGGTCCCTGCGCATACAGCGGCACGAGCGAGTTCGTATGTTCATCGCTGTGATACTGCATCCCTGGAACCGCGCCCAAACCGCGATTAATCAGCGGCGATTCGGCGGGAACTTTCACAGCCGCGTCCGGCTCCTCGGTTCCATTTTTTCCGGGCGCCGCCGCGGTCAGATACCCGCATTCATGATCCGCCGTCACGATCACAAGCGTCTGCTCCCAGCCTCCGTTGTTTTCCACCCATTCGATGACCGATTCCACCGCTTGGTTGAAGTCGATCATTTCCTCGATCATCCGGCCTTTTTGATTGTCATGGCTGGCCCAGTCCACGGCGCCGCCTTCCACCATGAGGAAAAACCCGTCGGGATCATTGTCCAGAACATTGAGCGCGGCGCTCGTCATCTCCGCCAGCGTGGGAACGTTCTTGTTGTGGGGACCCTGGAATGGATAGGCCTTGCTCTCTC
>Ga0101944_10006132_pt1 | contig 13037 bp, 6 predicted proteins | sample DewCreD2012metaG_FD_75245 | JGI IMG/M metagenome (GOLD analysis project Ga0101944, IMG submission 75245) | Hot spring sediment bacterial and archeal communities from British Columbia, Canada, to study Microbial Dark Matter (Phase II) - Dewar... ... | reverse complement strand
ACCCGTCCTTCCAGCGGCTGATCGTGAACGCGGTGCGCTGGGCGAAGAATCCCGACGCTTCGTGACCCCGCCCGCGCGGTTTTTTCGACGCGCGGCCGGGCACGACGAAGACGATGGCCCTGCACGCATGGAGCCTGCTTTCATGCCGCGTCCACCCCTGTCCCACCTGGAGTACGCCGCCGAGATCGTCGCCGGGTACGAACGGCAACTGGCGCGCGATCCGGACGACGAGGAATCCGGACTGGGGCTCGAGATGGCGCGCTGGTGGCAGCGCCTGCTGCAGATGGAGCGGCCGCCGTCGGAGGAGGTCAACCGGCTGCACCTGGCGCTCTATGCCAAGCGCCGCGAGATGGGCGGCCGATGGTTCGATCTGAGCGGACGCGTAGAGCGATGGAAACGCGAACTGAACGCACCGTCCGACGGCACGCCGACGCGGAGATGACCCTCGGCGAAGAGACATCCCGCCCGCACCCGGTGCGCCCTGCCGGAGATCCGGCTGCCTGGATGGCCGCGCCTCGAAACGCATCCCGCCGGCCGGGGACAACGGCAGGCAGGGCGGCGGCGCGCCCGTACGACCGGCCCCTCATCGCGGAGTCTTCCCGCATGCCCATCCCTCCGCATCCCACCGCGCCCGGCCCCCCACACGCACCGCAGCGGCGGTCCCGCACGGCGCCCCGTCCCGCGGCCTTTTCCGGCCGGTTGCGCAACGCCATCGCCGGCGTCCTGGCCGGCCTGTCGCTGCTCTCCATGCCGTCGCCGGCCGGCGAATCGGCCGCACGCGCGCGCACGTATGCCGTCGTCGTGAGCGCGGAGACGCTGAAGGACGCGCCGTGGAAAGCGGCGGCCGACGCGCTGCTGGCCAAGTACGCCGCCGCACGGGTCATCTACCGGTCCGACGTCCGCGAATCGCTGCTGGAGCTCTCCGCGCGCTGCCCGGATTACGTCGCCTTCCTGGCGCCGGCCGCCGAGGCGACGCCGCCCTTCGTCTGGACCGTCCACCGCATGATGCGCGAACTCGATGACGATCCATGGACCGATGCGGTCTGGGGCATCGTCACGGGCCACGACGCCGCCGACGCCCTGCGCATCGCGAAGGAGACGGCCCCCCTGATCATCGAGCGCGGCGCGTCCGGAACGGGCGGCGGCGACAGCCTGGGTCCGTTCTCCTCCGGCTTCGCCAGCAACGAAGGCAAGCCGCACGCCTTCTACCTGAAGCAGGACGGCAAGGTCGAGGAGCGCGAGGAAAAGCCCGACTGCATCCGGGCGCTCGTCGATGGGTTCCACACGCTCAAGCCGCAGTGCTTCATCACCAGCGGACACGCCACCGACAAGGACTGGACGGTCGGTTACACCTTCAAGGGCGGCCAGTTCCGCTGCGATCAGGGGCAACTCTACGGGCTCGACACGAACAACCAGCGCCACGACATCGACTCGCCCGAACCGAAGATCTGGATCCCGGCCGGCAACTGCCTGATCGGCAGCATCCCCGATCCCGACTCGATGGTCCCGGCGCTCATCCACACCGGCGGGGTGCGCCAGATGTTCGGCTACACGGTCGTCACGTGGTTCGGCTACGGCGGCTGGGGCATCAAGGACCTCTTCCTCGGCCAGCCGGGACGTTTCACCTTCAGCGAGGCCGCGTTCCTGAACCACCAGTCGCTGTTGCACCGGCTTGCCACCCGGCACGCCCGTTTCGCGAACCTCCAGTTTCCCACCTATGACCACAACCTCATGGACCGCGTCATGGGCTACCTCGCGCAGCGACATGGCCTGCCGCGCGACCCGAAGGAGACGCTGGGCCTGCTCTGGGACCGCGACGTGGTCGCGTTCTACGGCGATCCGGCGTGGGAAGCGCGGATGCCCGCGCCCCAGGACGGGCTCCCGTGGTCCCAGGAGTTCTCGGAGGCCGACGGAAAAGTCACCTTCACCATCAGGACCGATCGCGCCGGGGAGTGGCCGAACCGGCCGGTGATGCAACGACTGCCCAGACGCCTGCGCGATATCCAGCTCCTTGAAGGCGCCGATCTGAAGCCCGTCGTCGCCGACGACTTCATCCTCGTCCCGCTGAGCGGGAAATTCGAGGCGGGGTACACGGCGCGCGTGGTCTTCTCCGGCACTCCGCTGACGCCGGACCTCGACGGATGGCAGGAGGCGGAAGCCGCGCTGAAGGATCTGCCCGACGGCTTCGCACCCGCCCTGCGCCATGCCTTCGGGCGCGCCGGAACCCATCGCCGGGAACTGGTGGCCGCGCTCCGCGCCGCCGCACAGGCGACCGACGAAAAGGCCCGGCAGGCGCGCGTGAAGGCGATGGCGTTTCTGATCGCCAACATGCCGCTGGCCGACCTCCGCTCGGTGAGCCAAGAGGTCCTGCTCGACGCGCTGGAAGGCACCCTGGAAGCACAGGCCGGAGCGCCGTGGAAGGCGTCCCTGAGCGAGGACCTTGTACTGAATTGCGTCCTGCCGTATGCGAACCTGGACGAGAGGCGCGAGGCGTGGCGGAAGGACTTCCAGCAACGCTTCGCGCGGCGCGCGTGGGAGCAAGCGACGCCCGGCGAAGCCGCCTGCTGGCTGAACCGCACGATCTTCAGGGAATTGAAGGTCGCGTACCACGCCACCCGGCGGCCCAAACCCAACCAGAGCCCGAGCGAGTCGATCGCGGCCGGTTACGCCTCCTGCAGCGGGCTCTCGATCCTGCTCGTCGACGCCTGCCGCGCCTGCGGCATCCCCGCGCGCATTGCCGGAATCCCGCAGTGGAAGGCGGCCCATGCCGACGCACAGGGGAACCACGGCGGCAACCACATGTGGGTCGAAGTGTGGGATCGGGGCGCATGGCACTGCCTCGGCGCCAGCGAAGACTCGCCGCTCGACGAGACCTGGTTCATGGCCAGGATCGGGGAAGCCAGCGACGAGCGGAACTGGGCGCATGCCATCTATGCGGCGAGCTGGCAGCAGACGGGTCTGAGCTTCCCGCTGGTCTGGAACCTGCCCGGCAACGACGTCGCGGCCATCGACGTCACCGGCGAATACCTGAAAAAGCTCGCCGCCAAGGCGGCCGAAAAACCCGCGGACCCACCGGCGGGTAAGACGAACTGACACGTCATTTCGGGAAGAACATGTAGTAGGGTTCCGGCGCGATCACCTTCTCCCTGCGCCAGACCGGCATCCGCTTGGCGTCGAGGAGCACCAGGCTGAAATCCTTCAAGCGCTGAAACAGGTTCCCGTCGGTCCGGTTCCAGACGACGACCTTGCGAATCTCGACGTCCCCGCCCAGGTCGAGTTCCCACCACGGATCGCGTTCCTCGTTCGTGTGCGTGACGGAACCGTCGTTGAAAGCGCCGTTCTTGTTGCCGTCGATCGCCCGCTCCGGCGCCCCTCCGTGGTCGATGCTCGACTGCGAGGCCCTTCCCCTGGGCGCCACGTTGTCGTCGCCGCTGAAGACCTCCACCTCGGCCAGCGAGAGAATCCGCTGCGCGCCCGGCAGTTCGATGCGCACGTAGCGCGCGCGAAGGCCTTTCGACGCCGACTCCGGTGGCCTGGGCGCCGGCGTCAGGAAGGCCGGCCCGCGGTACTCCTGATCGGCGGCCGGGTCATTCTTCTCGGCCACCTCGGCTTTGACCGCGTCCTTCTTCTTCGACAGCGCCTTCGCCGGCCTGGGACCGCTCATGGCCATGACGATCAGGCCCAGGATCACAAGCGCCCCGACCGCCAGGCCCACGATCAGCAGGGGGGTGTTCTGCCGCGCGGTCGTCCGGTCGCCGGGCGCGCGCAGACGCGTGCCGCTCTGCTCCCCCGGCAGAACGGTCCGACTGCCCTTGGACGGCGAACCGCGGGCGAGCACCGGAAGGTTGCGGATATCGCGCTGCAATCCGTCCCCCGGCGTGCTGCGCAGGTTGCGCTGCGCCCCGCTCGACGGCGTGCTCCGCATGCTGCGCAAGGTCCCGAAGGAGGGCGGATTGCATTCGAGACAGAAGACCGGCCTGTCCTCCTGGACCTTCACCTGCCCCGATTCGATCAGCGCAGGCGCGATCAGCTTGCTGCACTTCTGGCAGTAATGGATCTGCATGGCAATCCTTCGAACGCAGGGCCACCGCGTTCAAATCCGTTGCAGGCGAGAGCGGGCGTCAGTATATCCACGTTTCACAGGCGTGAAAGAAGTATCGACTGCGCCCCAGCCCCTTGCCCTTCTCGCAACAGGGAACGATGGCCCCGCCATCGGAATCGCAACCGAAAGGCGTCTTGCCGGCCTCCATTCCGCAACGCCACCCCTGCCCCCCCTGCCCGATGAACAGGCCGGGCGTAGCCCAAGTACCGCACCGCAGAAGTTCCTGACCCAGTGTGCCGCGGATGCGGGTCCGGATCGAGGCGCGAGCGAGGAGCATATCCGGAGGAGATCTGTGACGAGCGAGCAACGAAGAGCCGGACACGCAGGCGCAAACAATGGGTCTGGAACTTCGGCGGCGCGGTACCAAGGACTGGGTGACTTGCCAGCATGCGCACGATGTTTCTTAACTTATTTTAAAACAAAGAGTTAAAATCATAATTGTATCTTTAAAGCAAGCACATTTGCTATATTTAAAATATAATCAAATGAAATATAACAATTTATGCATATTTGAAATAGTTAATTTTATAACAATATGTATCATTGAATTGTCCACTAAATAAACCATTAATCCAAATAGAAATGCGATATTAAAATCATAAATTATTAATTTTTATTAGATTATGAAATTTAAAAATATATATTAATTATATAAATCTTAATATGTATCTTATGTGATGCAAGGAAACGCCTCGAAGCGGTCCCCGGTGCGCGTTCCATGGGTTCCTCGCCCTGAATCACGCGCCACGGTTTCCCTGTCTTTCGAGCCGCGCAGTCCGCCTTTCTATCCGCGGCGGCGCGGATAGAATCCGAACGTCTCGCCCGCTGCAAAAGGACGGTGGTCTGCGCGATCCTCTGGGCGGGCGGGGTGCGGGGCGAGGTTATTTGCTGGGCTGCCGGATCCGGCGTCGTGCGCGAGGGACCCGATCGATGGAACAGACCGGCGAGGGATTGGTTCTTTCCGGCATCTGCAAGCGGTATCCCGGTGCCGGGGGCGAGGTGACGATCTTCGAAGGGCTCGAGCTCCGCGTGCGGCCTGGCGAGACGCTGGCCATCGTCGGCCCTTCCGGTTCGGGCAAAAGCACGCTGCTGAACCTCATCGGGACCCTCGACGTGCCGACGGCCGGCACGATACGCCTGGACGGCGTGGAGGTGACGGCCTTGAAGGACGAAGCGCTGGCCGAGTATCGGGCGCGGCGCATCGGGTTCGTCTTTCAGGATCACCACCTGCTTCCGCAACTGACGGCGCTCGAGAACGTGCTCGTTCCGGCGCTGGCGGCGCGCCGGGCGGCGGAGGCCGAAGGGTACGCGGCCCAGCTGCTCGAACGCATGGGCGTGGCGCACCGTGCGGGGGCCTTTCCGGCCCAGCTGTCCGGCGGCGAGCGCCAGCGGGTGGCGGTCGCCCGGGCGCTGGTCAACGGCGCCCGCCTGCTGCTCTGCGACGAGCCGACGGGAAACCTGGATGCGGCGAACGCCGACGGTGTCGTCCGGTTGTTCCTCGAGATCGCCCGCGCCGACGCGGTGACGGTGTTGATGGTGACGCACAACCTCGCGCAGGCACGCCGCTTCGATCGCTGCATGGAGCTTCAGGCCGGCCGGCTCGCCGACCTATCCTGCGGGGCCGGCGCATGAACCGGCTGACGACGCTACGCCTGGTCTTGCGATCCTTGCGCCATCATCGGGTCGCCGGGCTGCTGGTGGCCTTCGGTCTGGCGGTCGCCACGGCCTGCATCGTCGGATCGCTGACGGTCGGTTCCTCGATGGAAGGCTCGCTGCGCGAGCAGGCCTTGCGGCGCCTGGGGCGGATCGACGCGGCGCTCCTCAGCCCCTTCTGCCATCGCGACGCGCTGGCGCAGGCGCTCGAGGCGCCTGGGGTCTCGCTTTCGCGCGCCCTGGTCCGGCAAGGCGTGGCCGAGCGGAGCGCCACGGCCGTGGTCGTCCCGAACGTGAGCGTGACCGGCGTCGATCCTTCCTTCTGGTCGTTCTTTCCGGGCGAGGCGGCCGTCGTTTTGGAGGGGCGCCGCGCGGCGATCGGTCGCGCGCTGGCGCGCGACCTGGGCCTGCGCGACGAACCCGGCCCGCTCGATCCGCCGGAGGACCTGACGATCGCGCTCGCCACCGAAGGCGGTGCGCGCGCCGGGACGCTCTTCGCCCACCAGCGTGCCGACAAGACCCAGCGCCGATTCCGCATCGAGGTGGCGCAGGTCGTGCCGGACGCGGGAGGCGGGGCGTTCGCCCTGCGCGGCGGCTCCAATGTTGTCCCCCGGAACGTCTTCGTCGCGCGCGAGTGGCTGGCGAGGGTCATCGGTCAGACCGGACGTTTCAATGCACTCCTGATCGAACGGTCCGCGGCGCCTGGCGGCACGCCCGCGCTGCAGGAAAAGCTGCAGGCGGTCGCACGCCTGGAGGACCTGGGCCTGCGCCTGGTGCCCCGCCCCGAGCAGGGCTACGTCAGCGTGGAAAGCGCCGGGGTGGTGCTCGCGTCCCGACAGGTGGAGCGCATCGTGGCGGAGGCCCGGCGGCAGGGCCTGGGCGTCGCGCGCACTTCGATCTACCTGGCGAACTCCATCGCGGCAGTCGACGGCGGGAAGCGGGAAAGCGCGTACGCCCTGGTGGCCGCCACGCAGACGCTGGCCCCTTTGCCCTTTCGGAGGGGCGGGGGCGCGAGTCCGGGAGCGGACGGGATCTGGCTGACCGAATGGCTGGCGCAGGACCTCCAGGTCGATGTCGGCGCGCGGGTTCGGGCGGTCTTTCCGATCCCTTCGTGGGACGGCACGCCCCGCAGGGAGGAACGCGAGTTGCTCGTGCGCGGCATCGTCGCGTTGCAGGGCTCCGGGGCCGATGCGGGGCTGGTGCCGGCCATGGAGGGGATCACGGAGGCCAAGTCCATCGATGCCTGGTCGCTGCCGTTCCCGATCGAAAAGTCGCGGATCGTGCCGCGCGACGACGAGTTCTGGGAAAAGTACCGGACGACGCCGAAGGCCTACGTGAGCCTGGACCTGCTCCGGCAGCTCTGGTCGCCTGCAGCGGGCGGCCTTGATTCGGACTGGGTGACCTCGATACGCATCGCGCCGCCGCACGGACAGCGCCTGGATTCGTTCGTCGATTCGCTCGAGCGTCGCCTGGTCGGCGTGTGGTCGCTGGAAGAGGCCGGCGTTGCCGTCCGGCCCGTGCGCGACGAGGCGCTGGCCGGCGCCCAGGGCAACACGGATTTCAGCCAGTTGTTTCTGGGGTTGAGTTCCTTCATCGTCGCGGCGGCCCTGGGATTGTCCGTCAGCCTGATGCGGCTCCAGGCGCAACGGCGCGCCGGCGAGGCCGGCCTGCTGCTGGCCGCGGGATTCGCGGCGCGACGGGTGGCCGCGCTGCTGCTGCTGGAGGGCGCCGTCGGGTCGGCCCTCGGCGCGCTGCTGGGCGTGCTGGGCGGTGTGGGGTACGGAGCGCTGCTGATCGGCGCGCTGAACGGTTTCTGGAGCGGCGCGGTGGGGGGCGCGGGGCTGCAACTGCACCTCGACATGCGGGCGCTGGCGGTGGGAGGCTGCATCGGTGTCGCGGCGGGACTTGCGGCGACCTGGCGGACCTCGCGCGAACTGCTGTGCAGGCCCGCCCGCGACCTGTTGGGCGGCTGGAGTTCCGGTGCGCTCCGGGCGCCGGGGCGAAGACGACCTTGGACCTTCGGGCTGGGACTGCTGTGCGCCGCGCTGGCGCTGGCCGCGATCGTGCTGGCCCTTTCCGCGTCGGCAGTATCGCCGACGGCGGCTTTCTTCGGTGCCGGCGGCCTGATGCTGCTGTCCGCGCTGCTGCTCGCGCACGCCTGCTTGAGCCGGGCGTGGCGGCGGCCGTTGCGTCCGCTCTCCGTGGGCGGGCTGGCGTTCCGCAGCGCGGCGCTCTTTTCCGGCCGCAGCCTGCTGGTCGTCGGCCTAATGGCGGCGGCCTCGTTTGTCCTGGTGGCGGTGGCCTCCCAGCGTCGCGACCCGCGGCGGCTGGATGTGACGCGGCGGGATTCGGGGGCCGGCGGCTTCGTGTTGCGCGTCGACACCGCGCTTCCGGTGCGATTCGATCCCGGCACGCCGGAAGGCCGGCGGCGGCTGGGCTTTTCGCAGGACGAGGAACGCCTGTTCGACGGGGCGGAGGTCGTTTCCTTCCTGGTCGGTCCGGGCGACGAGATCAGTTGCCTGAATCTGGCGCGGCCCGCGCAGCCGCGCCTGCTGGCGGTCAGCGAGCGCATGCGCTCGCGCGGCGGCTTCCGGCTGAGCGGCGCGGGGGAAAAAGGATGGCAGGCCCTGCGCGAGCCGGACCCGCGCGCGATTCCGATCTTCGGCGATGCGGCCAGCGTGCAATGGACGCTGCATTCGGGGGTCGGTCAGGAATACCCCCTGGCGCACGGGTCGGGCGTGCGGACCGCGCGCTTTGCCGGCGTCCTGTCCGGGAGCATCTTTGCCGGCGAGCTGCTGATGGCCGAGGAACCGTTCCGCCAGCTTTACCCGCAGGTGGATGCGCCGACCTGTTTCCTGGTGGCCCTGCCCTTGGAGCGCGAGGTCGCGGCGGGCGAGGTCCTGCGCAGGCGCCTTGCGCCGTATGGCGGCGAGGTGCGGTCGACGCGCGAGATCCTGGCGGGCTTCCTTTCCGTGCAGAATACCTACCTCTCGGTCTTTCTCGCGCTGGGCGGCCTGGGGTTGCTCCTGGGCACCGTCGGCCTGGTGGCCGTGCTGGTGCGGAACGTGCATGAGCGGCGAGCCGAACTGGCGCTCCTTTCCGCGACCGGGTTCGCGCCGCGACGTGTGGCCGAGGCGGTGCGTGTCGAATATGTCGCGCTTTTGGCGGTCGGTCTGGCCATCGGCACGCTCTCCGCGCTGATCGCCGTACTGCCCGCGGTCCGATCCTTGGACAGCGAAGTGAACGTGGGGGCCTTGACCGGAACGCTGGCCGGCGTGCTGGCCTTCGGCATCCTGGCCTGTACCGTCGCGTCGCGAATCCTCGCCCGCGGAAGCCTGGTGGCCGCGCTGCGGCGGGAGTAGCGATCGCCCATCCTGTTCGTCCTGTCGAGAAACGTCCGGTTCGAAACTTTTTTGAAACGCCCCCCGACCCGGCGCTTCACAATTCGGCAACGCATTCCGGCAGCGGTGCGTCTATAATGGCGGAAGGCGGTTTCCGTCGAGGCGGATGAGCATGGAACAGGCGCTCGCGGCGAAGGTGGAGCCGGTCCGGTCCTGGCAGGACGATCCGGTCGCGGCGGTCCTGCGCGCCGTCCGGCGCCGCGAACTGGTCTTTCAGATCCTCGGTGTTTTCCTCGCCTGCATCGCACTGGGGTGCGGATTACTGCTGGCGCTGATGATCGCAGACCGCGTCGCCGAATGGGAGCGGCCGACGCGCACGCTGCTGCTCCAGGCGTCGGGTATCGTCCTGGGCGCGACCGGCGCGGCATGGGCAACGCGGGTCCTGCTGCGTCGCCGCGATCCGGTGCGGTACGCGCGCAGCATCGAACGTTCGCTCGGCCTGCACGACGACACCCTGTTGACGTACGTGGATCTTTGCAGTCATGGGCGGGCCGCCACGGCGCCGCCCGAAATCCTGCGGTTGCTCGGCGCTCAGGCCTGGTCGCGCGTCTCGACGGCCGATCCCGACCGAATCGTCGACACGCGGTTGGTGCTCTGGACCGGTCGTGTCCTGGCCCTGCTGGCGGTCCTGCTGGCCGGATTCGCCTTGTTTTGCGGACCCTCGTTCGTCCTGACGTTCCGGCGCACGGTCCAGCCATGGGCCAACCTTCCGGTTCCGCGCCAGACGTTTTTCCTGGAGGTGCAGCCGGGGACCGCATCGGTGGCCGCCGGCGAGCCGGTGGTCTTTCTGTGCAAAGTCGGCGGCAAGCTTCCGGAAACCGCCCAGCTGCGCTACGGGCCGGAGAACGACGAGGCGGAAGGAACTGCGGAAGCGACGATGAAGGCCGTTCAGCCGGGCACCTACCGGGTGGAGGTGCCCGGTCTGACCCGTCGGATCGCCTACCGGATCCGCTGCAACGACGCGCAGAGTCCCGCACACGTGTTGACGCCGGTGGACCGGCCGGCGGTCACTTCGGTCCGCGCCCGGATTCGGCCGCCGTCCTATGCGCCCGACGCCACCATCCGCGACGTTCCCAGCGGTCACGTGACGGCGATCGAGCTGAGCACGATCGAAATCGTCGCCGAGGTGAACCAGCCGCAGCAATCGCCCTATCGGATGAACGTCGGGGAAAGCGCGGCGTGGCTCGAACTGGAGTCGCGCAAGATCCCCCTGGAGGTGACGGAACGCACACTTCGTGGCACCTTCCAACTTAAACGTGATACCGAGTACCGGATCGGCTGCGTGGCCGAAAGCGGTTTCGCCAGCAGCCCCGGAGTGGTCTATCGGGTGCAGGCCGTCAAGGATGCCCCGCCCGTGGTGGCGCTGCGCCGCGATTCCGCATCGCAGCAGGACGAGATCGGCGCCGACGCCATCCTGGTGCTGAACGGGTCCGCCGAGGACGATCTGGGCGTCCGCAGGCTCTTCCTGCGGTACGGAATCGAAGGGCGGCCGGCCAGGGAGGAGGATTACTCGCCGCGTCGCCCCCTGGAAAAGCTCCTGCGGCCCATGTCGCTGGACCTCAAACGCTTGGGGGTCGCGCCGGGCGAAGTCCTGATCTGCGAGCTTCGTGCCGAGGATGTGCTGGCACCGGTCCCCAACACCACGCTCAGCGCGCCCCTGCGCATCGTCATCGCCGCACCCGAACGCACGGCAAAAAAGGACCCGCCCAAGGACCACACGGCCGCCAAACCGGAAAAGGATGACCTGCGCCCGAAGGAACCCAAGCCGGCCGATCCGCCCGGAACCAGGCCGCAGGAAGCCCCTCGAAAGGATACCGTACGGCCGCCAGCAGACCCCTTCCAGGATCTGGTGGAAGCGCTGAAAAAGGCACACGAGGTTCCTCAGCCCAACGCAGGAAACCCGCTGGACGATGCCGCGATCGCGCCGCGAGACGAGAAGGCGGGTGCGAATCGCGCAGAGGACGGTGCCGAAGACAGCACACAAGCCAACAACAGCGTCGCGCAAAACGCCCCTCCTCCTGGAATACCGGAAGCTCCTGCACAATCTCCAAGCGGCAACCGAACCGGTCAAGAGGGCAGCAGCGAAAGCCAAAAACAAGATCAGGGTCAAGGCCAAAGCCAGAGTCAAGGCCAAGGACAGGGCCAAGGGCAGGGTCAGGGTCAAGGGCAAGGCCAAGGTCAGAGTCAAGGTCAAGGCCAGGGCCAAGGTGAAGGTCAAGGGCAGGGCCAAGGTCAAGGACAGGCTCAAGGGCAGGGTCAATGGCAAGGACAGGGCCAAGGGCAGGGGCAAGGCCAAGTACAAGGTCAAGGCCAGAGCCAAGGACAGGGTCAAGGACAGGGGAAAAGTCAAGGGCAGGGGCAGGGAGAAGGCCAACCCGGTAGTGGCAGTGGGGGTGGGCGGTCTCCAGACGGAGGTGAAGGTGCCAGCGGACAGGAGGGCGGGAGTACCGACGCTCACAGCCCAGCTGGTGGCTCGACGCCCAAGGAACTGAAGCCTCCCGAATCCAAGGCGCGAGAACGGGAGCCTGGCGTGAAGGGTCTCGACAAGAACCGGGCGTTGACACAGGACGAGAAAGACCGGATGCAGGCCGCGGCCAGGCAACGCGCGGACGAGAACGACCACCGCAAGGATCCCCAGCAACGCGATCCGCGGCAGGGCATCGTCGATGGCAGTCTGACCCGGTCGGCGAAGATCGAACGGCCCACCATCGAAGGACGCCAGGACGATTTCAAGGAAGACCCGGTGTCGAAGATCATCCAGTCCGGACAGGCCAAGGTGGCGCCCGAGTACCGCGAGGCCTTGTCGGACTACTACAAGGCGGTTTCGAAATGACCGTCGGGAGTACGACTGGAGCTTGCCGTGCCCAATGCACTTCATCAGAAAAGCAGGTGACAGGAAGAAAGCAGGTGAAGAAAGCAGGTGACACTCTTTTTTTAGAAGCCGAGGTCTCCCCTGGCGCTTGGCACGGAAAGCAGGTGACACTCTTTTTTTAGAAGCACATAAGGGCTTGCAGGTATTGTTGTTGCGGGAACGGCTTGGCGCGTGGGTAGAGGGTAGTAGAGAAGTTCACGTACCCTCAAGTCTTGCCGCATGAATCGCCGGCGAATTCAAGCCCGGTCCCAGCCGTCTCCTTCGCGCCAAGCCGCTCCTGCAACACCAAGACCTGCAAGCCTTTATGTGTTTCGAAAAAAAAGAGTGTCACTTGCTTCCCCGCAGTGCGGATGGACGGGAGCGGGGAGAAGCCGTCAGGGGTTATTGGGGGTGGGAGGGGGGGATGCGGGCGGAGACGGATCAACCGACGATGATCGCGTCGTGGGATCATTCTTCTTTTTCCAAATAGCCCACGACCTTCGGAAAATTCCACCTCCGAGTAGGAGCGACACAACCAATAGTGTAAGGAAGATGTACTTCAGATGGGCCGTCGCGTCATCGGCCAACAACCAGAACTTCGCAAGGAAATAGACAGACGCGCATGCCGCTATCAAGCACAGAAGACCTCCACCAATGTCAACGAAAAAGGCCATTGAACGGGATTGTTCTGTAGCTGTCTTGGCATCTGTCATGGCGTTCTCCTTTTTATGCTATTTAACCCCAATACCAGGGACTTAAGCCACATGTCGGTTCTCCTTCAAGGGATACTTTGACATTTTGATTTGGACGCATCGAGGATTTTTGCGATTGGGGCGTAGGGGTACGGTAGCGCGAAGGATCTTTTTGAGCATGGCTCGGTAGGGGCGGAAAAGGAGATGGGTAGGAAGGCGGGACATTTCGTACACGGCTTCACGCACCCGCTCCAAGGCCGAGGTGAAACTGAGACGGCGAGGGGATTTCTGGTGCGTTGCCGCCGCGGTATCCATCGTGGCATGAACCGCATTCTGAG
>Ga0101944_10006131_pt1 | contig 13039 bp, 9 predicted proteins | sample DewCreD2012metaG_FD_75245 | JGI IMG/M metagenome (GOLD analysis project Ga0101944, IMG submission 75245) | Hot spring sediment bacterial and archeal communities from British Columbia, Canada, to study Microbial Dark Matter (Phase II) - Dewar... ... | reverse complement strand
GACGAACTTCAGAAAAAGGCTTTTGGACTCCTGGGACTGTTCCCAGGCTGATGGCAAATTGAATCAACCGCATCGCCTGATAAATCAATGCTCAACACGGCTTTTGTGAGAGGAACTTCGGTTTAGCGCTTGGAGTGGCGTCGGACAGCCCCTTTGGGTCAATGGCTTAGCGCCTTTGCCGCGGGCGTCGGAAAATCGATGAAACGCGCCCGAGGCCTGCGCCTGATTTCAGAGAAAAGCCAGGCCCGTTTCCACGCCGGCGTCCAGCCGAAACATGCGTTGATTCGCGGCGGCGCATGGCACACACTGCCGCAGCCACGCAGGAACAAGGAGGTTCGCCATGGGAAGAATTCGGAACGGAAAAGCCGGCCGTCAGCCGCCACGGGAACGGACGTTCCAGGCGATCGTCACCCTGATCGATCCCGACCAGCCCGAACTGCGCCTGCTGGTGCGCGGGCGCGCGGCGCTCAACGAACGCGGCGAGATTTCCGAGATGCGTCCGGCCAGCCAGGAGCAATTGGCGGCTGGAACAGACCCCAAGAGTCCAATCCTGGCGGGGAAGACCTCATCATTCTGGACGCACAAAACGGTCGATGAGCTGGCCGCAGAGCAGGGCGTGGGGCCGGCGATGGACTGGGATTCCATGGTCGGTGTCTGGCCGGGGGAAGTCGATGACGGGTTTGAAAAGTGGATAGAAGAGATGCGCGATGCCCAGCCTACCCCATAGGGGAGTCACCATGGACAGAATACTCGTCGATACGAACGTGGCGTCCTATGTGATGAAGAACCATCCTCTGGCGGCTGTCTATCGAAAGCATATTCACGCCAGAATACTTTGTCTTTCGTTCGTTTCTGTGGGGGAGTTCTACCTGGGCGCCGAGAGGGCGGGCTGGGGCGTTGAGCGGCGTCGGGCGTTGGAGCGAGCGCTGGGCTGGTATGTCGTGATCCCCTACGATGACGATCTTGCCCGAAACTACGCTCGGGTCGTAATGGGCGTGCGTCGGATCAAGAGGCAAATCGATTACCCGGACGCCTGGATTGCCGCCACGGCGCTTTCTCACGGCCTGCCTCTGGTCACGCACAATCCCCGGCACTTCGAAGCCATCGCAGGCCTTTGCGTAATCACGGAGGCAGACGGGTCCCCGAATTGAGGGGGACGGCTGATTACCCGACGCGCTTCCTGACGCGCTGGATTCTGTCCCAGACGGACTCGTTCATCACCCCGCGCCACATCAGGCGATAAAATGGTTGTGCTTTCCATCCCTGCGTGCCCGTGTTTTTGACTCGGTCAATCACAGAATCATGCGCGGCTTTGCGCGCGTTTGAGCCGCGCGTCGGGCGGGCCGGAGAGCGTGGCGGTGAGGACGCGTTCGAGGAAGACCTCGACGCCTTCGGACGAGACGGCGATGCGGTCGTCGGCGTCCAGTTCGACCGCCGTCTCGCGCGTGCCGGCGGCGCGGGCGGCCTGGAGGACCGTGCGGCGCAGTTCGCGCTGGGCAAAGCGCGTGGCGGCGTCGATGGAGCGGAACTCGCGCGGGCGCGGCAGGCCGTGGACGTCGAAGCCGCCCAGGCCGTCGGGCACGACACGGGCTTCGCGGGCGATGGTGACGACGCTGGTGATGGCGCCGATGGCGTTGGCGACGTCGGCGTCGGGCGGGATCAGGACGCGGGCGCCCATGCGGCGGGCGGCCTCGGGCAGGTAGCAGGCCACCGGCGCGCCGAGCCCGATGACGGGCCGTTTGAGGCGGACGCGGATGGCCATTTCGCCGGGATCGCGCTCGGCGATCTTGTCCACGAGCGTCTCGCAGACCGCGCAATGATCCATCGCGTCCGGCGGCGCGTCGGGCGCAGGGGCGCGGCCGTTGGTGTCGTCGAGCTGCTTTTTGAGCAGTTCAACGATCAGGCCGCGAACGATCCATTCATGGACCCGGCGCGACAATTCCCGGAACGGGACGCCGATCAGCGACGCCATCAGGGCGGCCATGCGCCGGGCGGCGGCGGCGTCCCACCGGCGGAACTTGCCTTCGACGTGCAGCAGGTCGGTCGGCGTCAGGGCGCAGCGCTGAACGACGCAATGTTCTTCCAGCCGCGCCAGGTCGAGCAGCCGCCAACTGGCGGCGCCGGTGGCGCGGGCCAGTTCATCAAGCGAAAAGGGCCGTTCGCGCAGCGTTTCGACCAAGCGCGCCTCGTGAGGCCCCAGATCGAAGGCCGGAGCGCCGTTGGTCAGCGCCAGCAGTTCCAGGGGGTGCGAATCGGCGGCGAATTCCTCGAGATTGGCCTCGACGTGATCGAGGGCCTGGGCGGTTCCGGCGGGATCGCGGTCCGCCAGCCAGGCGATCGGGGCGACGCGCTGCGGGCCGACGCGCAGTTCGCGGCGGACCCAGGCGATGCGGCTGTCGCCGCCGAGGCCGACGGTGCGCATGTCGAGGGCCTGGACGTGGGTGATCCATTCGCGGACGCGGGCGCCGTCGAGATTGATCGCCGCGGCGCCGCGGCGGATCGAGGCGGTGTCGGTGGTCGTGCCGCCCATGTCGATGACCAGGGCGTCCGGCTCGTGTGTCAGACGGCGGGCGCCGGCGACGCTGGCTGCCGGACCGGAAAGGATCGTCTCGACGGGCCGTTCGCGCGCGGTCGCGGCGTTGATGAGGGAGCCGTCGCCCTTGACCACCATGATGGGGGCGCGGACGCCGCGCCGGCGCAGGGCCTGTTCGGCCTCCCGCAGAAACTTTTCGAGCCGCGGAATGATGCGTGCGTTGAGCACAGCCGTGTCGGCGCGCGTGCGGAAGTTCAGCCGGGCCGACAACTCGTGCCCGCACGTGACGCTCCGGCCCGTGGCGTCCCGCACCACCCGCTTGACTTCCAGTTCGTGCGCGGGATTGACGCAGCCGCCGTAGCCGGAGACCGCAAAGGCGCCCACGCCGTCGCGATCGATCATGCCTTGAGCGATGCGACGGACTTCGGCAGGGTCCACGGGGGCCAGTTCCTTGCCGTCGATGTTCATGCGGGCCGAAAGAAAAGCGGTGGGGTGATGCGGGAACTCATCAATGTTGAAGAGGCCTTCGGGCGCCATGATCAGCAGCCCGACGCGCTGGCCGTGCCCCTCGACGATGGCGTTGGTCGCCAGCGTGGTGGAAACAGCGACCAGATCGACTTCCGGGAACAGCGAAGCGTCCAGGGCGTCGAGGGCCTGTTCGATGCCGACAGTGTAGTCCCACTTGGTGGTCAGCGCCTTGGCTTTGGCGCGCAGGGCGCCGCCGGGCCGGCCGTCGCGCTTCTTCGCGCCCCCTTGAAAGTCAAACAGCGCCACATCGGTATAGGTCCCGCCGGCGTCGATCCCCAGTCCAAACCGCGCGCGACCCTCGCGAGGGGCGCGCGCGCGTGTCGTCGTGGCCTTCGAGACGGCGCCGGCACAACGCTTCGCAGATGCCTCGCGCGCGGGCGCGGCCTTGAGGGCGCCCTGCGCGGCGTCGAAGACGGTCAGATGGCCCGGTGGAACAAAGAGAATCTCGGCATCCGACCGCGTGGCCTTCAGCATCTTGCCGATGAGCGCCCGGCTGCCCGGCAATTCCTGATACTGCCAGTCAAACTGCGCGGCCATGGCGCGGGCGTGTTCGGCGTAACGGCGTTTGTGGCCGACGCCGGTGTTGATGAAGGCCGCGCGCCGGTAGTTGCGTTTCCAGCTGCCGAGGAACTCGACAATGGCGCGGGCGTTGTCGGCGCCATACTTTTCTGACAACTCCCTGAAGCGGGGGTCCCCCGGATCTGCGCTTTGGGCCTTTCGCGCGGCATCGTCGCGGATGACGCGCCTGAGGGGTTGAACCTTTTCGTTATACCATCCGGCGGACACGTAGTAGGTGCCGGGAAAGCGGACGAACTCGCGCTTGTAGGCGGCGTCCGAACCCAGAAACAGCGCAATGCAGTCGTGAACCTTGGGGATCACAAGGGGAACGGACCGGGCGCGCAGACCCACGGCGCCGCGGCCGCACACACCGTAGCCGATGGCGATGCGGTCACAACCGCCGCCGGCCGAGGCGCGGTCGATGGCTTCCTGGAGCCGGCGTCGCAGCTCGCCCGGACGCGAATGCAGCCCGCCTTCGAGAAACTCGGTCGAGACCTCCAGCCCCATTTCCTCCGCCTGACGCCGGATATCCAGCGCCAGGACGCCACATGCGATCACATGAACTTTATCCACAACCAGACCTTTCAAAAAAAAGTGGCGGGAGCGTCCCGCTCCGGCGCGGCTTTCAAGAGGCTTCCGCCCTCGGCAGCACAGCAAAACCTCCGGAACGGCTTATCGTCCGGCAGCGCCACCGGCGCGCAGCGCAAGCCATTGCCAGGGCCACCGGGGTTTCTTGCGCGCAACGACGACGCAGAAGGGCGATCCCGGCGGCACTTCGCGCGACTCGATCGTCATGCGCCGTCCCAGCATTGCGGCCAACTCCCGGTCGGTATAGAACCGCCCCGTAAAGGTGTCGCCGGTCGAAGGCCGCGTCCAGTTCGATCCCTCGGCGCGCCAGCCCACGCTGAACCAGAATCGTCCGCCCGGTCGCAGAATCCGCGCCGCTTCGCGCAGGTAGGACTGGCAGGCGTCTTCAAATACATGATGAAGCACCAGATTGGCAAAGATAAAATCGACCGATCCGTCTGGAATCTGATCGAGGCGGTAGCCGTCATTTTCGTAAAAGACAACATTGGGGAATGCGGCCAGATTCTGCCGGGCTTGGCGCAACATCTCGGCGGAGACGTCCACCGCGTAGATCGTTTTGACATGGGGGGCGACCTCACGGGTCAGTCGTCCTATGCCCGCGCCCAAATCCACGACAACACTGCGGTCATTGACAAACCCGCGCCAGGATTCGAATGCGCCGCGAGCCGACGCCCAGAACTCCTCATCATTGCGGTTGCCGTATCCGGTCAGAATGTATTCCTTGGCCGAACAGCGCGCGCGGGCCTCCCAGTCGCGCTTCATGTCGCCGGAATTGAAGTCGCACCCATTGGGAAACGCTTCGGGGGGGGCGGCATCGTGGCCGGCATCCGCCGGAAGGGGATGGATATCGGAACGCTTTGTCATACATGAATTATTTCATGGGCGCGCAAAGCGCGTCAAGCCGTCTTCAAGGAATGACCGCAGCAGAGCGCAACGCACGAGGCGCATGACTGTTTTTTTCGCCGGGCGCGTGGAAGGAATTGCGCCAATGGGGGGCGGATTCCCGCATAGGCCGCGCCTCGCGCAATCCGCGTGGAAGCAGAACCGCCCGGAGCGCGAACGCGCCGGGCGGTTCATTATAGGCCGGAATGAGAGCCGGGAATGACTCAGGCCGCCAGGCGGGCTTTGATTTTCTCGATGGCGGTCGTCGGATCGGCGGCATACAGCGTCGCGCCGATTTCGTCTGCAAATTCCTGCGTCGTCGGAGCGCCGCCGACAATCGTCATATTGGAAAGGCCCGCTTCCTTGAGCGCCTTGATGGTCTTGCCCATTGACGGCATCGTGGTCGTCAGCAGGGCCGACATGGCGACGACGCCGCCGGGATTTTCCTTGGCGGCCTGGACGAACTTCTCGCACGACACGTCCACGCCCATGTCCACGACCTTGAATCCGGCGCCTTCCATCATCATGGCCACCAGGTTCTTGCCGATGTCATGCAGGTCGCCCTCGACCGTCCCGATGATGACCGTGCCGCGTCCGGCCGTGTCTTTTTCCGAAAGGACGGGTTTGAGGACTTCCATGGCCGCTTTCATGGCCTTGGCCGACATCAGAACATCGGGCAGGAAGATTTCCGAGTCACGGAAGCGCTTGCCCACGACTTCCATGCCTGCGATCAGGCCGTTGTTCAGGATGTCGGCCGGCTTGGCGCCGGCGGCCAAAGCCTCCTGAACCAGTTCCTTGACGCCGGGTTGTCCGGCCATCTTCGGTGGATACTTTGCGTTCTTGTCAATCTTGCCCGCAATCAGAGCGTCGGCAATACCTTGGAAATTTGCAGCCATTCCGCTTCTCCTCGAATGAGTGGTTCGGACGCGGTGGTCGCCCGCAGCGCGCCCTCGTGAAAGTGGCCCGCGGACCCGGAATCGCGCCGTTGAAGACAGACTCTCGATAGGCGCACAGGTGAAAGCCTAAAGAATGGGCGCGTCTTGGTCAAGGGCGAATCCACAGGCCTCTGGTATGTGATGACGGGATTTTTGTATAAAGAAAGCCAATAACGACAAAGCGAACGCGGACATCCCGCCCGTGAAAGCCAAGTCAAATACACGCGGCATCAACAGGCGGGACGTCCGCGCTCCATAAATGCCGTGTCCATCCGGGCGCCCAGGATCGCGCCGTCCCGCTTTTCAACAAGTCCAGAACGCTTGACAGGATGGGGCGTTTTTGTGTTAGAAAACAAACCGTTACATGACCTAAAAAAACAGCAGGGGAGTGAAAAAAAAAGGTTGACTTCACGCGCCATCAGAGGTATAAAATCCGCGTCTTACGTTGAAAAAGACAGCTTGCGCGACGCAATCCGGGGCAAGCAGCGCTGCCAAACGCATCAAGGAGTCCGCTCCCTTCCCTCAAAATCCATTTGTTAGGCGTGCGGTTTTCCGACTGAATTGATTCGGTTCACTAGTCACGCCGCCAAGCGTCACCACATTCCAACCTTCCGAAAGGGGGATGCGTTTCATGAGGAAAGCGCTTTCGCTAGCCCTCGCATTTGCATTTTTGCTGGGCGCCGGCAACGCCATGGCAACAAAGCCTGTCGTCACTTTCATTCCGGACGTGATTATGGGCGACGGGAACACGGCCCTCGGTCAAACGGCCGACGGCTACTACATTTTCGCGGACTTCGATACCAAGAAGTACATCCAGGACGAGGACGCTGAGCGCAAGTATGCGGGCTTTACGCTTGAGCCCGGCGTCATCAACATCAGCATGAACGGCCTGTCCCAGTTCCGTGCTTCGGACTGGAACCTGCTGCTCAACTCGTTCGTCGTCGGCGACGGAACCGGCACGGTTCCGGGAACTACCGATGCGGATAACAAGGACATCCTGGCCACGTCGGCCACACCCGCCGTCATCCGCGCCACCTCCGCCCTGTGGGCGCCGGCCGGCCCGAATGTGGTTCGTTACAACGGGACCTTCGGCCCCGGCTACGGCTGGGTCTATCCCGGTGGCGACAATCCCAACACCACCCAGAGCACGCTCGTGACGCTGTGGGTCGGCGATGGCGCCGGCTACGCCACGGGCAACTTCGTGCTGTGGATGGCGCCGGTGGGCGGCACGGGCCCCTCCTTCCAGGAACCCATGCCCAGTGGGTCGGTTATTATTGACGACTGGTGGCCCGATGGCAAGGGCTGGACGTTCGTGAGCCCGGCTTTCACCTACGGCCCCCTCACCTTCAAGACGATTTCCGGAGCCAACACGCCCGATTGGAAGCAGCTGGTCATTCTGGATCCGGCCGGCGCCGCCAACGAAACCAATGAGGCCGCGTTCGGTTACTGGAACAACCTGTCGCTGAGCTATGGCCCGGACTGGATCGAAGGCGTTATCCGCGCCAGCTGGACGCTGTATGGCAGCTCTGCGCCCAAGGTTCAGCCCGGCACGCGCTCGCGCATCATCGTCGGCGTGCCATCCGATCCGGTTCAGCTGGATCAGCGTCTGTTCTATCGCACTATGAGCACCGAACTGCGTTGGGACACTGTCTCGAATCTGACGCCAAACAACGAGCGGTTGGGCAACTACAACCCGGTCCAGATGCGGCACTACCACTATATTCCTGTTTCGGTGGTTCCGGAACTGGCCAACTACGATGGTCTGCTGTGGCTGGCGATGGACCTCATCGATCTGCCGGCTAGCCTCAATGGCGGCAAGAGCCAGATTGGCGCCTTGTTCATCGACCGTCTGATTGTTGAAATCCTGCCGGTCCCGGGCGCTGCAGACCTGGTCAACGTGTTCAACCGCGCCGGTTCGGCCATTGTCGGCACGGGATCGTGGTCGGGCGCTTCGATGCAGTTGGGCGTCCTGCCCAGCGTCGGCTCCATCACGCCGAACCTGGCCAATCCCGCTGGCCCGCTCATGAAGAGCGCCAGCGCTCCGAACTACACCGAACAGAGCATCTTCGCCCTGATTCAGACGTGGGCGATTGGAACGACGATGAAAAGCACCGAGAATCAGTGCGTTCGCTTTGCCGCGACCATCGCCTCGGACGCCTCGATTTCGAACGAGACGCCTGCCAATCGGTCACTGGCCAAGACGTCGATGCGCCTGCGCGCTTCAGCCGGCTACGGCGAAGCGGGTTGCGCTGTCACAATCGACGGCTGGGAAGATTTTGCTTCCACCTACACGCTGGCCGTCCCGAAGGTCGCCGGCACGAACTACTATCTGTTCATGGACACGCCGGTGGTCTTGGAAAACACGCCCGAGTGGGAATGGGCGTTCGCGTGGGACGTGTTTAATGACTACAACCAACTGAACACAGCGCCTCCGGGCATCGTCAAGAAGGCCGCATGGTTCACCATGACCAATCTGCGCATGGACAAGGTTTTGAGCTACTGAGAGCCTTCCCACGCTCAATACAGGCAATAGCGGGCGGTTCTGTAAAGAACCGCCCGCTTCTTTTTTTAGGGTATTAACTCGCTTATGCGCGACGGACGCCCTGGTTGCGCAAGCGCTCCACGATGAACAGGTCTGCCGGGGCGAAATCGAAGCGACTCATCTCCTCGGGCCTTGCCCACGCGATTTCGTCGTGCGCCCGCAGCGCGAAATCGCCCGCGCCCACGCGAACCCAATAAGCCGCCAGTTCGATGACCCGGTCCCCATAATCGTGCGCTCGCATTCCCAGCAGCGCCTCGACTTCAGCCTCGATGGCGAATTCCTCCCGCAGCTCGCGCCGCAGGCTCTCCTCCGGGGTCTCTCCCGGTTCGATCTTTCCGCCGGGGAACTCCCACTTGCTTTCCTGATGATCGCCGCGCCGACGCCGCGCGATCAGAATCCGGCCGTCCCGCGCCATCACGGCGGCGACGACACGAATGGGATTTCTGGCCACTGCCGGTTCCATGTGATGCACGCCTTCCGTCCGCGAAGTTTCCACGGCGGCTCATGGCCGCAACCAAAGTCTTCAAACCGGGAACAAAAACGTGTGAAGGAAATGTCGAACATCGAACAAGGTACTCCAATCCCCAGGTCGCTCTTCCTTGGACATTCCTTGTTCAATATTCGACATTCCCTTCATACTTCATGATTCTTGTCCGGCGCCAACTCGCAAAACATCTACGCAACCCGTAGAGAAGTTTTGGACAGAGGGTCTCAGGATGAAAGCCCCCCCAGACAGAGCCGCGAAGCGAATCTATCGGCCTCCCAAGGGCCTCTCAAGGCCAAACTCCGCAGACAAGCCTTGACCCATCGCGCAGGATAGCGCAGCATCGCCTTGGGAATATGGAGGGCGCGCAATGGGCTCTGACGCCGCAAACGTCATCGCCATTGAGGAACTGACCACCGACTACCTGCGCCGGCAGGACACGGTGCTGGCCGCCGTGCTCAACAGCCTGTTCGACGGCGTCTATATTGTTGATCGCAGGCGCGAGATTCTGTTCTGGAACCGGGGCGCTGAGCAGATCACCGGCTTCAGCGCCGCGGAGGTGGCGGGCCGGCTGTGCCAAGATGAGATTCTCAGTCACATCGACGAAGAGGGCCGGCTGATGTGCCACTCGATCTGCCCCCTGATGCAGTCGATGCGCAGCGGCCGGTTCGTCGAGGCCAAGATTTATCCCCGCCACAAATCGGGGCGACGATTCCCGGTTCGGACGCACGTGGCCCCGATCCGCGACAAGGCCGGCGAGATCATCGCGGCCATCGAGGTGTTCCGCGATGTTTCGCGCGACGAGGAGTTCCGCCTGCTTCAAGAGAAGTTCAATCAGATCGTCCAGCGCTACGTCTCGACGTCCACCTACGAGGAGATCGTGGCTCAGGCCCAGTCCGGCGCCGCAGGCGCCGCGCGCCGTCGCGACCTCAGCATCATGTATATGGACATCGTGGGTTTCACGTCGCTGACCGAACGCAGCGCGCCGGAGGAAGTGGTTAAAATCCTGAATGACTTTTTCGGACTGTGCGGCGTCATCACGACCGAACACCACGGCGACATTGACAAGTTCATCGGTGACACGATCATGGCCGTTTTCATCGACGCCAACGACGCCGTCGAGGCGGCCATGAAAATCCTGCAAATCGCGATTCCGGACTTCAACCGGCAGCGCGGCAGTCAGGGGCTTGATCCCATCCAGATTCGCATTGGCGTCAACAGTGGACCGGTGCTGGAAGGCGACGTTGGAGCAAACAACCGCAAGGACCGAACGGTCATCGGCGACGTGGTCAACACGGCGCAGCGCGTCGAGCGATTGTGCCGCCCGGACTCGATTCTGATCACCGAGGGGACCTATGCCCGGCTCCGGATTGACAACGCCCACCGGTTCGAGTTCCAGCAGGAGGCCGTCGTCAAGGGCAAAGGCCAGCCCGTGCGCGTGTTCGCCTTGCGTGAGCGCCCGATCTAGCCAGCCCGCGCAGTCCACAGGCTGAGTGCGCGCATCGAGCGCAGAAACTTCACGCCCGGGCGCCATAGACTTGCAAGACAAAGATGCGCGCAGCGCGTCCAACACAATCGATGGGAGAAAATCAGATGATGCAGACGACGACTGGCCGGTGGGCCGCATTCGCAATAGCGGCAGCGCTCATGCCAGTGGCGGCGCCGTCGCCCGGCGCGGACTTGGGCGATCCCGCCGCGCCACTGCAAGTTGCGGAATGGGCCAAGCATGGCCCGATCGATCTGGCGCAAGGCAAGGGCAAGACCGTGTATGTCATCGAGTTCTGGGCGACGTGGTGCCCGCCGTGCCGGCAGACCATCCCGCACCTGACGCAACTGCGCAAGGAGTTCAAGGACAAGGGCGTGGAGATCATTGGCGTCTCGGACGAGAAGGCGGACACGGTCAAAGGCTTTGTCACCCAGATGGGCGACGCGATGGACTATCCCGTCGCCATCGATGACGGCGGCGCGACGTCGAAGGCTTACATGGGCGCCTTCGGCGTCAGCACGATCCCCCACGCCTTCATCGTCAACAAGGAAGGCAAGGTCGTATGGGTGGGGCATCCCATGGATGACCTCGGCGGGATTCTCACGCAAGTGCTGGCGGGAACCTACGACATCGAGCGCGCCAAGCGCGCCGCCGCCCGCGAAAAAGCGTTGATGGAAAAGCGGACCGCCGCGATGCCCCTGCTGGACGAATACCTCAAACTGGTGGGCGCCGACGCCTCGGCCGAGGACAACCAGAAGTCCGCCGCCGTCGGCGACAAGGTTCTGGAAACGGTCAAGGGCGACACGGAAATTCCCAGCATGCTGGCCTGGGCGATCATGAATCACAAACGGATCGCCTACCGCGATCTCAAACTGGCCCTGCGCGCGGCCGAAGCTGCCCACAAGGCCGCCGAAGAGCCTGAAGCCGGCGTCTTGCGATCGTATGCCCGGGCCCTGTTTGAGAATGGCCGCCCGGCCGAGGCCGTCACCTACCAGAAGCAGGCCATCGAAGCCCTCGCCAAGGACGATCCGATGCGGGAGGACTTCTCCAAGGATCTGGAGAAGTATCAGGCCGCGCCCCCGCCGCAGTCCGGCGCGGCCAAGCCCTGAGGCGACCGTGACGGGACGGGGCGAGGAGTTGTAGCCGCCATGACGGAGCCGAACGCCGGCGCGGCCAGGATCGACCGGATCTGGCCGACCACCTGATCATTCCCGCCGCAGACCAGGTCGCCTGCCTTGAGTGAAGGTGATTGGCGGCTCCGCCCGGAACCGCTCCAGCAGCAGGTGAAATGCGCGCAGACGCCGCGGATCATCGGCGGAATGGTAAAGATGAGTGGGACACGCGCAGTCCGAGCATCCGAATCCCTGCGGCCCTGCAGGGAAAATCTTTGCGAGCGCGCCGGCCAGTTCACATTCTCTTCGCCGCGAGGATGGCATGGGGAAGGCGGCCACCTCGTCAGCCCGCTCCCGCAGATAGTCAATATGCCAATGGAGTTTCTTGCGCCGGCGCAGGTGGCGTCCGATGCGCGCAGAAAGGCAGGCCATCGCAGAGCCGGCGTATAGATGCCATCCATCGAGAAAAGAGACGACACCGAGGCGGCCCACCCGGATGCGCCGGGTGAGCCGCAGCCGCAGGATCACGACGTAGCTGCCCCGGTCCTCCCTCGTGTCGATTGCCAGCCTGTCTTGCGAGGTTGCCGCGGATGATCCTACGCGGGGTAAAACACGCCCTGTTCGGCAACGCGGAAGCACGGATCGTCGCACACGAATTCGTCCGCCATGTGGATGAGGATCATTTTCTTCTTGATCGCGGAAGGCAGCGCGGCAAGTTTTTCGTAAGGAGTGTGAGGGCCGGCGGGGGTCGTCTCATGGAAGATCAGATCGCTGTCGCTGAGCCATTCGATCAAACCGGGGTCGTAGATGGTATCGCAGCTGTAGCCCAAGCGCCGACCTCCGCGCTCGAACTTCATGGCATAACACGGGACGGCGTGTTTGGTGCGCCGGATGCGCATCGTGACGTCGCCAAAGTCAACCGGCGTCTCCGGCGTGACCCGCCGCACGTCAAAGAACGTCTCCAACGAGGTCTGCGGCAGGGGATTGAGGTCCTCGTCAGTCAGGACGCCCAGCGATGCGGACAGCTTGTTGTGCCACAGCGGCCCGGCCACTTCAGGCAGAACGTAAAGCGCCGGCCGCGTCCGCTCGATAAAATGTTTGAAGTAGGCGACGTCTTCGCAGCCGTTGGAGTGGTCGCCGTGGACGTGCGTGCAGAGGAAGTGATCGATATCGCGCGGCGAGATATCCAGCCCGGCTTTTTGGGTCGCTTCGGCCAGAATCTTGCAGTATGGAGTGGGCAGATCTATCTGGACATAGAAACGGCCGGCAATCAGCAGCAGCGACGTGTGGTAATGCCGGGTGGAAAAGAACGATCCGACGCCCAACGTCATGAAGCCAAAGGCGTTGTCGTCAAGAATGTGTTTTCCCGCAAGGCGTTTTGGGCCCACGGA
>Ga0101944_10006130_pt1 | contig 13040 bp, 10 predicted proteins | sample DewCreD2012metaG_FD_75245 | JGI IMG/M metagenome (GOLD analysis project Ga0101944, IMG submission 75245) | Hot spring sediment bacterial and archeal communities from British Columbia, Canada, to study Microbial Dark Matter (Phase II) - Dewar... ... | reverse complement strand
AACGCGGTACAAAAAAAAGCACCCGCCCGCGTGGGCCGCGCCGCCCGGGCGGAGCCGCCCGCGCATTTCACGCCGCGGCACTTGCCCGGACCGCCCTTGTTTTGAACCCTTTGATTGAGGAGCCAACGGTCCGGGCCTCCGCCCGGGCCGCGAGTGATGAAGACCGGGAGCCGACAGCGGTGCGGTCCGGAGGGTAGAGGAGCGTACCGTGGCAGGCCGGCGTCCGCGTGGACGCCGGCCCTGTTATTGGCCGGCGTCCGGGCCGCCGCCCCGCTCACTCCCGCCACTCAAATGGTGAACTCCGTCGCCGCGGTGCCCGACCGGCCACCGGCGGGCTCGGACGTGTGCGCGACCTCGGTCGCCGCCGGCCCCTTGTCGCCCGTGAATACCGGCGCCCCCGCCGCCGTCCCGGCGCCTCCCGGCCACGGCTCCGCCCCTGCCAGCGCATCCATCGGGAAATCCACGTGCGCGTAGCCCCGCTCACGCGCCAGCTCGAGCAGTGCCGCCCGCAGCGCCGCCGGCGCATCGCGATGCGGCACGATCATCGCGTACGTCCGCGCGCCGGCCTTCTCGGTCGCCAGCGTCCCCATCCCGAGCAGCCGGTCGCCGAAGTACGCCCCGCGCAGCTGCGCCGCGCCGCGTTCCTGGTGCCCGATCAGGTCCAGCGTGAACACCTCGGCCGTCACCGCCGACTCCGCCAGCGGCAACCGGGGGTCCGGGCCGGGCCGGTGCTGAAGCAGCGCCACCATCGCCGGCCAGTCGGCCCGTGTCAGCGGCCGCACGCGCGCCGTGCCCGTCGCGTCCGCCAGCGGGTCGGACGGCGTGCCCGGCCGCACGCGCTGCATGGTGATGCGGTCGAACGGCGTCCACGCGACCCGGTGCAGGGGCGCGAAGCCGAACTTCGCGTACAGCGACGCGTCCAGTTCCGCCGTCGTCGTGTACAGGTGCGGCGTCACCCGCACGCCTTTGACCGGCCTGGTGTCGATGGCCACGGTAAGCTGGCCCTTGCTGCGCAAGCCTTTTGCCAAAGCACGGCTTACCCATGCCGCGCGCCAGGTCCGCACCGAACTGGCCAAAGCCCGGTTGGCGGCGGAACTGCTGCGTAAGCGTCTCGAGCATGCCGATCATCGCCTGCGCAGACTGCCTGGCGAGCGGCAGCTTGCCGAAGAGTTGGGCTTCAGCCGGAACACCATCCGCGCGGCGCTGGATCTCTTGGTGGCCGGCGGCATCATGTCCCGCACTGCGACCGGCCGCCTCGCCGTGCGCGCCGCGCGCAGGCCCGAACGGCGAACCGGATCCATCGGTTTTCTGACGCCCACAATCTTCTCGATGGATCATCATCTCTGGTTCGATGCCGCGCGTTCCGCCTTGCAGGGGCATCCGGCGACGCTGCGGCCGCTCACCTATGCGCACTGGGCCGATCCCGCCATCCATCAGGCGTTGAGCGGCCTCGACGGCCTCTTCTTCATCCCGCCCGCCGAAGCGCTGCCCTCATGGCTGGCCGCGAAGATCCGCGGGGCCTCGTGCCGCACGGCGGTCCTGGATGCCGACGAATCGCCTGCAGGAATTCCCTCGGTCGTCGCCTTCCCGCCGCGCTCCACGGAAAAACTGCTGCAGCACCTGCGGGAGTTGGGTCACACGCGGATCGACTGCCTCAACACGCAAGCCGAGGATTCCGTGATCCGTGCGCGCATTGAGGCCTGGAGGACCTTCCTCGCGAGTGCGGGACTTCAGGGCGAATTGCGGTCCATCCCGGTTTCGCGGCCCGTGGAATCGGCCTGCGAGGCCATCCGCGCGGCCTTGCAAACGGCTCATCCGCCGGCCACGGCACAGTTCTGCACCACCGGTCCGGCGGCGATCGGCGCGATGCGCGCGTTCCATGAAGCCGGCCTGGAGATCGGAAGGGACGTTTCGATCTGTGCCGTGAATGACGAAGGCCTGGCGCCGTTCCTGCTGAAGACGCTGACCGCGCTGGTCTCTCCGCCGCGCGCCGAGTTTCTTCGCCGTCCGGTCGCGTGGATGCTGGAGGGCGGCGACTGGGCTGGGGACCTGCGGATCGAGCCGCAGGACGCGCCGCTCTTCGTGGGCGAGTCCACCGGACCCGCGCCGGAAGGCGGGCCGTGGGTGCATGGGGGGCGCAGGCGGACCTGTGCCCGGACCGGGCCGGAAAGGAAGCCGATCCGACCGTGAGCCGGAACCCGCACGACTTCTTCACCGGCCCGCGGATCGACACGGGCACGACCGAGCGGATGGCCGGTGTCTCGACGTTGGAAACGGAAGGGGCCACGTGGCGGGGTTGGACGCTCGGCGCCGTCTGTGTCGTCTTGGTCTGTCTCTTCATCCCCTATCTGGACTTCGTCATCGCGCCGCCGGTGCTGACCAATTCGCGGTTTCCCGCCGCGTCGCTGGTCTTTCTTTTCCTGCTGGTCCTTGCGCTGAACGCCGGGCTTTCGCTTTTCCGGTCCGCCTTCGGCCTGACCCGACAGGACCTGGTCCTGGTCTTCTGCATGACCATGCTGGTGAATGCGATCCCGGGCTGCGGGTTCTGGTCCTTCTGGGCGCCGACCATGATCGGCGGGCAGTATTTCGCGACGCCGGAAAACAACTGGGAATCCGTGCTTCGTCATATGCCGGATTCGTGGGCTCCGCACGACACGCTCGACAGCCGGCCGATCGAGCATTTTTACACGGGGTTGCCGAATCTCTCTCCGGACTTCGTCGGCCGCCTGCAGCAGGTGCCCTGGCGGCCGTGGCTGGGACCGTACGCCGTCTGGTGCGTGGCGTTGCTGTTCCTCTTCGGCGTCATGTTTGCGGTCAGCGGAATCCTCCGCAAGCAGTGGTCCGAGAACGAGCGCTTGCCGTTCCCGCTGGCGCAGTTGCCGGAAGAGCTGGTGTCCGGCGTCGGCACGTCGAATCCCAGGCCCTTCTTCAGGGACCGCATGGCCTGGTGGGGCATCGGCCTGGTCTTCGCGCTCTATTCGATGAACAACCTTTCGCTTTACCGCCCCGAAGTGCCCCAACTCGCATTGACCAACGGGCTGGACCAGTACCTGACGGAACTGCCGTGGAGCGTCTTTCGACCCTTCCCGGCATTCATCTTCATCTCGGTGGTCGGCCTCTCCTACCTCGTCTCGCTGGAGGTCTCGTTCAGCGTCTGGTTCTTCTGGATCGTGATGAAAGCGGCGACGTTCGTTTTTTACCAGGCGGGCATCGCGCAGGATGGCTGGTTTTTCAACGACACGCAGAGCAGTGGATACCGCAGCGTCTTCCGCGCGCAGGGCACCGGCGCCCTGATCGCGATGGTGCTGCTGGGTTTCTGGATGGCACGGCGGCAGCTGAAGGAATCGGCGAAACAGGCGCTGGGCTTGATGCCCGGGGATCCGGCCGAAAGCGGTTTCTCGCCCCGCACCCTCTGGACTGTCCTGCTGATCTGCCTGACCGGTTCGGTGGGCTGGCTCGTCTTCTATGGGGTGGGGATCGGCCCCTCGCTTTTTGTCGTCGCCACGCTGGTCATCAGCCTGGTGGGCCTGGCCCGGATCTTCTGCGAAAGCGGAATCTTCTACGTGCAGATCTACGAGTTTCCCTCGCTGCTGCTGCAGAAGGTCGCCACGCCCGGCGCGCTGGGAACGGCCACCTACGTCAAGCTGAGCCTATGGGATCGCGTGATGGTCGCCGACTGGTACCGCGTGGCCTTCATGCCGGTGATCATGAATTCGCTCCATCTGGCGACGCGGACCGGCCTGCGCAGGCGGTCGGTCATGCTGGGCATGGCCGGCGCCGTGGCGCTCGCGCTCACGGTCAGCTTCGGGTCGTTTCTCTATACGGTCTACACGCAACCGGGCGGCGCCAACACGATGGCCTGGTACTTCAACCACTTTCCCCGCTGGGAGTACGGTCTCCTGACGCCCAAGGTTCAGCAGATGGATTCGTACGAGCAGCGCGTGGCCGTTTCGGCCGAACCGCTTCCCGAAGCCGACCGGCCCGAGGTCGCGCGGCGCGACTGGATTTTCCTTGCCAGCGGTCTGCTGGGCGCCGGCTTCATGGCCTTGAGCGCCTGGTTGCGCAGTTTCCTGTTCTGGTTCCCGCATCCCTTCGGGTACATGATGTGGATGTGTTCGCACCCGCACTACAATACCTGGTTCAGTTTCCTGCTCGGCTGGGGCATCAAGAAGGCCATTCTCCGCTTTGGCGGCAACCGGACCTACCTGCGCGCCCGGCGATTTTTCATCGGTTTGGTGATCGGCGAGGCCTTCGGCGTGCTTTTCTGGAAGGTGGTGGCCGCGTCAACCGGCAACCTGTCGAGTTTCGGGATGCTGCCGGGATAGCGTCGTGGCGTCGGGCGCTGGCGTTCGGGTGAGCGGGGCCTGGGGCTAACGTTCGACTTCGACGTCCTTGCGGTTGCCGTATTCCCGCCAGCCGGCGTTGTAGTTCACGGCCTGCGTAAAGCCCATGAGGTAGAGTACGAAAAGGAGGTGCGAGGAACGTCCGCCGGACTGGTCGTAGACGATCACCGGTTGTTTGGGGGTCAGCCCCGTGGCCCGGAGCAGCGCATAGATCTCGGCCGGTTCGCGCAGGACGAAATATCCCTTCGCACGGGCGCCGGGGCGTTTGCTCGTTACCGGGGCGAGCAACGAATCCCAGGGCAGGTTGACGGCACCGGGAATGTGGCCGCCCGCATCGGCCCGCAGATCCGTCCCGCTGTACTCGGCATTCGACCGGGCATCGAGGATCGAGGTGGGCGGAAAACGTCCCGGCGGTCGCGGCACGATGAAGCGCTTCACGTCGTCGATCGTGCAGATGGAGCGCAGCCTCTCGGCCGGCTTCCAGGTGCCGGGCTGCGAAGGCGGCGGCGAGGGGGTGTCCGAGATCCTGCGCCCCTCCTCCAGCCACTTGTCCAGGCCGCCTTCCAACAGGCAGACGTTGTTGTGCCCGTAGGCCCAGAACGTGAACCAGATCCGCGCCGCCAGACGCAGCGCGTGCGTGTCGTAGATCACGATCCGGGTTTCCGGCGAGATGCCGAAGCGACGGGCGCAATCGGCCACGCGCTCCCTGCTGGCCAGCGCGTACGGAAGGTCGTTTCCGTCCTGGAAGCCGTCGGAGTCCAGACAGAAGGCGCCCGGCAGATGCTCCTGCGCGTACTGTTCGTTCGGGCGTGCGTCGATCACGACCAGGCTGGCGCCGGGCGGAGTCGAACCGTCGCCCAGCAGGACCGCAAGCCGCTCGGTCTCGATCAGCAGATCTGGGTTCACGAACTGCGTCGGCGCCTCCGGTTCGCCATGGAAGGGCCGCACCGGTTCGACGTCGACCCCGTGCGCGAAGGCGCAGGAAAGGAGGAGCAGGCAGGCGGCTCGCCGCGCGACGCTACGCATGTTCAAACGGTCATCACTTCCTTGGACTTCTTCTCGAAGGCCTCGTCCACCTGCTTCTCGAATTTGCGGATCAGTTCCTGGATCTCGTCCTCGTTCTTCTTCAAGGCGTCCTCGCTCACGCCGGGCTTGCCCTTGTTTTCGCCCAAGGCTTTCAGCGAGTCTTTCCGAATGTTCCGCAGGGCCACCTTGTGCTGTTCCAGGCGATCCTTCAGCAGCTTCACGGTCTGTTTGCGCCGTTCTTCGGACAGCGGAGGGAAGGCCAGCCGGATGACCTTGCCGTCGTTGGCCGGGGTGATGCCGATATCCGAGGCCAGGATGGCCTTCTCGATCTCCTTGATGGTCTTGGGATCGAACGGTTTGACGATCAGCATCCGGGCATCCTGCTTGGACGCCACCGCCACGGATTTCAGCGGGACCACGCCACCGTACGCGGGGATGTCGACATGCAATCCGTCGAGGATCTCCACGGAAGCCTGGCCGGTCCGGATGCCCTTCAGAAAATGCTCGTAATCGGCCACCGTCTTGATCATCCGGTCTTCGCAGTCCAGCAGCACTTCGTCCATGTCCATGACAAGCCCTCGCAACGAGACTGGCCCGGCGCCTGTTTGACGATCGAACGCAGGCCATAGGATGTCCAGAGGCCGCGTTGTCGTCAAGGGACGGATAAGGTCCGCAAGCGGCACGATCCTCCTTGCAGACCGGGAAGAGCATGGGAGAATGGAGAAAGGCCCGGTGCGCATCGGCTTTACGGGCGCGCCGACGATTGGAGCGACCGATGAAATCCAGCCTGCACCGAACGATCTTCTACGCGATCCTGCTGGGCGTCGTGGTGGGCGTGGTGACCACCAAGCTGATGGAGGGTTGGCCCCGTGCCACGGCGGACGGCGGAGCGCCCGCGGAAGGCAAGAAGGCCAGCCGCGAGGTCCTGCATTCGCAGGCCGAGACCTTCCGTCACGCCGCCAACCAGATCGCGCCTGCCGTGGTCAACATCACGACCATCGAAAAAGTCAGGATGCTCGTGGGCGATCCGGACGACCTTTTCGGGTTCGGTCGTTTCTACCGCAACCGGCGCGTGCAGGAAGGCAAGCGGATCCGCGGCATCGGTTCGGGATTCGTCTTCGACGCCGCGAACGGCTACGTCCTCACCAACAACCACGTCGTCGATGGCGGGGAGGAATGGAACGTCAAGCTCGCGGACAAGCGCGAACTGCAGGCGAAACTGGTCGGTGCCGATGCGCAGACCGATCTGGCCGTCCTGCAGATCCAGGCCGACGGCCTCGTCGCCGCCACCATCGGCGATTCCGACAGGGTCGAGGTCGGCGATTGGGTCCTGGCCGCGGGCAATCCCTTCGGGATGCTGGAACAGACCGTCACGGCCGGAATCGTTTCGGCGAAAGGCCGGCGCGGACTGGGCCTGAGCAATTACGAGGACTTCATACAGACGGACGCCGCGATCAACCAGGGCAACAGCGGCGGACCGCTCGTCAACCTGGATGGCCACGTCATCGCCATCAACTCGGCCATCTACTCCAAGACCGGCGGTTACCAGGGCATCGGCTTCGCCATCCCCATCAACCAGGTGCGCAAGATCGCGGACAAACTGATCAGGCACGGCGAAGTCGTGCGCGGCTGGATGGGCATCGAAGTGCGCGAGTTGAAGGCCTCCGAAGCCAGGAAACTGGGCCTCCCGCCCGACCGGGGGCTGGTGGTCGAAGGCGTCTACCTCCGCGGTCCCGCGCACCGCGCGGGCATCCAACCCGACGATCTGCTCCTGGAGGTCGGCGGCAAGCCGGTCCACACCTCCAGCGAACTGCGCGATCTGGTCGCGGACTACGAGCCCGAAACGAAACTGCAGGTGAAGCTCATCCGCGGGGGCAAGGAGCAGGTCGTGGACGTGCAGATCGGCACTCAGCCCAAAAGCTGGGGGCGGTAACCCGCAGCCCACCCCGATTCCGGGTTGCGCGGACTCTCCTGCCGGCGCGCTTATTTCGACGGCCCGGGGCGCGGCTTCTTCGACACAGGGACGAACAGGTCCTCCCGTGTCAGGCCGAATTTTTCGATCGTTTCCAGGCAGCGTGTCATGTCGATCGGCTGGTCGTCGAAGTTGTTCGAGCCGAAACTGAACTTGGCGCCCATCGCCTTGGCCATGCGGATGAAACGCTCCTTCGGGTACTCGCTCCGCGCCTGGATTTCCAGGGCGATGCCCTTCTCGACGGCCTTCTCGATGACCCGCTTCATGCGCTCGTCCGTCCACAGCTGGTCGTACCGATCCTTCACCGCCGGCGGCAAATAGGTCGGATGGGCCAGGATGTCGATCGGCTCGGAGAGCACCCGCAGCGTGTGGCGCAGGTAGCGCTCCATCCACCGCTCGGGGTCGTCGATCCGGTAGAGGTCCGGCATCCAGAGCTTCACCGGCGGGCTGTCGTCGTCGGGCATGGCCATGATCATCGTGTCGGCCAGGACGTAGTCGAGGCGCTTCAACACGTCGGGCGAATGCTTGAGGTGCCAGTCCCGGTCGTTCACCTGTACGCCCACGAAGACCGGTTTTCCGGCGGCTCGGTCGATGAAGGCGCCCAATTGCTCGTCGGTCACGATGGGCCAGCCAGTGCCGAGGTTTTCCAGCACGCCCGAGCCGATGCCCGTTACCGCCTGGCGATCGACGGCCTTCTCGACGGTCATGCCGCCGCGGATGTGGATGTGGTGGTCGACGAACGGTATGCCTGCCGCGGCGAGCCGGTCCATCCGGTCCCCGGTCACGCCGTAGCCCCGGTCGGAAGCGCGCGGCGGTTCGGACGGGTCCGCGTCGTCGGGGAGCAGGCGGATGGCGATGCGGCGGAAAGCCACGGCGTTCCCGGTGCGGTGCGCCCGCAACGCGATCGTCCCGTGCGAAAGAAGGCGGTCCGCCAGCTCGGCCCTGCGCGCCGGCGTCTCCGGCTGGAGGTAATCCACGGTGGGCTGCTCGTTGACGTGCACGCGCACGCGGGGCCCCGTCACGCGGATCCGCAGGCGGAACCACTCGCCGTCTCCGACGAACCGCGGCGCGAGGTCGCGCACCGCGGACAGGCTGCCCGCGTGGCGCACCGCGCGCTTCGCGCCCTCGCAAGGGCAGGCGTCGCCGATCTGGACCTCGTAGCCCTTCTGCGGCGCCTCGGAGACCCGGCATTCCGTGTGGAAGAAGACCCCCGTATCGGCGCCCGGCCCGGTCCGCGCCTCGATCTCCAGCTCGAAGTTGCGAAAGTCGTGTCCGCCGATGGCGCCGGCATAGAAGAGGCGGCTGGATGGCCCGCGAGCCGTCAGGCAACCGTCGACGATCTGCCAGGTTTCGGCGTGTTCCGAGGCCTTCCATCCGTCCAGCGTCCTGCCGTCGAAGAGGTCGATCCACCCGTCCTCGCCGCCGCCAGCCGACCACGCCGTCGCCATCACGATCGCCATCGCCGCTGCCCTCATCGCGGTCTCCACGTTCCGGCCGGCTCGTCTCCGCCCGAACCGGCCCCGTTCCGTTCTATCGCTCGGGGGCGGGTCGCCGCCACCGCATTTTCGCCGCCGCCGGACACGCACTGCGTGTGGCATGGCGCAACCCGTGCGGTAGGATGGGCGACATGAACGTGCGCCTGTCGGATCTGACCTTTCTGGGACCCCGTCCGCCGCTCTGGCGGCTCGTCTGGGACGAGGTCCGGCAGGATGTCATCCCGCTGCGCGCGTCGGCGCTGGCCTTCCAAACCCTGGCTTCGTGGCTCCCCCTGCTGGCCATCGCGATGGCCGTGCTTTCGGGGCCCGCCTTCGAGCAGCAGCGCGAGATCGTCCTGGACCGGCTGGCCACGGCCTGGGTTCCGCCGCTGGCCGATCCGCTCGGCGCGCGCGATGCGGACGCGAACCCCGTTGCGTCCCCGTCGGAGGCCCAGGAGCAGTTCAAGCAGAAATGCCGCGACACGATTCAGGTCATGGCGCTGAACCTCGGGTCGATCGGCACCTTCTCGTTCTTCGCCCTGTTGATCGTCGCCGGGCTGCTCTACCGCACGGTCGAGGAGACGTTCAACGGGATCTGGAAGGTGCGCTCGGGCCGCGGGTTCTTCATGAAGATCGCCGTCCTGACCGTCTTCATCTTTTGGGGGCCGGTCTTCCTGCTGCTTTCGCTCTCGTTGACCGACGGGCATTCCCCTTCCCTGCTGAACCGCTGGTGCATACCGACGCTCCTGTCGACGGTCGGTTTCACGGCCTTTTACCTGATCATGCCCAATGCCCGGGTGCGCTTCTCCGCGGCTGCGGCCGGAGGTCTTTTCGCCGCTGTGGTCTGGAGCATCGGCAAACAAGGCATGCTGATGTACATCTCGCATGCCGTGGGGGCCTCGCGATTTTACGGTTCGCTGGGCTTGGTGCCGTTGGTCTTCGCGTGGGTGTACCTGAGCTGGCTGGTCGTCCTGGCCGGCGCGGAGCTGGCCTACATCATCCAGCACCACCGCGCGATGGTCGAGCAATGGGAGACGCGGCAGCGCGAGGCGCGCGGGCTGGCCGGCGTGATGGACCAGGTGCTGCGCGAGGCCGGCCAGCTTCCCGCCATGGCGCTGGCGGCGCTCTGCGAAGTCGCGCGCCTCTTTCGCGAGGGCACGCGGCCCGGTGGCGTGCGGCTTTCGGAACTGGCCGAGAGCCTGGGGGTCGAAACGGGTCCGCTGAGCCGCGCCATCGAACGTCTGGTTCGCGGCGGGCTGCTGGCCCAGGTGGCCGATCACTCGGTCAGCCTGGGCGGACAGGACCCGCGATATCTGCCGGCGCGCGATCCGGCGCGGTGCCCCGCCGACCTGATCGTCCGCGTCTGCCGCGGCGAGGACGGCCCCGCCGGTTCGGGCGGCTCGTGGGAACGCGCGCGCGATTTCCTGGCGCACGTGGACCGGAACGGCCTCGCGGCGCTGGCCTCGCTCACCCTCGCCGAACTGGCCGGACCAGGGACGGCGTCCGCCGGGCAGGAGACGGCGGAACGCATGACGCCCGCCGCGCCCGACTCCGGCCAAACGGAACGGCCGGCGACCGGCACGTGAGAGCGAACCGATGAACGGACCGCCGATCGACATCCAGGGCCTCGCCAAACGCTACGGGACGTTCGATGCCGTCCGCGATCTCTCGCTCCAGGTTCGCACGGGCGAACTCTTCGCGCTGCTGGGTCCCAACGGCGCCGGCAAGACCACCACGCTGCGCATGCTGATGGGCATCCTTCAGCCCACCGCCGGGACGGCGCGCATCGGCGGGCTGGACTGCTTCGCCGACCGTGTCGCCGTGAAACGACTCGTCGGGTACCTTCCCGACGAACCGGTCTTCTACGACTACCTGCGCGGCAGCGAACTGGTCCGCTTCGTTGGCGAGATGCACGGGCTGGCGCGTGCCGAGATCGCACGGCGCGTCGACCCGCTGGTCGAGAAACTGGATTTGAAGGATGCCATGGAGGAGTACGCCGCGAACTACAGCAAGGGCATGCGCAAGAAACTGGCCCTCCTCTGCGCGCTGCTCCACGATCCGCAGGTGCTGATTCTCGACGAACCGACCAACGGGCTCGACCCGTATGCCACCCGTTCGCTGCTGGAAATCGTGCGCGCCCAGGCCTCGGCCGGCAAGACGATCTTCTACAGCACCCACCTGCTGGACCAGGCCGAACGGCTCTGCACGCGCGTCGCCATCCTTTATCAGGGCCGCCTGGCCGCCATCGGCACGCTGGCGGAACTGCGCGCCCGCTGTGCGGCCAACAGCACGCTCGAAGAGATCTTCTTCACCGTGACCGGCGATGCGCAGAACGGGAATGGCCTCCCGAGCGCGACCGAACCTTCGCCGGAAAAGACGCCGCCGGATGCCGAGTCCCTGCCGCCTTCGCCGCCCGCACCGCCCGCCGAAACGTTCCCGTCCGAGGCGGCGGACAGGAATGCCGCAGGCGGGCGCGGCGGGGACATCCGGCCTGGCGCGGCGCCCGCCGAGGCAGTGCCTGCGGAAACCGTTTCTGCCCGAATCGTCCGCCGCGCGCCGCCGCCTCGCGACGACGGACTCCGGATCGACGTCCGTTCGGACGACCGGAACGGTACTTAGATTTCCCGAACGCATTGGACGGTCGCGCTTGAAGTCGTGCGTTGAAGCCGGCGCACGGCATCGCGCGCCGCCGCATCGATCGGATCCGGAGCGGTCGCCTCCAGCAGAATCCTATATTCCTTCAGCGCCTTCGTTCAGCTTCGGGAAATTGATGTCTCCCGGCCGAGGGGCAGAATGGCGGAGGTGAACGTCCGTTCGGTACCGAGCCCGGCCACAGGAGCGTGCGCCCTCATGTCCAATCCCAACATCATCTGTCCCGATCAGGTCCGCATGACGCATCGCGAGCGGTTCCGGCGCACCATGCACTTCCAGAGCGTGGACCGCGTGGTCCACTGGGAGTTCGGTTACCTGAACGAGACCCGCGAGCGCTGGTGGAAGGAAGGCCTGCCGCGGGACAAGGACAACGATGGGAAGGTCGAAGCCTATTTCGGCGTCGATCCCACCGACTGGGTTCCGCTCAACGCGGGTCTCTTTCCGGGCTTCACCGGCCAGGCCCGGGTGCTGGAGCAGCGCGAACACAGCCGCGTCATCGAGCTGCCGGACGGCACCATCCAGGAAGAGAAGACCGACGGCATCAAGACGATTCCGCATTACCTCAAGCACGCCATCGCCAGCCGCGACGACTGGAAACGCTTCAAGGAACGGCTGGACCCGCACACGCCCGGTCGGCGCACGGTCAACTACCGCGAGATCGGGCAGAGGCTGCGCACGTCGGACAAGCCGGTCGGCATCTGGATGGGGTCCTTCTTCGGGCACCATCGCGACTGGGCCGGTTTCGAAGGCATCGCGATGCTCTGCATCGACGACCGGGATCTGGTCGAGGAGATGATCCGGACCACCACCGACCTCCTCGTCCACGAACTCTCGGCGGCCTTGAGCGAGGTCGAGGTCGATTATGCCGCCGGCTGGGAGGACATCTGCTTCCGCAACGGTCCCATCATCAGCCCGAGGATGTTCGGCGAGATCGTCGTGCCGCAGATCAAGCGCGTCACGAGCCTCCTGAAACAGCACGGCGTGACGGTCATCTGGACCGACTGCGACGGCGACATCACGCAACTGGTGCCGCTGTGGCTGGACGCCGGCATCAACTGCATGTTCCCGCTGGAAGTGCATCCCGGCAGCGACCCGGTGAAATTCCGCCGGATGTACGGCCGGCAGATCCTGTTGCGAGGCGGCCTGGAAAAGTATCGTCTGGCGCTCGGCCGGCAGGAGATCGTCGACGAACTCAAGCGCGTCGAGAAGGTCGTGCAGGAAGGCGGCTACATACCGCACGGCGACCACCGCATCCCCGAGGACGTGCCGTACGAAAACTACATCTACTACACCCGCGAGAAGCTGAACATGCTCGGATGGAAGAAGGAGGACATCGAGCAGATCGAGCCTTTGCGACCCCGGCGCACGGCCGTGACCGTGCCGTAGCCGCGTGCGGAGGGTACGCGCGTCGGTCGTTGCCGGGAGATGCAAGGGGCGGCAGACGGCACTCAGTACCGCGCCGCAGAAGTTCCAGACCCATTGTTTGCGCCTGCGGGTCCGGCTCTTCGTTGCTCGCTCGTTACAGATCTCCTCCGGATATGCTCCTCGCTCGCGCCTCGATCCAGACCCGCA
>Ga0101944_10006129_pt1 | contig 13040 bp, 8 predicted proteins | sample DewCreD2012metaG_FD_75245 | JGI IMG/M metagenome (GOLD analysis project Ga0101944, IMG submission 75245) | Hot spring sediment bacterial and archeal communities from British Columbia, Canada, to study Microbial Dark Matter (Phase II) - Dewar... ... | reverse complement strand
TGGCCCGATTACTCTAAAAACTCTGAGCTTGTGGAAACATTCCTGCAGGTTCTGATGGACGAACAGTATGTGGCCAAGCTCGGACGCCCGGCCGGCGAAATACTTGTTGTGGACAGCGCCGCCATCGTCGGTTCACCCTTTGAGGGCGGGCTCAGGCGAGCCGGATACGTTGTCCATTGCGTGTCCAGCCCCGACATGGCGGTGGATGCAGTCGTGCATAACCCTCCGGACCTGATCCTCATAAACGCGTCTTCCCAGAGTTCAGGCGATCTGGTCAATCTGTGCAGGACGATCAAGCAGAATCCCGCCTCCTCCTCGATTCCATGCATCGCGATTGTAAAACCGAGGGCAGATTCCGAGGCGGCGGATTTTCTGAGAGCAGGCGCGGACGATGCGATCATGATGCCGGTGGATAACGACCTTCTCTGCCTCAAGATCGAGAAGCACGCAGTGGCTTCAGCCCGCGCCGACACCAAGACCGGCGGGGTGACTGGCTCCCTGTCGGATCTCAGTTTCAGCGATCTTTTCCAGGTCCTGAGCGCAAGTTGCAGAAGCGTGGAGATATCGTTCCGACGCGGGAGCGAGGAGGGACGCATCTACATGCAGCAGGGAAACGTTGTGCATGCGGTCGTTGGCGACATCACCGGCGAACAGGCCTTTTTCAGGCTTATGCAGTGGCGCGACGGGCAATTCTCCCTGAAGGAATGTTCCGAATTTCCCGAGCAGACGATTTCAGCCTCGACCATGTCGCTGCTGATGGAAGGCGCAAGACTGGCCGACGAAGGCTCGGAGCCTCAGCAGGGCCAGACTCAGGAAGCGTGAAAGGCATCGGCCGCTTCTTCCATAAGCCTCAATATTTCCTCGCGGCTCAACTCCTGGGACATTGATCTCCCGGGAAAAATTCTCCGGCAGGTTTCAACAAGGATTTTGGCCCTGCGCATGAGCTTCTCGGGGTCGGGATGTCCTGCGCAGGGGGTGAACATGAACTGCCTGATCTGCTCAATCTTACGCCTGTCGTTTCTGGCCTCAGCCAGCACAGCCTTTGCCTTTTCAATGACTTCGGTCCCCTTCTGAATGATGTTCCGGAATTCCTTGCGGTGGGTCTCCACCACGGCAGGCTGATCCTCGTGCAGGAGGCTTATGCACTCAAAAAATAATTCCGCCCCGTAAACAAAGTCCTGCTGCCGGGCAATCTCGTCCTCGAAGGTCCTGATTGCCTCTTCGTCAGCTTTTGACTTGCCTATCCACCCGAAGATCATGTACGCTAACTCACGCTCACACATACTAGGGGCGTGCGGCAACGCGTGTCAACATCCGGTTGCCGCCGCGCAGGACGCCCGGAGACGCCGAATGAGGTGGTTTTACGCAAAAGCCGATGATGTAAGGTGCAGAGGCCTGGCCTCCGACAGCGAAATAAAAGCCTTGATCAGAAAAGGCGAACTCTGCCCGGACGATCTTGTGTGGCCCGCGGATGAGAACCTCGGATGGACAAGAATCAGGGAGTATGCGAGCCTGATTCCCCCGAAGATTTCAGACAAACCCGGGGCGCTGCAGGTTTCCCGGGAGACACCTGCCAGACAAACCGGAGAGGAAACTGTTTCCGAGGCTCAGCCTCTGTCGCCAGTCCCTCGGATGGGAATATCCATGGTCCTGCGCGCCGTGTCAGCCGCCGCAGCCATCGCAGTCATATTCATAGTTCTGTGGCTCGCAATCAGCAATCGCACCGCGTCTCTCAGACTAGGCGCGGCAGCCCGCGGCGCAGCCGCCTCCGCTCCTGCCAGATAACCACGGATTATGGGTCTGAGAAACGGCCGGATCGCCCAACCTGCGGGAAAACATGGCGTTCAAGGAAAATGCCGTTTCAGGATCGCTCTGCCACAAATGCCCGCGCGTTCTGAAACATCCTCAGCCAAGGTCCTTCGTCCCGGCCGATCATGGTCTTCGGGACCCACGACAACTGAACTGCTCTGAACGCCCGTTCGGGATGAGGCATCATGATTGTCACACGACCGTCTTCCGAGCAGAAACCCGTCAGCCCTCCCGGCGAGCCGTTCGGATTGGCCGGATAGCGGTCGGCGGCGACTCCATTCCCATCCACATAACGCATGACCGCAAGACGCTTCCCGATTGCCTCTTCCATCGAGCCGGTTCGTGAAAAGTCTGCGCGGCCTTCTCCATGAGCCACCGGAACCAGAAGCCTGGACCCCTCCATTCCCCTCAGCATTACCGAAGGCGATGGCAATATCTCCACCTGCGAAAGCCGCGCTTCGAATTGTTCCGACAGATTCCTCGAGAACGACGGCCACGCCCCGGCGCCGGGAATGATGTCTTTCAGCCGGGAAAGCATCTGGCACCCATTACACACGCCAAGCGCGAATGTCTCGGGCCTGCGGAAGAACGCAATGAACATTTCGCGGAGTCTGTCATTGTACAGGATCGTGCCTGCCCATCCCGCGCCTGCCCCGAGAACATCGCCGTACGAAAAACCCCCGCATGCAGCCAAGCCAACGCAACTGTTGAGATCGAAACGCCCATTCAGCAAATCGGTCATATGCACGTCGACAGGATCGAATCCGGCCCTGTGAAAAGCCGCAGCCATCTCGACATGGCCGTTCACTCCCTGTTCCCTCAGAATTGCGACCCTGGGGCGCTCGCGAAAGATCGGCGCGGGCGCGGCCGGATCAAATGTCAGAACCATCTCGAGTCCGGGAAGATCGTCCCTGCACGCCGCTTCATATTCCTGCCTGGCGCATTCCGGATTGTCGCGCAAAGCCTGCATGCGCCAGGTAAGCTCGGACCACATTCCATTCAGCGCCGCCACAGACTCGCGATAGATTTCCTTCCCGCGCAGGAAAAAGCTCAGGCAACGATCCGCTGACGGTTTTCCAAGAAGGTGGGCGCAGCGGCTGATGCCGCGCCTTTCCATAACAGCCTCAAACAGGGGCGCCTTTTCCCGCGAAACCTGGACAATGGCCCCGAGTTCCTCGGAGAACATAACAGCCATTTCATCATCGCCAAGCCCGTCGAGCGTCACGCGCGCGCCGATCCTTCCAGCTATTGCCATTTCCGCAAGCGCGGCAAACAATCCTCCGTCCGACCGGTCATGGTACGCAAGCAGGGCGTCGGCCTCTATCAATTCCTGAATCGCACCGAAGAAGTTCGCAACAAGCAAGGGGTCGTCAATATCCGGAGGCGGGGATCCCATGCGGCCGTAAACCTGCGCCAGAACCGATCCGCCCAACCTGTTCGCTCCTCCGCCGAGGTCAATCAGATACAGAAGGGACTCCGCCTCCTGCATCTGAGGCGTCATAGTCCTGCGCACATCCTTAACCGGCGCGAAAGCCGTAACTATCAGGCTCAGGGGCGCAGTCATCTTCTGTTGCCGGCCGTCGGCTGTCTGCCACAGGGTCCTCATCGAGAGAGAATCCTTCCCGACGGGAATCGAAATCCCCAGCTTCGCGCAGAGTTCTTCGGCAACGGCCCTTACGGTGTCGAAAAGCGCTGCGTCTTCGCCCTCCTCGCCGCACGCGCACATCCAATTAGCGGAAAGCTTCACCCGGCCAAGGTCTCCGACATTTGCAGCAGCCATGTTTGTAAGCGCCTCTCCAACGGCCATGCGCCCGGAGGCAGGTCCGGACAGCACGGCAAGAGGCGTGCGTTCCCCCATGGCCATGGCTTCGCCGGTAAACGATGTGTAGGTTGAAGCAGTCACCGCAACGTCAGCCACAGGCACCTGCCACGGACCAACCATCTGATCCCGCGCCACAAGGCCAGTGACAGTCCTGTCAGCGATTGTGATCAGGAAGGTCTTGTTCGACACGGCGGGAAATTGCAGAACGCGTTTGGCCGCTTCGCGCAGATTGATTCCGGAGGCGGAAAACGGCTCGGCTGATGCGCGGATGCGCGCCGCCCTGCGCTTCATGCGCGGCGGTTTCCCCAGAAGAACGCCGATGTCCATGTCTATGGGCCTGTTCCTGAAACGCTCATCTTCGAGCACAAGGCGCCCGTCGCAGGTCACTTCGCCGATGACAGCGGCAGGGCACCGCTCGCGTTCGCAGATGGCCAGGAAGCGGTCGAGAGCCTCATTTCGGACGGCAAGCACATACCTCTCCTGCGCCTCGCAGCACCATATTTCCATGGGACTCATTGAGAGATCCTCATTGGGGATTCGTCTGAGCATGAAACGAGCGCCGGTTTTTGCGACAAGCTCCGGGCATCCGTTGGAAAGACCGCCAGCGCCTATGTCATGTATGCTGAGTATGGGATTCGCGTCTCCGGCCGCTATGCAGGCATTGATCACTTCCTGACAGCGCCTTTCCATCTCTGCATTTCCCCGCTGCACCGAGTCGAAGTCAAGGTCCGGAGCATTGCTCCCTGTCGCCATTGAAGACGCGGCGCCGCCCCCCAGCCCTATGCGCATTGCCGGCCCGCCCAACTGCACCACCGACACGCCTTTGGACAACTCCTTCTTAAGGACGTGGCGCCGTTTGATGTTACCAAGACCGCCTGCGACCATTATGGGTTTGTGATACCCCAGATAACGTCCCTGATGAACAGTTTCAAAGGTTCTGAAAATGCCGATAATCTGGGGACGCCCGAACTCGTTGCCGTATCCGGCTCCGCCTATCGGACCCTGGATCATGATTTCAAGAGGCGTTGCAAGGCGGCGCGGAAAATCCGCGTATTTTTTCTCCCACGGCATGGCGAAACCGGGAACGCGCAGATGCGAAACAAAAAAGGCAGAAAGGCCGGCCTTGCTGCGGCCGCCGATGCCCGTGGCGCTCTCGTCCCGAATCTCCCCGCCGACACCCGTGGCTGCCCCTGGAAACGGGGAAATCGCGGTAGGATGATTGTGCGTCTCCACCTTGACCATGATGTCGAGCTGGTCGCGCTCGTAGCCATAAAGCCCTGGAGAACCGTTTCTGCTTTCAAAAACCTCGCACTCATGTCCCTCGATGACGGCCGCGTTGTCCCTGTACGCCACAAGGGTGCCGGACGGATGCAACCTGTGGGTGGCGCGGATCATGTCGAAGAGTGAACGATCCTGCGGCCTGCCGTCTATTTCCCATTCGGCGTTGAAAATCTTGTGACGGCAATGCTCGGAGTTGACCTGGCCGAACATCACCACTTCAACATCAGTAGGATTGCGACCGAGCTTTGCGAATGCCTCGTAAAGGTAATCCATTTCGGCGTCATTCAGAGCAAGACCGTAACGCCGGTTGGTTTCCTCTATTGCCGCCCTGCCCCTGCCCATGACATCTATCACCCCGAGCGGCGCCGGTTCCGGAACGCGAAACATGTCCGATATATCCCGGTACACCCCCTCGGTCATCCTGTCGTGTATCAGATGCAGGACGGGCGCAAGCTGGTCTAAGTCAACCTCGGCCCTGTCAGGCAGCGTGAACACGTAGTGGATTCCCCTCTCCACCCGCCGGACACAGGAAATGCCGCAGTTGTGAAAAATGTCCGTCGCTTTCGAGGACCACGGCGATATGGTGCCTTTGCGCGGCATCACAAAGAAGCCGCGGCCGCTCAACGAAACCGGCTCCGCCGACAGGAGAGCCGAAATGCGTTCCAGATCTGCCCTGCTCACGGCTCCACGAATCTCAGCAAAATACACCCATCGAGCCTGCATTGCCATGGAAGCAAGATGCGGAGCCGCAGAAGCAAAAGCGGAGCGCAAACCCTCAACACGAAAGGCGGAGAAGGCTTCCGCTCCCTCCAGCATCAGGATATCTGCGCCCCGTCCGGTCACGTCGCCCTATTGCCTGTTGACGGTCGCAAACACAACGGACGCTCCGTCACTGACTTGCACTATCGTCGGAGTGGTTCCGGCTGGAACCGTCAGGACCGAACTGTTGCCGGTGCCGGGATTCATACTCCCGGGGCCTGATTGAATGCCCCAGGTGTAAACGCCATTGCCGCCCGCTGCGGTAAACACGGCAGAGCCGCCGTTGGTGCTTATCGTGGTGTTTACCGGCGAGATCCCAAGAGTTGCAGCCGCAGGCTGGCTGATCTGGGCTATGCTGACCCTCCCGTCATGGTCGGTGCATATCACCGTGTTGTTGCCGGACGAGAGGCGCGTGTAGATGACCTGAAAATCGCCCTGCGGCTCGATCTTGCCGCGCGTCCCGTCGCCCACGTCCCAATCGTAGGGATCATCTCCCCCAACAGCGCTGATGACTATCTTGTCGCCATCGTTGTATAGAGTTGCGCTCTGCGGCGAAAGGCTCAAATCCTCATCGTCAGGCCGTTCGGCCGGATTCGGGATCTGCTGAACAACGGCGTGAGCGATCCATCCCAGTCCGTCCCTGACCTCGATTCTGTTGACTCCATTCAAATCGCTGCGTGTGTATGTCACTGTCTGGCCGCTTCCGCTTATGCTCCCCAGCGACTGGTCGCTGACGCTCCACGTAAGAGGAGCATGCCCGCCGACAGCCATGAACACGGCTGTAGTGTTCGACGCCGTGAGAGTAACGTTTGCGGGCTGCACGGTGAAACTGGCGTTTGTGTCTTCAAGATTCGAGTCGTCGGCATCTTCGCATCCGAAGAAAAAAGCGCCGACGATCAAGACTGCGCCGCACTGAATCAACAGCATCATTTTCCGCCTGTTGCTCATGGCATGAACCTCCTCCCGCGCAATGGGAAAAAGCACCACGGCCTGTTCCCCGCCATGCTCGACTTCTTCCTGTTTCGCGTCAAGCACATGATTTGTTCGAATTGCGGGGATTCGACGCAAATCAGCCCGCCCGTATTTCATTCAGAAGCTGCCGCGCCGCGGCCTCAGGGTCAGGCGCCATGGTGACGGCAGTCACCACGGCAATCGCGCAGGCTCCGGCCCGGACGAGGTCACCGATGTGATCCTTCTTTATTCCTCCCATGACTGTGAATGGGATATTCAGCCTTGGACCGATTCTCCTCACCGCTTCGATGCCAAGAAAAGAGCCTGTCCACGATTTTGTTCCGGTCGGGAAAACCGGGCCTATGTTGACATACGACGCCCCCAGCCTCTCGGCCCGCAGAGCCTCCTCTTCGGAATGGCTGGATGCGCCTATTATCAGGTCAGCAGCAATCCGGCGCGCCATATCCACAGGCAGGTCGTCCTGGCCAAGATGGACTCCATCGGCTCCCACGGCAAGCGCGACATCAACCCTGTCGTTTATGATCAGCAGTGCGCCTGCGTCCGCCGTCATCTTGCGCGCTTCGAGCGCCAGAGCCGCCAGCTCCCTGTCGCTCGCGTTCTTCTCCCTAAGCTGGATCAGCCTGACCCCCGCCTTCAGCGCCGCTCGAATGATCTGCGGGGTGGACCTCCCCCCGGAATGAGACTGCGAAGTGACCAGGTAAAGTCCCGCCTGGCGGAACCTGCTCATGCGCTCCTCATGGAGTGAGGGACCCGTCATCAGTGAACATTTTCGAGGCGTTTCAGTTCGTCGCGTATGCGGGCCGCGTCCTCGTAGCGCTCATCCTGGATCGCCTTTTCAAGATCTTTCTTGAGTTTGCTGATCAGGGCAGCCGCCTTCGCAGCCCGCGCCTCATCCTCTGAAACGTGCTGCGTGGAACCTTCAGGCGATGTGTCATCTTCGCCATTCGCCGGACGTCCGGCTTCATCCATGACCTTTTCCGCCACAAAAATCGGAGCCGAACACCGCAGCGCCAGGGCCATTGCATCGCTTGGCCTTGAATCTATTTCAACCTCGGATCCGGCCTTGCGAAGTATGAGTCTGGCGTAGAATGTCCCGTCTCTCAGGTCCGTGATTTCGACCCGCACGAGTTCAGCACCGAAATTCTCGATGACGCTCTTCAAGAGATCATGCGTCAGAGGCCGCGGAACGTCCACATCGTTCAGTTTGATAGCTATCGCCTGGGCCTCGGCAGCGCCGATGAAAATGTGAAGCACCCGCCTGTCCTCCAGGCCTCTGAGCAGGACAACAAACCCAGCCTTTGAAACCAGCAGTTGCTCAATCTTGACAGGTATCATGACGCCTGTGTCCGTTCGTCAGTATCCCCAGAAGTTCTTCCTCGCTGGCCGCACTGAGAATACGATTCCGCACATCTTCGCTGTTGAGGACCTTGCTGATCTCCGTCAGATACTGCATATGCGGACCGGTCTGACTCACCGGAGAAACGGTCATGATGAAAATGCGGGCCGGTTTGCCGTCCAGGGAGCCGAACTCTATCCCTTCTTTCTTCAGGGCGACGACCGAAACCAGCCTGTCCACGCTGTCCGTCTTGCCGTGCGGTATGGCCACGCCGAACTGCATGCCGGTAGACATCTTTCTCTCGCGCTCCATGACGGCCTTCAGAACCGCGTCGCGGTCGCGAATCTTTCCGGCTGCCGCGAGCAAATCCACCATTTCTTCTATTACGCCACGCTTGGTGTCGCTCCTGAGAGAAAGGCAGTAGCACCCATCTTTTAGGACATCCGCAAATTTCATATTTTCGTTTCAGAGCAGGGGAAAACGCGCCCGTCGAGTGTTTCTTTTAGCACATTTATCCGTCTGCGCCACAAAAAACCTTTCCCTGAGAAAAACCCTGAAAGATGTCTGCAGCCGATGAATGCTGGCGGGCCGCCCACATCGGAACTATGCATTGATTGCAGATCGCTTTTCTTGCTAGAAATCAGCCGGTCTGCCTCAGACAGGATTACACGGGAGGAAAGATGAGTTACGAACCGGTGTCTTCCAGGACGCCTCTTCCTGAAGAGGAAAAGCGTGTGCTCAGGTTCTGGAAGGAGAACAGGATATTTGAGAAGTCGCTGGAGAATCGCCGAGGGGCCAGAGAGTTCGTTTTTTACGATGGTCCGCCGTTCGCCACAGGTCTGCCCCATTACGGTCATCTCCTCGCGGGCACGATCAAGGACATCGTGCCCAGATACCAGACGATGCGCGGATTCCGCGTTGAAAGGCGATTCGGCTGGGACTGCCATGGCCTCCCCGTGGAGTACGAGGTGGAACAGGACCTCAGCATCAGCGGCAAGCGCGACATCGAGAAGATGGGGGTCGCGGTTTTCAACGAGCGCTGTCGGAGCATAGTGCTTCGATACACCAGCGAATGGCGGGACATCGTAACCCGCATGGGCAGGTGGGTGGATTTCGACAACGACTACAAAACAATGGACCCATCGTACATGGAATCCATCTGGTGGGTCTTCAAGGCCCTCTGGGACAGGAATCTGATCTACGAGGGGTACAGAGTAGTCTGGTATTGCCCGAGATGCGCAACGCCGCTCTCGAATTTTGAAACAAACCAGGGATACCAGGATGTTGACGATCCTGCCATCACGGTTCGTTTCCGGTCTGCCGACGAGCCGAACACCTGGTATCTGGCATGGACCACCACTCCGTGGACCCTGCCGTCAAATACAGCCCTGGCTGTCGGAGAAAACATACCCTACGTGAAAATCCGCGACGGCGGGGCATGTTACTGGCTGGCGAGGGACAGGCTTCCTGTCTTTTACCCGGGCATTGACCCTACGAACATCCTCGAAACAGCGCCCGGCTCGTCCCTGCAGGGCCGCAAATATCTTCCTCTCTTCCCATATTTTGCGAATGCGGCGGGAGGTTTCAGAATCGTCGCAGCGGATTTCGTTTCCACAGATGAAGGGACAGGCATCGTCCATATGGCCCCGGGTTTCGGCGAGGACGATTACAGGGTCGGCCAGGCGCTCGGTCTGCCGACGCCATGCCCGATTGACGCGGAATGCCGCTTCACCGATGAAGTGCCCGATTACGCCGGAAGGTATGTGAAGGACGTTGATTCAGACATCATCAGACGCCTCAAGTCGGAGGGGGCCATAGTCCGGCACGAAACCCTTCACCACTCCTATCCGCACTGCTGGCGATGCGACAGCCCGCTGATCTCAAGGGCGATCTCCGCGTGGTATGTCCGCGTGGAGACCCTTCGCGATCGGATTATTGCCGCAAACGCGCAAACCAAATGGATGCCTGCGCATCTGCGGGACGGCAGGTTCGGAAAATGGCTGGAGAACGCCAGAGACTGGAACATATCGAGGGACAGATACTGGGGCACCCCGCTTCCGGTCTGGAAAAGCGCGGACGGAAAGGAGGTCGTCTGCGTCGGATCGGTGGCTGAATTGGAAGCGCTGTCCGGCCGTCATGTCGCCGATCTGCACAAACATGTGGTTGACATGATAGTCATACCGTCGAGGCGTGGCGGAGAACCCCTTCGGCGCGTTCCGCAAGTTCTGGATTGCTGGTTTGAAAGCGGCGCCATGCCCTACGCGCAGGCCCATTATCCCTTCGAAAACAGAGACAGGTTCGAGAAGAATTTCCCTGCCGATTTCATAGCCGAGGGGCTCGACCAGACCCGCGGATGGTTTTATACGCTGATGGTCCTGTCCACAGCGCTGTTTGACAAACCAGCGTTCAAGAATGTCGTGGTGAACGGCCTCGTCCTCGCCGAGGACGGCCGCAAAATGAGCAAGCGCCTGAAGAACTACCCTGACCCGGCCTACATCATCGAGAGCTACGGCGCGGATGCCCTGAGGCTCTATCTGATCAGTTCGCCTGTGGTCAGGGCGGAAGACCTCCGATTCTCCGAGAATGGCGTCAGACACACCATGCGCAGCCTGCTCATCCCTCTCTGGAACGCGTACAGTTTCTTCGTCACCTACGCCAGGCTGGACGGCTGGACAACCGACAAGATGGCGGCGACTCCTCCCAGTTCAAACATGCTGGACAGATGGATACTGAGTTCGCTCGCCGGCGTCATAGCCGACGTGACCGACGCCATGGATTCCTACGATCTTCAGCGATCTGTCCGACCCTTCCTCCGGTTCATGGACGACCTGACAAACTGGTACATCCGCAGAAGCCGGCGCCGCTTCTGGAAATCTCAGGATGACGAGGACAAAATTCAGGCTTACCGAACCCTCAACATGGTTCTGCTTGAATTTTCCCGCCTCGCAGCGCCTTTCATTCCATTCCTCAGCGAAAGCATGTACCGCAACCTTCGCACAGATTCGATGCCTGAATCGGTTCATCTTGCGGATTTCCCAGACGCCCGTTCGTTCGAACGGGACAGGAACCTCGAGGATCTGATGGACACGGTCCTCACAGCCGTCAGGCTCGGCAGACAACTCAGGGCTGAGCACAATCTGAAGGTGCGCCAGCCCCTCAACGCCATCCACGTCGTTTCCCGTTCCGAATCTGTGCGCGCGAGGGTGCAGGCCCTGCAGGATCTCATACTCGACGAGCTCAACGTCAAGTCTCTCAAGATCGGAAGCGATGAGCGCAATCTGGCCGATCTGAGCGCAAAACCGAACTACAGACGGCTCGGCCCCCGACTCGGCCCCCGCATGAAATCCGCTGCGGCCGCGATTTCGGCGATGACCGCCGACGACATATGCCGCATGCAGGAGGAGGGGCGCCATTCCATCAGGCTCGACGGCGAGGAAATCGTGCTTGCGCCGGAGGACATTGTTGTGGAGCGCGCCAGAAGATCCGATGTTGTCGTGGCGGCCGAGGGAGAGATTCTCGTCGCTCTTGAAACAAACCTCACCGAGGATCTCATCCTTGAGGGGCTGGCCCGCGAAATAGTGAGCCGTCTCCAGAACCAACGCAAGAATATGGGCCTGGATGTAGCCCAGAGAATTTCGCGCCTTTACTGGACATCAGACGAAGCCGTGGCCCGTGCATCATCGCTGCATGCCCAATATATCAACAGCGAGACGCTGTGCATCGAGTCCGCATTGCACTCCTCGGACCCATCTGGAGAGCCAGGCTGGGAACAACTTGACATCAATGGAAAGGTTCTCTGGTCGAAAATCATGCAAAGGTAGCCGGCTGCGGGTGAGGCTTCGGCGGCTCTCTGCGACCCGGCAAGTTTCCGGCCGCCGCAGTCGGTTCACAGAAAACTCGAGCCGCGCCGCATAGGACCGACCTTGAAGGCGGAGGCTACTGATTGCGCCACATCGAAGAATCCGTCTCTAACCCCCAGCCTTTGCGCCTTCATGCCGGGCTGGAAGACCAGCAGAGGAACGTATTCTCTCGTGTGATCCGTGCCGCGGAACGTGGGGTCGTTTCCGTGATCGGCCGTTACCACAAGACAATCGTCCGGTCCCAGCATGCCCGCGAGCCTCGCGATGAACGCGTCAGCCTCTTCCAGCGCCCGGGCGTAGCCGAACGGGTCCCGGCGATGGCCGTACAGCATGTCGAAGTCTATCAGATTCGCAAACAGGAACAATGGCCATTCCCCGCCCGACGCCGCAGCCAGGCACGCATCCATCGCTTCCCTGTTGTTTTCGGAGTGGAACGAAACAGATATGCCGCGTCCCCCGAAAATATCGTCTATCTTCCCGACCGCAACAGTTCTGACGCCGGCATCCACGAGTCTATCCAAAACTGTCGGCTCAGGAAGCGGAAAAGGGAAATCGCGCCGGTTGTCCGTTCTGCGGAATGCGCCCGGAACACCGACAAAAGGCCTTGCAATGACCCTCCCAACCCGCATTGGAATGGACATTTCCCTGGCGATTCTGCAGGCGGCGTAAAGCTCAGGAAGCGGTACAACGCTTTCGTGCGCCGCAATCTGTATGACCGAATCGGCGCTTGTGTAAACGATCCATGATCCTTCGCGCATGTGCTGCTCGCCCAACTCCGCTATTATCGCCGTTCCGCTTGCAGCCCTGTTGCCGATCACGCGCCGTCCGGTGCGCATTTCAAACTCTCTGATCCATGGCTCCGGGAAGGATGGCGGTCCGGCTGGAAAAATTCTGAACCCATCTTCCATCAGCAAACCAGCCATTTCCCAGTGGCCAGTAACCGTGTCTTTTCCGCGCGACCTCTCGCGCATCGCTCCCCACGAGGCGCAAGGGTTCTCAGCCGGCGCCACCCCTGCCAGCGTGCCGCCGCTGGGCAGAAGAGCGGGAATGTTGCCCAGTCCCATCTTCTGCAATTCCGGAAGGTTCAGACCTCTGACAATTTGGGCAATGTGACCCAGCGTATTTGCTCCTTCGTCTCCATACTCGCAAGCATCCGGCGCAGCGCCGATTCCCACAGAATCAAAAACTATGAGAAATATCC
>Ga0101944_10006128_pt1 | contig 13042 bp, 11 predicted proteins | sample DewCreD2012metaG_FD_75245 | JGI IMG/M metagenome (GOLD analysis project Ga0101944, IMG submission 75245) | Hot spring sediment bacterial and archeal communities from British Columbia, Canada, to study Microbial Dark Matter (Phase II) - Dewar... ... | reverse complement strand
CAGTTCGGGCTGCTTCCCGGCGGCGGAACGGCGTACCTGCATTGTATTAAGCCCCTGGAAGCAATAGATTGCGCTGATGACGAGGAAAGAATGGGCGTATTAGCCGTTTCACACGCTTTGCGGCGTCCCTTTGAACAACTGCTACAAAACGCAGGGATAGAACATCCGGCGCGCTTGGCGCATGAGATTACCCAATCACCGCCCGGCCTGGTGTTCGATGTGGAGGAAAAGGAACTCTGCCCGGCAGCCGAAATTGGCCTGTTCGACCCGGTGCGGTCGCTGGTCGTCAGCCTGGAAACCGCCTCCAGCGGGGCGCAAATGGCCCTTAGCACCGAAGCCATCATTCTGAAGAAGAACCCGAGAATCAGTTACGAGCCATAACAAAACGTCTCGAAGGCTCTTGGGGTACGGCAAAAATCGCCCTACAAAACCTTTGAGACGTTGTTGTGTTCCGCCCCCCGCTCACGAATGCGGAATTTTTGCACCCGGTCTTCAACAGCCATGCTCGAAAGCAACACGACCAGCCCCGGCCCGGCCAGGAAGACCGGCATGATGAAGATGTGCAGGCCTATCAGCGGGGCGAGTACCAGCCAGAGCGTTAGGCTGAAAATGGGCGAGGCCAGAATGGTCAGCAGGCCGTTCTTCCAGGCGACGCGCAGCGATTTTTTCTCTAACAGGACATAGTATGGCAGGGCGTAGAATTGCACGGCGACCCACAGGAAACCCACCAAGAGAGCGACAACCTGCAAGATGCTCCCGGCGTTGCCAGCCAGCGTGCCGTAAAAGGCGGTATTGGCGAACACCGTAAACAGTATCAGTAGGTTTGCAAGGAACCACAACCAACTGGCAAGGAAGTTATCTTTTGCAGCGCGGACATATTCGTCCCACTTGATTTCATTGTCGGTCATCAGTCGGCGCGTGGCTTGGAAAAACCCAAAGGTGGCCGGCGGCCCCAGCACAATCGTCCCCCAGCACAGCACCCAAACCAGGCCAAACATCCACAGCCCCAGCCAGACATCCCACCAGGTTTTGAAGCCTTTCCAAATCATGCGAAATGCGTCCATCTTGGTTTTCTCCCAGTTTTTCTAATCGAACGCTGCCAGGCGCAGGGGATTGCCAGCCACGCGAAGACCTCGTTGCGGATAGCGGACTAAACGCAATTGAGTGAGAGCGGCGGGTTGATGCGGATTATAGCATTGAGGAGCCTTGGCGCATAAATCGGCTTTTTGAACACGCAATCCCAAAATCCAGTGTGCTCTCGGCGAATTCAGCGGCAGTTGCACGCGAACGCATCTAAGATTTCGCCGAGAATTGGCGCCGAGCGGGAAGATAAATATATGCGCCCAGGCGGCCATCCTGCTGAAGATTAGAGTTTTGTAAACCAAAGCAATCTGGCCTTGACAATCGTTAAGTTCTGCATATATTTAAGCGCGCTTAACAAGAAAGCAGGCTTAACTGATGACCGATTCTTCCCCCTCCCTTGCCGAAACCATCCGTCAGGGCATCGACCAAGTGGCGCACCGCGTCTTTCACGAGCATATCCGCTTTGTGAAGGCCAGCGGACTCTCGATGCCGCAATTCAATATCCTCATGCAATTGCACTACCAGCGCGAATGCGGCATCTCGGATATCAGCGCGCGCATGGATATTTCCAGCGCCGCTGCCAGCCAGTTGGTCGAAAAACTCGTCCAGGCTGGGCTGCTGGAGCGGGCCGAAGACCCCAACGACCGGCGCGTCAAACAACTGCGGCTGACCTCCAAAGGCCGGGACCTGGTCGAAGCCGCCCTCTCGGCCCGTTACCGCTGGGTCGATGAACTCATCCAAAACCTGCAACCCGACGAGCAGGAAAAAGTAGCCGAAGCCATGCAAATCATCATTGCAAAGTTGTAGGGACATTCGATACTCGGTAATCGATATTCGACAATCGAATACCGAATAACCGGTCTCGAATATCGAATAACCAGTCTCGAATATCGAATAACCAATATCGAATCTCGAATCTCGAATAACCAATCACCAATTACCAATTCCCCGCATCTCAGGAGTCTCATGCAAGCATCCATCTCCCGTTCCGCCACGCGGCGCAGCGAGCGCAAACAAGATAACGCCTCGCTCAGCCGCGCCCTCAAGTACCTGACGCAATACCGCAGCCAGGCGCTCATCCCTTATATTTTCCTGACCATCTCCGCGCTGTCGCAGTTGGCCATTCCCACCCTTATCCGGCGCGTTATCGACGCCGTGACCAGCGGCTATGTGGCCGACCAGGTTTTGCAGGCGTTGGAGAAAATCCCGGCGGCGATGGCCTCCGCCGCCCTGCCGCGCATATTGGCGGCGCTCAACTATCCGGTGGATACGACCCTCGAGACGCTCAAAGCCGCCCTAACCGCTCAAAAAGACGACGCGCCTGCCGCGCTGATGAATGCGCTCTTGTTCATGGTGGGGTTTGCGGTGCTGCGCGGCGTGTTCGGTTTTTTGCAGGCCTACTGGGCCGAGAAAAACTCGCAGGCGGTGGCCTACGACCTGCGCAACGACCTGTACGCCAAAATCCAAAAACTTTCCTTCTCCTACCACGACCGCAACCAGACCGGGCAGTTGATGATTCGCGCTACCGATGATGTCGAAAAGGTGCGCCTGTTCATCGGGCAGGGACTCCTGCAACTGGTCGGCGCGGCCATCCTGCTGGGCGGCACGCTGATTATCCTGTTCAGCACCAACATCCCGCTGGCCTGGACGGCCATGCCGCTCCTGCCCGCCGCGGCTGTTATCTTCATCGTCTTCAGTTCGCTGGCGCGGCCCATGTTTACGCTCGTTCAGCAAAAACTCTCCACGCTCAACACCGTTTTACAGGAAAACCTGGCCGGTATCAAGGTCATCAAAGCCTTCACCCGCGAAAAAGAGCAAAAAGCCAAATTCGACGACGCCGCCGATGACGTGATGAGCCAGCAAATCAAACTGGCGCGCCTGTTTACCTTCCTGTTCCCGGTCGTCTTCATGATTGCCAACCTGGGCCAGGCCGGCATTTTGTACGTTGGCGGGAAGCAAATCATCGCCGGGACATTGACCCTCGGCGAGTGGCAGCAGTTCTCGATGTACGTCATGTACTTGTTCTTCCCAATTGCCATGTTTGGCATGATTATCACCCAAATGAGCCAGGCCGCCGCCTCAGCCCAGCGCATCTTCGAGATTATCGACGCCAAAAGCGACATCAGTGACCAGCCCGGCGCGCAGCCGCTCCCACCCGTCAGCGGCCGCGTCCAATTCGAGCAGGTCACCTTCCGCTACTTCCAGAGCGGCGAACCGGTGCTGGATAAAGTCAGTTTCGAGGCCCTACCCGGCGAGACGATTGCCCTGCTCGGCGCGACCGGCTCTGGCAAGACCTCCATCATCAACCTGCTTCCGCGCTTCTACGACCCGACCGAAGGCCGCGTTACCATCGACGGCTATGACCTGCGCGAAGTGACGCTCTCTTCTCTGCGTTCGCAAATCGGCATCGTTTTGCAGGAAACTACCCTGTTTAGCGGCACCATCCGCGAGAACATCGCCTTTGGCAAGCCCGAAGCATCCGACGAGGAAATCATCGCCGCCGCCCAGGCCGCCCAGGCGCACGACTTCATTCTGTCCTTCCCCGAAGGCTACAACACCCACGTTGGCGAGCGCGGCCAAACCCTGAGTGGCGGCCAAAAACAGCGCGTCGCCATCGCCCGCGCCCTGCTGCTCAACCCGCGCATCCTCATCCTCGATGACTCGACCTCCAGCGTCGACCTGGCAACCGAGTCCGCCATCCAGAAAGCGCTCGATGTATTGATGAAAAATCGCACCTCGTTCGTCATTGCCCAGCGCATCAGCACGGTGATGAACGCTGACAAAATCATCGTTCTCGACAAAGGCCGCGTGGTGGCGGTTGGCAGACACGACGAACTGATGGAGGAAAATCCCATTTACGCTGAAATTTACAACTCGCAAATCCTTTCGCACCAGCCAGAGGTGTCGCTATGATGGGCCCCGGACGCTTCCGCGACCTGCTCGACCAGGACTCCCAAAAAGCCCGCAACGTGGGCGAAACGCTCGCCCGCCTGCTGAACTATTTTGGACGCTTCTGGTACATGATTACCCTGGCGGTGGTCTTCGTCTTCATTGCCACCTGGACTCAGGTAACGACCCCCGAACTGCTCGGTCAGGCAACAGATTGTTTCCTCGTCCCGAACGCCGGCGGCAGCGGGATGGCCGCCTTCGCCCCGCCGACCGCCTCGCAGACCGAGGCGCAGACTGCTTCCTGCTGGCTGGCGCAAGACCCCGCCTCCCAAAGCGGTTCGCGTAAAATCATCGCCTCGCTCTACCGCCTGGGCGGGTTCGACCCCGGCCAAGAGCGGGTCGCCGGGCTGGTGCGCCTGATTCTGATTGTCATCGGGCTGTTCGTGGCCGGGGCGCTGCTCAACGGTCTGACCTTCTTCGCCATGAGTTGGGCCGGCCAGCACGTTTTGCGCGAAATGCGCGTGCAGGTCTTCGGCAAATTGCATGACCTGTCGCTCAGTTATTACTCTGAACACGAAGCGGGCGACCTGATGAGCCGCATCACCAACGACACCAGCGCCATCGAGCAGGCCTTCTCGTTTGCTCTGGTGCAGGTCTTCAGCGGAATCCTGCTGCTGGTTTGGGTGGCCTACAACATGCTCGTCACCAACTGGCAGTTTGCTCTGCTCTCGCTGGCAGTTGCCCCGCTCATGTTCCTGGTGACGGTCTTCTTCAGTGAGCAGGCCCGCAAGGCCTTCCGGGTGGCGCGCAAGGAAATCGGCTCGGTTAATGCCGAGTTGCAAGAAAGTATTGCGGCGGTGCGCGAGGTGCAGGCCTTCAACCGCGCCGATGAAAACATTGAACAATTCCGCGAGGTCAACGCTGCCAACCGCGACGCCAACGTGCGGGCCGTGTCTTTTACCTCAGCCCTGGCCCCCACGCTGGAAGCCCTGTCGTACATCGCCCTGGCAATTGTGACCGGCGTGGGCGGCTGGGCGCTCTTACGCGGCGGCGATTTCTTGGGGACGACCGTCACGCTCGGCCTGGTCGTCACCTTCCTGGCCTACGTCCAGCGCTTCAATCAGCCCATCCAGCAAATTGCGACGCTGTGGGGCAACATCCAAAACGCCATCGCCGGGGCCGAGCGCATCTTCGGCATCCTGGATGAAAAACCGGCGGTCAGCGACCAGCCCAAAGCAAGAGAAATGCCCGAAATCCGGGGCCAAGTCACGTTCGAGAACGTCTCGCACGAGTACGAGGATGGCGTGGCGGTGCTGAAAAATGTCTCGTTCGAGGCGCAGCCCGGTCAAACCATCGCCATCGTCGGGCCGACCGGGGCCGGCAAGACCACCATCATCAACCTGCTGCCCCGTTTTTGGGACGTGACCGGCGGCTCGGTCAAAATCGACGGAATCGATGTGCGCGAGGTAACGATGGAATCGCTGCGCCGCCAGATTGGCATCGTCTTGCAGGATACCTTCCTATTCAACGACACCGTCATCAACAATGTGCGCTTTGGCCGCCCCGGCGCAACCAACGACGAGGTGATGGCGGCCATCAAACTCGCCAACGCCGATAGTTTCATCGAACGCCTGCCCGAAAAATACGAGACCATGCTGGGCGAGCGCGGCTCCGGCCTTTCGCAGGGACAGCGCCAGTTGCTCGCCATCGCCCGCGCCGCCCTGGCGAACCCGCGCATCCTGATTTTGGACGAGGCCACCTCCAGCGTCGATACCCGCACCGAGCGGCTCATCCAAAAGGCTTTCGACGAACTGCTCAAAGGCCGCACCGCCTTCGTCATCGCCCACCGCCTCAGCACCATCCGCAACGCCGACCAGATTCTCGTCCTGCGCGCGGGCGAAATCATCGAGCGCGGCAAACACGAGGAATTGCTGGCAAAGGAAGGTTTCTACTACGACCTGTATACGAGTCAGTTCAAGAAGCAGGAGAGTCAGTTATCAGTAACCAGTGTTTAGTAAACAGTAAACAGTGAAATAGTACGAGCGGCGCAAATCGCCGCTCGTTTTTGTTTTGGGATTTTCTCCATGCTATAATCCAATTGTGAACCCTGACGATGTCCGCTTTTATCGTGACCGCTGGAAAGCCGTCGAAGAAATCGAACGGCAGGAATTGCGCGCCTTGACAACTGAAAAGCGCTGGAAACAAATCAATGAATTAGCCCGCTTTGCCCGCGAACATGGTTTAACGCGCGGTGATGATGATGGAGAAATAGAAGTTTTCAGGCGGTGGGCAAAGTTGAAGGCAATTTATGATTCTAAAAGACAATGAGTATTTCCAGCAGGCGATTACTTCTCTGCAAAACCTGCTGAAAAAATACGGCAATCGCGGAGTCATTATTGGAGGTATTGCGGTCGGGTTTTGGGGACGACCTCGTTTTACTGAAGATATTGACGCGATGTTTCTGCTCTCGGTTGATGATATTCCTGCTTTCCTGGCATCTGCCCGCGCAGAAAATATCCAACCTCGAATCGAAAATGCCGAGGAATTTGCCAGGAAAAACCGTGTTTTACTCCTTCGCCACGTTCCCACAGAAATCGCGATTGACATTTCTTTAGGCGCCTTGCTCTTTGAAGAAGAGATGGTCGAACGAAGCGTTCTAAAAACTTCAGGTACGTTATTCATACGATTACCAACGCCCGAAGACCTGATTGTGATGAAAGCGATTGCACACCGGCCCAAAGATTTGGAAGACATTCGCTCAATCGTTGCAAGCCATTCTTATCTGGACAAAACTCGCATCGAGCAGTGGGTCAAAGCCTTTGGCGAAGCGCTCGAAATGCCGGAACTATGGCCGAGAATAAAGGCTATTTTGGAAAGGAAAGAAAACGAGTGACGGACATCCCGCCGCTCGTTTTTTACCGCGCTATAGCAACAAAATGCGCCACGAAGCCGCGCGTTCCATCCAGGCCGAGGAAAGGAAGCGCTGGATAATGGAAATCGAGCAGGAGTAGGTTCGGCTGAAGACGGGATGTATAATTGGGCTTCAAAGATAGTCAGAAATCACCCACCCCTGGAGGACCCCATGTCAAAACTGACTGATTTCCTGGCCGGGCCGGGCATTCTGGTGGCCGATGGCGCAACCGGCACGCAGTTGCAAAAGGCCGGTCTCAAACCCGGCGCATCGCCCGAACGCTGGAACCTGGAAAATCCCGACGCCATCCGCGCCCTGCATCGCGGCTACATCGAAGCGGGCGCCAACGTCGTGCTGACCAACACCTTTGGCGGCACGCGCTTTCGCCTGGCGCGGCACGGCCTGGAAGAGCAGGTGCGCGAAATCAACACCGCCGCCGCCAAACTCGCGCGCGAAGCGGCCGGGGACTCGGTCTTCGTCTTTGGCGACATCGGCCCCAGCGGGGAACTGCTCAAGCCGCTCGGCAAACTGACCTATGAAGAGGCCGTAGCCGGGTTCGCCGAGCAAGCCGAGGGACTGCTGGCAGGCGGCGTGGACGCAATTCTCGTCGAAACGATGAGCGACATCAACGAAGCCAAAGCCGCCGTTCAAGGTGTGCGTCAGGTGAGCGCCGACATCCCGCTGCTCGTCACGTTTAGTTTCGACACGCATGGCCGCACCATGATGGGGGCCAAACCGGAGAAGGTGGCGAAAGAAATCTGGGCGTTGGGCGTGACGGCGATGGGCGCCAACTGTGGCCGCACCCTGACCGAAACCCTGACCGCCATCGAGCAAATGCGCGCTGCTGTGCCAGAAGCCGTTCTGATGGCAAAACCGAATGCCGGCCTGCCGCATGCCAGCGGCGGCGACATGGTCTATGACGTAACCCCTGAGGTAATGGCCGAATATGCCCACAAATTCGCTGCGCAAAAGGTCAAAATCTTTGGTGGTTGCTGCGGCTCTGCCCCAGAGCACATCCGTGCCATTGCCGAAGCGCTCAAGTAAAGCCAGCGCCGACCTTTTTATGGACGCTCTCCGCGCCCTGACCAGCATCAACCTCGACGACCTGGTCGCCTCCTTTGGCTGGCAGGGCGCGCCGGTGCTTGCTTCCGTCTTACGAACCATTTTTCATGCCCCGGCGGAGAAATTCGCCCGCCAAATGCTCCGCTTCGACGCCGATGTGGCCGCGCGGGGCCTTTCCGCTGCCGCGCAGGACTTATTTCACCAGTACGCCCAATCGCTGCAAGTCTTTGGCGCGGAAAACGTTCCCGCTGAAGGCCCAGCGCTTTTCCTCGCCAACCATCCCGGCATGGTCGATACCCTGGCCTTGTTCATTGCCATCCGCCGCCCCGACCTGAAAATCATCGCTGTCGAGCGGCCTTTCCTGCAATCCCTGAAAAATACCAGTCAGCAACTGATTTTCATCAGCGACGACCCCGCCCGGCGCATGGCAGCGGTGCGGCAGGCTGCCGCGCACCTGAAAGCGGGCGGCGCGGCCCTCACCTTTCCCGCCGGAAAAATCGAACCGGATGCCGCCGTCTACCCCGGCGCGCTCGAAGCGTTGCAGGGTTGGAGCGAATCGGCGGGTGTCTTTCTACGTTTGGCGCCCCAAACCCAAATCATTCCAACTTTCGCGCGCGGGGTGTTGTGGGATAGGGCAGTCAAGCACCCGCTGACGAAAATCAAAAAGACGAGAGAAGAAAAAGAACGGCTAGGCGCAGCCTTTCAACTGCTGGCGCACGTCGTCTTCGAGCAGCGTCCCCTGCGGGTGAGCGTGCAATTCGCCCCCCCGCTAACCCTGTCCGAAGTCGGTTCCACCGACCCGGCGGCCATCCACGCCCAGGTCATCGAGCGCATGGAAGGGCTGGTTACCGGATTCCAAAATCTCCCGATTTTGGATGCTCCAAAGTTAGCAGACTTTGGAGTCCAGGCATGAAAAAATGGCTCCCGCGCGGATTGGTTATCCTGCTGCTGACAGCCCTGCTCTACTGGGCGCTGCGCAACGCCCCCCTGATCGATATCCTGGCCTCGCTGCGGCAACTGACCCTGGCGCAAATTGCCTGGCTTCTGGCACTCAACATCGTCATCTTCCTGCTGATTACCGCCCGCTGGTGGCTCATCCTGCGCGCCGACAGTTTGCGCGTGCCGTTCCTACCGCTGGTCGGCTACCGTCTGGCGGCCTTTGGGCTGAGTTACTTCACCCCCGGCCCGCAAGTCGGCGGCGAACCACTCCAAGTCATCTACCTGCAAAAACGCTACGGCCTGACCTTTGCCCGCGCCACCTCCGCCGTCATCATGGACAAACTGCTCGAATTCCTGGCAAATTTCCTTTTCCTGGCGGCTGGTTTTTTGGCAGTTGTTCATTCCGGCATGTTATCGGAATACGCGCCCTCGGCCTGGCTGACGTTGCCGCTCATTTTGCTCCTGCTCTGGCCGTTGGCGCATATCCTGCTGATGTACTTCGGCAAACACCCGTTAAGCACGCTGCTTTCCCCCTTTACGCGCCTCCGAACCCTGGCAGCACGACAGGCTGTAGGGAATCATCCGCGCAATCTGTGGATGAATTTGCTGAACTTCGCCCGGCTGATTGCCGTTAGTGAACACCTGGCCGGGCTGTTCTGCCGCCGCCACCTGGGATACTTGTTCTTCGCGCTGGCTGTCTCGCTGCTGGTCTGGGTCGGCATGGCCTACGAATACCTCTACATGTTGGCCTGTCTGCGCGCTGATTTGAATTTTGAGCAAGCTCTGGCCTCGCTAACCGTCGTGCGCCTGTCCTTCCTCATGCCCATGCCCGCCGGGCTGGGGACGCTCGAAGCCAGCCAGGTCTTCGCCGTCAGCGCTTTTGGCCTGCCTGCCGCGCTCGGTATCAGCCTCAGCCTGATTATGCGCGCCCGCGACCTGTTGCTTGGCGGATTGGGACTGCTCATAGCCGCTCTGAAACCATGAAAGCCCAAACCCTGACCTTCACCGCCCCCTACCGCCTCGAACTCATCGAGCACGAACTGCCGCCTATCAGCGCGGAGGAAGTTCTCGTCCAAACCATCGTCTCGGCCATCAGCCCCGGCACCGAAATGCTCGTCTATCGCGGGCAATTTCCCCAAAACATCCCCATAGACGACTGCTTCCCCGGCATGAACAGCGCCTTTTGCTACCCGCTTGCCTACGGTTACGCCTGCGTAGGGCGGGTGCTGGAAACAGGGAAACAGGTAGATACCTCATGGCGCGACCGCCTCGTCTTTGCCTTTCAGCCCCATTGTTCCTTCTTTACCACACATCATTCTTCACTCGTCGCTCTTCCGCCAGGCTTTGCCCCCGAATCCGCCTGCTTCCTCCCCAACGCCGAAACCGCCGTCAACCTCGTCCAAGATGCCGCGCCCATTCTCGGCGAGCGCGTTCTGGTGTTAGGACAGGGCGTCATTGGCCTGCTCGTCGCGGCCCTGCTGCGCCAGTTCCCACTCGAAAAACTGGTGACGACTGATTTTTACCCCCTGCGGCGGGCTGCCTCGCAAGCCCTGGGGGTTGATTTTTCTTTGGATGCCGGACGCCCGGACCTGGATGCCGCCATTCGGCAGATTCTCCCCTCGGGCGCCGACCTGACCCTCGAAGTGAGCGGCTCCCCGCTGGCGCTGGATACCGCCATCGAACATACCACCTTCTCCGGCAGAATCGTCATCGGCTCGTGGTACGGTCAGAAAACGGCAGCCATTCCCCTCGGTGGAAGATTCCACCGCAGCCGAATCAAGATTCTCTCCAGCCAGGTCAGCACCCTTAGCCCGGAATTGAGCGGACGCTGGGACAAATCCCGCCGCTTCGGGGTAGCCTGGCAGGCCCTCGCCAGTATCCAGCCTGAACAATGGATAACGCACCGTTTCCCGCTCCAAAAAGCGGAGGACGCCTATCGCCTGCTGGATGAACATCCGCAGGACGCGATTCAAGTTTTATTGGAGTATTCGGCATGAATTTCCATTACACCGACAACGACAACTGCCACACCGCCACCGGCCTGGTGGTCGTGATTGATGTCATTCGCGCCTTTTCGAACGCGGCCTATGCCTTTCGTGTCGGCGCGGAGAGCATCACCCTGGTCAGCGGCGTGGAAGAAGCCCTGACGCTCAAGGCGCAGATGCCCGGCGCGCTGGTGATGGGCGAAGTTGGCGGCCTGCCGCCCGCCGGGTTCGACTTTGGCAACTCGCCCACCGAAATCGTCCGCCAAGATTTGCGCGGCAAGCGGCTCATCCAGCGCACCGGGGCCGGAACGCAAGGCGCAGTCCGCAGCGTAAATGCCGAGACGCTGTTCGCGGCCCGTTTTGCCGTCGCCGGGGCGACCGTCGCAGCGATTCAGTGTTTGCAACCGGAACAGGTCACATTCGTCATCACCGGGCGCGACTTCAGCGACGAGGATTTGTCCTGCGCCCAATATCTCGAAGCGCGGCTCAAAGGGCAGGAACCCGACCCTGCGCCATACCTCGAGCGGGTGCGTAAATCGGTCGAGATTCGGCACATGACCGGATTCCCCAATCTCGAAAGCGACCTCGACTACTGCACCCGGCTCGATTCCTGCCCCTTTGCCATGCCCATCACCCGCGAACATGGCCGCCCCATCATGCGCGCCCTGACACCTGATACCGGAGCACCTCATGTACACCCTCGCCGTAAAACGTGATTTCATCGCCCGTCACTACCTGATTGGCGGCGACTGGGGACCTGAAAACTTCCCCAATTCCCATCACTACGTCCTCGAATTGCAGTTGAGCGGAGAAACGCTCGACCAGCACGGCTACCTGGTAGACATTGTGGAGGTGGAACGCTACCTCGATGAAACGGTGGCCTATTACCGCGAGAAAATGCTCAACGACCTGCCCGAATTTCAGGGGCTAAACCCCTCCATCGAGCATTTCGCGCGGATTGTCGCCGGGCAACTCAATGCCAGAATCCGCGCTGAAAACATCACTACGCTCACGGTGCGGATTTGGGAGAATGAGATTGCGTGGGTGTCGTACACAATCAAACGTTAGGTCTCGATATGCCGCTGCGCGGCTACTCGACCAGCGAGGACAATTTGAAAATCGGCTTGGTTATCTACGGTTCGCTCGACACTCTGAGCGGCGGCTATCTCTATGACCGCAAACTGGTCGAATTCCTGCGCAATCAGGGCGACACGGTTGAAATCATCAGCCTGCCTTGGCGCAATTACGCCGCGCACCTGACCGATAACCTGACCTTCCGCCTGCCCCCCGGCCTCGATATTCTCATTCAGGACGAACTGAATCACCCCTCGCTGCTCGGCGCGAATCGGGGAAAACATCCCTATCCCGTTATCAGCCTCGTCCATCACCTGCGCTGTTCCGAGCAGCGCCCCGCCTGGCAGAATGTTTTCTACCGTCTGGTCGAAACCCACTACCTACGTTCGGTGGATGGTTTTATTTTCAACTCGCAGACGACGCGGGGGGTGGTCAGTGAGATACTCGATAATTCGATATTCGAGGATTCGATGTTCGGGAAAGCGGGATTGGGGCAGAGAAAGCCATTCATTGTGGTCTACCCGCCGACCGACCGGTTTGGGCAGGGACTTTCAGAGCGGCAGGTCACTGAACGCGCCCAAAGCGGCCCGCTGCGGATTTTGTTCCTGGGCAACGTCATTCCCCGAAAAGGGCTGCACGCGCTGCTCGACGCGCTTGCCAACCTTCAACCTTCAACGTTCCAGATTGACGTGATTGGCTCGCTCGCCACCGACCCGGCCTACGCCCGCGCCATGCAGCACAAAGCCGCCGCGCTTGGTATTTCCTCGCTCGTCACGTTTCACTCATCACTAGATAACGCCCCCCTGGTCGAAAAACTATCGAACGCGCACGTCCTGGTCGTCCCCTCTTCTTACGAAGGCTTTGGGATTGTCTATCTCGAAGGGATGGCCTTTGGTTTGCCCGCCATTGGCACGACTGCCGGGGCAGCGGGAGAAATCATCCGCGATGGGCAAACCGGTTTCCTGGTCGCGCCCGATGACGCCTCTACGCTGGCGGCGCGGCTGGAACATCTCGCCGCTGACCGGGCGCTGCTCACCCGTCTGTCGCTCAACGCCCTGCAACGCTACCGTCAGCAGCCCAAATGGGAGCAAACGGCGGG
>Ga0101944_10006127_pt1 | contig 13042 bp, 11 predicted proteins | sample DewCreD2012metaG_FD_75245 | JGI IMG/M metagenome (GOLD analysis project Ga0101944, IMG submission 75245) | Hot spring sediment bacterial and archeal communities from British Columbia, Canada, to study Microbial Dark Matter (Phase II) - Dewar... ... | reverse complement strand
AGTTGGCTTGGCCCGCGTTACCGATCCGGCCGATGATGCTTGCGATGTTGACGACCCGCCCGGATTTCTGCTTGAGCAGGTGCCGGGTGAACGCCTTGGTCACGTTGAACACCCCCTTGAGATTGATGTCCAAAACCGCGTCCCAATCCTGCTCGCTCATCCGCATGACAAGCCCGTCGCGGGTAATGCCGGCGTTATTGACGAGGATGTCCACCTTCGGATGGGCCTTGAGGAGCGTTTCGGCCCAGGTCTGCACGGCCCCGAAATCGGCCACGTTGACGGCGTAGGCGTCGGACACGCGGCCGAGCTTGCGGATAAACATTCGGAGAAGACGGGTGATAGGGATCTTAAGACCAGAGCGTTGGACAACTATAAAAAGGCTGGATATGATGTGGACTCCATGATCAAAGGTTTCAATGGGGTATGATGATTTTTTCGCCCGGCGTAATGGTGGTCGATTTCGGCGTACTGAATTCCATGGGTGGTTTTGTTTCGGGTTTGCCCATTGTTGCTCGACGCTGTTCCACTCTGAAAGAGAACCCCTGGCCGATGCACTCATGGAAGATGGTTTCCCCATGCCGGTTTGCGCAAACCGAATCGGCGGGTTCGACAACGGCTCAGGAGAAAGATCAATGATGCGCGCCATGGCGCCTTTGTTGATGACCACGTCGTTGAGCACCCGATACTCGTCGCGGCGCGCTCCAGCCTGAAACAGCGCCACCGTAAGCATCATCCGGCTGTCAACGGTAAAGTCACCTGCTCTGATTTTTTCCAGCAGCGAGAAAACTTCGTCAGCCCGAATTTCGGTCAGAAAACCCAGCCCGCCCAGATTGACCGGAACAATCAGGGTCTTTTCAATGCCCGGCAGCCGCGCTGCGCTGAGCAGCGTCCCGTCGCCGCCCAACACCACCACGGTTTCTGCCGATGCGGCAATGGCATCCTGATTGACAAACTCGACCCCGGGCCCCTGCAGCGCGGAGTCCGGCTCCGTAAATACCGTTATCCCCTGTTCGGAACACCAGGAGCATATTTTTTGCGCCAGCACCTGTGCCTCACGGCGGCCTTTTTTAATGATAATGCCGATGGTCTTCATATCTTGGGGGTTTGGCATTCGGGGTTAGGGGTCAGTAGAACATTTTTTAGAATTTTTAACATGATTGCCGTCTCGCTGTCCAATATAAAAATCATCATATGGTGTATCATAAATTCATAAGATTTCATTTGCCTTTTTATAAATTATTTTATAGACAATTACTGTGTGCTAACCGCAATAACCAATCTCCATCAGCACGGGTCGGGGGAATGCTGTGCGCAATCACTTCACCTTTGCACAATTCCAGTTTGAACTTGAAACCGTTGAACCGCTGCAGCTTCCGGCATACAAGGGTTCTACGCTCCGGGGGGCATTTGGGCATGCGTTCAAAAAAGTAGTGTGCGCGCTACGCACCAAAACGTGTGGCGATTGCCTGTTAAACGAACGCTGTGTCTATTCCTATATCTTTATTGGAAACTAAGACCCGATTACGAGGGGACGAACCAAAGGAGGAAGGCGGAAGGCAGAAGGCTGAAGGCTGAAGGCAGAAGGCTGAAACCAGAACAGAAGTTGTTGCCCAGCACATTCATACTTCATACTTCATCCTTCATCCTTGGCAGTGACCCGATTACGAGGGGACGAACCAAAGGCTGAATGTAGAAGGCTGAAGGCAGAAACCAGAACAGAAGTTGTTGCCCAACACATTCATACTTCATCCTTGGCAGTGACCCGATTACGAGGGGACGAACGAAAGGCAGAAGGCGGAAGGCGAAAGGCGAAAGGCGAAAGGAGGAAGGCTGAAGGCAGAAGGCAGAGGGCGGAAGGAGGAAGGAGAAAGGATGAAGGCGGAAGGTAGAAGGTAGAAGGCGAAAAAAACGGCATGCTGCTAAGGGGGTGAGAATTGAGTGAAAGAGATTTGAAAACAAGGACAAAAAATTTTGCCTTGCGAATTATCAGATGTTACACGACATTGCCAAAAACGGTTGAAGCACAGGTTTTGGGCAAGCAATTACTCCGTTCCGGAACCTCGGTAGGCGCACATTACCGGGAGGCGCAACGCAGTCGCTCCAATGCTGAATTCATCAGTAAGATGGAAGGAGGTATGCAAGAACTGGAGGAGACAATATATTGGATGGAATTACTGACGGATGGAGGTATTATTAAAGAGCAGCAGATACGCGATCTTCACAGTGAAGCGCATGAAATAATGGCAATTTTTGTAACCTGCACAAAGAAGGTGAAAAATGGGACTAAGTGATCATAACCTTTCATCTTTCATCCTTCATCCTTCCTCCTTCCGCCTTCATCCTTTTTTTTCCTCCTTCATCCTTTTTTTTATCTTAAATGCTAAAACACGACTTCATAGATTATCAGGGCATTCCTCTGCATTTGACCGTTTATGAGGTTGATGCTCACGCCCCCAGCCTAATTTTTCTCCACGGCATGTCCATGCACGCCGGCGCCTATGCCTTCACCGTTCCAAACGCGAACTTCCTCGCGGCGCTCGCTGCTGAAGGATTCAATGTGATTGGGCTCGATCTGCAGGGACATGGCCGCAGCGGCGGCGCCAGAGGATTGTTTACCTATCAGGATTTGATCGGGAATATTCGGTGCGCGGTGGATTATGTCCTGGAGCGATACAACCAGCGCATCGGCATAACCGGAACCAGTATGGGCGGTGTCCTTGCCTTTTACGCAGCCATGGAGGATAACCGCATTAAATCGGTAGTGTGCCACAATGTGGTTGATCTGCGCGATGTGCGCCCCATCTTTTATCTAAAACGGCATTTTCTGTTGCTGCCCCTGCTGAAACTGATGAAACCCTTTGCCCATCAGCTCACCTGGCTGCCCATCCCCATTGTCGCCTATATTGAGCCGAAAGATGTCTTTGACAGAAAAGAAAATTTTCAGCACCTTCTCAGGGACCCGTTGGTAACCTGGTCGTATCGCTGCAGTTCGTGGCTTTCTGTCTTCTATCATCCCGATGATAAGCCGGCTGTTGAATCGCAGACGGCGCCGGTCAGAATAATTGACGGCGAGCAGGATAAAATTTTTCCGGTTGCCTATACGCAGGCTTTTTACCAACGGCTGCGGTGTGAAAAGGATTTTGTGGTCGTGCCCGGCGTCAAGCATATGCTGTTCATTGAACACATCAACATAGCTGCGCCGCTGGTGGCAGAGTGGTTCTGGAGATTGTTCTGATAATTTTAATATTTCTCTATCGCACGATGACCCATAAATAAGGCATAAGGATATTTTTCTGCCTTGAGCATGGCTTCAGCAACACCCAAATCACATTCTGCTCTCTCTGACCAATATGATACACGCAATAGGGTTCAAGCCTCTACCCCAATAGTATGCAGTCCCAGTCACCGGTGACGAAAGCGCTACCGGTTGCCTGCCCGTAACAAACAAAATTCTTGATATTGTATGGAAAACAGGTAGCATTCAAGATGATAGTGAACGGTGAATAGTGCTTTCAGAGAAATATCAACCGGGATGCTGCAGCGAACAGAAACTAAACAGTTGTTTGACAGCACGATAAGTATCAATGTGTTAAAAATAGAGGACTTAATTGGACTGAAATTGCAGGCTATGGCAAATGATGCATCAAGAAAGGCTGTTGTGATCTGTTTGATATAAAATCATTGATTGCGTTGCATAAATCAGCAATTGATTGGTCTGTTTTAGAAGAATACTTTGAACTGTTTGGCCTTGCAGACCTTTTTAAAGAGCTACGAGAAATGGTGCCATGACACTCACCCAAAAAGAAAAAGAAGAGTTGATAGCGCTGGCACATTCAGCCTCGCTTAAACAGGATATGCACTATCTTGCCGCTCACCGGCATAATCCGTTGATAGTTGACGGGAACGTGGACCCGGATCGCTACATAACTTTTGTAACAGAATATAATGCATTGATAAATCACCAGCCAAAGCCATTTAAGCGGATCATTGATAAGATAATGATATTGTAAATCAGTGAATAGTATTTAGTGAACAGTAAATAGCTAAAAATCATCAGTCAATCGTGGATAGTGAATAGTGGAAAGTGAACAGTGAATGGTGAATAGCTAAAAAACAACGGCGAAAAGTGTAAAAAAAAATGAATAGCACGGACGAAGGCAAGATCAGAAATTTTAAAGATCTGAAAATCTGGCAACGTGGGGTTGAATTAGTAAAATTAATTTATGTAATAACAAACTCCTTTTCTGTTGATGAGAAATATGGCTTAGTCAGTCAAATGAGGCGTTCTGCGGTATCAATTCCCTCTAATATTGCAGAGGGTTTTATGAGAAGGCACAATAAAGAGTACAAGCAATTTCTGTATATTGCGCTCGGTTCTTTAGCTGAGCTTGAAACGCAAATTATAATCTCAAAAGAAATTAAGCTTTGTATCAACAGAAGACTGCACCAGCACTTTATCTGCCATATATGAGCTCAACAAAATGACAACCGGCTTAATTAAATGCCTGTAAACAGTGAATAGTGAATAGTGAATAGTGCACGGTGCACAGTTACTAATATCGCTATTCACCCAATAGTGCCCAACATAGGGGAGTACTTCCTCTTGCGTTGCCTCAGGGCTTTGGCTCACACGCGCGCAATGACCAGTTCTTTCATACACCCTTTGTAACGGTCGTTGCGAGTCCCGCAGCGCTGGATATAGCAATCGCAACTGCCAAAAATAGCATACATAACGAGTTAATTTGCTATGGTGGACAAGACAGCTATTCACTATTCACTGTTCACTATTCACTATTCACTGACGACTTACAAACAATGGAACTCTTTCCCCCTGAGAAACCTGCTCCGTTTGACGCGATGGCACCGCTTGCCGACCGCATGCGTCCCCGAACCATAGCCGAGTTCGTGGGGCAGGAGCATCTGCTGGGCGCGGGCAAACTGCTGCGCCGCATTATTGACGGCGACGAGCTGCATTCGCTGATTTTCTGGGGGCCGCCGGGAACCGGCAAAACCACCCTGGCAGTTATTATTGCCGAGGCAACAAAAGCGCATTTCTGCTCGCTCAGCGCCGTGGTATCAGGCGTCAAAGAAGTGAAACAGCTTATTCAGGAAGCTGCCGAACTCAAAAGGCGCAGCGGCACCCGCACCATTCTGTTTGTTGACGAGATTCACCGTTTCAACAAAGCGCAGCAGGACGCTTTTCTGCCGCACATTGAAAAAGGCACCATTATCCTGCTCGGCGCCACCACCGAGAATCCTTCCTTTGAAGTAATTTCCCCGCTGCTCTCGCGAACCAAAGTGCTGGTGCTCAAACCGCTTACCGACCAGCACCTGCACACCATTTTACAGCGCGCCCTCGCCGATGCAGAGCGCGGCCTGGGCAACCTGCAGGTGGAAGCTGATCGGGAAGTGCTTCAGTATATTGTTGATTACTGCCAAGGCGATGCGCGCGTCGCGCTGAACACGCTGGAAATGGCAGTGATGATGAGCCCGCCGCAAACCGATCGCGGCGGAAAAAGAGTCCTGACCATAGCAGCCGTGGAAGAAGCGCTGCAGAAAAAAGTGCTGCTCTATGACAAAAGCGGGGAAGAACACTACAATCTCATTTCCGCGCTGCACAAAAGCCTGCGCGGCAGCGACCCGCATGCGTCTCTTTACTGGCTGGCGCGGATGCTTGAAGCGGGCGAAGATCCGCTGTATATTGCCCGGCGCCTGATTCGTTTCGCCAGCGAGGATGTGGGCAATGCCGACCCGCAGGCGCTGCTGGTAACCGTGGCGGCCAAGGATGCCTTCCATTTCATCGGCCATCCCGAGGGCGAGCTTGCCCTCGCGCAGGCCACGCTGTATCTGGCGACCGCGCCCAAAAGCAATGCGGTATATACCGCCTATGGCAGAGTCCAGCATGAAGTTGCGCAATCAGGCGCGCTGCCCGTGCCGCTGCACATTCGCAATGCGCCCACCGCGCTGATGAAGGAGCTTGAATACGGCAAGGGCTATCAATATGCCCATCAGTTCCCGGAGGCGATTGTTGAACAGGAGTTTTTGCCGGAACAACTTTCCGGGATGAAGTTCTACATTCCGACCGACCGCGGCTTTGAGAAGGTTATCAGGGAACGGATGGAATATATTGAGAAAAAAAGAAAAGAATTGCAGGCTGCCCGGCGTAAGAAGTGATGATTTAGACTATTTCAAGCATGCGTTTGACCGGCGCATAAGCATCTTCCCGAATGCGTTCCGGCACGCTGACCACGGGAGACATTTCGTTGAGCGCCGCAACAATTTTTTCCCGGGTAATGCGTTTCATATTCGGACACAGCGCTCTGGCGGTCACCGGAATAAAGGTTCGGTCAGGATACAGGGTCTGCAGTCGGTAAACCATGCCGAGTTCAGTGCCGACCAGAAACTGTTCTGCCGGGCTCTGGCCGGGATATTTCAACATGCCCCCGGTGCTCAGCACCACATCTGCAATCTGCGAAACCGAGCTATGACATTCGGGATGCACCATGACCATTGCTTTGGGATGGGCGCGTTTCTGTTCAACGATGTCATCCGGAAGGATTTTTATGTGGGTCGGGCAATAGCCGGGCCAGAGGATCATCTGCTTGCCCGTTTTGTGGCACACGTAGCTGCCCAGATATTTATCCGGCACGAATATAATGTCGCCGCTGTCCTGGAGCTTTTCTATCACTGTGAGGGCATTGCCGGAGGTGCAGCAGTAATCGCTTTCCGCCTTGACCGCCGCCGTTGAATTCACGTAGGTGACCACCAACGCGCCAGGGTGGCACCGTTTTACTTCCCGCAACTGCTCTGCATTGATCATGTTTGCCATGGGACAGCCGGCATCAATGTCCGGCAGCAGCACAATTTTATCCGGACACAGAATAGATGCCGTTTCAGCCATAAAATGCACGCCGCAGAACACAATGACGTCGGCATCGGTGTGCGCGGCTTTCTGGCTCAGTTCCAGCGAATCCCCCAAAAAGTCGGCGCAATCCTGCACCTCCGGCGGCTGATAGTTATGACACAGGATTATTGCATTGCGGGCTTTTTTTAATGCTGCAATCTTTTCTTTCAGCTCTTGATCCTGTTCCGCGGTTTCATGCATATCGTTTACGATGATAGGTGTTGATGACCTGCGGCGTGTGCCTGCACAACAGAGCGGCCTTAATCAGCCGCCCGCCGCACCAGCGCCGGCAACCATTCGGCTTACGTGACGAGCGTTATCGCATCGCCGCTCTTGACTCTGCCTCCCTGCAGAACGCGGGCAAAAATTCCTTCGCGCGGCATAACACACATGCCGGCCTGGCGGTAAATCGCACAGGGCGTATGGCATTCTTTGCCGTGCTGGGTGATTTCAAGCAGTGCTTCGGAACCAATGCGAAGTTTTGTTCCGAGCGGCAGGGAAATAAGATCAATGCCCGCAGTGGTCAGGTTTTCGGCAAAATCGCCGGCGCCAACGTTTAAACCCAGCTCCTGCATCCGCTTTATGCTCTCCTCCGCCAACAGACTCACCTGACGGTGCGTCGTGCTGTCGCCGTGCGCATCGCCGGCAAGGCCGAAATTTTCAATCAGCAGGCCGGCGCCGACATTCTTCTTTCTGACGGATTTTTTGCTGCTTATACATACGGCGGTAATAGTGCCGCTTATTACCTGTTGCTGCATGGGTTGAACGCCGCGATTCTGCTTACATTCTTCATTATGTATAATGAGTAACATCTTTTCTGCGGTGCTGCAAGGCGTTTTGCGCCGGTTAATGCTTCCCGCGCAGCCAAAATAATGGTATGTATAAGCAGGCGCGCGACGAGACTGTTTGGCGGGAGAACGTATCAGCGGTGCATACTAAAAAGGATAGGACTATGGCGATAAAAATGAAAAAAATTTCCTGTTGCAAGGGCGCATACCATGCCGTTATGGGTGGAAAATATTATTGCATGGCGCCGCCCAATATCGAATGCTTGCAGGTAAGAAAGAGCGCGGGAAAATTTACCAAAGGAGAGAAAAAGATTCTGTATTGCTCGCATCAGGTTCCTTGTTCAGAATGCACAGTATCTTTTGGCAACAAAACCGGAACATCGTGACCGGGGCAGGTTTTTATTGTTGTTCGGTCAGCATCCGGCATTTGTGCTGCTATGGTTTTGCAACCATATCAGAAACGGCAGGCTCTGGATATGAACCTGCCGTTTATAATGTTTCAATCATGTGGTTAATATGAACCCAGCGGGTAACCAAACGCATTTATGGCCGGTTCAGCAACCAGCACTTTTGCAGAATGACCGATGTTTTTCCCGATTAGGGTAAAGGGGGAGGTTAAAACAAAAACACCGGTTCCTAACACGGTGCAGCCCAACCAGAACGGCCTGATAAAAACCGCGTCGGCTAAAATCGCCGCAGCCGAAGCTTCTTCGGCTTTCTCACAGCATGGTCTTGCCATGGCCTGGGCACTGAACCCGATGATCATAACTAAAGACATTATCACAACAATTATTTTTCTCCGCATAGCACCCTCCTGTCTTTGGTTTGCGACGTGAAAAATTATATTCTTTGTTATTTTATATTTTAGTACATTATTTTTTAATTTGTCAAAGTTTTTTTAACAGGCTTTCCTAAAATATTTTATTGCCGGGTAGGAAGAAGCGTCTGGGCTTGCAAGGGTCTTTTTTTAAATAGACATTTCATAAAAAAATTGACGAGAATGTCTAAAAAAGTTATTTATAGTAGTAAACGTGGTTACGCCATTCAAGCCCCGCAGTGGGGAGAAAATCACCCGCGATAATTAAAAAAACTCTATTGCCCCCGTAGCTCAGTAAGGATAGAGCAAGGGATTCCTAATCCCTGGGTCGCACGTTCGAGTCGTGTCGGGGGCGTATTTTGATTTCCTGAGTCATTGTATTTACTTGGATTGTCTCAAATATTTTTTGAATATAAGAAAAAAAGCCTTGCTCAATGACGATGTATATGCTATATTAAATAAAGTAATTACAATAAATTAAGGTTTTAAACTTAATACAGAGCATTAGTTTGGGAAGTAAGTATGCTCAGATGGGAAGAAATTAGAAAAAGGATTCAGGACCATAAACCATATCGCTGCAAGTTTCCAAAATGTAAATCAAAAGTAATGAGGCCTGACTCATATTGTCAATACCATGACAACCAAATTTTTGATTATAAAAAAAGGCGTTTTGGCGGCTAAAGAGGATTTTGGTTTGTTGCGGAAAAAATAATTGTTTGTGCGGATTACGGATATAACGCAATCCCTATCCAAACGATTCCTGCCTGAACGGTAAGTGTTTGCGCATAATTGTAAATAAACGTCAGTATCGTTATTGGGCATGATGCAGGGGATTGAACTGTTTAAGAATTGACCATGAAGTTGAAATTAATACTCGGTATCGGCCTCCTGCTCCTGCCTATGGTGACGAAGTCTGATCTGTTATCAGCGGATGAGTCCGACCTCACAGCCCCTGCCCCGCTCTATCAGACAAATTTTTCAGCGCCCAAACCAGTGTGCGGTCTCATAATCGGTGAGCATTCAACCGGCCAGATCATTGCGGCCTGGCAACCGCCTGGACAGCGCGCGGTTCCCGGAAAATATCTGCTGACCGGCACGGCGCAACTCTTTGTTTTAACCATCTCTAACCAGCCCGACGGCTATACGCAGCGTTTTTCCCTTTACAGCAGTATGGCGAACCGGTTTCGCATCAGGCTGGATTATACCGATAAAACATTTGAAGAAATAGTTTCTGACCTCCCGTATATCCTTCATAATTGCCCGCGTGAACACATTGAATCCTGCACCCCTGTTTCAGTAGCGCCGGATCCCTATGAACAGTGCAACCCGGCCGTGGGCGGGTTCATTGAACTGGTAATAACTGCCTCTGGCGGATCGTGGGAGACATTCAAGAAAAACGTGGTGCAGCCATTGCAAAGTGCCCAGGAGTGGCGGCCTTCAGATGTCTGGTTGTATCTGTTCCGGTCTGTGAATAAGGGTTATTATGCCGAGGTGAGAATTACCTCTCCCAAATGTCTGCGGCTGGTCGCAGAAAAACTCAAAGGCAACCCGCTGATATTGTCGTCTAATGGACGGCAGATGAGCATCCATTATCGCTGATCATTGACCACTATCTGCCTTATTAACCAGCGAAGCGTTTGAGCTATCATAAACGTTCGCTTGTGAAAGCGCAGAGTTTTGGCTATTGCCATCTCTATAATAACCTCTATTACCCCTATAAAAGAAAAACCCCCAGACGCTTCTTCATCGCCATCAACATGATATTTTGAGGAAAGTCCTGTTCCTTTTTTGTTGAAGCTATTCCTGGATTCTGTTAATTCTTCATAAAAATATCCTCAGGGAATACGAGCTATGCCGCTTGATGATTTACTGACATCCATTGAAAAACCGCTTGCCTTTGCCGCTAAAAACAACTTTGCAAGCCTTCCTTATATGAAAAACCTCAGCGAGGTTATTACCGGTCTTGTGCATAATGCTATTTCTGATGAAAGCAATAAAAAATATTTATATTTACTTAATAATTTGCATGATAATTTCACTGACTTTGACACTGCCGCAGACGATCATAAGAAAGCAGTTATTGTCCGCTCCCTGTCAATTCTAAAAAAGCTCAGAGAGGAACTTAACCAGGACCAGGTTAAAAAAGATACCGCATCCTACGGCGAATCAATCAAAATTCTAAAATCACCCATACAGTATGTAAAAGGTGTCGGACCGAAACTTTCAGAGATATTAGCACGCAAGGGGATTTTTACCATTGAGGATGCTCTTTACTTTTTGCCCCGAACTTATCTGGATCGCAGGAGATTTACAAAAATCGCCCGCCTTAAGGACGGAGAAGATGCCACCGTCAGCGGCACCGTCATTTCCACGGCGAAAGCGGTCACATTCAAGCGCAAAAACATATTTGAGATTGCCGTTGATGACGGATCGCAGATACTTATTGCAAAATGGTTTCATAATAACCCGCAGTATCAGACCATACTGAGAAACAAATTCAAGGTCGGGCAGAAGGTGATTCTTTCCGGCCGGGTCGCAACGTTCCGCTTCCAGAAAGAGATGCACCATCCCGACATTGAAATCATCACCGATGAAGAGGCTCTCAGCCCTGATGTTAAAGGCATAATTCCCGTGTATCCCCTGAGCGAGGGCCTGCACCAAAAAACTATAAGAAAAATACTGCGGCACATCATAGAAAACTATGCCCGGTATGCACTTGAGGCGCTGCCCGAAGCGGTGCGCCGCGAACATGACCTGGTTGGCGTGCAGGAGGCGCTGGCGCGGGTTCATGTCCCGGACCAGAATGACAATGTTGCCGCCCTGCAGGCGTTTCAGTCCCGCTACCATAAGCGGCTGGTGTTTGACGAGCTGTTTTTCCTTGAGCTTGGTCTGGCGCTGAAAAAAAGAGGCGTTTCCGTATTGCCCGGCATTGCCTACTCCCTTCCCGCTGAAAAGATTGACCGTTATCTGGCCTCCCTGCCCTTTTCTCTTACTGCCGCACAGCAACGGGTGCTGAATGAAATTTTTGCCGACATGGCGCGCCCGTTTCCCATGAACCGCCTGATTCAGGGTGATGTGGGAAGCGGCAAAACGGTGGTTGCCTTAATAGCCTGCCTGGTTGCCATCTGGAACGGCTATCAGGGCGTTTTTATGGCGCCGACCGAAATTTTAGCCGTCCAGCATTTCAAAACCATACAGGCGCTTACCCGGGACGCCGACGCGTCAATACTGCTGTTGACCGGCGGACAGACTAAATCGCAGCGCGAGGAGAGTCTGCGCCAGATCAAAAGCGGCGCCGTGCAGCTTGTCATCGGCACGCACGCGGTTATTGAAGAAGCGGTTGAGTTTAACCGGCTGGGCTTTGCCGTTATTGACGAGCAACACAAGTTCGGCGTTATGCAGCGCGCGCAGCTCAAGAAAAAAGGCGCCAATCCGGATGTGCTGGTGATGACCGCCACCCCCATTCCGCGCACGCTGGGGTTGACCGTGTATGGAGACCTTGACCTGTCGGTCATTGACGAGCTGCCGCCGGGGAGAACACCGGTAACGACGAAAGTGTTTCATGAAAAACACCGCGCAGACGTGTATGCCATCATGCGCCAGGAATTGTCGCGTGGCGCGCAGGCGTTCATTGTCTATCCCCTTATTGAAGAATCTGAAAAAATGGATCTGAAGAACGCAACCAACATGGCCCGGCATCTGCAACAGGATATTTTCCCCGAATACCGGGTGGGCCTGATCCACGGACGCATGTCCCCGGAGGAAAAAGAATGCGTCATGCGCCAGTTCCAGAACGGCGCGATTCATATTCTGGTCGCAACTACCGTCATTGAAGTGGGCATTGATATACCCAATGCGTCTTTGATGATTATTGAACATGCCGAGCGCTTCGGCCTCTCGCAACTCCATCAACTGCGGGGCCGCGTGGGCAGGGGCGCAACCCAGTCGCAGTGCATCCTGCTTGCCCAGTATCACAAAACCGATGATGCCCGGCGGCGGCTGGCGGTTATGGAGAAGACTTCTGACGGGTTCAAAATTGCTGAGGAGGATTTTAATATTCGGGGGCCCGGCGAGTTTCTGGGAACCCGACAGTCCGGATTGCCCGATTTTCGCGTGGCGCACATCATTCGCGACGCGCGCATTCTCGCCGAAGCACGGCGCGCGGCTTTTGAGCTGGTGCGGTCGGATCCCTCTTTACAGGCTGAGCAACACCAGCTTATGAAGAAAATCCTGCGTGACCGCTGGAAAGGAAGGCTGGAACTGGCAGGAATCGGGTGACGGCGACGGGCGCTGCATCAATAATCCTCTGCTTCGCTTGATCCGGTATCCATCATCTTTTCAAACCGTTTCTTACCCCGTTTTGCCGCTACTTTTGACAGTTCTTTGATTTCCTGCCTCATGGTGTCCGAGAGACCGGCGCCGAATTTTCCGGCCATCTGTTTCTCCAGCCGCGCGGCAAGCCCGTCTTCGCGCGGGCCGGATAAATAGCGAGTTCGCGAAATGAGCTTGCGGACATCGCCCGACCCGCAGTGC
>Ga0101944_10006126_pt1 | contig 13043 bp, 11 predicted proteins | sample DewCreD2012metaG_FD_75245 | JGI IMG/M metagenome (GOLD analysis project Ga0101944, IMG submission 75245) | Hot spring sediment bacterial and archeal communities from British Columbia, Canada, to study Microbial Dark Matter (Phase II) - Dewar... ... | reverse complement strand
AGGTATTCGGCACCACGGCATTGGGCTTAACCGACTGGCTCTATCTGCTTACATTACCTATCGTGGTGATTGTTGCTGAGGAAATCCGCAAGTTCATCAACCGCAAATTCAGCAAAACCACCCAAGACCTAAGCAAACACGACCACACATAAAAAACCTAAATCGCAAAAAGCGACTTAGGCAGGGGATTATGGTTCTGGTCCAACGTACTTGGTTGCTGCAACTGCGCCTCCGCAGTACCACTTCACGGGTTGATTTGCGGTTATGCCGCCGCCGATGGAGACGTGGTCTATGCCTGGGTTGGCGTTGTTTGTTAAGCCTGTAGCGTTTAGGTTTTCGGCGTTGTTTAGGTAGAAGTGGACTTCTCCGTTTCCGCTGCCTTGGATGCCTTGCAACTCTACAAGGTACCATGTGCCCGCGGAAACTGTTTCGGTGGAAGTCAGGTTGTAGAGGACTCCGCCATCGCTGTACGATAGTTGCCAATGCCAGACTCCACTTTGTCGAACGACGCTGAGGCTGCAGATCTGTTTTTCTGGTTTAAAGTCGGTTTCAATCGCAGAGTTGTATATGCCGCCTGCACCTATGTTATCGCCATCTGCTGTGGGCAAGTTACCGAAGAACACGTACCAACGCCAATAGATAGAAGTGTAGTTTCTGTCCAGCCACTTGAAGAGGTAACCCCAATGCTGCGACGTAGCCGTGTTGGTGGAGCATCTAAGCATAGAATTTTCGACGCTTAACTCGACGCCGCTTGTATCAGTGTATGTCCATGCACTGAAGTCGCCTGACTGGAACTTGTCGCTAAAAACCATCGCGGCAGGGTCTGGAGTGGGTATTGGGCTTGGCGTCGGAATCGGAGTTGGAGAGGGAGTCGGTGCTGGCGACGGTGTAGGAGTGGGGGTGGTTGGTGTAGGTGTAGGTGATGGTGCAGAGGTAGCAGTCGGATTGGGCGTTTGTGATGGCGTTGGAGAAGGCGTGACCAGCGGCGTAAAGGCGGGTGTGGGCGTCGGAGCAACTATAACGGGTTTTGGTGTGGGCTGAGCCGTCGAATAAGGCGAGGATGAGGGCGAAGGAGAAGTAGTAGGAGTAGACTCAGAGTTATGCACTGTCAGTACGCCTAAATTGGAAATAACCGCGGCAACTCCGACTGTGGTCATCAAGAGAACCGCAAAAACAAGAAACAGAACCGTTTTCTTCACTATTTCACTTTCCTCAAAAATAGACGCTAATGGTTAGCGAACCTTCGCTTTCTAGTTGGAATCGCTTGCTTATTACGATATGTGACTGTAGAAAGCCACCAGCAAACCCAAGTCCTCAAACAGTCAGGTGTCTTTTGGGGTTAAGCGGAAACTGCCGTCCTTAGGATAAAACACTATGCCCGTGCAAACCTGTACTTCGGGGAACTCCTTGTAGCGCCCACGGTACTCTGCGACTTTGCACTCGATTTGCTGTTTGAGATCTGCCCACTCTTCTTCAGAGCCACATGTTAACTTCAACTCCGCGAGTAGCTCCTCCTTAGAGTGTGTACCGATCATTTTTCGGCGAAGCGCTCCACCAGCCATCTTACGGTAACTGTAGCCCTCATAGAGGAAGGGGTCACCTGTGAAACCCATGCCTCTAAGTGCCTCTGCAACGACGCTGGGAAGTATGTTCCAATCTTGGTAAGAGAGGAACTCGTAGGGTTCTGGTACATCGCCTTTTCGTTTGGGTTTTGGGGTCTTCCACACCCAAGGTGCATGGTCGGGAAACTCGGAAGCAGCCGCCTCTTCGGGCTCAGGCTCAACGGAAGACTTGATCATTCCTTGCTGCGGCTCATAAACGTCGCCTGTTCGGAGAAGAAAACGCAACGCTCCCTGGTCAGGAACCTTAGCAGCTTCAACCATACCTAACCCGCTTGTCCGCTGTTCCTTTTGAATCCATTTGAGGGTTTCTTTTCCCCGATCTTGGATGGATTTTTCTACCATAGCCGCAGTTCGCCCAGTACCATGAAGAACTATGGACAAATAGATTCCAATGTGAGATAAATGGGTATTTCTGTTCCAGGCTATCTTTTGCGTCTATTGTTATCAAAATTTCGCTCACAGAAGCGGTCGCTACTGAAAGCTGCTGCATGTTGAAACCGATTGCGCCTTTATATAAGGGAGGGGAGGTACACTGTGAGACGTCGCGTGATTGCATTCGTTATGGTAGACTAAGTGAACAATGTGGTTCACTGTATGCGTTAGACGACGTAGCGTAATGAAAATCACCGAACATATGCTGCATTTCTTAACAACTCCCAAACTACACGGTGGACGTGAACACAAAGTGTTATTTAGCACTTTGAGGCTTTCTTGTCTTTGGTGCCAAAGACTTGGAGTTCAAAGGGCGAGACATAGTTTCAATCGAAGACTTCACACAAACAGAAATCAACCATATCCTCGACGTCGCCAAATCCATGGAGCCCCTGGCCAAAGGCGGCTCAGAACTCCTCAAAGGCAAAATCCTAGCCACACTCTTCTTTGAACCCAGCACCCGCACAAGGCTCAGCTTCGAGAGCGCCATGCTTAAACTCGGCGGCAACGTCATCGGTTTCGCTGAACCAGACGTCTCCTCTGCACGTAAGGGCGAAAACCTTGCTGATACGGTGCGGACGGTTGAAAACTACGCCGACGTAATCGCTTTGAGGCACAGTTTGGAGGGTTCGGCGAAGTTGGCGGCGGAGTTCAGCAAAGTTCCAATCATCAATGCAGGAACAGGGGCAGAAGAACACCCCACGCAGGCGCTAATTGACCTCTACACGATGCGCAAAGAGAGAAGCAAAATCGACGGGTTAAAAGTGGCGTTGGTCGGCGACTTGCGTTATGGGCGAACGGTGCATTCGTTGGCGTATGCGTTGGCGCTCTACAACGTGGAACTCTACCTTGTCTCGCCTGAAACGTTGCGTATGCGCAAGGATGTTTTGTCAACTATCAAAAGCAAAATCCCCGTAACTGAAAACGCAAACCTCGAAAAAATCATGCCTCAAATAGATGTCCTCTACGTTACCCGCATCCAAAAAGAACGGTTCCCCGACGCCGCAGAATACGCCAAAGTGAAAGGCGCATACCGCATCGACTTAAAAGCCATAGAGAAAGCCAAAAAAGACCTCATCATCCTCCACCCGCTGCCTCGTGTGGACGAAATCGCCCCCGAAGTCGACAACACCCCGCAGGCGCGGTACTTCCAGCAAGTCTGGAACGGCATCGTGGTGCGGATGGCGTTGCTCTCGCTTGTTTTGGGTGCAGTTGAATAGTTAGGTTGAAGCGAATCGGTTAAAAACGGTTAGGGTGCTCATTGAGCCGCAGGTGGGGCATTTGTGGAGTGCGCCGTAGTGGTTTTTCTTGCAGTTGCTGCAGTAGCATACGGTGCGGTTGTAGGTGAAGAATTCGCTGGCCGCGTTCTCGATTATGCGTTTGGTTAAATCGAGTAGGGCTTCTGGGCTGAATTCGGCTCCTTCTAATTCGAAGATGTCGAGACTTCCGCCTGCAGTTAAGCCCCGCAGTAGCTGCGCCATGTCGGTGGTGCCCTGAGGTGCAAGCAGCGGCTGAGCGGGTTTTATGCCGATACGCTTAACCGTGGAATAGTAGGGTTTATCGCGTGTTCCCGAAAACTTTACTTTCGCCACACCGTAACGTTCGATGTCAAGCTGCGCGAGGCGTTCGGCGGCTTCACGGTTTCCCAGCATCACAATGTGGAGGCGTTTACCGTATTTTCTGCCCACTTTCTGCTTGAACGCCAAGATGCAGGCGATGACTTCTTCGACGAACTTGCGTCCATCCTCGGACATGACGCTTTTTCCAGTGAAAGCTTCCGCTGCTTCACGGAACCCAGCCAAATCAATTATACGCGAACAGTTTTCCAGTCTGAAGTAGGTGTCGCCGTTGCCTTTCTGTAGCAGGAAGGGCATGTTGTTTTTGCCGAATTGCTTTAGAACGTTGGATTTAATTGTGAGAGCACGGGCGGATAATTCTAGGCGTTCTTTGAGGAGGTCGAGGAATTTGTTTTTGTCCTTCTCGCATTCCATGGCGATGCGGGGCAGGTTGATGGTGACTGAACCGAGGCATCCGGTGCGCAGGGTGTCAGTTTCCCAGTCGCCTGTCAAGTCGGAGGCGAATTTTATGCCCGACGAAGAGTAAGCTGCGTTTTCGCCGTCTTTCCTTGTGAGGTTAGCAAAGTACACTACGCCGCCCTGTGCAGCGAGTTGATGCGCCTTTAGCAGAACCGTTTTCGCTGCTTCATCGACTAAGGCTGCATCGTTGATTTTTATGACCAGCTTGGGGTTTAAGAGTGGTTTGTGGACGCTTTCTTCGAGAAATATTTCGAGGATAAGCGAAGCCAAAAGCAAGCATTCTTGGGCGTAGTCACCGTATTTGCCTGTTTTGCCGTTTGGACCTGTGGCTTCTTTTTCTGCAGTGGGCTTTGGAATACACAACTCCAACCCCAACGTGGCTTCCACATGCTGGTTGAGGTTAAAGAGGAAAATTCTGAGGCTTTCCTTTAGTTTTTCTTTGTCCGCCGCGCGTGTGTAGGGGGCGAGAGCGATGTTGAAGTAGTTGAACGTCTGTGAACTGTTGGTTTCTTTACTGGCGTGAAGCATCACGTTAAACGCAGTGGATAAGGCGGTTTTGAAGTCTCTGGGCGGCTCCAACGAAATCATTTTGGGGTTTTCAAGTTTTATGCCGTTTTGGAGGAAATAGCGGATGTCGTGGATTATGTCGTTGGGTTTTAGTACCCAAGTTCCTAAGCCGTCGATGTGGATTGCCCCTGAGAGATGCGCGTCTGCGATGTCGCGGGGAAAAACGTTTAGCAACGTGTATTCGCCTATGACGGTTTGACCTGCTATGCGGATTGCAGAATCACCGTCTGCCGCTATCTCTTTTGACTCGATAAGCGCTGTGACTTCGTGGATGGGCATGCCGACACGGGTTAGTTTGTGGCGGTAGTCTTCGTAGCCTTTTTCCACTAGTATACCGTTGACGACTTCACGGATAAGCGGAGCAGTTAGGTACTTTATTTTTGACTTAATCAGACGTTTTTCTGCTTCTTTGGCAGCTTTCTGCGCAAGTTCCGCAGGCACCTTGGCTTCTTTGATGAGCGAATTGGCGATTTTGTTAGCGTCAAACTCTTCCACCGTAAAATGCGACGTACGCACCATCATACCGCGAGGTTTAACCGCTTTTTTCTCCACGCGATCGGCGACGTCAAGCACCATCTTGCCGAGGTCGGTGAGGTAATACTTTTTTGCTTCCACATCTGCCTCAACCAACCCTGCTTTTAACATAAACTTGAGGTGGTAGGCAAATCTTCCTGCGTCTCGGCTGGGATTCATCTTCAACTCATTCATAAGCTCCGTGTAGGAAAGGGCGCTTTTGTCAAAAAGCAGGTTGAGGATTTGTAGTCTGAGGGGTGACGAGACGGCTTTTAGCACTTTTACGCCGCGACTGCGAATTGGTTGCTGATTTACCATGCCCTTTACCCCTCTGTGCTCCTAAATTTTTGTGGAAGCCTAAACTCCCAAAACAAACGCACCGCATTCACCTATAAAGCTTTAGTCAAACTCCCACTCCTATACTACTAATGGCACGACAAAGAGAACCCCACCATAATAAAACTGATGTGGTTATGGTTTTGGCGGTTTGCTACTAGCTAAAAACTGCTCAATCTCTGATAGCCGCGACGCCACAAACACTCCCGCCGTAGTCAACGCTACAACCCGCTGAGGCGGAAAAGAGCGTATTTGTTTGTCTCTAACTAAGCCTTTTTCAGCTAGCATGCGTACTCCGAAGTTTATTGTTTCGGAGGCGTTTTTCACATTTTTGTAAAGTTCAGTTATGTTAGTAGAATAGCTTTTTTGGTTGTAGAGATAGTTTAAGGTTTGTAGTACGCTTGCACGTTCAAGGCATTTTAAAGCCATCTTTTTACCTCTAATGTTATTTATTTTGTAGTTGGATTTGTTATTTTTCTTAATTCTAAAGCTCAATATTATTAATCAACCTAATATAAACATGTAAAGTCTCGGAAAACTATCGAATGGGGTTGAGGTTTAATAGACACAACAGACAAGTCGCACCGCGTAGTCTACTATCCACTACAGGGCATCAGTGGGATGAACTAGCCTGCGTGAAACGATAATAGGTTCACTACAAGTATTGGGAAAAAAGTCTTCCAGCTAGAAAGTGACCAAATTTCTTGGTTAGAAAAAGAAAATAAGCCCTAAAGTTAGACATCAAAAAATGTCCAGCGAAAAACCAAACCCACCACCAAAATATTCACCCATCGCCTATTACAACCCTAAACCCTCTAGCGCTTATTCAAACAAACCTGCCACACCTGCGGCTCGCCTTGCACAACGATGTTGCGACATCTACCAAACCTTCAGGTTAACGGTGAATGAACAAACCCACCCAAAACCTCCTAAAAAATTTTTAAACAAACCAACAAAAAAGCGATTTTCCTTAACTAAAAAACAGAGGCATAAGAAACTGCTCTACATGTAAACGCCTGTTTAGGTGGGGCAGGGCTGCTGCTGGCTGATGCAGTGCAGGGTGCCAAAGCCATAGACCAAGTCCTTGCAGCATATACCGACAACTTTGCGAGTTGGAAAAAGCTCCTGCAGAATCGCAAGCGCTTTTTGGTCGTTTGGGTGATCAAAGACGGGTACCAGCACTTTGGTGTTGCCTATGTAAAAGTTGGTGTAGCTTGCGGGGAGACGGTATCCTTCGTCGCTTTCCACTTTAGGCATGGGCAGCTTGATGATTGTTAAGGGGTTGCCGTCTTGGTCAACGGATTTCGTTAGCAATTCATAGTTTTCTTTTAAGGCTTCATAATCTGGGTCGTTGGGGTCATCTTCGTAGGCGCAGACGATAGTGGTCGGGTTAACAAAGCGTGCTAAATCGTCGATGTGGCCATCCGTGTCGTCACCCAAGATGCCGCGTTTGAGCCAGATGAAGTGGCTAACCCCCAAGTATTCTGAGAGGTACTGTTCGATTTTTTGTTTGTTTAGGTGCGGGTTGCGGTTGCTGTTTAGCAGGCACTGCTCAGTGGTGAGTAAGGTGCCTTCGCCGTTGACGTCGATGGAGCCGCCTTCCAAGACGATGCCTGGCTTGAAGCATCTAAGCCCCATGTCTTTGTTTATGACGTCGGGGATTTCTTTATCTTTGAGCAACGTCTCGTATTTTTCGCCCCAACTGTTGAAGTCCCAGTGAATCATCGCCAACTCATGACGCGGGTTTTTGACGAAGATTGGGCCGTAGTCACGGAACCATACGTCTGCATAGTCAGAAACGTAAATGTGAACCCTGCTTAGGTCTATGCCAGCCGCCTTAAACATGGCTGTAGCTTTCTTTTTGGTGGGCTCATCAATCACGAAGAGGTTAACTTCTTCGCTTTCATGAATTTCTTTGACAATCTGCACATAGGTTTGCTCTACTCGCTCGACGCGGTCGGGGAAAGTGGTTGGATCATAGGGCCAAGCAAGCCAAATCGCCGTATGCGGTTGCCACTCTGCAGGCATAGTAAAGCCCAGTTCACGACAGGAACTATTGCTGCTCATGGCTTGTCGTCTCCAACTTGTTTTTCCACAAGGGGCTTGTAGGTGTCGGGGCGTCGGTTGCGCAGAAAACCCCAACCTTCCTGAATTTTCTGATTCTTGCTGAGGTCAACTTGAGCAATTACAATCTCTTCTTGGTCACTGGCTTCCACGAGGACTTTGCCAAAGGAATCACAGACAAAGCTGCCGCCCCAAAACTCAAGTTCATCCTCTTCGCCGACACGGTTAACCGCCGCCACGTGAACGCCGTTAGCTATGGCATGTGCCCGCTGAACGGTTCGCCAGGCGTCATGCCAGTCGCCGTCCGCCGAAGTGTAGCCTTTAACGTATCCGATGGCAGTGGGATAAAAGATGATTTCAGCACCATTTAAGCAGCAGATGCGCGCAGCTTCAGGGAACCATTGGTCGTAGCAGATAAGCGCGGAGATGCAGCCGTAACGTGTTTTGAACACTTGATACGGGGTGTTGCCTTCTGCAAAGTAGGTTTTTTCATAGAAGTAGGGGTCGTAGGGTATGTGGTTTTTGCGGTAGATGCCCAAGAGTTCGCCATCTGCGTCGATTACGGCGGCAGTGTTGTAGAATTTACCGTCTGTAGCGTTCTCAAACAGCGGCGCAACAATGACTACCGAGTATTTTTTCGCTAATTTTGTTAGTGCATCGGTGGATGGGCCGGGGATGGTTTCAGCAAGGGCTGCAGCATCCACTTTTTCCTGCTGCGGAAAGTACCGTGTGCGGTAGAGTTCTTGAAGACAGATGATTTGTGCACCTTTTTCTGCAGCTTCTATGATTTTCCGCTGGGTTTTCTGCATGTTCTCCGCTATGTTTTCAGAGACTGAGGTTTGGATAAGCCCAACTGATACTTTAGTGTTCGACGCGGTTTTTTTGCTGATTTTTTGAACCATCCTTGTCGAATATCTCATCGGCTGACGTATTAACTTTTTGAGTGGAGCTTAGCGACATAAGCGGAAGTTAACGTAAATAGAAAATAAGAAAAAATTATGTAACAAAAAGGAAGTTGAGTGGCTCAGAGTGCAGCTTAATTGGTTGCTGTGAGTTGCTGAATTAGTGTTTCAGCTTCTTTTTTGGTTCGCTCTGCCTCTTTAGCGGCTTCAGTGGCTGCAACCTGCACGTTTTTAGCGATTTCCTTTAGTTGTTCTGACGCCGCTGCTTGTTCCTCGATTGCAGAGCTGGTTTCTTCAGAAGCAGAAGAGCTCTCCTCAGCGATGCTTGAAACTTCCTCGATGGCTTTGACGACTTCTCCAATTTCTTTCAGACCCTGCTCCATGTTCTCTGCGAGTTTACGGATTTCGGTGTTGGTTTGCTGCATGATTTGTGCGATGCCTTCAGTTTCCCTTATTGCACTTTGAATAACGTTAGAGCTTTCTTCTGCACCCTTTCTGGAAGTTACGGTGATACGGTTTGTTTCTGTGCCAGAATCCTTTATACCCTTAACTAACGTGATTGCTCCGCCCGCGGCTTCTTTGGACTGCCCAGCTAAGCCTTTAACTGCGTCTGCAACGACAGCGAATCCGCGACCAGCTTCACCAGCACGGGCTGCTTCGATGGCAGCGTTGAGTGCAAGCATGTTGGTTTGGCCTGCGATGTCTGCTACGGAATTTGCGAGTTCTCCGACTTTGTCAACGGCGTTTACCATGTTATTGACGGCTTCAGCGACTCTGATGATGTCGCTTTGGATGCTGTTTATGGCAAATATGCCTTTTTGTCCTTTATCGTTTGCTTCCAAGGCTTTACGTGTCGCCTCGTCAGCTATCATGGTGGTTTCTTTAACACTTGCGCCTGCCTCATCCATGATTTTTTTGAGGTTTTCTGTTCGTTTAGCTGTTACCTGAGAAAGTTCAGCGAGTTTCTGAGAACCAGTTGAAACCTGCTGGGCTGCGGTGATGACTTGCTGCATTCCTATGCTCATTTGAGCGGCTACTTCTGCGGTTTTTTTACCCATTTCAGTCATCATGAGGCATTGGGCGTTAACTTTGTCAGCTATTGCCGCCACATTTTTAGAAGACGCGATGGCCTTAGAAATGATATTGTTAATTTGTGTTACGTCTGTAACGATTTCAACCGCGCCTACAACGTTCTTGTTTTCGTCGTAGAGCGGTCGCGCTACGTACTGGATAGGCACTTCCAAGTTTCCAGGGTGAGCTGTAGTCTGAGAGGTTGATACTTCACGGTTTTTCATTGCCCGTACACAGGCACATTTGTCTGTGTGGCAGTCGCCAGTTTTGAATAAGTCGTAGCATTTTTTTCCTACTGCCGAGAGGATAGTTTCACCAACTAGTTTTGCACCGAATTTGTTCATGAAAGTGACTGTGCGATTCTGGTCTATAGCAACTACGGGGGAGGGGATGCTGTCTAGGTATTTTGCATAGAGTCCACTTTTTTTGTCCTGTTCTTTTAGTTCCTGATTTTCTTTTGTTAATTTCTCGATTTTTTGTTCAAGCTGAGCTATCTTTTCCTGTTCAATTGTTGAATTCAAGTGAGCCTAACTCTCCATAGTGGTGGAAGTTGATATTCATCGGTAGACGAGTTTATAATAGCTTATGAATTCAAAATCCATCTAAAAACTATAGTCAAAAACAATAAAATCACGGTATCTGATTGGAGAAACAAACAATTTATTTATTAACCCAGACTGCGGTCAATACATAACATAGTTTATAGGGGCATAGAAAATGAAAGTATACATCATCCAGTTTCCCTTCGGCGTAGCAGCCTTCAACGAGAACAACCAGCTAGTAGAGAAGGCTCTGTTCCCCAAAAAAGCCATGCAAGCAGCCAAAAGCTTACTGCGCACCGAGCAGGGGAAACTTTCAGACCAAATCACATCACTCATCACCTTACTCAAAAACGGCGGCTACGAAACCTTTGTTTTTGCCAACGCAAACTTGGCACAGGAAGCCCAACGCAGACTCAAAGTAACAAGTGAAGTCGCTAAACCCGCAGAATCCGCTGCGTTAAACGCGCGCATGAGCGAAATTGCGTTAGAATCAGGTTTCGCCGCAAGCCAAGTTGAACTTGACAGCTGGAACCGCAACGTCAGCATGGAACTCTCAAAACTGCGCATCAAAGGCGCCACAGGAAAACGCGATCTCATCGTGTCGCAAGGAATCCAAACACTTGACAGCCTTGACCAAACAGTTAACCTATTTATGGGCAGACTCCGCGAATGGTACGGCGTTTACTTCCCTGAACTTGACCGTCTCATAGAGAAACATGAAACCTACGCACGTCTCGTCATGAACATAGGCGACCGAGAAAACTTTACCGTAGAAACTCTTGAAGCAGAAAACATCCCCAAAGAACGCACAGAATTGGTTGCAAAAGCTGCCGAGGCATCCATGGGCGCAGACATTGCAGAATCAGATTTAGCGCAAGTACAAGCTTTAGCCAAAGATGTTTTAGCATTCTACAACCTGCGAAAAAGCATGGAAGACTACGTTGACCGCACCATGGAAGAAGTGGCGCCAAACGTCCGCGCGGTCGCAGGCGCACTACTTGGTGCCCGCATGATTTCTATGGCAGGCGGCTTACAGAACCTAGCCATGCGACCCGCCAGCACAATCCAAGTTTTAGGCGCAGAAAAAGCCCTATTCCGCTCACTTAAAACAGGCGCAAGGCCACCTAAACATGGCTTAATCTTCCAACACACCCTGCTCCACGACGCAAAACGTTGGCAACGAGGAAAAATCGCACGTGTAATCGCAGGCAAACTCGCCATAGCCGCACGCGCTGACGCGTTTGGAGAAAAACACTACATCGGCGACCAACTCAAAGAAGAAATAAACAAACGCATCGAAGAAATTCGTGAGAAATACAAAGAACCCCCGCCGCAAAAAGAAGCAAAACCTAAACCACAACGTGACGGCTTCAGTTACAGAGAAGGCGGAGAACGCCGATTCGAAGGCAGCGGAGGCGAGCAACGTACGCAACGGCGTGAACCCTTCCGAGAGGGCGACAGACGACCTTTCCAGCAGAAACCACGCCGCGAAGGCCCACCCAGAGGCGGTAAACGCAAACGCAAACAGTGGAGAGACAAGCGTGGGCGTCAGAGTTAAACCAAACGACAAATTCAAAGAAGTCTACCAGATACTGCTTGAAGACGGCTCGAAGCGGCTGGGCACAAAAAACCTCACCCCCGGCTTAGCTGTCTACGGCGAACGTCTCGTAAAATTTCGGGGCGTCGAGTACCGTGTTTGGGATGCTTTTCGCAGCAAACTCGCAGGCGCCATCATAAAAGGTCTCCAAAATGTACCTATCGAGCCAGGTTCAAAAGTTTTGTATTTGGGTGCAGCTTCAGGAACCACCCCCAGTCACGTTTCCGACATCGTCGGCGAGTCAGGGCACGTTTACTGTGTGGAATTTGCCCAGCGTTCGCTACGAGATTTAGTTAACAATGTGGCAGCATACCGCCCAAACATAACGCCGATGCTGGAAGACGCACGGATGCCCGAACGCTACGCCATGTTCATCTCAGGAAAAGTGGATACTATCTACTGTGACGTTGCGCAGCCTGAGCAAGCCAAGCTTCTCGCCGACAACGCAGATGTTTTCCTAAAACAAAACGGTTGGGTGATGCTTGCATGCAAATCACAGAGCATAGACGTGACGATGGCGCCTGACGCGGTTTACCAGCAGGAAGCGCGGGTACTGCGCAAGAGAGGCTACGACGTTAAGGAGATTGTGCCGCTTGACCCCTATGATAAGGCTCATGCGATGATTGTGGCTCAAAAAACCTAAACCTCAAAAATACCCATTAATTTTCTTTGAATCTTGCAGGTTAAAACAGTTTTAAAACTTAAATGGAATCAAAGGCCGCAGTGACCCAACAACCCAGACCCTTACAACCAAAATTGGAACCACGACCACTAAGCCAAACAACGCCGCTGTCAAAGTCATAACACGCAACGCTTTCCCTATGTCCGCGTGAGATATGTGGCCGTGGTCGTCGCCCAGAGTGTAGTGACCCTGCTTTTCGAGTTGAATGTTGAGTGCGCCCGCCATGGCAGATATGGTGAAGCCTGCGTTCGGGCTTGCCGTTTTGTGTTTGTCACGTTGCAAGATGCGCCAGGATTCACGCCAGTCTTCACGGAGCAAAAAGGCTGAGGCAACCATCAGGTACGCAGTAATTCTTGAGGGCAAATAGTTGGTTAATGTGTCCATTTTCGCGCTGAACCACCCGATGTTTCTGTACTCCGCGTTCTTGTAACCCACCATAGAATCTAACGTGTTAATGACTCGGTAAGCGAATGCGCCTGGGACACCGAAGAGAGCAAAGAAAGTGAAGGGTGCAGTTATCCCGTCGGTTGTGCTTTCTGCGATGGATTCGACGGCTGCAGAGATGATTTGGCGTTCGTTTAGGCTGTTTGGGTCACGTCGAACGATGTAGGGAAGCCATTTGCGTGCGCCGTCTATGTCGTTGTTCTTGAGCGCTGCCGCGATGGGTTTAGTGTATTGC
>Ga0101944_10006125_pt1 | contig 13044 bp, 11 predicted proteins | sample DewCreD2012metaG_FD_75245 | JGI IMG/M metagenome (GOLD analysis project Ga0101944, IMG submission 75245) | Hot spring sediment bacterial and archeal communities from British Columbia, Canada, to study Microbial Dark Matter (Phase II) - Dewar... ... | reverse complement strand
ACGCACGTCCCAGGCGCTTTCTTTCAAAGGGAGCGCGCCTCGCTGGCCCTCGTTACGTCAGTGGTTGCGCTGCTGGCAACCCTGGTCAGTGAGTTCCTGCCGAATTAGCTTAAGCAACCTGCATATCACCTATGGCAAAAAGAATCCCCGAACCAACTACCTTACCCCGCGAGCGCGCGTTCCTCGTTGGCGTGGAAATCTATCAAGAAAAAAACCTTCTCTCGCTGGATGACTCCCTGGCCGAGTTAGCCCTGCTTGTTGACACCGCCGGGCTGGAGGTTGTTGGCGAGATGACCCAGAAACTCGACCGCCCCAACCCCGAAACCTACATCGGCTCCGGTAAGGTAGAGGAACTCAAGGCCCTGGCCGAGGAAACCCTGGCGCAGGTTATCGTGTTCGATAACGAACTCAACCCGCGTCACCAGCGCGAGCTGGAGTCGCTTTTCGGCGAAAAAGTGCGCGTCATCGACCGAACTGCGCTGATTCTCGACATCTTCGCCCAGCACGCTCACACCAGTGAAGGCATGTTACAGGTGGAACTGGCGCAGTATGAGTACTATCTGCCGCGCCTGACCCGCCAATGGACGCACCTGGCAAGGCAGGCGGGCGGCGGCGGCGGACGCTCCGGCTCGGTCGGCGGCGTGGGCCTGCGCGGTCCCGGCGAAACCCAACTGGAAGTAGACCGCCGCCAGGTGCGAGCGAAAATCTCGCACCTGAAAAAAGAACTGGAAAAGGTACGCGCGCGCCGCGAACGCTACCGCGCCCAGCGCAAACGAAACCGCATCCCAACGGTAGCGCTGGTCGGCTACACCAACGCCGGAAAATCGACCCTGCTCAACCGCATCGCCAAAACCGAGATATACGCCGCAGACCAGTTATTCGCCACGCTCGACCCTACCACCCGCCGCGTGGAAATGAGTGGCGGCTATGCCGCGCTACTCACAGATACGGTTGGGTTCATTCAAAAACTGCCCACCACGCTGGTAGCGGCCTTCCGCGCCACGCTGGAGGAAATTGCTGAAGCCGACCTGTTGCTGCATGTGGTCGATATTTCGCACCCTAACGCCATGGCGCAATTCGAGGCCGTCCAGCAAACATTGCAGGAAATCGGCGCCAGCCACATCCCGGTGCTCACCGCGCTCAACAAAGTGGACCGGCTCAAAGACCCTGATGCAGCGCAGGCGGTGCTTGAAAATTATCCGCAAGCGGTGGCGATTTCAGCCACAAAAGGCATTGGCATCCCCGCATTGATGTCGAAAATCGCGCAGGAACTATACGAAACCTACACGCCCATCCAACTTTGGCTGCCCTACCAGCAGGGACAATTGCTTTCTCTATTTCACGAAGCGGGCCAGGTGGAAAAAATAGAACACGGACGAGGCGGCGTCTTAATTTCCGGGCGCATCCCCGGACGCCTGGTGGCGCAATTCAAGGAATACCAGGCGGCACATCCTCCCAAAGAGCAGGAGGCATGAACGATGGAATTCAAGAGAAAAGAACCCCAAACCTTCATCGAACGGATTTCTAAATTGGTTGACGACGCATCAGAATACTTTGCCCACCGCAAGGGCTTATTGCCCCTGCTGGGCATTCTGCTGATATTCGTCAACTTCCTGCTTGTCAGCCTGCTGCCTGCCGAATGGTACATTGTCCGCACCAATTTGGTATTGCACTTAGGCCTGGTCACTGCCATTTTTGGCATCCTTTTAGCCAGGGCACTGTAAACCGATAACACGTCCCGCAAGACGTCTCAACCCTGCGGGACATTACGCTTACCCAAAGGAGTTTCCATGACCGACATCCCCCGCTGGGACCTATCCAATGTTTACCCTTCACTCGAATCACCGGAATTCCAGGCTGCCATCGCCAGCGTTACCCGCCAAATCGAAGAACTGGAGCAGTTCTTTTCTGATAAACTGAAGAAAGCCAATGCCGCAACCCCGCCCGCCGAACTTGGCGCGCTGCTGGGCCAAAGCATTGACCGATTCAACGCGCTCCAAGAATTGGGCTATACCATTTACTCGTACATCCAATCCTTCGTTACCACCGATTCGCGCGACACCCTGGCAATGAAGAAAATGTCCGAATTCCAACAGACAATGGTGCGGGTGCAAATGTTGGGGACGCAGTTCCAGGCCTGGGTGGGCAAACTGTCTCCAGTCCTGGATTCGGCTATCGAAAGCAACCCAACCGCCCAGGTACACGCCTTCAACCTGAAAGAATTTGCCGAACAGGCAAAATATCTAATGAGCGAAGCCGAAGAGAACCTGGCCGCCGAACTGAGCCTCAGCGGTTCCAGCGCATGGAGCAAATTGCAAGGCACGGTCACATCCCAACTTACGGTCGAGTTCGAACTCGACGGCCAAACCCAAAAACTGCCCATGCCGGCTCTCATCAACCTGCGCTCGCACCCTAATGCCGACGTGCGCCGCCGGGCCTACCAGGCCGAAAACAAGGCCTGGGACTCCGTCCGCGAGACTCTGGCGGCCTGCATGAATGGCGTCAAAGGCACGGTCAATACCCTCAACAAACGGCGCGGGCGCGAAGATGCCCTGCATAGCGCCATCGACGCCGCCCGCATCGACCGCCCCACGCTGGAAGCCATGCTCGACGCAATGAAAGACTCCTTCCCAATGTTCCAGCGCTATTTCAAAGCCAAAGCCAGGCACCTGGGACAAGAAAAACTGGCCTGGTGGGATTTGTTCGCCCCGCTCGGCAAAACCGACACCAAATATTCTTGGGACCAGGCGCGCGCCTTCATTCTTGAGAACTTTGCCAAGTTCTCGCCTGAACTGGCCGATTTCGCCCGGCAGGCCTTCGACAACCGCTGGATTGACGCAGAACAGCGCGAGGGCAAGCGCGGCGGCGCGTTCTGCATGGGAGTCCCGGCGGTAAAAGAAAGCCGCATCCTCTCCAACTTCGACGGCTCGCTCGACCAGGTCAGCACCCTGGCGCACGAACTCGGTCACGGCTTCCACAACTACTGCGCCTTCCAGGCTGGCAAGACCATGATGCAGCAGGATACCCCTATGACCCTGGCCGAAACCGCCTCCATCATGTGCGAAACGATTGTCATGCAGGCCGTCCTCCAGCAAGTCAGCGACCCGCAAGAAGAACTCGCCATCCTGGAAACCATGCTCAACGGCGATTCGCAGGTTATCGTAGATATTTACTCGCGCTACTTGTTCGAGAAGGAAGTCTTCGAGCGGCGCGAAAAGAGCGAACTCAGCCCCGACGACCTGTGCGAAATCATGGAACGCGCCCAAAAACAAACCTATGGGGATTTGGAAACCTACCAGCCCTATATGTGGACCTGGAAACCACATTACTACTACGCCGGATTGTCTTTCTACAACTTCCCCTACGCCTTTGGCCTGCTCTTTGCAACCGGGCTTTACGCCATCTACCAGCAGCGCGGAGAAGCCTTTGTCTCCGATTACAAGCACCTGCTGGCCTCCACCGGCGAAGCCACCGCCGCCGACCTGGCCGACCGCTTCGGCATAGACATCCGTTCGCGCAAGTTCTGGGAAGACAGCCTGAAGATTATTGAGAAGAAGATCGAACGTTACGAACAACTATGAAGAATGACCACAGACGATGGACGATTGACTCCCGTCCATCGTTTGCTTTTTCGGTTTTTGGGAGAATGCCCCAATCACAAGCAAAAATATTCACCCTGTTGATTTTGCTGTCCTTCCTGCTGGCGGCCTGCAAGTTCATGGAAGTGATGGAATCGCTCCCACCCATTCAGCCGACCGAAACCGCCTCCCCGGCCCCGCCGACCTCCACCCCCGCCCCCACCGCAACCCTGACCCCCCTCCCCACCGCGACGCTCTTTCGGGGCGTGCAAAACCCGGCCAATGGACACTGGTACTTGCTCGTGAACCAGGAACGGAGCTGGCACACATCCCACGAATACTGCCGAGGGATGGGATCCCACCTCGTCACCATCGGCGACGAGGCGGAGAATCGTTTCGTCTACACCATCTCGCCCTCCACCTGGCTGGGGGCCAGCGACGAGAACGAAGAGGGCGTTTGGGTCTGGGTAACGGGCGAAAAGATGACCTACGCCAACTGGGCCGAGGGCGAACCAAACAACTGCGGCGAACCCAACTGCCGCCCCGAACACTTCCTGGTTTTTTCTGAAATGCCATTGCAGTGGAACGATGTCCAGGCGTTGGAATTGCCCTTTATTTGCGAATGGGATGAATAACCCAGGCTGTATAATTGGCTTTGCAAAACATAACCGATTCGACGAGGAAAACAAAATGAATTGGAGCAAGTGGCTGCACAAATTCGGCCTGGAGGGAAGCACGGCCATTTTAACGGTAGCAGGTATCGGCCTGTCCGTTCTCATTACCACTGTGGTACAACTACTCGGCGGACAAGGAATCCAGCCGCTGGCCTATTTTGCCGCCATCCTGATTCCTATCCTGTTGGTGGCGCCCCTGGCATACTTCGCGCTCGACCTGTTCTTGCAGGTCGAAGACCTGAACATCGAACTCGTCCGCAAGGAAGCCCAAAACGAGTACCTGAAAAAACAATCCACCAGGCAAAACGGCTCGGAACAAGAACAACTCATCCGCGACCTGAACTCGTTTGCGGAGACCGTTGCACACGACCTGAAAACCCCGCTGACAACCATCACCGGTTTTGCCACCATGCTGGCCGATCAGAAAGTGCAGCTGCCCCGCGAACAACAGCAGGAGGCCTTGCAAGCCATCGTCAAAACCAGCCTAAAAATGAACAACATCTTACAAGAGTTGATGTTGCTCTCGGCGGTGCGCCAAGCCAACGTGCGGATTGGTCCCATTCAGATGTCCAGCATTGTCAACCAAGCCAGGCAGCGCTTGTGGGGAGTTTTGAACGATGCGAAAGCAGAACTCATCGTGCCGGAGGCCTCGGCCTGGCCGCGCGTCATCGGCTATGCCGCCTGGGTCGAGGAAATTTGGATTAATTACATCAGCAATGCCGTTAAATATGGCGGAACGCCGCCGCGCGTGGAGTTGGGTTTCGATGCCGATTATAAAAAATCCCCTTCCGGGCGCAGCATGGCCCGCTTTTGGGTACGCGACAACGGCAAAGGGATTTCCTTTGCAGACCAGTCTCAGTTATTTACGCAATTTACCCGCCTCGACCAGATGCGCGCCGAAGGTCACGGCCTGGGACTCTCGATTGTGGCGCGCATCCTCGACAAACTGGGCGGCGAATACGGCGTAGAAAGCGAACCTGGCAAGGGCAGCCTGTTCTTCTTCACCCTGCCAATGGCCGTCATCGAACCCACCACCCGGCGTATTCCCAAATCAAAAAACAAATAAGGAGCCCTCATGCCCGACGAACCCAAACCTGCTGAAACCAAAGATGAAAAGAAAGAAAAGCCCGAAGTCAAAGACAACCTGGTCGTCACCCAGCACAAAATCACCATTGCCGGGCAGGAAATCTCCTACACCGTCACCGCCGGGACGATTGTTCTCAAAGAAGAAACTGACCGCGAAAAAGAATACGAAGGCGAAAAGCCCAAGGCCCAGTTTTTCTTCATCGCCTACACCAAAGACGGCGCGCAAAACCCCGCCGAACGCCCGCTCACCTTCTCCTTCAACGGCGGCCCCGGCTCTTCCTCGGTCTGGCTGCACCTGGGCGTGCTTGGTCCGCGCCGGGTGGTGATGACCTACGAAGGCGACCTGCCCAAGCCGCCCTACCAACTGACCGACAACGAATTTTCCCTGCTCGACCAAACCGACCTGGTCTTCATTGACCCCATTAGCACCGGCTACAGCCGCCCGGCGGATGGTGAAAAGGCCAAACAGTTTCACGGCTTCAAGAAAGACATCGAAAGCGTCGGTGATTTCATCCGCCTGTACACCACCCGCTACAACCGCTGGCTCTCCCCCAAATTCCTGATTGGTGAAAGTTACGGAACCACCCGCGCCAGTGGACTCTCCGGCTATCTGCAAGAGCGGCACGGGCTGTACCTCAACGGAATCATGCTCGTCTCTACCGTGCTGAATTTCGGCACGATTGACTTCACCCCCGGCAATGAACTGCCCTACGTCCTCTTCCTCCCCTCATACGCGGCAACTGCCTGGTATCATCGCGCGCTTAAAATCCGCCGCCCGCTGCAAACCCTGCTTGCAGAAGTAGAGCGCTTCGCCATCGAAGAATACGCCCCAGCCCTTATGAAAGGCGACGCCCTGCCCAAACGCGAGCGCAACGCCGTGCTGCAAAAATTGGCCCGCTACACCGGCCTTTCCATTGACTACCTCGAGCGCTCCAACCTGCGCGTGCCTGATTTCCGCTTCTTCAAAGAACTGCTCCGCTCGCGCGGGCGCACCGTAGGCCGTCTAGATAGCCGCTTCCTCGGCATTGACCGCGACACGCTCGGCGAAGGCGCCGAAAACGACCCATCCTACACCAATATCCTCGGCCCCTACACCGCCGCCTTCTACGACTACATCCGCCGCGAACTCAAATTCGAGAAAGACACTCCCTACGAAATTCTCAACTTCCAGGTCTGGCCCTGGTCATACGCCGAACACGAGAACCAGCACGTCTTTGTCGCCGAGACCCTGCGCAAAGCCATGACCATCAACCCGCACCTGAAGGTTTTTGTCGCCAACGGCTACTACGACCTCGCCACGCCCTACTTTGCCACCGAATACGTCTTCAACCATCTCGGCCTCGACGAATCGCTGCACGGCAATATTAGCATGGCCTACTACGAAGCCGGTCACATGATGTACATTCACCTGCCCGCCCTTGCACAAATGAAACAAGACCTGGCCGAATTTATTGAGAAAGCAAAGTAGGATGTTCGACGCCCCAACACGCACCACGCCCCAAACGTGGTGCGTGTTTCGCATGTTTCCCGGAACAAACTCCCCGTATCCTGCCTCCTGCCCAATGAACGTTTACTACTCTGACACCCACGCCCACCACCACCCACCCTTCGAAATCTTCGACGGTGGAGAAAAGGTCGCCAACTTCGAGGTGCCGCAGCGCATGGAGCGGATTCTAGAAGCCCTGCGCACCGATGGCCGCTTCAACATCCTGCCCCCCGAAGATTTCGGTCTCGACCCGCTCCTGGCCGTCCACGACGAAGGCTATCTCGCATTCCTGCAAACCGCTTACGATGAGTGGATGTCCACCCCGCTCGACGCCGACTACGAGCGCAGCGTCCTGCTCCCGGCCACCTTCCCGCCCGCCGGAGGACGCAACCACGTCCCCAAAAGCATTTTAGGCCGCGCCGGATACTACATGATGGATTTATCGGCCCCCATCACTGCCGGAACGTATCAGGCCGCCCTGGCTTCAGCAAATTGCGCCTTGAGCGGGGCGAAATTCATCATTCAACATTCATCATTCAACATTCATCATTCTGCATTCGCCCTCTGCCGTCCTCCCGGTCACCATGCCGGGCGCGCCAACTGCGGCGGATACTGCTACATCAACAATGCCGCTGTCGCCGCGCATTGGTTGACCCAATTTGGAAAGGTTGCCATCCTCGACATTGACTACCACGCCGGGAACGGCACGCAAGATATTTTTTACAATCGTTCCGATGTTTTAACGATTTCCATCCACGCCGACCCAAACTATGAATACCCCTACTACAACGGCTACCCCGACGAAACCGGCGCGGGCGAGGGTCTCAGCTATCACCGCAACTTCCCGCTCCCCTTTGGCGCCGATGACCAAATCTACCTTGCCTCGCTTCAACACGCTCTCAAATTAATAAATGACTACACGCCAAATTTCCTGGTCGTCTCCGCCGGAATGGACATCTACGGCGAGGACCCGCTTAGCAAAATCCGCGTTAGCACCAACGGAATCCGCCAAATTGGGCAGCGTATTGCCGAACTGAACCTTCTAACCCTGATTGTAATGGAAGGCGGTTACAACAATGCGGTGCTGGGTGCAAATGTACTCGCATTCCTCGAGGCGTTCCATGAAAAATAAATTCTTGCGCGCATTTGGCGCGCTGCTCGCTGGGGTTCTGTTGCTTTTGCTCATTGCAAAATTTTTTGCCCGCCCGGTCCCCGACCACCCTTACTACGACAACCGACCGCCCGTCATGGTCATTGCCCACCAGGGAGGCGATGGCCTGTGGCCTGGCAACACGCTGTTCGCCTTCCAAAACGCTGCCGCGCTGGGGGTAGATGTGCTAGAAATGGACTTACACATCACCAAAGACAACATACTGGTTCTCATTCATGACGAAACGGTTGACCGAACCACCAATGGCAGCGGCGCAGTGGAAGAAATGACCCTGGACGAAATCAGTACCCTCGATGCCGCCCACGACTGGTCGCCCGATGGCGGTGTCACCTTCCCCTATCGTGGTCAGGGCATCACCATTCCCGCGCTCGAAGAAGTTTTCCAGGCCTTTCCTGGCTACCGCATGGTCATCGAAATCAAAAAAACTGAGCGTTCGATGGCCGCGCCTTTTTGCGCTCTGATACGGCAATATGGAATGCAAAACCGCGTGCTGGTGGCCTCCTTTCACGACACGCGCATGGCCGAATTTCGCGCCGAATGTCCCGAAGTCGCCACCTCTTCAGCCCGCCAGGAAACGACAACCTTTGTGCTTTTGAGTAAAATTTTCCTGAGCAGTCTGGTCTCTCCTGCCTATCACAGCCTGCAAGTCCCCGAAACATCAAGCGGCATTACCGTCATGACGCCCCAATTCGTCCATGCCGCGCACGCCCGTAACCTGAAAGTAGAGCCGTGGACGATTAACGAACCAGAACTCATGCGGCAATATATTGCCTGGGATGTAGATGGAATCATCACCGACCGCCCAGACCTGTTATTGGAAGTGCTGGGGCGTTGAACCGATAAACAAACGTCCCAAACTAGCTTCGGGACATTAATGGTTAACCAGAGCGCATCCGCTGGGCGTCCAGCACGTTTGCCAGGTTTTCCATGCGGGTCAGCACCCGGCTCAGGTGGGCAATGTCGCGCACCTCCACCACCAGGCGGATGTCGGCAGTGTCGGCTTTTTCGTGGGCATGGTCTACCTTCACTTTGACATCCACAATATTAACGCCCTCGCCGTTGAGCAGGTTCGAGATGTCGCCCATCAACCCCTGCCGGTCAAAAGCTGTCACGCGGATTGGGACGGGATAGGTATTGGTCGGCTTACCCCAACTGACCTTCACCAGGCGTTCTTTTTCGTTGACGGTGGCACGCAACACGTTCGGACAGTCCTGTCGGTGAATAGTCGCGCCGCGTCCGCGCGTAATGTAACCGATGATCGGGTCGCCGGGCGTGGGGTTGCAACATTTGGCCGTCGCCGTCAACAGGCCACGCAGCCCAACTACCGAAACAGCATCAGTGGAGGTCGGTTCGGCTTTGGGGGCCGAGGCGACCAGTTCGTCGGTCGTCTCCTGCTCGGAAATCAGGTTGACAATGCGGCCCATCGGCAAATCGCCGCAGCCCAGGCCGACGAACATTTCCTCAGGGTTTTTATATTCCAGCTGGCGGGCAAGCGTCTCAAGATTGATTTCGCCCAACCCCAGGCGGCGGAATTCGCGTTCGAGCATGGCGCGTCCTTGGGCCAGGTTCTGCTCACGGTCCTGTTTCTTGAACCACAACCGGATTTTGGAACGCGCCCGCTGGGTTTTGACCAGTCCCAGCGAGGTGTTGAGCCAATCGCGGCTGGGACCGCCCTGTTTAGAGGTCAGGATTTCGACTCGTTGGCCGGTTTTTAAGACGTAATCGAGCGTCACCAGTTTGCCGTCCACCTTCGCCCCCCGGCAATGGTGGCCCACATCGGTGTGGACGTGGTAGGCAAAATCAATCGGGGTGGAACCTGCTGGCAGGTCGATGATGTCACCCTTAGGGGTGAACACATAGACGCGGTCCTCGAACACGTCGGTTTTCATCGAATCGACGAATTCCTGAGCGTCACTCACATCTTGCTTCCACTCCATCATCGAACGCAGCCACAGGATGTGTTGTTCGTATTTCGCATCACGCCGGGAAGCCCCTTCTTTGTATCGCCAGTGTGCGGCAATGCCGTATTCAGCGTTTTGGTGCATCTCAGCCGTGCGGATTTGCACTTCGAGCGGCTTGCCATCATCATAAATCACAGCGGTATGCAGAGATTGGTAAAAATTGTCCTTCGGCGCGGCAATGTAGTCATCGAACTCGCCGGGGATGGGACGCCAGTGATTATGGATAATGCCCAGCGCCGAATAGCAGGCCGGGATATCTGCCACCATCAGGCGCACGCCCCGAATATCGCGGACCATTTCAAAGGATTTACCCTTCTGAATCATTTTCTTATAAATCGAATAGATATGCTTGGGCCGCCCGCTTATATCGGCCTTGATACCAGCTTGCTGCAATACCCGTGAAAGATTCTCGATAATTTCGCTAATTTGTTCTTCGCGCACGCTGCGCCGGTCGGCGATTTGCTCGGCAATTTCCTTGTATTTTTCAGGGTTGACGTAACGGAATGAGAGGTCTTCCAACTCCCACTTGATTTGCCAGATGCCCAGGCGGTTGGCGAGCGGAGCGTAGATATCGAGCGTTTCCTGGGCAATTCGCTTTTGTTTTTCGGGTTTGGCAAAGCCCAGAGTGCGCATGTTGTGAACGCGGTCAGCCAGTTTGATAAGCACCACCCGCACATCATCGTTCATCGCCAGGAAGGTCTTGCGCAAAGCCTCAATTGTGATTTGTTTCTTACGCTTGGAAACCTGTTCGGGGGTGAGCGGGGACTCTGGGCTGCCTCCGTTATTATCAAAATGGTCACTGCGCGAGACGCGCGGCAGGCTGTCGAGTTTGGTCACGCCATCGACCAGGTTGGCAATCACATCCCCAAACTTAAGTCTCAGGTCTTCCAGGCTGACGCTGGTATCTTCTACTATGTCATGCAGCAACCCAGCGGCGACGACATCGGAGGGCATCCGCATTTCAGACAGAATGTTTGCAACAGCGACGCAGTGAGTGATATATGGCTCTCCCGAGTGGCGTTTTTGCCCGGCATGGGCTTCGGCAGCGGCCTCGTAGGCGCGTCGAATAGCATCCCGGTCAAATTCGGCATAATAATCGGGAAGGTTTTGCATCAACTGTTCGAAATTAATTGCTTGTGGCACTTGCATGGATTAGATCGATTGTAGCGCAAACGATTAGAAAGTCAAAAAACCGGTAAGCAAAACGTCAGGATGCGGTAAACCGTCCAACTTCAACTTTGCCCAGAGCGCGGCGCAAATCGGCGGATTTCATGATGATACCCACATCCTGTTCGCCAGAACCGAGTGAGATTTCTTCGGGTTGGAAGACATTTTCGTCAGCCAGGATGCGCAAAGGCGCAGGCAGCCCCAGCGGGGACACTGTTCCGATGCGGTAGCCAGTGACAGCCAGGACTTCCGCTTCGGCCGCCAGGCTCAGGCGTGATTGTCCCAGGTATTCCCGCAGGGCCGACCAAGAGACCTGTCCCGGCCCAGCTGCCAGCACCATTACGAACTTACCTTGCCCCAGGCGAAACAACAGGCTGCGCACCACCTGGCCGGGAAACTGCCCACGTTCCCTGGCGGCCTGCTCCAGGGAGGTCACTTGCCCGGTGTGCCGGAAGACTCTATGAGGCAAGCCAAGCATGCTTAAGGCTTTAGATGCAGGCGGCAGGTCGCTCATGGCGGCGAATATACCATAGAAGCAGCGCGAGATGCTTATCTTGGGATAAAATATTACCACTATTTCAAAAAGGAGGCAGGCATGTATTCAATTGGGTTATTTGCTGAAGGCGGAAGCGAGGGTGGAATTGGCTGGCTGGTTTGGGTGGCGCTGGCTATTTTCTTCCTGATGATTTTCCTGGGTTGGTGGGTCAGCCAAAAAGGCTGGCTCAAGCAGGGAGAAGAACCCGTCCATGACGCGCATAGGCACGAGGAACATGGTCACACTGAGCCAGTCCCGGTTGTAAACCAACCAGATGACCTGACCATCATCGAAGGCATTGGGCCAAAGGTTGCCAAATTACTCGAAAGCGTTGGCATCACCACCTTCCAACAACTGGCAGACGCAGACTTGGGCAAACTGCGCGAAACGCTGGATGGGGCCGGGTACAAATACATGGAACCGGCCGGCTGGGTGGAACAAGCCGCGCTGGCCGCAAAAGGCGATACTGACGGCTTGCAAAAACTCCAGGATTCGCTCAAAGGCGGGCGCAAGGCCAATTGACCTGCCCTTTCATCATGGTTTGCGCCGCCGGGACATGCGTCTCGGCGGTTTTGCAGTGAATTGCGAATGACGAAAATTTCCCACCGTTGGCACAGGCAAAAAACCTGCCAGACCATTTATACTTACCGATGCTGGAACGAACCTGGCAATTATCATGACTGGAGATTCTATGAACGCAAGAAAATTTTTTATCGCAAACCTGGCTTTCTCGGTTCTTCTGGCCTCCTGCGCGCTGCCCCAGGGCTTGCTGCCTCCCACGCCAGGTTTACCTCGGCCCTCCACAACACCAGAATCGGTATCGCCATCTCCTACCACCACGCCGATTCCAACACAAACCGCGCTACCAGCCACAGCGACCATCACGGCAGTCTCACCCACCACAACGCTCATGCCAACCGAAACGCTGACTCCTTCCCCAACGCTTTCTCCAACGCCAATTACGTTTCCGACAATTGTCTTTAAGGCCAACGCCAACTGCCGCCTGGGTCCCTCTACGAACTACAACCAGATAACAAATTTCTTCACCAACCGCTCGACCATCGCAGAGGGCCGCAACCGCGATAGCTCATGGCTGTGGGTCAAAACTTCCAGCAGAAATTGTTGGATTAACGTTGCTACGCTCAAAGACCCTATTGACTTCACCTTCCTGCCAGTCGTTCCGTTTACGCCGCTGCCCGAAGCCCCCTCCCGCCTAACGGTCGTCCAACTGCAATGCACCGGACGAATTTCAGTCACCCTGCGCTGGCCCGATGTGATTGGCGAAACCGGCTATCGCATCTATCGAAACGGCATCCAACTGACCGAAGTCAAAGCAGATGCAACCGAGTACATCGATTTTCCTCCATTGGCAACCGAATATCTCTA
>Ga0101944_10006124_pt1 | contig 13044 bp, 13 predicted proteins | sample DewCreD2012metaG_FD_75245 | JGI IMG/M metagenome (GOLD analysis project Ga0101944, IMG submission 75245) | Hot spring sediment bacterial and archeal communities from British Columbia, Canada, to study Microbial Dark Matter (Phase II) - Dewar... ... | reverse complement strand
CGCGTGGGTGACATCTCTCACGCGGTGCAGACTCACGCCGAGGCCCACGGCTTCTCGGTGGTGCGCAGCATGGTGGGTCACGGTGTGGGGCGCGACATGCACGAGGACCCTCAGGTCCCCAACTTCGGCCCTCCCGGTCAGGGGCCGGAACTGCGCGAGGGTATGGTCTTGGCCATCGAGCCGATGATCAATGCTGGAGGCTACGAGGTGGAAGTGGGCGACGATTCCTGGGCCGTCTATACCCGGGATGGCAGCCTGTCGGCGCACTTCGAGCACACCGTGGCCATCACCAAGCACGGTCCGCGTATCCTCACTGGCGCGGCCAAAGGGGCGGATTAGCAGGATGGAGGCGTGTGGTAAGATAAGCGGCCTACGTTCAGGCGGGGTGTCTGGGGTGCAGAGACGTGTCTCCTAAAGAGGAAGCCATCGAGCTTGAGGGCGAGGTCATCGAGGCCTTGCCAAACACCATGTTCAGGGTCAAGCTCGACAACGACCTGGAGATATTAGCGCACATCTCGGGCAAGATGAGGATGAACTACATCCGCATCCTCCCGGGCGACAGAGTGAAAGTGGAGCTGTCACCGTACGATCTGACCCGCGGTCGGATCACGTACCGGTTCAAGTAGGAAGGGGTTTTGATGAAAGTCAGACCGTCGGTCAAGCCGATGTGTGAGAAGTGCAAGATAGTGCGGCGGCGCGGAGTGGTCCGTGTGATCTGCCAGAACCCGCGCCACAAGCAGCGGCAAGGCTAGGGAGTAGCTCATGGCTCGTATCGCTGGTGTCACCCTTCCTCGGGAAAAACGGATCGAGATCGGCCTCACCTACGTGTACGGCATCGGCCGGTCACTCTCCAACAAGATCCTGTCCGCCGTGAACATCCACCCGGACACCTATGTGAAGGATCTGACCGAGGATGAAGAGATCCGGCTGCGCAACTACATCGAGGAGAATATCCTCATAGAGGGTGACCTACGTCGCGAGCGTAGCCAGAACATAAAGCGGCTCATGGAGATCGGCTGCTATCGGGGCATCCGCCACCGGCGTGGCATGCCGGTGCGGGGACAGCGCACCAAGACGAACGCCCGGGTGCGCAAAGGGCACAAACCGACGGTGGGCGTCAAGAAGAAGGCGCGGGTCTAGCCGGTAGGCGGCCTCGCAAGATGGTCTAGGGACGGAGTCAAGGAGATATGCCGAAACCTAAGCGCACAGTCACCGGTCCCCGTGGCCGGCGCCGCAAGGTGCGGAAAAGCATCGCGGTGGGGAACGCGTACATCAAGACGTCGTTCAACAACACGCTGGTCACTCTTACCGACAAAGAGGGCAACGTCATAGCCTGGGCGAGCGCGGGCTCAGCGGGTTTCAAGGGCTCGCGTAAGTCAACGCCTTTCGCCGCTCAAGTGACGGCGGAGAAGGCGGCTCGGGCTGCCATGGAGCACGGCTTGCAGAAAGTCGACTGCTTTGTCAAGGGGCCGGGAAGCGGCAGGGAGACGGCCATCCGTTCTCTGCAGGCCGCAGGTCTAGACGTGACTTCGGTGAAGGATGTGACTCCTATCCCCCACAACGGCTGCCGCCCCAAGAAGCGGCGCCGGGTATGACGGAGGGCGGGCGCCATGGCTAGAGATCGTTCGCCTCAATGCAAGCAGTGCCGCCGTGAGGGCGAGAAGCTCTTCCTTAAGGGAGAGCGGTGCCTCACCGATAAGTGCGGGGTAGACCGCCGGGGGTACGCCCCGGGTGAGCACGGCCGGGGTCGGCGGCGGAAGCAGACGGAGTATCTTACTCAGCTGCGTGAGAAGCAGAAGGCCCGTCGTTACTACGGTGTGTTGGAAGGACAATTCCGCAATTATTACGAGCTGGCGGCCCGGCAGCCCGGCATCACCGGCGAGAACCTACTTAGACTGCTGGAGCTTCGGCTTGACAACGTGGTCTATCGTCTGGGATTCGGCGCCTCCAGGCGTCAAGCGCGACAGCTGGTGCGGCACGGACATTTCACCGTCAATGGACGCAAAGTCAACATCCCGTCCTACCGGGTGAAGCCGGACGACATCATCGCCGCTGTGCTGGACAGCGAAGGGCTCAAGGCGGTCGTCGAGGACGCCACCGATCTCACGGCTTCTGTTCCCGCTTGGCTGCAGGCTGACCATGACAACATGGTGGGCAAGGTCCTCCGCCTGCCTGAGCGGAGCGATATCGATATCCCCATTCAGGAGTCGCTCATCGTCGAGTTGTACTCCAAGTAGTCTGAGGAGGGCCGCTTGTTAGATTTTGCCAACCCGCATAGTACCTATGAACCGGTCGGCGAGAACCGGGGCCGCTTCATCGTGGAGCCGCTGGCCCGCGGCTTCGGGTACACCTTCGGCAACTCTCTGCGGCGGGTGCTGCTCTCTTCCCTGGAGGGGGCGGCTATCTCCACCGTCCGCATAAGTGGGGTCGAACACGAGTTCTCCACGGTGCCCCACGTCAAAGAGGACGTGACCGACATCGTCCTCAACCTCAAGAAGATCGTTTTCGTCTTGCACGGCGAGGCCGACGAGCATGAGGTCATGCTCGTCAAGGACGGCCCCGGCGAAGTGACGGCCGGTGACATTCAGCTGCCCGCGGCGGTAGAGGTGGTCAATCCCGAGGCCCACATCGCTACTCTGGAAGATGGCGGCCGCCTGGACATGCGGCTCACCGTGCGTCGCGGTCGCGGGTACGCGACGGCTGACGATAACAAACCGCCGGAAACCATACTGGGCCTCATCCCCATCGACTCCATCTTCTCGCCGGTACGGCGGGTCGCCTACAAGGTAGAGGCGGCGCGGGTCGGCCAGCGCACCGACTTCGACAAGCTGATCCTCGAGGTCGAGACCAACGGGGCCCTGGAACCGAAACAAGCGGTCCACAAGGCGGCCGAGATCCTGCGTGATGAACTGCTCATCTTCCTGGGTGACGGAGCCAGCGAAGAGCAGGGAGAGCCAGCGGTCATCACGGGCGGGGTCACCGGCGTGCTCTCAGGCAGCGGAGGCCAGAAGGGGCCCATGGATGACACGCCCATCGAAGAGCTGGAATTGGGGGTCCGCTCCTACAACTGCCTGAAGCGGGAGGGCATCGAGACGGTCGGCGATCTTATCTCTCGTTCCGAGCAAGAGCTCCTGTGCATCCCCAACTTCGGGCGCAAGAGCATCGAAGAAGTCCGAGAGCGTCTGGACAAATTCAATCTGAAGCTAAAGGGAGAGTAGAGTTGAGGCACCAGAGAAAGGGTAGACGGTTCGACATGCAGCCGAGCCATCGCCGGCAGATGCTGGCGAATCTTGCCTGCTCTGTGCTCGAACACGGACGTATCAAGACCACGGAAGCGCGCGCTAAAGAGGTCAAGCCCTTGGTGGAGAAGATGATCACCATGGGCAAAGCTGGCGACCTGCACTCGCGGCGCGTGGCTATCAGCCAGCTTCATAACAAGAAGATCTCCTACAAACTCTTCAACGAGATCGCTCCTCGCTACGCTGACCGGCCGGGTGGGTACACTCGCATAGTCCGGCTGGGCCCGCGGCTGGGTGATGCGGCAGAGATGGTCTACCTGGAGCTGGTGTAGCCACTGTTCGAAGCACCATGTCTGATTGACGTGGTCGGACTCGGCCGCTGACGGCGGTTTCTTGGTGCCGGGGTCGAGCGACCCCGGCACCGGTCGTTGAAGGGGGTTCTCTTCTGGAGCGCGATCACCGCATCGAGTTACAGTACGACGGGACCGGCCTTCACGGGTGGGCCAAACAGCCAGGACTGCCCACCGTAGAGGGAGCATTGGAGGACGCCTTTCTTACGGTCCTCGGTCGGGTACCCGACTGGGAAGTCGCTGGGCGGACGGATGCTGGCGTTCACGCTCGCCGGCAAGTCCTGAGCGTCCGGTTGCCCTGGGGGCTGGACCTTGCGAAGCTCCGCCGTTCCTTGAACGCTCTCACTCCGCCCGGGATCGCGGTAATGGATATAAGGCTTGCGCCCCGCGGGTTCGATGCGCGAGTGCAGGCGACTAGCCGGGTCTACCGCTACTTCTTGTCGATCGGGCCGGTAGCGTCCCCCTTCTGGAAGCCATATTGCTGGCACGTACCCCATGAAGTGAACTGGGAAGCCATGGAGAAGGCGGCTGCGGCCGTGGTGGGTCGCCACGATTTCACCGGCTTCACACCCGTGGAGACGGAGCATGTGCACTTCACTCGCCGGGTCTTGGTCTGTCGCTGGCGACCGCTGCGGGGTGAACACTTTGGGCCCCCGCGACTTCGAGCGCGGGGCGGGGCCCTTTACCAGAAGGTGGGAGTGCCTGACTTGCGCTACCTGGAGATCGAGGCAGACGCTTTTCTTCGCCACATGGTCCGCACCCTGGTGGGGACCATGGTGGAAGTGGGTAAGGGGGCGCGCGACCTGGAAGACTTCACTCGGCTCCTAAGAGGAGCGAGTAGGGAGCAAGCTGGGCCCACCGCTCCCGCTCAGGGCCTCTTCTTGTGGGATGTGAAGTACGGTCGCAAGAGAGGAGCGGCGCCCGAAGACCAGCCGGCCTGAGCCGGATGGCCAGGTCTAGTAGCTGCCGACCTGCCAGGCAGGCCGGCCAGGCGCAGCTATCGGCTGACTAGGTGCGGTCACTTGCCGACGTGGCCAGGCTACCTGCTCTCCCACTTCTCGATCTCGATGAGGCATGAATTGGGAGCCTGACCGGTCGAAGTGGGAGTGATGAAGCGGCTGGAGGTCAGCATGTTCACGCAGCCGGCGGTGTCGGCCGAGTAGCCAGGCTCCCCCAGGGGCTGGTAGTCAGCGCACGACTCATAAGAATGGACCGTCCCCGGGCGCACGCGTTCCGTCACCTGGGCGACAAGGATGACCTCGGCTCGGTCGTTGAACGCTCGGATAAGGTCGCCGTCCTTGATGCCCCGTGCCGCCGCATCCTTGGGATTGACCCGCATGATCCAGTAGTAGTGGCCGTCCCTCAGTACCCGGTGGTCCTTTATGTCGTTGCTCCAAGAGCCTTTGAGGTCGCCCATGGTGTGGAAGCTGAAGCGCGCATGGGGGGACACCATCTGCAGCGGGTACTTCTGATATAGCTCAGTGGTGTGGTGTCCTTCCCAGCTCGGTATGTACTGAGGTCCCAAGGCTGGGCGCTCGGGGTCTTCCCCATCCGTCTGGTAGAAGCGGCTCAAGCTGCTGGATACGAATTCGATCTTGCCTGTGGTGGTCTGCAGCCCCTTGCGGGCGACGGTGTCCCAGACCGGGCCGCCGTCGGGCGTGTCCCGCTCGCGGTCTTCGGCGAACCAGCGCAGGGCTGGAGTATAAGGAGTGTCTTCCGGCACCGGGACCACATAGTAGCCCTTCTCACTGAACTCTTCCCAGGTGATGCGCTGGGGAAGGTCGCTCGCATAGAACATGCGCTTGACCCAGTCGAGGTCGGTATGCCCGCCTTCGGTGTAAATGTCGCCGATGCCTAGGCGGTAAGCCAGGGCAGCGAAGATGTCGTAGTCCGATTTGGACTCACCTAGGGGTTCGATGCACTTCTGCTCAAAGACGATGATGCGGTGGTTGCACTGGTCGAACTTGTTGGCGCCGTAACCCGAAGCGTATGCCCAGTCGCCGATGTCCCAGCGTTCGAAGTTGGTGCACGCAGGCAGGATGATGTCGGCGAACTTGGCCTCCCCCTCGAACCAGATCGATTGGTTGACCACGAACTCCACTTTGCCCTCGCGGTAGGCGCGGACGTAGCGGTTGGTCTCGGTCATGGTGCCGATGAAAGATCCGCCGTAGCGATAGTACATCTGGACATGAGGATAGCCGGGGGCAGGGTACCGGTACTTGGTGAACTGCGATTCCAGCGAACCGCCACAGAAACCCTTGGCCCGCCATTCCAACTGTTCATGGCGCATGACTTCCGGGATGCGCAGCCGCGACACGATCTGTCCCTCTGAGGAGTGGTGCGGGTTGGAGAAGGTCCCCCCGTTGGGCCACATGCGGTGGGCCAGTTTGATGCCGGCTGCGGTGCCGGCTATGTCCCCGGAGATGCCGCCCTCGGCGTAACCCGGGAAGTAGAAGGAGCGATCGAACGGGCCTCCTGAGGTGGTCGACCATAGGTTGCTTCCCGGTTTACCAAGACCCTGCATGGCGGCCAGGGCGATCATGGTGCGGGCCCACTCGTTGCCGGTGGCGGCGCGGCAGGCGCCACCCCAGCCACCCATGCCCCCGGCGGCGAGCATGGTCCTCTTGCTGGCCCACTCGCGGGCTAGAGCGCGAATCTCGCGCGCAGGGATGCCGGTCTCGACCTCGGCCCACTCCGGGGTCTTGGGGGTCCCATCACTCTCGCCCAGGACATAGGCTTTCCAATCGTCAAAGCGATGAGTCCGCGAGGCCACGTAATCCTTGTCGTAAGTGCCTTCCGTCAGCCACACGAAAGCTATGGCGAGGCCGAACGCCACGTCGGTCCCCAGACGAGGTGCAAACCACTTGTCTGCTAGGAGGCTGGCGGTATGGTTGTAGTAGGGGTCGATGAAGATCATCTTGAGGCCCAGGTCCTTGAGCCACTGTCGGCGCACGGTGCTCTCGAAGGCACCGTAGACACCGCCGGTAGCCTCCGGGTCCGCCGACCAGAACACGACCATCTCGCTGTGCTCGAGAGCGTCCTGCAGGAGGTCGAACTGTTCGGGGATGCCCAGGCGATGGCTGAAGCCCCACATGTGAGCCCCGCCCCATTGCCAGCCCTCCCAGCTGTCCGGGTTGTGTTCCGCGTAGGTGTAACCGACCAGGTTCATGAAACGGTTGTAGGCACTGAAGCGATACCCCACGTTGCCCCACAAGTGGTGGGAGCCGGGAGTGGTGAGGATAGCGGCGGGTCCCACTTCTCGCTTCAGCCGGATCATCTCGGCGGCCACTATGTCGAGAGCCTCGTCCCAGCTGATGGGTTCATAGCCGGACTCCCCCCGCTTATGAATGTTGCGTTTGCCGTGGGGATCGAAGTCGACCCGCTTGAGGGGGGTCAAGATGCGGTTCGGTGCGTAGATGGTGGACCGGTGGGCAACGGTCCAAGGGGAAAGGGTCGTCCGGCGAGGCGGTGTGAACTCCCGACCGCGAGCCCTGATAGTCCAGGAAGGGCCATCACTCTCGTCCAGTTGGAGTGGGATGATGCGCAGGATGTTGCCGTCCTTGACGTCAACGTGTACCGGCCCGCCCGTGGTGAGATTGGTGAGTCGACGAATCCCCGACATGGTGCTCTTCTTCCCCGTGCTGTTGCGAGATAGGCGGCCGGCTCGCCCGAACAGCGCTGTCGCTGAGAGAAACTACCGGCCGACAGTTTGCTAAGGCGCTAAACTACCGATTGTGCGCTAGTTTGTCAAGGCCACTGAGGGCTGGACTCTTGGTTATGGGCGCCTGTCGCTCACCTCTCTGACCGACGGCGTGCTACCGTGTGGTGTTGACGAACGCTGCTGGTCCGGAGAGGTGTGATGGACGACACGGCAATGGGTGAGAACGCCAAGCGGCACACGCATCGCATGACTGCCGATGCTAGAAAGCGGCAGATAGTCGAGGTCGCGCTTGACCTGATACAGAAGCACGGCCTGCACGGCGTGACCATGTCCCGCATAGCGGCCGAGGCAGGCATCCGCCAGGCCTCGCTCTACACCCATTTCCGTAGCCGCAAGGAGATCCTCCTAGCCGCGCTGGACGCCATCTACGACCGTATCTACGCCTCTCGGATGACCGCTTCCAGCGAGAACACCCTCGCGCGTCTGCGGGAGATCTGCGACCACCACATTGAGTTGTGGCGTGGGCTGGGGGAGAAGCATCACGCGCATCTGTTGCTTGAGTTCGTCGCGGGGGCCCCGGGAGAAGGACTGCGGGAGACGCTGGCGGCAAAACACCTGGAGACACTCAACGAGTTCATCCAGATCGTGGAGCGGGGCAAAGAAGAAGGCAAGATCCCGCCGCATGTGGACTCTGAGCGAGTGGCGTGGTTCATCACCGGCTTCGCTTTCGCAGGAGACGTCTCCCAGACCATGGGCTTCCAACGTTGGCTGGACCCCGAGATCTCCGGGCGTTGGCTCGACGTCATGTTCGCTAGTTTCTTAGAGGAGCCGGAATCGGGCGCATCTACGGCCAGTGACCCTGGGCAGCCGCCAGGCGACGCCTCGTAGGAACATGCGAAATCGGCAAGGACCAGGCGTCTCTTTCCTTGACACTGCGCTCCTTCACCTCTATTATTCGCGGTCGCATTTTCTAAGGAGGCAGTGTGAAGACCTATTCGGCGAAACCCGGTGAGGTGCAGCGTAACTGGTGGGTCGTCGACGCGCAGGGCAAGAATTTGGGCCGGTTGGCGTCGGAGATCGCTGACGTGCTGCGGGGGAAGAACAAGCCCCAGTACACCCCGCATATCGACACCGGGGATTTTGTCGTCGTCGTGAACGCGGAGAAGATCGCGGTCACCGGGAACAAGATGACCCAGAAGGTCTACTACCGGCACTCGGGATACCCCGGGGGTCTCAAGAGTGAGACGCTTGGCCATCTCCTTCAGCGGAGGCCCGAAGAGGTGCTCCGCAAAGCGGTCAAGGGTATGATGCCGAAGAACCGTCTGGCGGCGAAGCAACTGGGCAAGCTGAAGATCTACGCAGGGCCGAAGCATCCTCACTCGGCCCAGAAACCCGAGGAGTTGCCATGGCAGGAGTAGTGTACGCGGCCACGGGTAAACGCAAGACCGCTGTGGCCCGAGTACGGCTTATGCCTGGCACGGGCAACATAGTGGTGAACGGAAAAGATGCCAAGGATTACTTCAACCGCCACACCCTGCTGCTGATGGTGCGGGCTCCTCTGGTGGAGACGGGCACCGACTCGCGCTACGACGTCGTCGCCCACATCGAGGGTGGGGGTAAATCGGGACAGGCTGGGGCGCTCAAGCATGGGCTGGCCCGAGCTTTGGTCGAGGCGGACCCTTCGCTCAAGAGCGAAGTGAAGCGGGCGGGTCATCTATCGCGCGACGCGCGGATGGTGGAGCGCAAGAAGGCAGGGCTCAAGAAGGCCCGCAAGCGTCCGCAGTTCTCGAAGCGTTAGCGACGAGACGAGAGGGGAATCCGAGGCGAGGGAGAACACTCCCTCGCCTTTGTCTTTTCTGGGGAGGATATGTCTGAGCTACGGGTGAATGTCGAAGCCATCGGGAGGAACACCGAAGCGGTGGTCTCCCTCTTGCGCCAGCGGGGGCTCCAGCTGGTGGCGGTCACCAAGGGCTGCCGTGGCGAGCCACAGGTCGCCGCGGCCATGTTGGAGGCGGGGGCCGTGGGGCTAGCCGACACCCGGGACCAGAATCTGCGTCGCCTGCGGCAGGCGTTGCCTCACGCGGAGCTGCACCGCATCTACCTGCCCTCGCTCGCGAGACCTTTCGAGCCAGGAGACGTGACGTATGTGAGTTCGCGGGAGGGGGCGGCTGCCGTGGCCGCCTTGGCGGCCACGGCAGCCGCCCCCCGTCGGGTGATGCTGCAACTGGAGACCGGAGACGAACGGGAGGGAGTACCCGAAGACGAGCTTTCGCGCCTGGCTGAAGCCGTGGTCTCCGATCCTCGCTTACGTCTGGAAGGGATAGCCACTAACTTCGCTTGCTTCCGGGGCTCAGCCTCTCGCATCAAGACTTCCGTGGAAAGGGTGGCGGTGGCAGCTTCGGAGCTGCGGGAGGCAGGAGTGGCGCTGAACAGGGTGTCGGGAGGCAACTCGAGTCTTCTTTGGTTGCTGGCGCGCGGGGAATCACTGCCGGGAGAGATCACGGAACTGCGTTGCGGAGAAGCGCTCTTGCTGGGCCAGGACGCGCTGTTCTACGAACCGCTTCCTGGCTGTCGCGGCGACGCTTGCCTGCTAAGGGCCGAAGTGCTTGAAGAGTATACTAAGCCCGCCCGGCCGGGCGATGGCTACCTAGCCGTCGGGGGCCAAGACCCGGTTTCGCGGAGACGGTCGGTGCTGGGCATTGGTCGCCAGGACTTGGGGGCCGGGAGGGTGAGGTTCGTGCTCTCTGGCCTGCGCGAGGTCGGCCGGTCGGCGGACTACTTGGTGGTGGAAGTAGAGGGACGGAGTCTCCGGCCGGGTAGTTGGGTGGAGATGATCCCCAGCTACGAAGCGCTGGTGGCTGCCTGGACGTCGCCCTATGTCGAGGTAAGGTTGGAGGGTCGTTAAGGACTGGGATGAGCGGGTACCGCGGTCGAAGGAAGAAACCTCTAAGGAAGGTGTGCCTCTGATGTGCGGGATCATCGGTTATGTTGGCGGCCGGCCTTGCCGTGACATCTTGTTCCGCGGCCTTCGCAAACTTGAGTACCGGGGTTATGACTCCGCCGGTATTTCCATCATCGAAGAAGGACGATTCAAGCTTCTGCACTCGGTCGGGAATCTGGACAATCTGGAGGCTCGGCTGCGCGAACTGGACGGAGAAGGCACGGTCGGTATCGCACATACCCGCTGGGCCACCCACGGGCGCCCTTCGAACGAGAACGCCCATCCGCACACGGACTGCACTGAACGGTTCGCCATCGTGCTCAACGGTATCGTGGAGAACTACTTAGGACTGCGCAGCATGCTGCAGCGCGAGGGGCACGAGTTCACTTCGGAGACTGACGCCGAAGTAGTGGCCCACCTCATCGAGCGGGCATACAGGGGCTCCTTGCGGGATGCAGTCGCCGAAGCCTTCACGCAGATGGAAGGTCACTTCACGTACTGCGCGGTGGCGGTCTCCGAGCCGGATGTCATAGTGGCCGTTCGCAAGGAGACACCGCTCGTCGTGGGGCTGGGAGATGGCGAGAACTTTGTCGCCTCAGCGGTCCCCGCTTTCCTCGCGGAGACTCGGCGGGTGATATTCCCTGATGACGCCGAAGTGGTGGTAGTAACGCGGGATGAGGTGCGCCTCACCTCGCTCGACGGTCGGCCCGTCATGCGGGAACCACAGACGGTGGACTGGGACGAGGACGCGGCGGAGAAGGCCGGATACGAGACCTTCATGCTCAAGGAGATCCACGAGCAGCCCACGGCTCTGGCCGACACCTTGGCGGAACGAGTGGGAGCCGACGGCCGGGTGTCGCTGGATGGCCTGGGGCTGACCCCGGAGGCTCTGCGGGCGGTGCGCCAGGTGAACATCGTCGCGTGTGGCACTTCCTATCATGCCGGCTTGGTGGGTGAGTATGCCCTGGAACGCTGGGCCCGGGTGCCGGTGGAGGTGGAGGTGGCCTCCGAGTTCCGCTATCGCGATCCAGTGATAGGTCCCGGCTCCCTTTGCATCGCCATCAGCCAATCGGGCGAGACGGCCGACACTTTGGCTGCTATGCGCTTGGCCCGCGAGGCGGGAGGTCATGTCGTGGCCGTGACCAACATAGTGGGTTCGCAAGCCACCAGGGAGGCGCACGGGGTCTTGTTCACGCGGGCGGGGCTCGAGATCGGGGTGGCCGCCACCAAGACCTTCCTCACCCAGGTCATGGCTATGCTCCTTCTCTCCTTGTACCTTGGCGAGCAGCGGGGGTACTTGGGGTTGGAGGAGGTGCGGTCCTTTACGGAAGGGCTGCGGCGGATACCGGGCTTGCTCCGGGACTACCTGGAAGACGGAGCTGCCTCGCGCATAGAGGAAGTGGCCCGGAAGTACGCATCAAGTCGTTTCTTCTTATGCCTGGGACGCAACATCTCCCTTCCCGTGGCGTTGGAAGGGGCGCTCAAACTAAAAGAGATTTCCTACATCCCGACCGACGCCTACGCAGCAGGCGAGATGAAGCACGGTCCCATAGCCCTGTTGGAAGAGGGCTCTCCCGTGCTGGTGGTAGCCACGGACAGCGCGGTCTACGACAAGCTCATCTCGAACGTGCAGGAGGTCAAGGCGCGCGGCGCTCGTGTGCTTGCAGTGGCGTCGGAAGGCAACACGGGACTGGCTGAGATGGCGGACGAGATCTTCTATGTGCCGCGCACTGAGGAGATGCTCTCCCCCTTGCTCTCTGTCGTGCCTCTGCAGCTCTTCGCGTACTACGTAGCGAAACACAAAGGCGAGAAGGTCGATCAGCCGCGGAATCTGGCTAAGACGGTCACGGTGGAGTAGGGTGAGGCTGGATGAGGGATGGCCAGCTCAGGGGAGTCCGGCTGGGCTTCGACTTGGTGGAGGTCGAGCGGTTCCGGCGCGCGCTACACCGTCATCCCCGGTTGGCAAGCCGCCTTTTCACGACTGGCGAGATGCGTTATGCCGGGGCCCACAGTGACCCGGTACCCCACCTGGCGGCCCGGTTCGCTGCCAAAGAAGCGGTTGGTAAACTCTTGGGGAGCGGGGTGCTGTGCTGGCAAGAGATCGAGGTGCTGGGCGACCCGCTAGCACGAGGACCCGCCCGAGTCCGCTTGTCGGGCCGTACCGCAGGCACCGCAGCGGGGCTCTCGAGACTTGAAGTTTCGCTCACGCATACCGAGTCACTGGCGGGGGCGTGCGTGGTGGCCGTGGCACGGGGAGGAGACGGGATGAGCGATTCTGCGGAACACTGCTGTTGTGGACACGGCCGCGATGGTCGGGAGGACGCCGCGCAGGGAGGCGCGCCCTTTCTCAGCCTCGCGGAGAAGCCCGCGGTCTTTACCCCGGCTCAGATGCGGGAGCTGGATAGGACGACTATCGAAGACGTGGGCATTCCGGGGCCTGTGCTCATGGAGCGGGCTGCGCTGGGCCTCAGCCGGCTTATCCTGATGCGTTATCCGGAACGACACACCCTCATAGTCTGTGGGCAAGGAAACAACGGGGGCGACGGGCTGGCTGCTGCACGACAGTTGCATTTGGCCGGACATCCCGTGGTTTGCGTGGTCATCGCCTCCTCTCCCGCGGGGCTGAGCCCTGATGCTGCCCTCAACTTCGAGGCGGCCCGGAAAGCGGGGGTCAACCTACGCACGGGTGACGTTCCGGACTACCTCTGGGAGGAGGCAGAGGTGGTGGTCGATTGCCTCTTGGGTACGGGGGCCTCCGGGGAGCTGCGCGGCAAAGTGGCGGAATGGGCTGCTCGCATCAACGAGGCCGGGGCTCGGGGGGTACCGATAGTGGCGTGTGACGTGCCCTCGGGG
>Ga0101944_10006123_pt1 | contig 13046 bp, 9 predicted proteins | sample DewCreD2012metaG_FD_75245 | JGI IMG/M metagenome (GOLD analysis project Ga0101944, IMG submission 75245) | Hot spring sediment bacterial and archeal communities from British Columbia, Canada, to study Microbial Dark Matter (Phase II) - Dewar... ... | reverse complement strand
TGTGGGTCAGGCGGGTTCGGTAATGATCCCCGGTGGGGGATAGAAAGACCTGGGTCTTGTGCTTCAGGCGACGAAACGCCTTGCAATGAACGATCCGGTCGCGATCCCTCTGGAAAGCCGTGCGGAGGGGGCATTCCTCCTCGGCTTTGAGGCGACCCAGGCTGGTGGAGCTCAACTGCGCCCGGGGAGCCAGAATATGCCGTTCCCTTAGCTCGAGCAGAACCCGCATGGGCTCGCCCGGACCTGGCCTGGTGCGGGGAGGTTTTGACATTGACCTGTCCGGTGTCTTCTCTTAAATTGTGCTCCAAATGAAAAAGACCATCACGCGATATCTCATCACTGAACAGATGATTCCGCTCAGTATGAGCCTCCTGGCCCTGAGCTTCATCCTGGTCACGGGGAGACTGCTGCAGCTGACTCGCTATCTGTTCACATCGCCGATCACGCTGTCAGACCTGCTTCAGATCATCCTCTTCATCATGCCCAAGCTACTCCTTTTTGCCCTGCCCATGGCCACGCTCATCGGCGTGCTGCTTGCCTTCGTGCGCCTGAGCAGCGACAACGAGCTCATTGCCCTTCGCGCGTCGGGAGTCGGGGCCGCCCAATATCTCCCGGCCGTCCTCGCCGTGCTCCTTCTGACCACGGCGCTCTCTTATGTCAACACTATAGGTCTCATCCCGTCCTCGACGCAGGCTTTCGAAGACAAGCTCAAATCCCTGGGAAGGGTGAGCCTGCCCACTTTCCTCAAGGATGGCACCTTCATCGATATTGTTCCCAACCTGGTCTTCTATTTCAAGGACGTGAATCCAACGGACCTCAGCATCCAGGGTGTCTTCGTCCAGGACCAGCGACAGCCAGACGTCCGGATGGTGATCGTCGCGGAGCACGCCCAGATCATCACCCCCCGGAACATCAACCAGATCGTCTTCCAAATCTCCAACGGCATCATCACCCGCGTACCCGACAATCTCAAGGATGCCCAGGCCGTCTCCTTCAAGACTTACGATCTCACACTCTCCCTGGAGGATCTTTTCTCGACATCCACCAAGGGGGGCGGGAAAGGCAGAAGGGTCATGACGCTGGGCGAGCTTTACGCCGCCATGACGGACAAGAGCCAGAAATCCCCGACGGCCTTCGCCCTCGAGCTTCACCAGAGACTGGCGCTCCCCCTGAGCTGTCTCTGCCTGGGGCTCATAGGACCTCCGCTGGGCTCGCTCTTTCGACAGAGAAGCCGTTTGACGGGAGTCACCCTGGGTCTCGGCGTCTTTCTGGCCTACTACATTCTCCTTTCCGCCGGAAAGGGCCTCGGGGAAAATGGGGTCATCCCCCCCGGAGTGGCTCTCTGGACGCCAAACATCCTCACTACGGTACTCGCCTGGCACCTGTGGCGCCTGTCGATTTCGGAAGCCCCTCCCAAACTGTTCGTGATGCTCTCCACCATGGGAACCGCGGTGTGGAGATCCCGTCGTGGGATCACTCCCCCCGGTCCCGGAGAGGCCTGACGATCCCATGAAGATACTGTCCCGTTACATACTCAGGCACCTGCTTCCCGTTTTCGCGCTTGCGCTGCTGGCCTTTGTGGGACTTTACCTGATCATCGACTTCTTCGAAAAGGTGGACGACCTCCTGGAGAAACGGGTTCCGGCGCTCCAGGTCGCCCAGTACTTCCTTTACAAGCTCCCCATTGTGGCCATGCAGGGGATTCCCATGAGCCTCCTCCTGGCCACCCTCATCGCCCTTGGCATTCTGAAACGCAACAGGGAGCTGATCGCATTGAGGGCCGCCGGCGTTCACACCTTTCGCTATGCGGGTCCCATCGCGATGGCGGCCCTGGTCGTCGCGGCCCTTCATTTCGGGGTCGGGGAGCTCTTCGCCCGGGGCCTGAGCCAGAAGTCTCAGTCCATTTGGCAGGAGTACGTTCAGCAACGCAGGCAGGCACTCTCGTGGAGCCAGGAGAACGTCTGGTTCAGGGGCCACAACATCATCTACCAGATTCGTGTCCATGACCGAAAGCTGCAGACCCTGGAGAAGGTTTCCCTGTTCTTTCTTGACGACGAGTTCCGGCTGATGGAAAGACTGGACGCCAGGCGACTCAGATGGGAGCATGAAGGCTGGATTGCCGAGGATGGTCTCATCCTGAGATTCAGCGGCCAGGACATTCATCAGGAATGGTTCGAAACCCGCCCCTTGATCCTCGAGGAAACCCTCGACGACTTCTCGAGCCTGGTCACTCTCCCAGAGGAGCTGGATTGGCTGGATCTTTACCGGTACACTCAGAAGATTCGCAGGGAGGGCTACAATGCCATCCCCTACGAGGTGGAGCTGAACCTGCGGACGGCAGCTCCCGTCACCACTCTCATCCTGACACTCCTGGGCATCACCCTGGCCCTCAGACAGGGTCTCCACGGAGGAATCGCCGCGGGAATCGGCCTCGCCCTGCTTGCGGCTGCCGCCTATATGGCCCTGACCCATTTGGGATCCTCACTGGCCCTGGCGGGCATTCTGCCGCCGGTCATCGGCGTGTGGTCCGGCAATCTGATTTTCGGAGCAATGGCCTTCTATCTCTGGCTGAGGGAAACCGGCTGGTAGAGACTGGGTAGGGAATAGAAACGGTGTTCGCAGGTGCGTCGCCCGTCCGTTCACCGCTCTAAACGAAAATACAGCTCGACTTCATGCAAAATTTTCATGGTTCGTTGTGCCCGGCAGGGCATGCCGGTTAGCGTGAATTCGTGGCTCGAAACCGGGGGGTTAATGGCCCCATGCCTGCCATGATGTCGGCGGGAGCCCTCTTCGGGAGTATTTCCACCGATTCCGGGTCCCGCCGCCCCCAAAAACGAGGCTCGCCCAGGCTCAGGGCAGCCGGGTCTCCAGAGCCATCGCAATCTTGTGCTTGAGCTCGGTGAGGTCGAAGCTTTTGACAACGTAGAAATCCGCCGCAATGGACTTCATGTCCTCTTTAAACGTGTCGTACGCCGTCGAGAGGATCACCGGGAGGTCATAGAACCGGTTTCGAATGTCCTGGAGGAGATCCAGGCCGTTGTAGTCCACCATCTTGATATCGAGGACCACCAAGTCGGGCTTTTCCTCCTCGATGCGCTCCAGAAGCTTGAATCCGTTTTCCGCCGTGATGACTTCGTAGCCAGCTTCCTTCAATTCCTCGGAATAGAGCAGTCGGATGTGCTCCTCATCATCCACAACCAGAATCTTCGGCATTTCATTTCCTCCTTCGGGACGATCACTCCCATCTCTTGATCAGATGAGGCTTGTTTTCCTCAAAAATCGTACATTCGTTCTCGATGTATTCCTCGGCTTGCTGGAGTGACATCCGCTCGGTCTTCTTGACCAGGGTGAGCACCTTCCCCAGGTAAAGCGGAAGCAGGGCATCCAGGAGATCGATCCTCTCGCCCTCGCCCATGCTTCGGTAGGCCACCGCCGCATCGAACAGAATGCGCGCCCAGGTCTGGCTGGGCAGGGAAAAGTGCTGGAGTCCAAGTCCTCGGATTTCCACAAGCTTGTGGTAGACCGTCTGATCGAACACCGCCTGCCAGACATGTCCGAAGCTCTCGAAACCCTGCACGAAGCGGTCATGCAGTCGGGCGGTGTTGACTTCGACGGGAAGCGGCGTTTCCACCTCCTGGGCCTCCATCCCGGAAAGGGCGGTGGGTTTGCTCCATTTCACCTGTGGCCAGAAATCCGCGTAGTGGATCATGAGGTCGAATATGGTGGCCACGATCTGTCGAAACAGCAGAGCCAGGTGGGCGTAAGGGTCCTTGACCCGATGGATTTTGGGAGCGCCGATGAAGGCCTGGCTCAGGGGGATTCGGGTGCTCAGGGCCACCGTGGTCATCCAGGTGTCGATGCCGTAATTCTTGACGGAATCCGTCCAGATGGGGCAGTTCAGAAAAGTCTCCACCAGCTCGCCCTTGAAGGCGAAGTCGCCCGCATTGGGCTGGCGAACCCGCCGACCGTAAAGGCAGCGCGTCATGGGGTAGACGATGGAGCTGGTGAGGGTCGCTTCGTACTTGTGCCGGACATACAGGGGACACACATAGCCCATTCCCTTGAGCACCGGCTCCGCCAGCTTCTTGATCCAGTGAGGCCCCATGTTGGAAATGTCGGCTTCCACCACCACCACCGCCTTGGGTTCGAGCCTTCGAACCAGCTCGTAAAGGTTGCGCAGGTTGTTTCCCTTGCCATGAACGCCGGGCGGCGTGGAAATGTAGATTCGAGGTATTTCGGTCCTGGAGGAGAAGAAAGCCTCCTTCGTGCCGTCCGCGGAATGATTGTCACAGTTGACGATCACACCGCTGAGATCCCCGAAGTGATCCAGGAGACCTCTGGCCGCGCATTCCGTCGTCCTCGCAATGGTCTCCGACTCGTTGAAAGTGGGAATGGCCACCACGATGTCACATTTGGCAACCTTCTGGGGATTCTCCTCCAACAATGACATGCCATCCTCTCCTGAGTGGTCGGTCCTGCCCTGTGAACCATGCCTGAACCGCTTGAAACACCCTGATTTCGATCGAGTCTCTTGAATCCGACCGACCTAATTGCCGTCTCGGCGGCTGTGAACGGACTCGAGCAAGTAAGCGAAGAACACGAGCATCAAAGCAATCCCGGCGATCATGGCCGGTCCTGAATTGGGAAAGAACAATCGTCCCAGAAGGATGGCAAACAAAACGCCGAGAATCACTCGAATGGCCAGGACTTTAGTTCTCATGGGGCAGGGTCATCCTCGCGGCTGCGACTCAGCCGCAGCCCATTGACGGGAATACCTGAGCGTACTCAATCATCGGCTGCACCACGGGAAAGCTAGCTTGTGGCACCGGGCATCCTAGCGATCGAGCGAAACCTTGTCAAGCCGCGAACCGCCCTGAGTTCCTCGGATCGACGGACGAACCTGTTGAGGTCGACCCAAGCCATGCGAGCAGTAATGATTGCACTCATGGGGTTCGGCAAAGTATAGTGGCGCAGGTCGTTCCAGTGGGAAAGGGAGCTCCACAACCCAAACGGCTGCCCAGGGAATTCAACCGGTTCGTGTTTTGTCTCCTGGCCCGACCTTTTCGCATGGGGCACCCGGACAATCGGGACACGGGGGGGCTCTGGCGAGCCGGCCTGGAATCCTCCTGGGAGGTCGATTCGGTCCTTTCCGAGCTGCCCCCGAGGGGGGTGAGCCCGGGAGCGGAGAGGAGGAAGGTCATGCGAACAGATATTTTCAAGAACATTGCATTCTGCACGGATTTTTCCGACAATGCCGATGAGGCCTTCATTGCGGCCACGGACCTCGCGTGGCATTACGGGGCCACCCTTCACATCGTTCACATCATGGTGACCTTCTCGGTCGCCCCCCCAGCCCACCAGTCGTTCATACCCATCGAATACGATTCCAAATTCATCGACCAGGTGAAGCAGGGAGCCCAGGAGACCATCCAAAGCCGGTATGTCGATCAGCTCAAGGAGAAGCAGCCTTACGAGATTCATCTGCTTTCGGGCTACGCATCCACCGAGATCATCCGCCTTGCCGAGGAGAGGGAGCTGGATCTCATCGTCATGGGCTCCCATGGGCTCACGGGGCTGGCTCACGTTCTCTTTGGAAGTACAGCCGACCGTGTGGTGCGCAAAGCCCCCTGCTCGGTGCTCACCGTTCGCATCGGAAAGCGGAGAGACTGACGCTTCCCGACTCGAGCCCGTTTCACCCCTCACGATCCTGCAAGGTCTTGAAAGGAAGAACCTTCTCATGGCTTCAGAACGATCAGTTCTTGTGACCGGCTGCGCCGGATTCATCGGCTACCACCTCTGCCTCCGACTCCTTCGAAACGGGCGCGACGTGGTCGGCCTCGACAACATGAACCCCTATTATGACGTCACGCTGAAACAGGCCCGCCTGAGCCAGCTCCAGGACTTCGGCGCATTTCGGTTCGCGCGGTTGAGTCTCGAGGACCGCGCCGGCGTGGAGACCCTGTTCGGCCGAAACGAATTCAGCGTGGTGGTGAACCTGGCCGCCCAGGCCGGAGTCCGTTTTTCGCTCACCAACCCCCACGCGTATGTGGAAAGCAACCTCACGGGATTTCTGCACATTCTCGAGGGCTGCAGGCATCGAGGGGTCGGACACCTGCTCTTCGCTTCGTCCAGCTCCGTCTACGGCGCCAATACCCGAATGCCTTTCTCCGTACACCACAACGTGGACCACCCCGTCTCCCTTTACGCCGCCACCAAGAAGGCCAACGAGCTCATGGCCCACACCTATGCCCATCTCTACGGGCTTCCATGCACCGGTCTGCGGTTCTTCACCGTTTATGGCCCTTGGGGACGTCCCGACATGGCTCTCTTTCTGTTCACGCGCGCCATCCTTGCCGGCGAGCCCATACAGGTGTTCAACCACGGGCGCATGAAAAGGGACTTCACGTACATCGATGACATCGTGGAAGGAATCATGCGAATCATGGAACGGCCCGCGGAGCCCGATCCATCATGGGCGGGCGAAGCCCCAGACCCAGGCACCAGCTATGCTCCCTATCGCATCTACAATATCGGCAACAACCAGCCCGTGGAGCTCATGCGCTATATCGAGGTCCTCGAGGAGTGCCTGGGTAAAAAGGCTGAAAAGCACTTCCTGCCGCTTCAGCCCGGGGATGTGCCGGCCACTTTCGCGGACATCGACGACCTTTCCCGAGACTTCGGCTTCCACCCCCGCACTTCCATCGAAGAAGGGATCGCCCGCTTTGTGCAATGGTATCGGGAGTATTACCACGTCTGACCGACCGGGTAAGTTGAGCTCGTATTCCCCGCAATCAGCCTCGCTGTCCGTCGACGATCCGCTGGACCATCCATGGTGAATCGAGGGTTTAATGCTTAGTTTAGTAGAAGTGCGTTAAATCTGAGTGATGTCCAGCTCCTGAATCTTCAACCGGAGAAGGAGGTGCGAAGATGGGAGATCGAAAGCGTGGCGGGGTTATTTTTTGTCGTGTCGTGATGGTCCTGGCCGTGGCGGGTTTCGTTTGGGCGCAGCAAATTAATGCCGCCGAGACGGACGAGTGGCCCAGACGTTTTGAGGACGCCAAGGGAGAGGTTCTGATCTACCAGCCGCAACTGGAGGATTTCAAGGACGACAGGCTCACGGCCCGCGCCGCCGTGTCCGCCCGCAAGAAGGACCGGCGGGAGCCCGTTTTCGGGACTATCTGGATCGACGCGCGCGTCGAAGTCGACCGCGACACCCGCATGGCCAGGATTTACGACATTAAGGTGACCGACACAAGATTCCCGAGCACCGCCGGCGAAGAAGTCCGTGAGGTCCAGGATTTCATCAATTCCCAGATCGAGGGGGATGTGCACACCATAGCCCTCGACCGCCTGGTGACCGCCATGGATCTCGTGGAAAAGCGGCGAGAGGAGGCGGAAAACCTCCGAAACGATCCGCCGAAGGTCATCTATCGCAAGCAGCCGGCCGTCCTCGTCCTGCTGGATGGAGAACCGAGGCTGATGCCCGTCGCGGATTCGACGGTCATGCGGGTGGTCAACACTCCGTTCGTGATGTACTACCTCCCCCCTGACAAGGCTTACTATCTGAAGGCAGGCGATGTCTGGGCATACTCCCTGGCCCTTCAGGGACCGTGGCAGCCGATGGAGATGCCACCGGAAGCCATCCGCGCGGTGGAAGAGAAGGCGAGACGCGAGGCCGAAAGACAGGCTGCAAGCTCGAAAGGGGAGGCGGTCCGGACAGGACCTGCCGGGCCCGGCCGGCAGATCGAAGCTCATGACGGAGGAGCGCTCCCCGAGATCGTGGTGAGCACCGAGCCCTCGGAGCTCATCGTCACCGAGGGCGAGCCTCAATACACTCCCATCGAAAACACCAATCTGCTGTACGTAAGCAACAGCGAAAACAACATCTTCATGAACACGGCGGACAGCATGTACTACGTGCTCATCTCCGGAAGGTGGTTCAGTGGCAGGTCCCTCGAAGCCGGCCCATGGGCCTACGTTCCCTCGACCGGCCTCCCGGCGGATTTCGCCAGGATCCCGGAAGGCTCCGTCAAGGGTTTCGTACTGGTCAATGTTGCGGGGACTCAGCCGGCCCGTGAGGCCGTCATGGACACCTACATTCCTCAGACGGCCGCCATCGATCGCAGGAAAGCCACCGTGGAGATTTTGTATGACGGGGAGCCCAGGTTCGAGAAGATCCCCAATATCGACGTCGAGTATGCCGTCAACACTCAGGATGCGGTGTTCAAGGCCAATGGGAAGTATTACGCCTGTGTTCAGGCGGTGTGGTATGAATCCGATTCCCCGCACGGGCCCTGGAAAGTGAGTGTGGAAGTGGCCGGGGATATCTACAGGATCCCGCCCAACAACCCGCACTATAACACCAGGTATGTGAAAGTCTACGACTATAACGACAACGTGGCTCGGGTCGGATATACCCCAGGCTACACAGGCAGTTACGTTGACCGCGGCACCGTGGTCTACGGCACCGGTTATGCCTATGATCCCTATTACAGCCCCAGAGCATATATCCCCTATTCCGCAACATACGGATATTCAGCGGTCTACAACCCTTACCAGGCCGTGTGGGGCTACCAGCCCGTTTATTACAACCCCTATTCGTGGCTGGCTCCAGCCATTGTGGGCGTGGGAGTCGGCCTGGTGGTGGCGGCCATCACCGACAGATGGTGGGATCACTACCGGTATCCTTATTACGGCTGGGGATGGTGGGGCTCCGGAGGCTATCGCTACACCAACGTGCATTATCACCATTACTACCATTACCGCGACCATGCGAGATGGCGTCCTCGCGCGACCCCTTACTGGCGGCCTGGAGATCGGGCCACCTGGCGCCCAGGGGACCGTCCCAACCGGCGTCCTGGTGAACGTCCAGGATTCCGTCCTGGAGCAAGACCGGGCAGACCCGTTGTTCGCCCCGGGCGGCCTGAAACCCTGCCGGCCACCCGCCCCAACCTGTACAACCGACCCGGCATGGAGAACCGACTGGCCGATGCAACCAGGGTGAGGCCGGCGCCGCCTGATCGGATTGAAGCTCGTCGAGACAGGCAGGCAGCCGCGGTCGAGCGGCGTGAAACCAGGCGGACCCGATCGACGTCCGAGCAACTGAGAAGAAATAACGTTTACACGGACCGGGAGGGTAACGTCTATCGCCGGGACAACCGCGGGAACTGGCAACAGCGGGAAGGCGGGCGCTGGTCCAGCGTGGAACGCACAACCCGTGACCAGGTGAGGCAGGAGCGCCGGACCGATCGGCCTTCGAGGCGGGAGACCGTGCGACCAACCGAGCGGCTGTCCCCCGACACCAGCCGCCTCAACCGGGAGTTCAGGGCGCGTGAGCGAGGTGTTGAACGGTCCAATCGATTCAACCGCTCACAGGGCTTCCAGCCCCGTTCCTCCATGGAGCGGCCATCGGGCAGAGGAGACGGAGCCCGCATTGGAAGAGGCGGCGGTGGCCAAGGAGGCAGGTCCAGTTTCCGCGGTGAAGGAGGCGGCCGATCCCCAGGTGCCTCGAGCCGTGGGGGCGATCGTGGCAGAGGCGGTGGCAGAGGCGGTGGTGGTCGCCGCTAGGAAGGCATCGAAACTTATTCAGTGCATTCCGGCCCTTGAGCTTCGACTCAGGGACCGGACCCGCAGTCCTTGAATCATGACCAGACAGGGCCGACCCTCGGGGCCGGCCCTGTATTCTTATGCCGCCAAGGACGGTTCGCTCGATCTGCTTCGGAAGGTGAATCCCCTGAGGAGTCAGTTCCGGGGGAGTGTGCGCTCTGCAGCCGCGGACGGCACCCCCCTTTGCCGGTTCAGGTGACCTGCACCCCGCGGGAGAATCGGACTCGACTTCCCCGGAGAGGCATGGACCAGCCAAAAGACCCGTTACGCCCGGCGGTCTTCCATGCTGAAGAGCTTGCGTTCACGCTCGCCCATGATGCCGAGAGCCATGCGCTTCTTGTCGATGTGCGAGATCATGAGGTGGGCGATCTCATAAGGATCCGTCGCGAATCCCCACTTGCCGAAGCCCTGATCCTCGAGCCCCTGGAACAGGTGCTGATGGAACTTGGTCCCCTCGACGGACGGGAAGGTCACGCCGAACACCGTGAAAACACCCGAGGCCACGAAGTACTGCCCGATGCAGATGGCCTTCTCGCTCATGTACTCCGGAGCGCACCCCGCCACCGGAAGATCCGCGATGCTGTTGCCGAGGCCGCCCGTTTTCACCATCTCGGCGCAGGCAATCAGAATCCGGCTGTTGTCCACGCAGGAGCCCAGGCTCAGCACCGGCGGCATGCCCACCGTCTCGCACACTTCCTGCAACCCTTCTCCGGCCAGGACCGCCGCGTCGGGCTTCATGAGGCCCGCCTTGGCGAGTGCGATCTGCGAGCAGCCCGTCTGCACCACGAGAACGTTGTTCCGGATGAGCTCCTTAACCAGCTCGACGTGAACATAGTCCTGCTTCGTTCTCGGATTCGTGCAGCCCACGACACCCGCAACACCACGGATGCGGCCGTTGATGATGTTGTCGTTCAAGGGAACGTACGACCCCCGGAAGGTCCCGCCCAGCATGTAGTTCACGTACTCGTGCGAAAACCCGTGGATGCCAAGATCCACCCGGCTCGGAATGGTGACCTTGCCGGGCCGGTTCTTGAACCGGTCGATGGCCATCTCCACCACCTTGTCCGTACATTCCCGCGCCTTGTGATCATCGAACTCCACGTGGATGGCCCCGTCGATCCGGGCGCGCCGGTTCGTGGTGAAAAACTTCGTCCCGTAGCACTTGGAAACCGTCCCCAGGGCCTGCATGATGCACTGTACATCCACGGCCATGGCGTCGACGGCACCCGTCGCCACCACCGCTTCCGTGCTCATGAAGTTTCCGGCATGGGGCACACCGTGGCGGCCCAGCACCTCGGCCCCCGAACAGCACATGCCGAGCAGGTTGATCCCGTTGGCGCCCGCCGCCTGCGCTTTCGCGATATTGGCCGGATCGTTGGCCGCGTCGATCATGGATTCGAAAAGCAGGGGCTCATGGCCGTGAACGATGATGTTCACCATGTCTTCCTTGAGATTGCCCATGTTGACCCCGGCAACCAGAGGCTTGGGCGTCCCGAACATGATGTCCGAGAGCTCGGTTGCCACCATGGAGCCGCCCCAGCCGTCGGAGAGCGCCGTCCGCGAGCACTGGCGCACCATGTTCTCATAGTCCTGGTCCACGCCCATGTGGGTCCGGTGCATGATCTCCATGATCTCGCGCATGGCCCCGCGGGGAACCAGGTCGTACTTCCTCCAGAGCTCAAGCGTCTTCTCCGGAACACGCTTGGCAAAAGGAATCTCACCCTCAACCTGCGTGTAGGTCTTCTCGAGCTCCGTGTAGAGCTCCTTGGCGATTTCCATCGTCTCGCGACCCGCGGTCTCGATCCCGATGGATTCGGCCACGCTGCGCAGCTTGTCCTCGTCCTTGATCTGGAAATCCTTGATGGTCCCGTTCACCACACCGCGGAACACATCCAGAATGCCCATGCCGTGGTCCGTGTGCGCCGCTCCGCCCGCCGCAACCATCCGAGCGAAGTTGCGCGATGCGATGGTGTCGATGGTCGCCCCGCAGACTCCCACCTTGGAATAGGGGTCCTTGGCGTTCAACCGGCACGGCCCCATGAAGCAGTGCTTGCAGCACGCCGAATCCGCCCCGATGGGGCACGGCTTCATGTCCGCCGCGCGCGTGAAGGCATTCTCCACCCCGTCGTCGGCCATCTTCTGCAGCATGGTGATGGTGGACTCGCAGATGGACAGATCGCGATAATTCAGTACTTTTTTCTTCTTTTCCTCGTCAGCCATGGACATTCTCCTTTTATTTTCAGTGGGTTTCCAGTCGGCATGGACCGGTTGAATCTGTTGTCGGAGAATCATTGGCAAATCACGTGCCGTGATGACCGAATCAGAAAAGCAAAATGATATCAATTAAATGTGTTTGATTTCGCCGTCTTTTCCAGGTCGGTTCATGGCCAGGATATTCCATTGTGGAACACGCCATCTCTCTTTGGAATGGTCGGGGCAGGTTCGATGGAGCTCGTCCCTGCCCTCCGGCGCACCCCCGCCGTTCAATGCTGTTGAATCAGGCCCAGGAGAGGGGGATTGAGAGACACGGAGACGCGGCGAATCTCCCCATCCCCCAGTCTCCGTGTCTCCCTGTCGGCCACAGTCTGATCCTACCCTTGATCCATTCCGCGATTCTCGGCATTGGGCAGGAGGATCCTGAAGGTCGTCCCGTGGCCGGGAATGCTGGTGACAGACACACGGCCGCCGTGGCTTTCGATGATTTCGCGGCAGATGGAAAGCCCCAACCCCGTCCCGCCGGACCGCAGCGTGTAGAAGGGCTTGAAAATGTTCTGCATCTCGTGAACGGGAATCCCCGGCCCGTTATCCTTCACCAGCAGCTCCAGGTTTCCTTCGACCAGGCGCGACTCCAGCCTGAGGCTGCCAGTCCCCTGAAGTGCCTGGAGCGCATTGATACAAAGGTTGTGAAGGACTTCCTTCATGAGGTCTCTGTCCATGGGCCATTGGAGTGCAAGGGGGTCCGCTCCACTCTCCAGTCGGACCTCCCCAGCCAGATTCTCGTCAGCCGCAACGAGGCTCAGCACCTCGTCCAGAAGCGATGCCACCGGAACCGCGCGCAATTGAGGAGATCGTGGCCGGGCATACGTGAGAAACTCGGACACCTTGGCGTTGAGCCGCGTCGTCTCGCGAAGGAGCAACTCGAAGACAAGCCTTCGCTCTTCGTCGGACTGATGGCCCTTCTGGATCTGCCGGCGGCGCTGCAACGGTCAGCTGTATCCTGGTCATCTCTGCTGGTCGTCTTTTTACCCGGTTTCCTTGCCGCTGCGTTGGTGGGTTACTTCTCGATTGCCTGGCTGTTGCGTTTCGTGCAGCGCAGTTCCCTGCGGCTTTTTGCCTATTATTGTTCTGGTGTGGCGCTCCTTACGGTCTTGATCATAATTCTACGGGGATAACTTAAAAAGTTGCAAGTTTCCCGCGGTTTTTTTGTCATACCACTTTCA
>Ga0101944_10006122_pt1 | contig 13046 bp, 6 predicted proteins | sample DewCreD2012metaG_FD_75245 | JGI IMG/M metagenome (GOLD analysis project Ga0101944, IMG submission 75245) | Hot spring sediment bacterial and archeal communities from British Columbia, Canada, to study Microbial Dark Matter (Phase II) - Dewar... ... | reverse complement strand
AACCTCGCCGAACGATCCGCCCATAATGGTGAAATCTTGGGCATAAACACATACCATCCGCCCATCGATCTTGCCAAAACCGCCCGTTATACCGTCGCCTAAATAGCGCCGCTTGTCCATGCCAAAATCATGTTGCCGGTGGAGCATATAAGCATCAATTTCTTGGAAGGTATCCTTATCCAGCAGCCGGTCTATCCGTTCACGGGCGGTCATTTTACCGCGGGCATGTTGGGCATCGATCCGATCAGCACCGCCCGCCAGCAATTTCTTTCGGCGCATCTCCAGCACTTTTTGAATACGAACCAGGTATCCATCTTGGTTCTCCTGCCGTTCGGGTCCGGTCTCAGCCATTTATTACCTCCATCTCTCAGGTTTCCATTTTGAGTATATCATAAGAATATAAAGGATATTCTGCATCGCCTGCAATCGGCAGGGCAGCCGGAAGCCGCGTCCAAATGCGGTATAATCGTTCCCATTCCCCTTTACCGGATGATTGGAATGGATCATGGGACAATTGAACTTTTCTGGACTTAAAAATGCACTTGCGAAGGTTTATTTTATTGGCGGGGCGCCCTGCGCAGGCAAAAGCACAATTGTCGAACGCCTAGCCGAACGATATAACCTGCAGCCCTATCATCTTGATCGGCACATTTCCCAGAAATACTTCCAGCTTGATCCAATTCGGCAGCCGGTGATGTACAAATGGACAACCAATCATTGGGAGACTCTTTGGATGCAGCCGGCAGACATCTTGTTTCAGGAGGTTATCACAGCTTATCAGGAACAATGGGAAATGGCAATCCAGGACCTGCTTCAGTTTCCGCAGGACCGACCGATCCTGGCGGAGGGCAACCCGTTTATGCCGCATCTGGTGGCGCCCATCCTCACCACTCCTCACCAGGCCGTCTGGCTAACCCCTTCGCCCCACTTCCTGCAGGAAACTTACCTCAGCAAACGGAAAGATTTTGTCGATCAACTTCTCCGCCATTGCAGCGACCCCCTTGAGGCTGCCAATCGCTGGATGGAACGGGATATAGCATTTGCTGTTTGGATCCGGCAAAATGCAGTCAATTTGGGGCTCCCTTTGCTGGATGTGGACGGCAGCCGATCACTTGAGAGCAACACAGAATGGGTTGCCGAACACTTTCGCCTTAAGCTATAGTATACTGTCTTCAGGTTGCAAAATGATTAGACGGATTTTCTTGATTACCCTGTTATCGATTTGTCTGGCAGCGGAAACGGTTGTTGCCCAGACAAACGATATCGTCATAGACAATCTGGTCATTAATATCCAGCCGGAATATGACCGCCCCGGTGTCTTGATTATCTATGATATTCAATTCACGCCCGATACCCCCCTCCAATCCAGAATCACGATCCATATTCCCCGCGAAGCCGGCAGACCGAATGCGGTTGCGTATTACGGTCAGGATGATGGGTTATATTCCATCAATTATGATGCTGAAGCGGATGGCGACTGGCTGGGCGTTTCGTTCATCGCTCCTACCCAGAAGATCAGGTTGGAATACTACGATCCGGGGCTGGTGAAATGGGGAAAAGCGCGCAACTATGTCTATCGCTGGACCGGAGACTATATCGTCAATAATATGACCATCTTTGTCCAGCAGCCTCGCAACGCGACGAAATTTACGATGCAGCCTGAAACCGGCTTTGGTTTCAAAGGCACCGACGGATTGATCTACTACCAGTACGAAGTGGGAAATGTCCTTCAAGATGGTCGAATCTTCAAAGTAACATTGAGCTATGAAAAACCGGATGATTCCTTTAGCGCCCAATTGGAGCCGGTGGAACCTGTCGTTTCCCTCCCCCAGGTAGAGGTGCGCACCGCCCAATCTCAGCAGATTTTGCCGTGGGTGTTTGGCATCTTGGGTATTCTGTTGATCACCGGCGGCTGGTTCTGGTATTGGTATTCAGGAAAAACTCTCTCCAATCGAAGAAAACCTTATCAACGGCACAGGGCGCGCTTCCCGGCGGGGCAAACAGAGCAGGCAGTTTTTTGCCACCGATGTGGAAGACGAGCCCAGCCGGAAGACATTTACTGCCGTGATTGCGGCACACAGTTGATGCGGAATGGATGAAAAATCACTAATCACCCTTGAATATCCGAAAATTTTGGAAAAATTGGCTGAATATGCTTCTTTCAGTGCCTCAGCCGAGCTTGCCCGCGCCATGAAACCATGCGCCGATCTCGCCGCCGTGCTCGATCGGCTGGCATGTACCACCGAAGCGCGCTATCTGATTAATGTCAGCAGTATCAGCATCGGCGCGGCGCGCGATATCCGCCCGCTGGCGGATTTAGCCGCTCACGCCGGGGTACTGCAGCCTCTCGAGTTGCTGGCTGTGCGGGATACCCTCATCTCCGCCCGGGAGCTCAAGCGCAAACTTATTGCCGGCGGCAATCCCAGCGAAATAGCCCAGGGGGTGCAGCTAAAGGGAGTACCCCATCTGGCTGTTATTGCAGCCGACCTGACCCCACCGCCGGGCATTATTGACGCCATTTCCCGTGCCATCAATGAGAACGGCGAGATTCTCGATAGCGCCTCAAAGTTATTAGGAACCATCCGCCGCGACATGAAGATCGCCCACGACCGATTGATGGAACGGATGCAGCGGATGGTGCTCGATCCAAAGACTGCCCCCATGCTCCAAGAAGGATTGATCACCATCCGCAACGGACGGTATGTGCTTCCCCTGCGCGCCGAATTTAAAGGCAAAATACCGGCGATGATACACGATCAATCCTCATCCGGCGCGACGCTGTTCATCGAACCGTTGGTGATGGTTGACCTGAACAACCAATGGCATGAACTGCAGCTGGCAGAACGGGACGAGATTCGCCGTATCCTCACCGAACTCTCCGCTATGGTCGGAACATACCAGCAGGAGATCAACGCTGTCGTCGGCGCTATGGCTGAGATTGACCTGGCGTTTATGTGCGCCAAATACGCCGAGGCGATCGATGCGGTTGAACCTGTGCTGGTGCCGCCCCGCGCCCCTAACCAAAATCACCCCGGCAGCTGCATTCGATTATACAAAGCCCGCCATCCTTTACTCAATCCGCTAACAACCGTCCCGATTGACATTGTCCTGGAAGAAGATACCTTTGGATTGGTCATCACCGGTCCGAACACCGGCGGCAAAACGGTTACCCTCAAGACCATGGGGCTGCTGGTGCTGATGGCACAATCGGGTTTGCATATCCCCGCCCAATCCGGTTCTACCCTCAGCATTTTCCAGGATGTTTTCGCCGATATTGGGGATGAGCAATCCATCGAACAAAACCTCTCCACTTTTTCCGGGCATATCCAGAATATCATCCGTATCCTGAACTTAGCCAATTCTTCTACTTTGGTGCTGCTGGATGAACTGGGTTCCGGCACCGACCCGCAGGAAGGCGCAGCGTTGGCGCGCGCCATTCTCGATTATCTGGTGAAGAACAAGATTCCTTGTCTGGTGGCTACGCACTTTCCGGAATTAAAAACTTATGCTCATGCCACCGACGGCGTCACCAATGCCAGTATGGCATTCGATATCGAAACACTGCGCCCAACGTATCATCTGAATATCGGCTTGCCCGGCAGGTCGAATGCGCTATTAATTGCCGAGCGGTTGGGACTGCCAAAAGAGATCATCGAGGCGGCTCGGGCGACCGTATCGCCGGATGAACTGCGGGCGGATCACCTGTTGGATGATATCCATCATCAACGCGATCTGGCAGCCAAAGCCCGCAAGGAAGCCGATGAAGCCCGCCGCGAAGCCGAGAAACTGCGCGCTTCGCTGGTAACTCGGCTGGACAAGATTGAGGACGAACGCGCTGCCATGCTGGCAGAAGCCAGAGCCGCGATGGAGAGTGAGCTGGGGGAATTTAGAAAAGAGATTGAAGCTTTACGGCGGGAATTGAGGCGTACCCATCAACCCCTAGAGCCGGTGAAAACCATCGAGGAGCAAGTCGAACGCATCGATGAAGCGATTCAAGAAAGTCAGACTGCGGTAAAACCGCTTACAAAGACCCATCGTCTGCCGCGTATTTCGGCAAAAAATCCCTTGCAGGCTGGGGAACGCGTATTGGTCCGGTCGCTAAAGATGAACGGCACGGTTATTGGGGTAACCGGAGACGAAGTTGAAGTGCAGTTAGGCGCGCTGCGGATGCGCACAAACCTGGATGATATCCGGCGGGCGGGGGAGACTGAAGAAGAACCTGCTTTAGAAGAAGGTGCGAAGGCGCGGACGGTAAAAACGGTTACAGAAAGGGTGGCGGAACGGAAAGCCGCCGAATCGGCGCCGCTGCCTGTGTTTCGCGCCTCGCCGGGGATGGAATTAGATTTGCGGGGTCATCGGGCAGACGATGCGCTGGATAAGCTGGAGCGGTACCTTGAATCGGCTTTTTTAGCGGGGATGCCGTTTGTCCGGATTATCCATGGCAAAGGCACCGGCAGACTGCGCGAGGTGGTACGACAGGCACTGCAAAATTCTTCTCATGTCCAGCGATGGGAGGCGGGCGGGGAAAGCGAAGGCGGCAGCGGTGTAACCGTTGCTCATCTCAACACCCATTAAACTGGTCGAATGGATCAAGTATAATAAAATAGTGATCGGTTTTCCCTGTTTTTGATAATTGAGGTTTTGGGTGAAGAAAAGAGCCATTCGATTGACCATTCCTTATTTGATTGGGATCTGGATTGCGTTTATGCTGGTTTTCCCAAGCGGGGTGGTCGCCGCTGAACAACCATCCCCACAGGTGTTAATCATCAATTCTTACCATGTAGGGGATAGCTGGGCGGATAATGAACTTAACGGCATTCTTTCTGTGTTTAGGGAGCGGATGCCCGGCATTTCTCCGGCGGTGGAATTTTTGGATACCAAGCGATTCCCCGATGCAGAACACCTGACTAGAATGAAGCAGTACTTGCAGGATAAATACCGCGATCGGCAAATCGACCTGGTAATAGTATTGGATAACCCCGCCTACGAACTGATTTTGCAAAATCGGCAGGATTTATTCCCAAAAGTGCCGGTGGTGTTTGCCGGTGTGGATAATTTTAAACCCCAAGATCTTGCCGGACAAAGCAGGATCACCGGCGTTTCTCAGGATATTGACATCCTGGGAACGATAGAGATGGCGTTAGCGCTGGATCCAACGGTTAAATATGTGTTTGCCGTTCACGACTATACCACCAGCGGGCTGGCAATGCGTAAGGAAGTGGAAGCGGTTATCCCCCGTTTGGAGGGAAAGGTTGAGGTAACCTTTTCTCCAGAAATGAGCTTTGATGAATTGACAAAGATCATTGAGCAGCTTCCCGATTCATCCATTATTCTCCTGCTGACCTATGTAACCGATGCCCAAGGGCGCGTGTTCAGCCGCGCCGAAAGCACCCAATACATTTGCCAAAACAGCCCCGTGCCCGTTTATTCGATCCATAAGGCTTACCTGGGGTATGGAATTGTGGGCGGGAAGCTGTTGGACGGCGTAGAACACGGCAGACAGGCTGCCAGGCTGGCACTGCAGCTATTGAAAGGGAAAGATGCCGGCAAGATAGCGGTAGAAAAAAGCGTTTCTCGTCCTTTCGTGGATTACCGGCTACTCAGCCGTTTTGACCTAAAAGAGGAGAATTTACCTCCCGGCACGGCTATCGTCAACCGCCCGGTCACCTGGTGGGAAACCTATCAACATATCCTGCTGCCGGGACTGATCATCATCGGCGTCCTCTCCCTGCTGACAGTGTTCCTAACCGGGATCATCCTCCGCTTGCGCCGGGCAGAAAGCCAATTACGCCATCGCGAGCATGATTTTGCGACGCTGGTCGAAAACGCCGCCGATATCATTATGCGTTTTGATACCAACTTGCGCCTGCTTTATGTTAACCCGGTCATCGAACAGCAATTGGGGTTTTCTCTTCGCGAAATTACCGGCAAGACACCGGCAGAAATCAGCCCATCATCTGACCTGGTTGAGGAATTTCCAGCAGCCTTGCGGCGGGTCCTAGAGACCGGAGTACCGCATGAGATTGAACAATCCATCCCGACCCAAGGTGGTGAAAAATGTTTCCAGACTCGTATCGTCCCCGAATTCAGTTCACAGGGGAAGATCGAATCACTGTTGGCGATCGGCCGCGATATTACCGAGCGAAAAAGGTCGGAAAAAGTCATTCGCGAAAGCGAGGAAAGATACCGTTTTCTCATAGAAAATATTGATAAAGCAGTCATCGTCGTACAGGACGAAAGGATCAGATTTGCGAACGTCTACACCCAGACAATTGCAGGATACCCCGATGAGGAATTGCTGAAAAAACCTTTCATTGAGTTCATCCACCCCGAGGATCGTGATTTGGTTTACCAACGGTATCTGCAAAGAGTTCAGGGGAAGGACGTTTCTTCTAATTATTCCTTCAGGATCATCCACGGCTCTGGGCAGGTTCGCTGGGTTGAATTGAAAACGGTGTTGATCGAATGGGAAGGCAAACCAGCCACCTTGAATTTTCTCAGTGATATTACCGAACGGAAACAGGCAGAAGATGCTTTGCGGCAGAGCGAAGAAAAATTTGCGCTGGCTTTTCGTTCATCTCCGTATGCCATGATGATCACCCGTCCGCCGGATGGCAGGATTGTTGATGTCAACGATAAATTTACGGTATTATCGGGGTATTCCCGCGAAGAAGTGATCGGCAAAACTACCCGCGAATTGAATTTTTATTTAGATTCGGTGGATCGGGATTACATTATTTCACAATTACAACGTTTTGGACAAATTGCCGATTACGAATGCCGGTTCCGTTTGAAATCGGGGGAAATATTCACGACCCTGTTTTCGGCAGTTAACATTACCATTGGCGATGAGCTGTGTATCTTATCCAGCATCTTGGATATCACCGAGCGTAAACGGACGGAGGAAGCCCTGAAACAAAAAATCGCCGAATTGGAACGGTTCAACAACCTGACCGTGGATCGGGAACTGCGCATGATTGACCTGAAGAAAGAAGTCAATGATTTGCTGAAACAGCTTGGTCTGCCGGAAAAATACAGGATCATCGAATGAAACCGGAGATAGCTGCAGTAATTCGTTATATATCCGAACGGTATGGACGAGATATTTCCATATATAACGAATCTTTCCTGGAATTATGCCTTCAAAAAAGGCAGGCAGCCACCTTTCAACCCGCGCCGACTGTGTACCTCGCTTATCTGTTGGGGAATGAACAGGAGGCTGAAATCTTCTTGCAATCGTTATGGGTTACTTACAGTGAGTTTTTCCGGAATCCGCTTGCCTTTTCGGTATTAGAGACATTGGTTTTACCACACCTGGTTGAGGAGAAGAAGAAGTACGACAGAGCCCAGATCAGGGTATGGTCTGCCGGCTGCGCTTCGGGACAGGAGGCTTATTCCATTGCCATTCTATTAGATGAACTGGCAGCGAACAACGGCAATTTTACTTACCAAATCTTCGCCACCGATATTTCTCAACCGGAATTGGAGGCTGGTAGAGCCGGAAGATATCCGGCTGCGGACCTGAAGAATGTCCGGCTGAAACATTTACAAACGTACTTCACTCAGCAGGGCGATAGTTATCAGGTGAATGAAAAGCTGAGAGCGCGGGTGGATTTTTCTCTTTATGATTTGTTAGATACCCACGCTTTCAGTCCGCCTGCCAGTATCTATGGGGATTTCGACCTGATCTTCTGCAGCAACGTTCTTTTTTATTACCGTCCCGATTTGCAAGAGGTCATTTTGAGCAAATTGTATCGTTCGTTATTAATCAACGGTTATTTGGTCACCGGGGAGACAGAAAGGGAGATTGTGGACAAATATGCCGGCTTCCGTCCGCTGCTCTCTCCCGCCGGTGTTCACCAAAAAACAACCAGGCATGGTAGGACAGACTCGATCGGAAACACAAAGAGATTAATCTAATGACCCGAGCAGCGAACGAAAAGCAGATTCCAGCCGCTGCAGCTCAAGCTCCAGCCGGTCAATCTGTTCGACCTGAAAGGCGCTGTCGATCCGCTCGATGGTTTCCAGGTTATGCGCAAGATCGGTGATAGAAATTGCCCCTATGGCAGCGCTGTTCACACGCAGCGTATGGGCAGCGCGCCTTAAGTCATCCGGGAGGTTATTTTTCAACGACAGCCGCATCTCTTCGATCAGCGCTCGAACATCGGAGAGGTAAGAGGTGCCGACTTCCTGCAGCAGCCTGTTCCCCCGATCACCGGCGCTCTTTCGCAGCCGCTCGATCACTTCCATATCCAGAACCGGTAAAACCGCCTGCACGCTTTCGATGGAGGGGGACACTTCGGCAGCTTCATGCTTTCTTTCAGCCGGATGTGTTTTTGCCTGGCTCAAGGCACACACCAAATCACCGATCTTTAACGGTTTTGCCAGACATTCATCCATGCCGGCTTTACGGCATTTTTCGCGCTCTTCCGGCGTATCATACAGGATCAACCCGACAATATAGGGCTGTTGTTCCGGCGGTATTTGCCGGCGAATACGGCTGGCGACTTCTACCCCGCCCATTTCTGTCAGGTGGACATCCAGCAGAATCACATCATACGGCTGGCGCTGCAAGGACCTCCATGCTTCTTCACCGGTGCTTGCCCGATCGACGCGGTATCCAAGGTTCTCCAAGATTAAATTCGTGATCTTCTGCGTGGTAGGATTATCTTCAACCAATAGAATCCTTAAGCCTGCGTAACCGGTGGGTTGATCTTCGGGTAAAAGCTGGCTGAAATGATTCGGCGGATGGTAAACGCGGGTCTTTACCTGGCTGGTGAACAACTGGATAAACACATTATAGAGTTGATCCGCTTTCACCGGTTGACGAAGAACCGCATCAAAGCGATTCAGAACAGCTTCCGGAATTCCTGGATGGGGTTCTGTTACCAGAATTACCGGCAGGTTCTGAGCGGATTGGATACTTTTAAGATCTTCTGTGATCTTTAGGACCGTCTTGATATCGGCTTTCAGCCCCATCATGATTATGTCGAAAGGCGGTTCGGTGTTGAGTTTTCTGAGAGCTTCATCCTGCGTATCGGTTATCACTGCCTCCATTCCCCAAGAACGGACTTGTAGCAATATAACCCTCCGGTTGATGCTCTCGGTTTCCAAGATTAACAGCCGTTTTCCCTGCAGTTGAGGTTGGTTCACATCCAGATAAGCTGGATAGGTATCCCTGGCAGCATTGACCAAAATGGTGAAATAAAAGGTTGAACTTCTATGGGCTGCATCATCGATCTCAACCCAGCTTCTGCCGCCCATCAATTCACACAGGCGTCTGCTGATATCCAAACCCAAACCAATGCCAGCCTGGGGAAGGGATGGTTGTTCTAAATCTGCCTGCCTCATTTCAAAGATTCGATAGAATTGTTCAACGCTTGCCGTTTCCGATCCAAAATACCCTAAGGAAAAGATCAGTTCATACATCGGTTCATCGGTTCTCAAAAACCGGTATGATTCGCCATCGTGATACGGTTTTGCCGAGACCGCTAACCGTATTTCTCCGTTATCGGTATATCGGATGATAATTTCAAGCAAATTGTAAAGAATCTGGGTCAACCGTACCAGGTCGGTTTCGATCACGACCGGCGTATGGGCTTCGATCTGGTAGGATAAATCGATCCCCTTACGAGAAGCTTCCAAACCCGCCAGATTGAGAACCGATTCGATCAATTCGCTCAACAGGAAAGGCTGTGGTTCCAGGGCTAATTTCCCCGATTCGATGATGGCATATTCAAGAATATTGTTGATAATTTCCAGCAGGTCGCTGCTATTTCTGCGAATGGTTTCTACCAGTTCGCGTTGTTGTCCATCCAGGTTGGTATTCAACAATAAATTGGTCAAACCCGTGATGGTGTTCATGGGCATTCTTAACTCACGGCTGACGCTGTTGAGAAAGATCTGTTTTACCTGATGGGCTTGCTGAACCTCTTTGCGGTCTTCCTCTGCCTCTTTGATCGCTCTTTCCAGGTCAAGGGTGCGCCGGCGTAGTTCATCGGCGGTTTGGTCAAGCTGGGAGATTAGCTGAAAATATGACCGCGTATTTTCGATGGCGATGGCAGCCGGTTTCCCCAGGCTGGATAATAAAGCGTTTTCCTCCAATGTATAAGGCACGCCATTGAGTTTTGACCCCAGGCAATAAATTCCCGCCAGTTTTCTATTCCGGATCAAGGGAATACTCAACTCGATGTGATATTGATCAAGGAATTGAGAAATGTCAGCGGGTAAGGCAGAGACTTCGAAAAAACGGAGGATTGATTTGTGGTTCGTTTCTAAATATTGGACGAGGGGATGATCGGACGCAATGACCGGGTCATATAGATTGTTGGAGAAAAAGAAAGCCTTTTGTTCGGGTTCGAATATCAGCAATGATGCACTTTGAATCTCGAGCTGGGCGGGGATTTCCTGGCACATGAGCCGGTGCAATTGTTCTATCTTAAGGTTGGCTTGCAGTTGTAATTTGATATCCGGTAAAGCGGATTGGTAATGCAGCCGGGTTGGACAAAGAAATTTTTCGATGAGGGTCTGCAATCTGGGGAATCCATACGCAAACAAGACGAATAAACCAAACATCGCGATTACATGCACCCAAATTCCATCCAAGCCGGCTGCCCCCAAAGCCTTTGCCAAAAAACCGAGCAAAAAAACCAACCCCAGATACAATAGCCCAAATACGCATAAACCCGTTATCCAGATCAATGCTTTTAGCAGCAGACGGTCGATTCTCAGCAGGTGATGGTACGGGATGGTGGCGGTGATATAGAAAGGCAAAAGCACCAGGAACAGCCAGCCTGTTTCCGTTGAGATTAAAGAAGGACTGGTTCCGGTCAGATGATGACCGATCAACCACGGGAAGGGTTCGGTTGGGGGCTGATGCAGGCTGAGAATTGCCAACAGAATCGAGAAGAGACTTCCAAAAAGCAGCCATTTGCGGATGACATATGCCATCGGCGTTCGATCCACCAGAATGCGGCTGATCATAATCAGAATAGCCAGGATGAGCTGCAGGCTGGCGGCATAAAGCATTGCGGTATCCAGCCAGATCACCTTCTGCGTCCAGGCGGGAATGAAAATGACACAGGCAGCCATGACAAGCGGGTTGAGGGCGTAGATCAACACCAAGATCGGATAGCGAAACCGCCGATAGATGACTATGGGCTGCGGAAAGAATTCCAAAGACAGATGCAGCATAGAAGCAAACAGCCAGCCGTAACTGAGCTGATGTATGGCAAGCCGCAGCCAAAAGTACAGAGGGACTCGGAGCATGGCAGCGTTGAACCCCAGCAGGCTGGCAAGCAGATACAATGAAGCTGTTGTCGCACTGATGGTCAGGATATGGCTGGCGGGGTGGGCTGAAGTTTGCTGCAAAAGGAAACCGCCGATCAATAACAATAACAACCCGGCAACGATACCGACCCAGACAACCTGGGTAGTGCCTCTGGGGGCAAGCCGGGTTAAGCGGACAACGGATTGTGAGGTTTGCTCTCCGCGTTGGATAGTATAGATCAATTCGTCAGCAGCCGCGTTGTTCCCGCCTAGGATGCCCGGCTGTAACCAGTTTTGCGGGGGATGGTGATCGATCGCCGTAATCGTGTCTCCTGCCCGTAATCCCTGCCCTGGAACCTCTAAAAACCAGCCGATCTTAAAACCGGCGGTCGTAAAATCACTGAAGTTGCCTGCTGATCCATCTTGGGGTAGGATGAACGTTGTGGAGACCAAGAGAATAAAAAAGAAAACACCTGCCCACCATGCCCCGCGCCAGCAGGCTGTGTTCGGTTGGGTTTTTAGCATACCATCACCAACAAGCCTCTTTGAGGGTTCACCTATATTCTTTTTCGTTCATTTAAGGAAAATATTTCTCCTTAACTACATTAATTTTACCTGAAGATGTGGGCTTTCTGAGTGTCCTGTTTCAAAATTGGTGAGAGTAAAACCTGATATAATCATCTCGGCAAAACGCCATAAGGAATTTAATCGAAAGTTGTTTGATTTTGACGTTTTGCTTAAGCAATTCCCAAAGGTAATTGCCGAATTCGCTTCGCCGGTTACCCAATTTTTTAGGTTTTTTTCCAAGACCTAATCAACAGTAATCTTATTCGGAGAAGGAATTGATCATGATGCCCATCCTTGAAGTTCACAATTTGGTCAAAAAATACGGCGATTTTCCCGCCGTTAGAGGTTTACGGCTGGGCAGGCACACGCACGTTGGTCACCGGAGAAAACTGAATCCGGCGGGCTGAACGCCGAAAATCAATCACCCCATAGGAACATCGAATGCCCTCGTCGAAGACGAATATACTGCGCGGCTATCCCATTGCCCTACTCAGCGCGGTGGTCTTATCCACCACCGCCATCTTCGTCCGCCACCTGACCCAAACCTACCAGCTGCCGGCGCTGGTGTTAGCGTTCTGGCGGGCAGTTTTTGTCACGGTGACCCTCCTGCTGGTTCTGGGAATCTTTAAACCACGCCTGTTTAAGATCACCCGTGCCCAATTGACCTTTTTGATCGGTTTTGGCTTTGTGCTGGCGCTGTTTAATTCGCTGTGGACGCTTTCGGTCGCCCTCAACGGCGCCGCCGTCTCCAATGTGTTGGTCTATACCTCCGGCGGGTTCACCGTCCTGTTGGGCTGGCTGCTGCTGAAAGAGAAGCTGAGCTGGGTAAAAGCGGGAGCGGTATTCCTGTGCCTGGGCGGCACGGTCTTTGTTTCGCAAGCGCTCAGCCCGGCGGTCTGGCAGGTGAACACAGCCGGTATTCTCACCGGAGTCTTTTCCGGTCTGATGTATGCGGTTTACAGCCTGATGGGCAGGTCTGCCTCACAGCGCGGGTTGAACCCCTGGACAACACTATTTTATACCTTTGTTTTTAATACCGCTATCTTGCTTTGCGCCAACCTCCTGCCGGTATCCCTACCTGGAAGTGCCAGCCAAGCCGGTGAGATATTTTGGCTGGGGACGCGGTGGGCGGGCTGGGGCATCCTCCTGCTCCTGGCAGCCGGTCCAACCGTGATGGGATATGGCTTATACAATATCAGCCTGTCCTATCT
>Ga0101944_10006120_pt1 | contig 13048 bp, 9 predicted proteins | sample DewCreD2012metaG_FD_75245 | JGI IMG/M metagenome (GOLD analysis project Ga0101944, IMG submission 75245) | Hot spring sediment bacterial and archeal communities from British Columbia, Canada, to study Microbial Dark Matter (Phase II) - Dewar... ... | reverse complement strand
AGCTCGACCAGCTCGGAGATCAGCTGGTGCTCATCTCGGGAGCCGCCTGCGCCGTGGTCTTCGGCATCGGCCTCCTTCGCGGCTACGGCTTCCTGGTCATGTTCAAGACCGCCATCTCGCTGGCCGTGGCGGCGGTCCCCGAGGGGCTCCCGGCGGTGGCCACCACCACCCTCGCCCTGGGCATCCGGAACATGAAGCGCCACCGCGTGCTTATCCGGCAGCTCAATGCCGTCGAGACCCTCGGGTGCATCCAGACCATCTGCTTCGACAAGACGGGGACCATCACCATGAACCGGATGGCCGTCGTGCGCCTTTTCGCCGGCATGAAGGACATCCGGGTGGCGAACGGAAGCTTCCGTTACGATGGGACCCCGGTCGATCCGCTCCGCATCGAGGAGCTGAGAAGCCTCATCGAAGTGTCGGTCCTCTGCAACGAGACGGAGATCGAGGGAGGCCGGGAAGGCGAGGAATATGTCCTGAGGGGCTCTCCCACCGAAAGCGCCCTCATCACCATGGCCATCCAGTCCGGAATCGATGTGCTGGAGCTCAGGCGCCGATACCCCCTGCGCAAGGTGAACTACCGCTCCGAGAACCGCCTGTTCATGGGGACCTTGCACGAGCTCACCGTTGAGAACCGCCACGGGCGGTTCATCGCCGTCAAGGGAAGCCCCGTCGAGGTGCTCTCCATGTGCGACTGCCACATCCAGGACGGCATCCACGCACATCTGACCGAGGACGATCGCGCCCGTATCGAGCTCGAAAATGACCGCATGGCGGCCGACGCATTGCGGGTCCTCGGCGTGGCCTGTCTCATCGTCGAGAGCGACGAGGATTTCGGGGTGACTGGCTGCCTGGTGTGGCTCGGGCTCATCGGCATGGCGGACCCGGTGAGGCCCGGCGTTTCCGGGCTCATCAGGGAGTTTCACCGGGCGGGCATCGACACCATCATGATCACGGGGGACCAGAGCCCCACGGCCTACGCCATCGGCAAGGAGCTGGATCTCAGCCGGGGCGAGCCCCTCGAGATCATGGACTCCACGCACCTGGCCAGCATGGATGCGGGAATGCTCGAGGCCCTCTCCGAAAAGGTCCATGTGTTCGCCAGGGTGACCCCCGCCTTCAAGCTTCAGATCGTCCAGGCCCTTCAGGCCAGGGGACGGGTGGTGGCCATGACCGGTGACGGGATCAACGACGGGCCGGCCCTGAAGGCGGCGGACATCGGCATCGCCATGGGCGAGGGGGGCACGGACATCGCCCGCGAGGTGGCCGACGTGGTCCTCGAGGAGGACAACCTCGAGACCGTCATCGTGGCCGTTCGAGACGGCAGGACCATATACAACAACATACGGAAATCACTTCATTTTCTTCTGGCCACCAATTTCAGCGAGATCCTGGTGATGTTTCTCACCGTGGCGGCGGGGCTGCCCTCCCCCATGAACGCCATGCAGCTGCTGTGGATCAATTTGCTTTCGGACATTTTCCCCGGCCTGGCCCTGGCCATGGAGGAGCCGGAGAAGGACATCCTGGATCGGCCGCCGCGCCCGCCCGAGGAGCCCATCGTCAAGGTTTCGGACTTCAAGCGGCTCACCTTCGAGGCATCGACCCTGAGTCTCGGTGCCATGGCCGCCTACGGTTACGGGATCATGCGCTACGGGACGGGGGCCACTGCCGGCACCCTGGCGTTTCACAGCCTCACCTCCTCGCAGCTGCTCCATGCCCTGAGCTGTCGCTCGGAGAAGCACAGCTTCCTGCGGGGCGACAAGCTCCCCTCCAACCCTTACCTCGGCATGGCCCTGGGAGGCTCTTTCGCTCTCCAGCTGCTGACGGTAATCGTGCCCGGCCTCCGGAGTCTCCTGGGTCTGACTCCCATCGGCCTCCTGGACGGCGCCGTCATTGCCTCCACGGCCGTGCTGCCGCTCCTCGTCAATGAGTCCACCAAGGTTGTGGGTGCTGATGGTTGACGCGGCGACCGGATTCTTCTAAAGGTGAATGGAGTGTTGGATCACGCTCCGGTTCGCACCCGGCTGAGGCGGCGCTCCCCTCGTTTCACCCCGGCATATCCCTGACAAAGACGAAAGGGGCACACGGATGAAAAAGCACTCGATTTTCACTTCCGAATCGGCGACCGCCGGCCACCCGGACAAGCTGTGCGACCAGATCAGCGATGCCATCGTGGATCGATTCCTGGAGCAGGATCCTTACTCGGTGATCCGGGCCGAATGCGCCGTGGCCTCGGGGGTGCTCTTCCTCGCCTCGAGGTTTTCATCCAAGGCCACGGTGGATGTGGCTCAGGTGGCCCGAAAGGTGATCAGCAAGGTGGGCTATGACCGGGAGGACTTCAACAGCAGGACGTGCAGCATCCTCACCAGCATCAAGGAGCTCGCCCCGGACGCCTGGGCCGTTTTCGACGCAGAGGGTCTCACCGAAGACGAGATCGAGGGTCTCCACGTGAAGCAGCAGGGGACGTTTTTCGGCTATGCCTGCAGCCAGGCGTCGTCCCTGATGCCTCTGCCCATCTGGCTCGCCCACAAGCTCGCCATGCGGATCGACACGGTGCGTCAGCAGAAGACCCTGCCCTACCTGGCTCCCGACGGAAAGACCCAGGTGAGCGTGGAATACGTCAACCGCAAGCCCAGCCGTATCCACACCATCAGCATCTGCACCTCCCTCCTTGAGCCCGAGCGTGTTCGGGCCCTGCTCACCCTCAAGGGGGACATCCGGGAGGCGGTCATCGAGCCGGTTTTCAAGGACGAGGCCGTGCGCCCGGACGACAAGACCAGGTATTTTTTGAATCCTGAGGGGGTGCTGATGGTGGGTGGACCCGCGGTGCATTCGGGCCTCACCGGACGCAAGAACGCCTCGGATCTGTACGGCGAGTATTCGCGCTACAGCGGCTCCGCCCTCAGCGGAAAGGATCCCCTGCGCATCGACCGGGTGGGGAATTATGCGGCCCGCCATGCCGCCAAGAACGTGGTGGCCGCCGGCCTCGCGGAGGAATGCGAGGTACAGCTGAGCTATTCCATCGGTCTTTCACGGCCCGTGAGCATCCAGGTGGAGACTTTCGAAACGGGGGCGATTTCGGATACCAAGATCCTGGCCCTGGTGAAGAATGTTTTCGACTTCCGCCTTGGCGCCATCATCAAGGAGTTCGACCTGAGAAACCTCCCGGCCCGGAGCAAGGGCGGCTTCTACCGCAGACTGGCGGTCTACGGCCAGGTGGGTCGGATGGACATGGAGCTTCCCTGGGAGAGAACCGACAGGGTGGATGCGCTGAAGGCAGGATAGGCCGCCGAAAGCTCACCGCCAGGGCGCCGGGAACGCCGGGAAGGACAGCTTTTTTCGCGCTCTTTACGACTTTGCGGTGCTCATTGAAGCCGCTCCGTTCCAGCGGGCTTAATTCGCTCAACACCCCCGACGCGATAGGCCATGATACGACTGGTTCATCATTTGAGGGGACGGGCCAGGTTTGAAGTCGCGGGATTGCGCCGCAGCGAGTCCCATGCCCGGCACCTTGAGGAAGGGCTCCTGCGGGTGCCCGGGATCACCCGGGCCTCGGCCAGTCCGGTCACGGGCCGGGTCCTCGTTTCTTTCGCTGAGCACGAAACCGCGGAGAATATCGCCTCACTGATCCAGGAAATCCAGAAGACTTTTCCGGAAACCGGCAGCTACGAGGAGCTTCGGGATGATGCCGGGGCTTCGGAGGGGGCGGGTCCCTTCGAGGGAGGCCGCGGCCGCGAGGCGGAAAGCCCCAGGCCATGGGAGCGCTGGGCGGCCCGTCGTCTCGTGGCCGGGCCGGCCTGGCACATCATGGATCCGAAGTCGGTGGCGGACCATCTGGGAACATCCCTTTCCGAGGGGCTCTCCGCGGCTTCCGTCCGGGAGCACCGGGTTCGTTTCGGATCCAATGCGCTGCCGGGAATGGAGTCCCGCTCCTTCACGGAGATCCTGAAAAACCAGGCGGCATCGCTGCCCGTAGCCCTCACCGGAGTGGCGGCCGGGCTGACGATCCTGACCGGAGCTCTTCTGGAAGGGCTTGTCATCCTGGGGGTTGCGGCCGTCAACCTGGCCGTCGGGGCCGTCACGGAGCATCGGGCCGAGGGCGAGCTCCAGACGGCCCGGCGGAGCGTCGAGCTGCGCGCCCGCGTCCTCAGGGATGGGCGCATCGAGGAGATCGGGTTCGACGAGGTCGTCAAGGGAGATGTGCTCTCCCTCCAGCCCGGCGCTCGGATTCCCGCCGACGCGAGGGTGATCCGGGCCAGGTCCCTGGCCCTGGACGAGGCGTCCCTCACGGGGGAGAGCATGCCCGTCAACAAGACCCGGGCCGTAATGAGTCTGGAGGATGCACCCGTCACGGAGCGGTTCAACATGGTTTACCGGGGAACCCTCGTGGTTGAGGGGACAGGTCGGGCCGTGGTGGTGGCCGTCGGGCAGGATACGGTGCTGGGAAGGCTGCAGCGCTTCCTCTGGGAGGTCTTCCCGCCGGAAGCCCTCATGGCCCGGGACCTGAGAAGGATCGGTCTTCAGATCATCCGGACGGCGGCGGCGGGGTGCGGAGTCCTGGCCATGGTTTCGCTGCTGCGTGGAAACGGGCTCCTCAGGGCCCTGGCGGACGCTGTCTCCCTTTTCACAGGCTCCATCCCGACAGGGCTTTCGACCCTCGCCATCGGCGCATTCGCCCTGGGACACCGCGAACTTCGACAGAACCGAATCCTGGTGCGCCGCCTTCGGGCCCTCGGCAATCTCGCCTCCATCCAGGTCATGTGCTTCGATAAGACGGGAACTCTGACGCACAACCGGATGACCGTGAGGGAGCTCCGCGTGGGAGGCAGGCACGTCCAGGTCGAGAAGCATGGACTTCGTGCCGAGGACGGGCAATGCCTGGCGCCCATCCCCTCGGACATCACGTGGCTCATCCAACTGTCGGCCCTCTGCAACCTGGCCCACACGGCAGGAGTTAAGGATCAAAGATCCATGGAGCGCTCGGCCACGGAGCATTCGCTCATCGAGCTGGCCGAGTGCGCCGGGCTGGACGTTTTCAGCCTCCGGACGGAGCATCCCATCCTGGAAGTCGAGCATCGATCGGATGATCACCCCTACATGGTGACCATCCACCAGTGGGGGGAAAGGGAGCTCCTGAGGGCCGTCAAGGGCAGCCCGCAGGACGTCCTGGATCGATGTTCCCGATACCTGAAAAATGGGGAGGCGCTGCCCCTGGGCGAGGACGAGCGGGACGGCATCGAGCTGGAAAACCTGAGGATGTCGGGAGCCGGCCTGCGGGTTCTGGGAGTCGCCTGCAGCATGGAATCGTACGTCGACGGGGACATAAGACCGGCGGAATCGACGGCCTACACGTGGGTCGGGCTGGTGGGGCTCGAGGACCCCTTGAGGGAAGAGGCCAAACCGCTCATTCGGGCCCTCCAGAGGGCGGGGGTTCGGACGGTGGTGATCACCGGCGACCAGACCTTCACGGCTCAGCACATCGGGAGCGAGCTCGGCCTGAGCGGGGACGAACCCCTGAGAATCCTGGATTCATCGGACCTGAGGAGCATGGATGCCACGGGGACCCGCGCCATCGCCACCAAGGCTCATGTTTTTGCCCGCCTGAACCCCACCCAGAAGCTCCAGGTGGTCCAGGCCTTTCAGAATGCGGGCATGAGCGTGGCCATGGTTGGCGACGGAGTCAACGACGTGCTGGCGCTGAAGGTGGCCGACGTGGGCATCGCCATGGGCCGGCAGGGCTCGGCCCTGGTTCGGCGCAGCGCCGATCTCGTCCTGGAGGACGACAGCTTGGAGTCCGTCATGTTCGCCGTGGCCACCGGTCGGGGGTTCTACCGGAACATGCACCGGAGCGTCCGGTTTCTTCTCACCGCCACCCACATGGAGCTCCTCATGGGCATTTCCGAGAAGGGACTGAGCCTCGGCAACGGGCATGGACCGGCCCAGGCCCTGTGGAGCAACCTGATGTGCCTCTCCCTGGCCGTGGACCCGCCGCGGCTGTGCCGCACGGACGAGGGACCCGTCTCCCCCGAGGAGGCGCTGCTTCGATCGGGCGACACGGAGGAGACCTTTCTGGATGCGGCGAAGCTCATGGGCGCGGCCCTGATCCCCGCTGCCTGGGGAGTGCTGAGATACGGCCCGGGCCGGGAAGCGGGACGGCTGTTCATGCAGGGCGCTTCCATCAACCAGATCCTCTACGGGATCCCGTGCCGCCGAAAGGAAGGGGACCTCGGCGTCGGGCGCCCCCCCAACAGGCTCCTGGACTGGACCCTCGTGGGACTCGCAGGAAGCCAGTTCCTGGCCATCATGCTCCCAGGAATCGGCAAGCCCCTCGGTCAGGGGGTCCTGCGGCTGCTCGATGTGATCGCTCTGGGCGCCTCGGGCCTCGTCGCCCTGGCCCTGACGGACCGGACCGGCTCGGGATTGGAGAGCGACGCGCCCCAGGGAGTCATTTCAGGTGAAGGCCCCGAGCCCGTGACGCCGTGAACCGCTGCGTCGCGGGGCAGGATTCGAGTTTGGGCGTGCCCGCACGCATTGTGAGCGAGTGAGAAAATACGGAGCTCTTCTGACCTCATGACATGCGTGAAGCAATGGACGAAGACAGAATTCCGGAACGGGTCACGGTAAATCCGAAGATATCAGCCGCACAACGAGAATGATCTGGATATGAGAAATGAGCAAACCGGGGAAAGAGTCACCCGAGAAGACGGCAATAACCACATCCCCTCGTTTCACCATTGCCAGTCCTCGGTCTGAGCAGCGGCCAAATCGAGCTCATCCATAAATTCCGAATCATCTTTTTTGCTGACCCTCAAGGACTGTCTCCTGACCTCTTCCGCAAGAGACTTGGAACGAGTATCCGGCACCCAAATCCGGATGGGCCTGAGTCCTTGTGCTCGCAATCTCTCCCGGTATTTCGCCGTCTTTTCCGATGGACTCAGTGCCATTCGTCTCCCCCGCAAACGGTAACATGTCACCAGCAAAATAACAGTTCCGTCAATCCCGTGCAAAAGGGCTTATCTTGCTGAAAGCCCTGCCCAACAGTGGTGACGACAACTTGCCGATTGCCGTAAGAGGGACCATCGATCCGCACCGGACCAGCAACTCGATCGTATCGACGGCTTGCCGGTTCAGAAACCAACGCCGCGCGCTGCCGGCACAACGAGTATGATCTGAACATGTTGTCTTTTCCAGCGATCGGGATGTTGAGGGTCAGGAGAGATAGGCTGCACCAACAATCTCCCAGAAAAACAGAATGTAGGGCAACGCTTCGAAAAGCCCAGTCAGACGTAGAGATGAGACCGAATGCGATCCGAGGAGACTCAAGGGGGAGGAGAAAGCCCTGTATTGCTCTAGAAGAAATGGTCAGGATTCATGATGCGATATACATTGGACTTGGTGATCAGGATGTCGGTGGCCCAGTCTTACAAGCAGCACCAATTAAAGTGCGGGACCGCACACAGCGAGTCCCCAGAAGTCAAGGAGCCCAAGGATTTGTGCAGAGGCCCCTCAGTTGATAAAGGTTTCCGTCTCAAAATTCTCGCTGGAAGCATACCCATACAGAAGGGAGTGGCCGAAGAGATCGCAGGGTGGCCCATATGATCGGGGGGGTCGACATGGAGACCGAGTCCTGGATCGTCTGTCGGATCAGAGTGGTGGCCTGAGTGGTGATCTGAAATGCAAAAGGTCCCAATGGGCGATACCACCGAGACCTTCTAACTTGCTGATATGGCGGAGAGAGAGGGATTCGAACCCTCGGTAGAGCTTTTGACCCTACACTCGCTTAGCAGGCAACTTCACTTTGGCTTTTTTGACCCCAACTGATCCGTACCGCTCCCAGCCTGCCTCTACAGACCCCTACTGACCCGTACTGATCCCAACTGACCCCTCCAAACCCCTCTTTTTTGAAAAATCGGTGGCCGGATCGGTGACCGCAAAATTGCTCTCAATCTTCGTTTGGCGCGCTTCTTGACAACTGATCGGTGGCCGGGAGACCAGATTGATCAAGATCGAATGGGGGACTTCGAGGAAAAAACGGAAAGGCCTGGGACGTTTTGGAGTCTTGTGTCTTCGGTCAACAGCGTGAGTCCATAAACCACGGCCGTTGCGGCAATGAACCGATCTGCCGGGTCTTGATGATCGAGATTCAGTTTGCGACTGAGCAACGCAATCTCATGATTGATGAAGGCCTCTTTCATGGGCACTTTCGACAGCGCAGTCCGCACCCACTCTTCCGGTTCCGGCTCGAGCATTATTCTGCCCTTCTCAGCCAAGATCACGGTTCCCAGACGCTGATGGGGGAAAGCCACAGCTCGTTCTCGGATGCTTCCAAGGCTTCCGCCACATTCGACGCAAGCCGTTCAGGCTCGAGAATGCTCCAAATCCAAATATGAGTATTCAGGAGCAGCTTCAATCCCCCAGGACCTCCCAGTCGCCCGCATTGGCAACCGGCGAGACGATATCGCCGACGATACTGCCGGTTCCACGCATGCAGCCAAGCCAGGATTTGGGCTTATCACCCTCCGGGGGTGGAACGAGCTGGGCAATGGGCTTTCCTCTTTTGGTAATGATCAGAGGCTGGCCACTCTTTTTCACGCGGTCCACCAGGGCCAGGCACCTGGTCTTGAATTCAGAAATCGTCACGCTCTCAGGCATTGAAATTCTCCGTTTCGGATGTCACCGGCATTCTAACATGGTCATCCTCAATGGCCAATTGATCGCCTCTCGTCTTGGACCTCTCCTCGATGAGCTCGGCCACCTGGGTAAGATCGCGGTCGAGCATGTGGAGATAGATTCCGGTGGTGGTCTTTCTCTTGTGGCGGAGCTGCTTCTGGATCTGGCCGAGGGTCGCCTTCCCGGAATCCTCGAGGATCGATGCAATGTGGTGGCGGATGGCCTTGAAGCCGAAGAACTTGACGCCGGCCCGCCGGCGGAGGCTCCCCATGAGATTGCGCTTGGAGCCGTAGCTGACATGGCCGTCCCCTGTTCCCGGAAACACGTAGGGGCTCGTCTTGAGCCGGTTTTTCCAGCGGCGCTCGAGCACTTTTTTCAACGTATCGGTCAGGGCTAAATAGTCCTCCTGCAGCTCCCCGCGGCGCCGCTTGCGGGTCCAGAGGCGTATCTTCCCCTTCTCGAAGTTCACGTCCTCCCAGGCAAGGCGCAGGATCTCTCCGATCCGCGCGGCCGTGTGGTAGTCGGCGATCATCAGACCGTGATCGAACGGGTCACAGGCTGGGAGCTCACGAAAAAGGACGCCACTGACGACCGGCTTGGCATCATGCTTCAAGTCCTCGGAGCGGACGACTCCAACCGAATCGCATTCCAGCAAAACATGGGACAGCACCTCATCCATGCCTATAGTCTCCCCACGGACATCGCTCGCTACGACACGACGAGCTTCAGTGTTCATCACGGCCCCGCCGGCACCGAGGATCTGCTTCGTTTCGGGCACAGCAAGGACCATCGTCCGGATCTGCTCCAGTTCAAGCAAGGGCTGGGGACCCTCGATCCCGCCGGGATTCCCCTATGGAGCGAGACCCTCCCGGGAAACACCGCCGACGACACCCTGTATGTCACGGCCTGGCGCGAGCTGGCCAAAACCATCGGTCATGTCAAGTTTGTCTACGTGGCTGACTGCAAGGCCGCTGCCTTGAGCACACGGGCCACCATCGACAGGGAAGGCGGCAGCTATCTGTTCCCTCTCCCCATGACCGGAGAAACTCCGGATAAGCTGCGTCGTCTGGCCCTGAACCCATCCCAAAAGCCCCGGCCAATCCGAATCGAAAAGCTCGACAAAGGGGAGCTCAAGGAGATGCAGATCGGCCAGGGATTCTCCATCCTCGAGACCTTGAGCGCTCAAACCGAAGATGGACACACCCACAGTTGGAAAGAGCAATGGTTTGTTGTTCAGAGCCACACCTATGCCAACACTCAGAAAAAGGCCTGCCTGAGCCGGCTCGAAAAAGCCGAAGCCGAGCTCGAGCGCCTCAAGCCCGGAAAGAATGAATCCGCCGAGCAGTTTCGCCAAAGGGCGGAAAAGATCCTCCAGCACAGAAAGTGCAAAGACCTCATCCACCTCGACCTACAGGAGACGATCACCCTCAAGGAAAAGTACCTCGGTCGCGGGCGTCCGAAAGCCGACAGTCCACGCACCTCTGTCGAGATCAGGGAGATCAGCTTCCAGTTCCATCGCAATAAGGCAGCCATTGAAGAGACCCTAGCCCTTGCGGGCTGGCGTATTTATGTGAGCAATGCCGCCCCAAACGTCATGACGCTGGATCATAGTATTCGCTATTATCGAGAAGAGTGGCTCGTTGAGCGGGGCTTTCACCGATTCAAACAGGGCTCCCTGCCGACACTCCCTCTCTACATCCGATTACCCGAGAGGATCAAGGGCCTCATGTTGCTCCTGACCCTGGCGCTCCAAGCCATTACCCTGATCGAGTTTGTCGCCCGCGGAAACCTTGCAGCCGGTCAGAACAAGACTATCTCCGGTCTCGTGCCCGGCAATCCCAAAATGAAAACCTCCCGCCCGACCACGGAGAGGCTTCTTGCACCGTTCGAAGGCCTGCACCTGCTCATCGAACAGACTCCTCAGCGTATCAGACTCAGTCTCGTCGAAGATCTCAACCCCCTCCTGACAACAATACTCGCTCTGCTTGATCTTTCTCCGAAGATTTATGATCTCTCAGCCACTCTACCAAAATTCAACGACTCCAGCTGATTTGAGCGAAATGAGAGTTATTTGAAAACAACAGATTACTTTAATATATATGGGGGAGGCCCGATCGGGCTGCAATACGGGATGAATGGATAATGCACATGATGCGATTTCCTCTCAGGGTCCAAATCCAAGTCGATGGGAGAGTCCGAAAGTGGCGATGGATCGAAGAGAAGAATCAGTTCCTTCGGGTAATCTTGCTGGAGGACGGCGAAACGGTTCACAGCGCCTTCTTCGATCGATCCTTCAAGGAGAGTCTGCAATGAGAGTCAAATATTTTTCGGACACGGACACGGCTCCGGTCGAGCTCACGGACAACGAAGTCGTGGAGACAAAAGAGATCGGCGAAAACCTGTATATCGATCTCGACGTGAAAGGGAACCTGGTGAGCATGACCATCGAGCACGCGCGGGCCAACGCACGTCTTGACGAGTTCTCGTACCAGGAGGTGGCTGGTCAGTCAAAAACCGAAGGTCGGACGAGATCGTCCAGCTGACCCGCGAGGCGCCTGGCCGGCCGCCGTCCGTTCTCACAGTTGAACAGGAAGCCAAACGTGAAAGAACCCGCCCCCAAGAGTCTCCACAAACCCCCGTGGATCCGGGTGCGCCTGCCCCACGGTCCGGTGGTTGAGCGGGTCCGCGGCCTTTTGCGGGGCCGGTCCCTCCACACGGTGTGCGAGGAGGCGTTGTGCCCCAACCGCGGGGAGTGCTGGGGAAACGGCACGGCGACCTTCCTCATCCTGGGAGAGCGATGCACCAGGGACTGTGCCTTCTGCGCGGTTCGAAGTGGACCGCCGGAGCCCCCGGACCGCAACGAAGCGGCACGCGTGGCCGAAACCGTGGCCGCCCTCGGCCTCACCCACGTGGTGATCACTTCGGTGACCCGAGACGACCTTCCCGACGGGGGAGCATCGGCATTCGCCGAGGTCATCCGGAGTGTGCGATCGGTTGCCGCCGGGTGCACCGTCGAAGTCCTGGTTCCCGACTTCCAGGGCGACGACGCATCGCTGGCTCAAGTGCTCCGGGCGCGCCCCGATGTGCTGGCCCACAACCTGGAGACGGTGAGAAGACTTTATCCTCGAGTGCGCCCCCAGGCCGATTACGACCGCTCCTTGACTCTCCTGCGCGGGGCCAGGGAGTGCGATCCGGAACTCCTGACCAAGTCCGGCATCATGGTGGGGCTCGGAGAGGAATGGGAGGAAATCCTTCAGGTCATTCAAGATCTAAGAACCGTCGGATGCGATCTCCTGACGGTGGGCCAGTACCTGCGCCCGACGCGGGATCAGCTCCCCGTAACCCGCTACATCCCCCCCGAGACCTTCGAGGCCATTCGGCGGGCCGCTCTTGAAGCCGGTTTCCGATGGGTCGAAGCCGGTCCCTTCGTTCGCAGCTCTTACCGGGCCGAAACGGCGCTGCGCAGGCTAAGACCCAAAACCTCTCCCGCCTGAACCGCTCTCACCGACCAACGCCATAAGGGTTGCGCCTTGCTGAAAAGGCTTCTCTTTCGTACCCCGAAATGCAGTGCGTGCGGTGAAGGTTTGTGAATTGTTGAATTTGCTTGACTCCCCCCAACGATTTATCCTATCTTCCCTTTTTGTGTTTTCCCTGGAATTTCAGATGATTGACAATGAATTCGCGGGCTCGCGGTGGTGCTCCCATCCTGTCCCACTCCAAAAACCTTCTAAGCAGGCGGCTCGGGATTGAAGAGCCCCGTCACCAATGCATGCTGCCCTTCGCGTGGAGCGCGGTCTCGCGGGGCTGAGGTGATCCGAGAAAGGAAGAGAAATGAAAGAGGACGTTGCAAAGGTTCGTACGTTCGCCCTCATTGCTCATGGAGGTGCGGGCAAGACTTCCCTGGCCGAGGCGATGCTCTTCGACGCGGGTGTGACCACGCGGCTCGGCCGGGTGGATGAAAACACGTCCGTCATGGACTACGAACCGGAAGAGGTGAAGCGCAAGATCACCATCAGCACGGCTTTCAACACCCTCACCTGGAACAAACACCAACTGACGATCATCGACACTCCCGGCGACTTCAACTTCATTTCCGAGACCAAGACTTCCATGCTGGGGGCGGACGCGGTGGTGGTGCTGGCGGATGCGGTGGACGGCATCCGGGTGCAGACGGAAAAGGTTTTGGAGTTCGCGGACGAATACAACCAGCCGCGCATGATCTTCGTGAGCAAGATGGATCGGGAGCGGGCCGATTTTCTGGCGCGGGTGCAGGACCTGCGAAACAGCCTCGGAAAGCAGTGCATCCCGGTCCAGATCCCCCTCGGGGCGGCCGAGTCCTTCAAGGGGGTTGTGGATATCCTCTCCGAAAAGGCCTATG
>Ga0101944_10006119_pt1 | contig 13049 bp, 9 predicted proteins | sample DewCreD2012metaG_FD_75245 | JGI IMG/M metagenome (GOLD analysis project Ga0101944, IMG submission 75245) | Hot spring sediment bacterial and archeal communities from British Columbia, Canada, to study Microbial Dark Matter (Phase II) - Dewar... ... | reverse complement strand
GCCGAGCTGATGTGTATCGCTGCACGCACCGCGCCCAAGGCCCGCGGCGCTGACAACCTCGTGACAGCCATCCTGGCCGACCACGAGGAGAAGGATAGTCTGGCCGCCGCCATGCGCGCCTTCGCCGAAGAGATCAACGCGCCGTTCTTCGCCCGTGACGCCCAGAACCTGCTCGATGCCGATGCCGCTCTGGGCGTGGTCAAGGAACTGACCGAGCCGGCCGATGCCCCAGCGTCCTAAGATACGAGGGGTCAAGCAGGAACTCGCCAAACAGTGAAGTTGGGGTTCTGTGCTTGATCTCGCAAACGCTGCCTCATGACGGGGCAACAGAAGTCGGGCTGAGAATGCCGCGCCCCGGCGACACACCGGGGCGCAGCTCACATGTACATGCTATACGCCGACCGCCTGTATTTCAAGTGATTTGTCGAGATTTGCCGAAAAATATCACGCGAAAACCCTATCCTTCCCGGTTTTTCTTTCTGGTCCGGGCCAATGAGAACACGGCTGGAGAGAACACTCGGGAGCCGAAGAGGCCACTTGGGCCTGTCCGTCGCGGCGCTTCCGTTGGCAGGCGCTTTGCTTTAGAATCTTCGGCGAAGTTCGAGTCGCGGCGTTCCTTCGTCGCAGTGCCTGCGAGTTTGTCTTTCGCCCGTTCTGGGGAATCGCTTTATGTCCACGATGCTGATTGCCAACGGCCGAGTGATCGACCCGAGCCGTCAAATCGATCGAGTCGCGAGCCTGTTGATCCGCGATGGCAAGATCGCGGAAATCGGTGCGCCGCACCAACAGGCCGACGAACTCATCGACGCGACCGGCAAGATCGTCGCGCCGGGGCTGATCGACATGCACGTTCACTTGCGCGAACCCGGGCACGAGGAAGACGAGACGATCGCCACGGGCACAGCGGCGGCCCTTTCCGGGGGATTCACCTCGATTGCCTGCATGCCGAACACCGATCCGCCGCTCGACACGCAGGGCGCGGTCGAGTTCGTCCACGACCAGGCGTCGCGGGCCGATCATTGCCGAGTTTATGTCGTGGCCTGCGTGAGCAAGAACCGCGAGGGCAAGGAGCTGTCCGAGATTGGCCAGCTCGTTCAGGCCGGCGCGGTCGCTTTTAGCGACGACGGTTCTCCGGTGTCCGATAACGAACTCATGCGGCGGGCGTTCGAATACTGTTTGATGTTCGACAAGGCCGTGCTCAATCATGCCGAGGTCAAGGAATTGACCCGCGGCGGCGTGATGCACGAAGGCTTGCAGTCGCTGATCCTCGGGCTGCCCGGGATGCCCGCGGCGGCCGAAGACGTGATGACCGCCCGCGACATCAGTTTGGCCGAGGCCACCGGCGGACGGTTGCATGTGCAGCACGTCTCGACGGCCAACACGGTCGAAGCCTTGCGGCGCGCCAAAAAACGAGGGGTCCGCGTAACGGCCGAGGCCGCGCCGCACCATTTCACCTTGACCGACGACTGCCTGCGGACCTTCGACGCCAACTACAAGATGAATCCGCCGTTGCGGGGGCAAGAGCATGTCGATGCGATTCTCAGCGGATTGGCGGACGGCACGATCGACGTGATTGCCTCCGACCACGCTCCGCACGCCCGCGAAAAAAAGATGCAGGAACTCGACCAGGCGCCGTTCGGAATCATCGGCCTCGAGACGATGCTCGGCTTGGTGGTTACCCGCTTGATTCAGCCGGGGCTGCTCAGTTGGTCCGACGCGCTGGCCAAGATGACGTGCAATCCGGCCGCGGTGCTGGGGATCGACAAAGGCACGCTCGCTCCGGGCGCCGACGCCGACATTACGATCATCGACCCCGCGGTGCGATGGACCGTCGGCCCCGACGACCTTAAGGGGAAGAGTGTGAACACCCCATTTCTCGGCTGGGAACTGACGGGCCGCGCCGAACTGGTGATCGTCGGCGGGAAGGTCAAGTTCCGCCGCTGACTCGCTTTTTTGTGGGGCACGCGGTGACTCTGCTGATCGACGGGTACAATCTGATCCACGAAGGCGGCATCGTTGCCCGCCGCGGCGGTCCCGGCGACTTGCATCGGGCGCGATTGGCCTTGGCGAACATCTTGGCGTTTTCGTTGCCGCCCGAAACGCTCCGGCAAACGGTTGTTGTTTTCGACGCGGCCGCCGCCCCGTGGGGCCTGCCCAGGGAACTGGTGCATCGAGGCGTTCTCATGCGGTTCGCCGATCGCGGCCGCGAGGCCGACGATCTGATCGAAGAACTCATCGCGGCCGATTCCGCCCCGAAACGGCTCGTCGTGGTTTCCAGCGATCACCGGTTGCATCGGGCGGCACGGCGGCGCGGGGCCAAGGCGATCGACAGCGAGCCGTGGCTGCGCCGGCTGTTCGAAGAACGCCGGATCCGGCAGGCGCCGGCCGACGCCCGGCCCGACGCCGCGGAAAGCAAGCCCATTCCTCAGCCCGACGACATCGAGGCTTGGCTCCATTGTTTCGGAGACGATGTCGAGGCCCTGCTGCGCGGCGCCGAGCCAAACGAATCGGCGGCACCGGCCGATGCGCCGCCGCGCTTGGGGGAGCGGTCCGAGGCAACGCCGCGCGCATTCGAGGGAACAGAACGACCTACCTCGTCGGCCGACAAGAAGAAAACACGGCGCGACGAAGGCCTCAGGCGCCGGCGAAAGCGGAATCGGCCCGAGGAAATCCCCGAAAGGCCGCTTCCGTCGCCGAACGCGGCCGACGACATCTTCCCGCCCGGCTATGCCGAGGATCTTTTGGAGGATGAATGAACGCGGCCTTCGGGCAGCCCGCAAGCGTTGTTTCGCCGGGATCGATCGGCGGCTAACGTTCCACGTTTTCCAGAATGACGGTAACTTTGCGTTGGCCCTCGGGGCCTACCACGGTCAACTCGACGGAATCGCCCACCGCCTTGTCGGCCAGCAGTTCGAACAGGTCGCGCGAACGCCTGATCGGCTGGCCGTCCATTTCGGTGATCACGTCGGCGATAATCCGGTTTTCGTCGTCGCGCGCCAGGCCGCGCAACCCCGCCCGTTCCGCCGGCCCGCCGGCCACAACGCCGCCGACGATCACCCCGCGCACGCCCCACCGCTGGGCGATCTGGTCGGGCACCAGCTCGATTCCCAACGAAGGCCGAACGATCTTCCCGTGGCGGATCAATTGCGGCACAACGCGATTGACCTCGTCCACCGGAATCGCGAACCCGATGCCCGCATACGCCCCCGAGGGGCTGAAGATCGCCGTGTTGACGCCGATGACGCGCCCGGCGCTGTCAAGCAGCGGGCCGCCCGAATTGCCCGGGTTGATCGCCGCGTCGGTTTGAATGACGTTCTTGATCGGCCGCCGGGTGACTGATTCGATCTGGCGCCCCAGCGCGCTAATGACCCCGGTGGTCAACGTCTGGTCGAGTCCGAAGGGGTTGCCGATGGCGAACACCTTCTGGCCCACCTGCAAGTCGTCGGAGGTGCCCACGGGAATCGGGTGCAATTGGTCTTTCGGGGCGTTGATCGAGAGCACGGCCAGGTCTTTGTCGGGATAGCCGCCGACGAACTTCGCTGGGTAGCGATTGCGCTTGCCCGACTCGGGATCGGCCAAAAACACATCGACCGACGCGGCGTTCTGAATCACGTGGAAGTTGGTGACGATGTGGCCGTCCGAGTCCCATACGAATCCCGATCCCGCGCCTTGCGGAACCTTGAACACGTCGAGCGAAAACAGATCGCGGCGCAATCCGCTGGTCGTAATGTGGACCACCGACTTCGATGCTTGGCGAAAGATCTCGATCGTTGTCCGTTCGTCCTCCGCCAAATCGCCCCGCGGCGTTACGGCGCGGGGCTGTGCCTCGGGATCGATAACCCGGTTGCGAGGCACCAATCGAACAATCAACAGCACACAGACGGCCAGCAGCAAGATCAGCAACACCCAGTGGCGCCGCGGAGGGACGGCGTCGTAGGGCGGTGTACGGGGAATCTCTGGCGGCTGGTAGTATGTGGTCATCTTTCGTTCGCTTGCCGAAGCCAAACTGCTCGTTGTTGGGGAACGCGACAAATAGCGGACGGTGTAGGCGGGCGAATGCGCCCGTTGATTTGTCGTGCCGTGCATTATACGGCATGGCGGCGTTCTTCGGCACTGCGCCCGAGCGGATACAACCATCGGACGCCGCTGTTCGTTGTGCGCGATTTCTCTTGTTGCGTTCGGCGACCGGCGGGCTGGACGTCGTGGTTGTTCCGCCGGCGAAAAACGGTTGCTCTGACAATGGGGCGGGAGTATGCTGATCGCGCCGGCCCGCTTGCGGCGCGTCTCCGAACGCGCGGTCGGCGGCCGCTTTCCGAGTCGTGCGGACGTTGGTTCGGCCGTTGGATTGATGCCGACGCTGCGATTGGGGCTGATGCCGGTGTCGTGCGAAGGGCTGCGATTGCGCCGGCGAACGATTTCCTTCGATTTCCTTCCGCCCTCGATGCGGTTTCAGTTTCCCGCCTTCTTGCCGGAGAGCCCGCCATGATTGAAGCTCGCCGAAACGTTTCGCGTCGAGAGTTTCTCGTTCGAACCCGGCGAACCGCTCTTGGCGTCGGAGCGGGCGTTTGTTTGGCGCCCTCGGGCGCGGCCTCGTCCACCCATGCGCAAGAGAAGATCGGGCTGGCCTTGATCGGTGCGGGCGGCCGCGGCGGGATGTTGGCGCTCGATTTCATCGGCCGTGGCGATTGCGCCGTGCAGTACGTATGCGATGTCGATGCCCGCAAAAGCGAGGCTCGCGCGCGAGCCATTGCCGAGAAGCAGGGGAGCGAGCCGAAGATCGTGGGCGACTTCCGCCGTGCGTTGGACGACTGCACGGTCGATGCGGTAATCGTCGCCACGCCCGACCACTGGCACGCGCCGGCCGCGGTTTGGGCCTGCCGGGCGGGCAAAGATGTGTATGTCGAGAAGCCGTTGTGCCACAACCCGTGGGAAGGTCAACAGATGATTGCGGCAGCGGCCAAGCATCGCCGCGTGGTGCAGGTCGGCTTTCAGAACCGCAGTTCGCAGTGCATGGTCGAGGCACGCCGCTATTTGGCCGAGGGCAAATTGGGACGGATCAACTTTTGCCGGATTTACAACCAGAAGGGCTGGCCCAATTTCCCCCCGCAGCCCGACGCCGAACCTCCCGCGGGATTCGACTGGGATATGTTCAACGGCCCGGCGCCGGCAGCCGCCTACAACCCGAACTATGTTCGCCAGTGGCATCATTTCTGGCGCTATTCGAGCGGCGACATCATCAACGATGGGATTCATCAGATCGATCTTGCCCGCTGGCTGCTCCAGTTGGAGCATCCGCGGCGTTGCTACAGCACCGGTCGGCGGTTCGAAGCTGGCGCGGCCGAAACGCCCGACGTTCAAGTGGCCGTTTGGGAGTTCCCTTCGATGATCGTCAGCTTCGAGCTGACGCTGTACACGCCCTACATGCTGAAGATCGCCCCGAATATTCGCGACTCGCTCACCGAGTTCCCCTATTGGCCGCAATGCGCCACCCGAATCGAAATCTACGGAACCGAGGGCGTGATGTACGTCGGCCGGCACGGCGGCGGGTGGCAAGTCTTCGGGCGCCCGAAACGCGAACAGCCGGTGGTGCTGGCCCAAGGCAACGGCGGTTTTCCCGATCCGGAACACAAACAGAACTTCGTCGAGTGCATCCGCTCGCGGCAAACGCCCAACGCCTCGCTTCGCGAGGGACATCTCAGCACTCTTTGGGCGCACTACGCGACGATGAGTCTGCGGTTGGAAGGGACGCCGCTGCGGATCGACCCGAAGACGGAACAGGTCGATTGCTCCGATGCGATGAAGTTCTTCCGCCGAGAATATCGCCCACCGTGGGTGCTCGAACCGGAATCGGAGGAGAAGCCCGCATGAATCGCCCGAGTTTGCTCAAGGGCTGCGGGAGCTGTCGTGCGGCCGTTGCTGCCGGCGTATGCGCGATCTTGTTTTGTTCGGCAGTCGCGGCGCCGACGGCTGAGGCGGAGCGGGCCGAGGCCGCTTATCAGATCGTCGCCAAGCGAGCGTCGGATCAGGTGACGGTGCAGGGCGGCGGCGAGCGGGTCGTCTTCGTCGTCGAAAGCCGAACCGGCATCGGGCGGGCCGAGATCACGCGCCGCGATGCGTCGTGGCCCGCAACGGTGGTCATTCGCTTGGCGTTGCGGGGACTGGAAGATTTTCGTCTGAAGGCAGGCGACACGGAGCTGGGCATTGCCGTGTCGTCTCATGGCGAAGGGGATCGCGTGCGCGCGTGGCGAACGTCGGAGGAACGGGCCGCTTTGGCGGCCGACGATCCGCTCTGTCCGCAGGTTCGGCTTCTGGATGCCCGAGGAAAGCCGACGGGCAAAGGCCCGCCGGAAATCGCAGCGATCGAGATTGTGCTGCCCTCGGCCCTGCTGAAGAACCAGCCGCAGTCGATCGAGTTCTCTTGGATCGATTTCTTTCGCTGATCGATGCTCGCTTCCGTCCTTCGTGGGATCGAATACTTGACACCGCATTTCATTGAGAGCAACTTGGATACCGGCTGCGGCTGACGAGCCGGCCTCGCGCGACGATCGCGTTGTTTCGTTACTCCTGTGTTGCTGTCCTTCCGCGTCCGACGGCTTCGCCATTATTTGCCGATCAAACGGCCTCCAGCGCTTCCGTTACCTTCCTGCCGAGAAAGGGTGTCAGTCATGCGATCGAAAGAAGTGATCGGTTCTTCGCGTCTTGCGGCGTCGCGCCGCGGTTTCTTGAAATCGGCGGCGACAACAACGGCGGTGGCTCTGGGGGCGGCGGCCGTTCCGGCGGTTCATGCCGGGGAAGACAACACGATCCGTTTGGCGCTGATCGGTTGCGGCGGCCGAGGCAGCGGCGCGGCAGCCAACGCCTTCGAGGCGGAGGGCGGCCCGGTGAAACTCGTCGCCATGGCCGATCTGTTCGAGAACCGATTGAACACTTCGCACGCCAATCTGACCAAACAATATGCCGAGAAGATGGACGTGCCGCCCGAACGCCGCTTCGTGGGCTTCGATGCGTACAAGAGGGCAATCGATTGCCTCAAGCCGGGCGACGTTGCGATGTTGTGCGGCTATTCCGGGTTTCGGCCCGCACAGCTCGAGTACGCTGTTGCCAAAGGGATCAACGTGTTCATGGAAAAATCATTCGCCGTCGATCCGCCGCAAGTGCGCCGCGTGATCGCGGCCGGCGAAGAGGCGAAAAAGAAGAATCTGAAGATCGCCGCGGGGCTGATGTGCCGTCATTCCCCCAATCGCCAAGAGTTGATCCGTCGCATCCGCGACGGCCAATTGGGCGAGATTCTCTCCGTGCGCACCTACCGGATGCACGGCGCCATCGCCATGGGGCCAAAACCGGCCAACGACGCCGAACTGCTCTTTCAGATCCGCCGGCCCGCGATGTTCTACTGGGTTTCCGGCGGGCTTTGGGCGGAAATGGACATCCATCAGGTGGATGAGATTTGCTGGGTGAACGACGGCTGGCCCGTCGATGCCCACGGTGTCGGCGGCCGATACTGGGGCAGCAAAGACTACAGTCAGAATCTCGATTCGTACTCCGTCGAATGGACGTTTGCCGACGGCGCAAAGGGCTACAATGTCGTTCGCTACATCCCGAACTGCCGCGACGATTTTGTAACGTATGTCCACGGAACGAAGTGTGCCGCGCAGTTCTCGGGCAACGTCCATGCCGGAACGGTACACATTTACAAAGATCAACGATGCACGCCCGACAACATCGCGTGGAAGGCCCCCAACGAACCGTGCAGCCCCTGGCAGGCGGAATGGAACGAGTTGCTTCTTTCGATCCGCAACGATCGGCCGCACAACGAGGCTCATCGCGCGGCATGCGCCAACTTGGCGACGATCATGGGGCGGGCGGCAGTCCACATGGGCAAGACGATTACGTGGGACGCGGCGATGCAGTCGAACTTCCAATTCTGCCCGAACATCGATTCGTTGACGGCCGAAAGCCCGCCGCCGGTTGTGCCCGACGCCGAGGGCCGCTACCCGGTGCCCGTGCCCGGCACGTGGGTCGAGATTTGACAGAGGCCTTCCCGGTCCGTGGAATCGCAGCGAAGCATCGACGCCTCGGCCCGGCGTCTGCTCTGCCGGAGGCCCGCGGTTGCGGATTGCGGCGGCCGGACTGCTTCGTTGTTGCCCTGGGTGCCTCGGTGCCGCCGCCCTGCGCCGGGCCGGTTCGCCCGCGGCCGCCAATCCTTTTCTGCCGCGCACGGCGCGAAACGGCTCTTGCTCGTGGGAGCAGAGCGATCCTTTCGGCACGCAGGCTGTATGTAAGACGTTGCCGCGGAACACCTTGGCCCGATGGCGACGGCGACTCGGTTGTCAACATGCGCGCGGGTTGACCGCCCTCGGCGGCCTTCGGCCGGCCTGAAAACGCAACGAGTTTCGGCCGCGATGATCCGCCTCTGGCCGATAATCGGCTCGGCGCGTTAGAATAACGGTTTCGACCTGGCTTTCCCGGTTTTACCTGCGATGCGGAGGATGCGAACGATGAAGCGCGCTTGGTTGTCGATGTTGGGCCTTGTCGTTGTCAGTGCGTTGGCGGCTCAGGCGAGTGAACCGAATACGCTGACGCCCGAGGAAAAGGCGGCCGGTTGGCGGTTGCTCTTCGACGGCAAGACAACGGAAGGATGGCGCAACTATCGGAAGGATTCGGTCAGCCCGAATTGGAAGGTGGTCGATGGCGCGCTGACTCGGGTGGGCGGCGCCGGCGACATCATCACGAAGGACCAGTTCGAGGCATTCGAGTTGGTGCTCGAGTACAAGATCAGCAAGGGCGGCAACAGCGGCGTCATGTTTCATGTGACCGAAGAGGAGAAAACGCCGTGGATGACCGGCCCGGAAATCCAAATCCAAGACAACAAAGACGGCCACGACCCGCAGAAGGCCGGCTGGCTTTACCAGCTTTACAAGGCGGAAATCGACGCCACCAACCCGGCCGGCGAATGGAACCAGTTGCGCATCATCATCTCGCCCGCGAAGAGCGAAGTGTACATGAACGGCAAGAAGTATTACGAGTTCGTCAAGGGCAGCGAAGACTGGAACCAGCGGGTCGCCAAGAGCAAGTTCGCTTCGATGCCCAAGTTTGGCAAGCCCGCCAAAGGGCACATTGCGCTGCAAGACCACGGCAATGAAGTGGCCTTCCGCAACATCAAGATTCGGGAATTGAAGACCAACTGAGTTCGAAAGCCGTCGCAGCGCTGAGTGGACGGCTTGTCCGCCCGATTCGCGAGCTCTCCGGCTGTTCGCCGACGCTGCGCGCCAAGCGGGGCGACGAGAACAGCGGCCCCGGCTCCGTTGCGGCATGTTCGGGCAGGGCGGGCGACCGAAGGCAGTTGCCCGCCCCCGGGCCGGGGCGCTAAGCCTGGTGGTCGGGCGGCGGGCCGCGCGCGGCTTTTGATGATGAAGGAGGAAATGCCGTTGATGAATCCCTACGGGGCTTTGTGCGACGATTTCTACGTCAATCTGAATCTTTCTACCGAAATGGAGTTGCCCACCAATCGGGAGACGGTGCTGCACTATTTCGAGCGATTGCAGAAGACGTATCCTTCGATGCGCAACTTCTATGCGAGCGACCCCAACGGCTTCGTGCTCGAAGAGGATAAAGACCAAGGGCGCTATCGCTGGTGTTCGATCGAGCCGCGCCGGCTTTGTTCGGGCGTGGTCAATCCCGATTCGGTCGATTCGGCGATGGAGCAGCACCAACTGGTGCTCGATGTGGCGCCCTACGCCCTTGCGGTCAGCACGATGGACTGCGAGGCCCTCGACCTGCTTTTCGGTTTCGACTTTCTCTATCGGGGGAACCACAATCAGCTCATCGCGGAAGTACTGGGCGTGGGATCGTCGTTCGAGCGTTTTCTCGAAATGCCCGGTTCTCGGGTGGTGAATTTCGAGCCATCGCTGACCATTGCCTTGGATGACGATTGCCGCCTGCAAGTGCGGGTGAGTTTCGAAGCCCGGACCACCGCGTATCAAATCCGCACCGGCGAGTATCCCGAAGAGCAACTGAGCGTGTACGTCATTGCCCGCCAGTACGGCAGCCTGTCGAGCGACCAAACCTTTGTCGACACCGTGCAGCGGCTCCGCGAAGTGTGTCAGACAACCGTTGATCGCCACGTGGCCGAGGCGATTTTGCAGCCGTTGGCCCGTGCCATTTCGTTGAAATAGCCGAGGCTCGTGTCGGCGGCGCGCAGCGCCAGCGAACGGGGCGGCCGTTTGTCTGTCGCCGATCGTCCAACGCAACGACTGCTGCGGTCGAGGGGCGGCAGTCGCGGAGCGATCCCCGGGATTTTTCAAACCGCTTGCGCATTCGTTCGCAGCGTTACAACCCGCCCGTATTTTGCGCGGGCCGTGTTGGGCCGCAGAGCCTCGGCGGGCCGATGCTTTTCGGCAATTTCTTTGTTATCAGAGATTTAGGTGCGGTGAATCGCCTCGATCCATCGCTGCCGGGGACGAGCGCCGACTGCGCAGAATTTAACAGGATGAGCTACTCTTTTGATGAGTGCTCCCGGGTTCTCCACAATGGGAAGCAACTCGGTGTAATCGCGGGCGACGGCGGCCCAAGCGCGCCAAGAACCGGAGCTTCGACGGGCCGTATTGACGGCCGGATTCGATTCAGACGCGACAGACGGTTGTCCCTTCTCGGACGCGACGTGAAAAGAGGTGGTGGAACATGAACGACAAGAAGCCGCTTCGAAAACACTTGTTCGTCGACCCGAAGGTTCAAGGCGCGTTGGCGACACGGGCTGTTCTCTACTGGTTTCTGTGCATGCTGACCGTTACGCTGATGCTCTTGTGTTGGCAGATGATCACCGGCCCGGCCCGGCTCTTCTACACGCATCTCGATACGATTTGGTACTACTATGGCCCGGCGTTGATTGCCTCGACGATCTTGCTTCCGCTGGTGGTGATCGACGTGTTTCGGGTGAGCAATCGATTCGTCGGTCCGATCTTGCGGCTGCGCCGGTCGCTTCGCGCGTTGGGGCGGGGCGAGCGCGTGGACACGATCGAGTTCCGCGACGGCGACTTCTGGCAGGAGTTTGCCGACGAGTTCAACGTCGTCGCCGAACGGATCGAACAGTTGGAAGAAGAGCTGCGGCGGATGCGCGACGACCAGGACGGCCGCAATTCCTTCGAACTGGCCGGTTCACAGGGCCTGTCGGATCGGCCGGTCGCGACGACCTAATTGTCGCCTGCTCGCTCGGTCGGTCGGGCAAGCCCGGTAAGCCGACGGCCGACTGCTGAGCTGGCCCTCGTTCCTCTTCGGTGATCAACCGGTGTGCCGATTGTCGCTTGTTGAACGCCCGCGGTTCGTCGCTTGACCGGTTCTGCAACATCGGCGCGCCGCCGAATGGGGGCCAATGGCAGAATCGTCCGTCAAATCGCTCTTTGAATTCCCTCTTTATACTGCTCGTGCGCCGAAACGAGCGATTTTCTCCCACGAGAAAGAACTCGTTTCGCGCCGCGCGAGGTATATTCTTCCCAAATCGCCAAATCGGGCCGAATCTCTTTCGTCGCTCGGTGGTGTTGACGCTCGCCCCTTCGGCGGTTTAGAATGCCAGACAGTCGAAAGACGCTTCCGTCGGCCGTTGATTGCGGCCGATGGGAGGTGATTTCGGCTGGCACGGGGCGTGGCGCAGCCTGGATTAGCGCGTCTGAATGGGGTTCAGAAGGTCGGAGGTTCGAATCCTCTCGCCCCGATTTCGAAGGGCAGGCGTTTGCGGGGTTTGCCGCAGTCGCCTGCCTTTTGTCGTTCTTGGTTCTTGACCGGCATTACCGGCGGCGCGACGGCCAGCAGTCGCGCCTCTGCCTGCGTATCGTCGAACCCGCATCAGCTCGCCGGGCGGGGGTGATTGGCATCGCGGCTGCCGTGGTCGCCGCGTTGCCCGCAAACCCTTGTCTCCCTGAGCCTTCCCGGCTATGCTCACCACTGTTGTGAGCAAGCGATTTTCTTGACAGGGCCTGCGGCCGCAAACACAGCGGTTTCCCGAAACACCCGCGTACTGCGCGCAGCGATCAACCGGAACCCCATATCAATCACGAAATCCTCATGGCGAATAACCCTCCCCTCCCCGACACTGCACCGGCCGACCCTGTTGAGCGCGACGACCGTTTCCCGCCGGGCATCCCGTACATCGTCGGCAATGAAGGCGCCGAGCGGTTCAGCTTCTATGGGATGCGGCAGATTCTGTATATCTATCTCGTCTCGCTCTTCGTCGGTTTTGCGGCCGAGAACACGCTGGACCCAACGGTAGTGAACGAAGCAAAGGTTCGCGCGACCCAGGTCACGCACTTGTTCATGGCCGGCGTTTATCTCTTCCCCATGATCGGGGCGATCCTCGCCGACCGGTTGCTCGGGAAGTACTTGGTGATCTTCTGGCTGTCGCTTGTTTACGTGGCGGGCCATGCCGCACTGGCGATCGGCGGTCGGCTCGGCGAGATCGGTTCGCTTGGGGCTGCCGAGGCGGTGTTTTTCGTCGGCTTGGCCCTGATTGCGATCGGTTCCGGGGGCATTAAACCGTGCGTTTCGGCCAACGTCGGAGATCAGTTCGGGGCAAAGAACGCGCACCTTGTAACCCGCGTTTTCCAGATCTTCTATTTTACGATCAACTTCGGTTCGTTTTTCGCCAGCGTGCTCACGCCGTGGCTCTACCGCTGGTGGGGTCCCGAGATCGCTTTCGGTGTGCCGGGCGTGCTCATGGCGCTTGCGGCCCTAGTGTTCTGGATGGGGCGCAAGAAGTACGTGCGTGTGCCGCCGAAACCCGGGGGCCTGTTGGGCTCTCTCGATTTTTCCGCCTCGACGCTGATGATTTTGCCGCTACTCTTCGCCATCTATCTTCTGCTCGAAGAATCGGAACGGATCGTGGATGCGGCCGCGACAGATGGCACGGGCGGCCTGGGAAGGGCCCTTGCGGATATTGCGGCCGGTTATTGGGGGCTGGCGGTCGCTGGCATTGTTTCGCTGGTTGCGGGCGTGGCGCTGGCCCATCTGCGACAGTCGCGGCAGGAGGACTCCGGTTTTCTCGCCGTGCTGCTCTACAG
>Ga0101944_10006117_pt1 | contig 13054 bp, 10 predicted proteins | sample DewCreD2012metaG_FD_75245 | JGI IMG/M metagenome (GOLD analysis project Ga0101944, IMG submission 75245) | Hot spring sediment bacterial and archeal communities from British Columbia, Canada, to study Microbial Dark Matter (Phase II) - Dewar... ... | reverse complement strand
CTCCCTTGGGGCGCGCTACGTCGGCCGGGTGTCATGCGGTCCGGGGCAGATGGCACCTCGCGCCGGATCGCATGCCACGATGTGCCCAAGCCGCCCGCCAGGCGATGAAGGGGCTGGTCCAGACGCACCGCCACACCCACCGTCGCCGAGCCGGGAAGTTCGTTCGACTTGTCAGCGGCCGTCGCCAGATGGGCGGCCCCTGCGTTCCACAAGCCCAGAACCATCAGAAGCGCACGGATGCGATTCATGCGGGGACGCTAAGGTCGGCGGAAATGCCAGGTCAACCGCGGGTTTGCCGTGCGGTCCCTCGGGAGCGCAGCCTGATGATTTGCACAGGCGCACGACGTAGCGTTCGCGGGCCGGGCTTAACAAAACTTCAGGCGGGTTCGGCTCGCGTGGCACGGGTGTTTCGGCCAGACTCTCAAGGCCAATGGCCTCGCGCCTGTTGATTGTTGAAGATGATGAAAAGACCGTCCGCGCCCTGGCTTCCTGCCTGACGCGGGAGGGCTTTGCCGTCAGCACGGCGCGCACGGGCGAGGAGGGGTTCTTTCTGCTGAACACGGAGTCGTTCGATCTGGTGGTGCTGGACTGGGTGTTGCCCGGCCGGGACGGGGTGGAAATCCTCCGGACGCTCCGGGCGCGTGGCGCGCGAATGCCGGTGTTGCTGCTCACGGCGCGCGATGCGGTGGAGGACCGGGTGCTCGGATTGGAGAGCGGGGCGGATGATTACTTGGTGAAGCCGTTCGCGTTCCCCGAACTGCTGGCGCGGATTCGCTCGCTGCTGCGCCGCGTCACGGCCGAACCTTTGCGCCGGACGCTGGCGGACTTGGTCGTGGATCTGGAAACCCGCCGGGCCTGGCGGGCGGGCCGGGCTTTGGAATTGACGCCGCGCGAGTTCGATCTGCTGGCGTATCTGGCGCGGCAGCCCAATCAGGTGGTAACACGCGAGATGCTCGCCAAGGACGTGTGGCGCGAGACGAATCGCGCCACGCCGCTGGACAATGTCATTGATGTGCATGTCGCGCATCTCCGGCGCAAGGTGGACGAGGGCCATCCGGTCAAACTCATTCAAACCGTGCGCGGCGTGGGCTTCGTGTTGCGCGCGGAGGGGGCGGCGTCATGACGGGTTGGTGGCAGCGGCGCACGGTGCGCGTGCGGTTGGCGGCATGGTTCGCCGCGACCGGCGTGGGGGTCTGGGTGCTGTGCCTGATGGCGGCCCTGGTGTTCGCGGTGTGGCGGCCGGCGGATCGCGCGGAGGTGGTGCTGGTGCTGACGGTGGGCTTGCCGGGTGCGGGCCTGTTGTTCGCCCTGGCGGGATATTGGATGGCGGGGACGTTCCTCGCGCCGCTGCGGCAGATGGTCGAGCGGGCGCGCCGGCTTTCCGCCGAGTCCTTGAATGAACGCCTGCCGGTGGCCAATCCCCATGACGAACTCGGCCAGTTGGCCACGGTGTTCAACGAAACATTGCAGCGGCTCGAACATTCCTTCGCCGAATTGAAACGCTTCACCGCCGACGCCTCGCACGAGTTGCGCACGCCGTTGACCGCCCTGCGCGCGGTGGGCGAAGTGGGTTTGCGCGAGGGCAATCCGGCCATTCTCTACGATGTCGTCGGCAGCATGTTGGAGGAGGTCGGGCGGATGAACCAATTGCTCGACCGCCTGCTCCTGCTCACCCGCGCGGAAGGCGACGCCACGCCGCTGCGCCTGGAAGCGCGGCCGGTGCGGGGCGCGCTGCTGGAAATCAGCGACGCCCTCTCGCTCGTGGCCGGCGAGAAGGAACAGCGGATCAAGGTCGAATGTCCGCGCGACCTGGCGGCGGTCGTGGACGGCGGTTTGCTCCGGCTGGCGTTGATGAACCTCGTGCAGAACGCCATCCGCTACAGTCCGGCGGGGAAAGCGTTCCGGCTGCGGGCGTTCGCGCGCGGCGGCCAGGCTTGCGTGGAAGTCGTGGATGAAGGGCCGGGCATCGCGCTGGAACATCACCAGAAAATTTTCGAGCGGTTTTATCGCGTGGACAAGGCGCGGGCGCGGGCGGACGGCGGCGCGGGTCTGGGGCTGGCCATTGTGAAGTGGGCGGTAGAACGCATGGGCGGTCTGGTGGAGGTGGAAAGCGAACCCGGGCGCGGCAGCGTGTTCCGGATGCGGCTGCCTCTGGCGTCTGCAGAGCCGGAGCCTGAAGAAATCTTCAGGCCGTCTTCAGTCACTGCTCCGGCAGCCGCCGCCAATGCTGACGACATGAAAACGACATCATCGTTTTCGGTGCCGCCAACGGTATTGCCCGACATTCGTGAAGTGGCCAAGGCCGCGCCAGCGGACGTCCTCGCGCGCCTCCGCACCGCGACGGCGGGGTTGTCCTGGGAGGAGGCGGATCGGCGCATCGCCGAATTCGGGCCGAACCAAGTTGCCGCGCACCGCCCGCCCGCCTGGCCGGTGGTGCTGTGGCATGCGGCGAAAAATCCCTTCAACGGCGTGCTGCTGGTGCTCGGGATCGTGTCCTTCCTCACCGACGACCTGAAGGCCACGATCGTCATGGCCACGATGATCACGGTGGCCACCGGCCTGCGTTTCTGGCAGGAGCTCAAGTCACTCGTCCAAGCCGAATCCCTGCGCAAGATGGTCCGCAACAAGGTCACCGTGCTGCGCACGAACAATGCCGCCCGCCCAGGTCGCGAGCCGAACTCACTCGATCGTCTGGCCTCGGACATCCTGATGGAGGAACTCGTTCCGGGCGACATCGTGAAACTCTCCGCGGGCGACATGGTGCCGGGCGATCTGCGCCTGCTCGAATCGCGCGACCTGTTCGTGACGCAGTCCGCGCTGACCGGGGAAGCCATGCCCGTGGAGAAGGTTGAAGGCGAGCGCCGGCCCCATTCCGTGGAAGCCGGCACCCCGGACACCACGGCGGCCAAGTCCAGCAGCGCGTCCCCCGCCGAAATCCTGGAACAGCCCAACCTCCTCTTCATGGGCAGCAGCATCGTCAGCGGCACCGCCAAGGCCGTCGTGCTGGCCACCGGCAACCGCACCTTCTTCGGCGCGATGGCGGCCAAGCTGGTCGGCCGCCGCCCGCTCACGGCCTTCGACCTGGGCGTCAACAAAGTCAGTTGGCTGCTCATCCGCTTCATGCTGGTGATGGTGCCCATTGTGTTTTTTCTCAACGGGCTACTGAAGGGCGAGTGGATGGAGGCGTTTTTCTTCGCCATCGCCGTCGCCGTGGGGCTTACGCCCGAGATGCTGCCGATGATCGTCAACGCCAACCTCGCCCGCGGCGCGATGGCCATGTCTCGCGAAAAGACCATCGTCAAGCAGTTGAACGCCATCCAGAACTTCGGCGCCATGGACGTGCTCTGCACCGACAAGACCGGCACGCTCACGCTGGACAAGGTGGTGCTCATCAAGCATCTCGACGCCCACGGTCACGACAGCAAACGCGTGCTGGAGCTGGCCTACCTCAACAGCCTGTTTCAGACCGGCCTCAAAAACCTGCTCGACCGCGCCGTCATTGACCGCGCCAACGAAGTGGGCGGCCTGCGCGAGATCGCCAAGTCCTTCTGGAAGATTGATGAAATCCCGTTCGATTTCACCCGCCGCCGCATGTCGGTGGTGCTCGAGCAGTCCAGCAAGGTCAAGATTCTCGTCTGCAAGGGCGCGGTCGAGGAGATGCTGGACATCTGCACGCAGATGGAGGATGGCGCGCGCGTGGTGCCGCTCACGCCGGACCTGACCCGCCAGCTCAAGAGTCTGCGCGATCAGCTCAACGAGGACGGCCTGCGCGTCATCGCCGTGGCTTACAAGGCCATTCACAAGCCGGCGGGCCAGGTCAGCGTTGCCGATGAGGCGGGCCTTGTCTTTTGCGGCTTCATCGCGTTTCTCGATCCGCCCAAGGAAACCTCCGCCGAAGCGTTGCAGCTCCTTCGTGAACACGGGGTCTTGGTAAAAATCCTCACCGGCGACAACGCCGTCGTCGCTCGGAAAATCTGCCGCGATGTCGGTCTCGAGGTAGCCCGTGTGGTGACCGGCGCCGAGCTGCAGGGACTGCCGGACGAGGCGCTGGGCGATCTGGCCGAACGCACCACCGTGTTCGCCAAAGTTTCGCCCGATCAGAAGGCCCGTGTCGTAAAGGCATTGCGAGCGCGCGGGCACACCGTCGGCTTCCTGGGCGACGGCATCAACGACGCCTCCGCGCTGCGCGCGGCCGATGTGGGCATTTCCGTGGACACCGCCGTGGACGTGGCGAAGGAAGCCGCCGACATCATCCTGCTGGAGAAAAGCCTGCTGGTGCTCGAACGCGGCGTGATCGAGGGCCGGCGCACGTTTGGCAACATCATCAAATACATCAAGATGACGGCCAGCTCGAACTTCGGAAACGTGTTCAGCGTGCTGGTGGCCAGCGCGTTTCTGCCGTTCCTGCCCATGCTGGCCATCCAGTTGCTTGTGCAGAACCTGCTCTACGATCTTTCGCAGATTTCCATCCCGTGGGATCGCATGGACAAGGAATTCCTGAAGAAGCCACGGCAATGGGAGGCCAGGAGCATCTTCACCTTTATGATCTGCATCGGCCCCATCAGCTCGATCTTTGACATCACCACCTTTTTCGTGATGTGGAACATCTTTGGGGCGAACACGGTGGCGGAACAGAGCCTCTTTCAATCCGGCTGGTTCGTGGTGGGGCTGCTGACGCAGACGCTCATCGTCCACATGATCCGCACCGAGAAGATTCCCTTCATCGAGAGCACCGCCGCGCCGGTGGTGCTGCTCTGCACGGGCATCATCATGGCGGTGGGCATCTGGATTCCCTTCTCGCCGCTGGCGCCGGCGTTGAAGCTGCAACCGCTTCCGCCGGCCTATTTCATCTTCCTGCCGACGCTCCTGTTGAGCTACTGCCTGCTCACGCAGTTCCTGAAGAAGTTTTACATCCGCCGGTTCAAGGGCTGGCTGTAGCGCCATGAGCACGACCGACTTTCTTCTTCGCCTGGGCTGCGCCCTGCTTTGCGGCGTGTCCATCGGCATCGAACGCCAGTGGCGGCAGCGCACGGCGGGATTGCGGACCTATACCCTGGTCGCCACCGGCTCGGCGCTTTTCGTGATGGTGGCGGTGCTCACCCCCGGCGAGGCCAGCCCGACGCGGGTGGCGGCGCAGGTGGTCACCGGGATCGGGTTTCTTGGGGCGGGAGTCATCATGCGCAGCGGCATCAACGTCCGCGGCCTGAACACCGCCGCCACCATCTGGTGTTCCTCCGCCGTGGGCACGCTGGCCGGATCGGGCTACCTTTGGCCGGCGCTCGGCGGCACCGGGGCGGTGCTTCTGATCAACCTGCTCCTGCGACCGCTGGTGGCGCTCATCAACCGCCAGCCGCTGGACCCCAGCGAACAGGAATTCCGCTACGCTCTGCACCTGACCCGCATCGGCCGGCAGGAAACCCAGCTTCGCACCCTGCTCGTGCAGTTGACGACCGCTTCCCCGCTGGTGCTGCACGAACTTGAGAGCGCGGTGGGCGCCAACCAAAACCACGCGGTGCTCAAGGCCATTCTCTCCTCCGGCGAGCGCCAAGACGCGCAGATCGAACAAATCGTCAGCCGCCTCAGTCTGGAAAAGAACGTCGTCGGCCTGAGCTGGCAGTTGCTGCCCAATGGTCGCTCGGAGTAAGCGGAGATTCCCCCCACCGAGGAAGCCCTTTCCCCTTCGGCCAAAAGGCGCACCCTGCAGCGAGTGCTGAACTGGGCGGAAATCGTTCGTGACCACGCCGCAGCGAGCCTCCCATCGCCGGGAACGCGGCGAGGAATTCCTTAACAACTCTTCAGGTTTCTTAAGTTTATTGAGCACGAATATGGTTGCACCATTTGGGCATGAGCGTGATGTCCACACGGCGTAGTCACCCATCCGACCTTGTTGGCAGTCAGCAGGGTGTCAGCGAAAGCGGCAACGCGTGGCGGCTGATCATCCATCAGAGTCGGCAACAGGCCCCGGCCAACGCAAAAAAATGGTCCCGTTATGAGACCCTCTCCTTCCTGATGCTGTTTTGGATGTTTGGGATTATGATGGCGATGCTCTTGTCCTTGCACCTGATGAATTATCGGCTCGCCACGAAAACCTCATCCACCTCTGGCACACATCGGACCTTTTACGGGCTGCATGGAGCGGAAAAGGAGTCTCCAAAAGCGGCGCCTGCCGGGCCGGAAGCCGACTCGCCCAAACAAAAAGAGTCCCATGAATAGCAACACCAACAAACCAACAGGCGCCGCCATCAGCCCTTGCTATCCGGGTTGGTATCGCATCCGCGGGGCAGATGGCGAAGTCCTGCGTCAACTGGAGCAAACGCTGGGGCTGGAGACTTCGCGCCTCACCAGCCACGCCCTCTTTCACCAAGGCGAATATTCCTACTGCTGTCTGGAAGTCCTCCAGCGAAGCGGTGGCGGTTTTCTATCGCAGCATCTCATTCTCGCAGTGAGCGACACTGCGCTCGTTTCCCTGGAGCCAATCGAAGGATGCCCTGCCTTCGACGAAGCCCAGCGGCGACTCGGGCGCGACGGTCATCAAAACCATCCCTACCATACTTTCGCCGTTGTCCTCCAGAGCCTCAGTGATTCCACGGACTCGCTGCTGGACAACATCGGCGACAATCTTTGGGAATCGCTCATTCAAACCAACGCCGTGCTCAACAGCCTCGAAAGCGAGAAAAAGGACTACGGCGTCAGCGATGTGGTGGCCACCCAGATCCGCCTCAATTCCGCCGAGGAAATCCTCACCCGCCTCATGGAAGGCCAGATGATCCTCAACCGCTGCGTGCGCCACGTGCTGCCCCGCGTCACCCGACGCCAGCCCCAGTTGCTTGGCATTTTCCAAATGCTCATTGCCGACACCGAGAGCGTCGAGGAAATGGCCGACTTCGCCCACCTGCGCATCCGCGTGCTGCAGCAGACCAACAACATGGCCCTGAGCGTAAAGCAAAACCAAATTATCAAGGTCTTTTCCATCATCACCTGTGTCTTCCTGCCGCCGCTGTTGATCTCCACCTACTACAGCATGAACATCGCCTACATGCCGATCCTTGAGTGGCAATTCGGCGAGCCGACGGTGATGTTCCTTACGCTCGCCTTGGCCTTGGTTCCTTTGATCTACGTCAAAAGCCGCGGCTGGCTAAGATAAACCCTGAACGACAACCCCACAGACCAAAAGCCCCATGAGCGTCACCAGTTCACCCAACCCCACCAACGCCAACGGAACCCCCAGCCTGGTCTGGAGCTCCCGTCTCAACATGCGCGGGCTCGACGCCACCGGCGTGGCACAGCGCCGCGAAGCCATCCGCCAAGCGCAGTCGGACCGACCGCGCACCAGCCACATCGAGCGCGAAATCATGTGGGCCGTGATCATCCTCTACGGCGTCATCCTGCTCTCCTTCGCCGGCCTTCACATCTACGGCCGCATCGTCATCGGCCCGCCGCAGCAGGAAGCCGCGACCGCAACGGCGGAATAAAGCCACCCGCCACTGTTTCGCGCCATGAACTTCCCCGCACCCTCACCACCCACGCCACCTCCCACGGCCGACGCTTCCCCTGCTGCGCCCCTGCGCTGGACGCGCCTCCATGCCTCTCAGCTTGCCGAAGTGCATGAAGCCGAACAACGCCTGGGCATTACCCTGAGCGGGCGCGGCGGCGGCGCCGCCGATGAAGAAAACCGCTGTCTGCTCATTCCCATCACCCTCATCCTGCGCCAGCCCGAGCAATACGTGGAAGCCAACCTCCTCATTATTCTAGCACCGCAGGAAGTGATTACCCTCGAAAAAGACCTCCGCCTGCCCGCCTTGGATCGCATTGAATGGAAGCTCTCCCTGCCTGACTACGCGCGAGATGCCTCGGCTAGGATGCTAGATCTGCTTGACGAACTAAACAACGACACCCACGAAACCCTCGACGGCATCTACACCGCCCTCGAAGACTTGGCCGAGGAAGCCCAGCAAGCCACCGGCGGCTTCGAGCTGCGCGGTCGCCAGGCTGGCGTGGCCGACATTGCCGACACCGCCGTCGCCCTCGGCGAGGCCGAGGAACTGATCGCCCGCAGCATCGAAGGCCAGCTCGACCTTGAGCGCGCCCTGCGCTGGGCCAAGCGATTCTACGGCCTGCAAGAAGCCGACCGCCATGCCGCCATGCTGCACTCTGACATCGAAGGCTGCAAGCGCCAGCTCCGCTTCCAGCACGAAAAAATCCGCAACATCCAACAGTCCCTCATGACCACCCTCGACCTGAAACAAAACCAGGTCATCAAAGTCTTCGCGGTCATCACTGCCATCTTCACCCCGCCTACTCTTGTCGCCGCGTTTTACGGGCAAAACTTCGCCTACATGCCCGAGCTAGCACTGCCCTGGATGGAGTGGGCCGTGATCGCGCTCACGGGCATCTCCGCACTGCTGCCGCTCTTTTACATCGTCAGAAAGGGCTGGCTGCGTTGAACACCACGAAAGCATCCACCCCCGACTCCACCCTCTGGCTCAGGCTCGATGTGCGCGAGGGCATCCTCGCCGCGGAACTCCGGCAAATGGTGGCCAACTCGGAGGAAACATCACCCGATGGCACGCCCGCCTTCGTTCTGCCCGTGCTGCGTCCGGAGAACGGCGCCATCCACATCCCGCTCGCTGCCGTGCGCCTCCAGGGCCGCCGGCTCATCACGGCGCTGGAAAAAGGAAAGTTTGACGACTTGGAGGAGCGCCTCAGCCAGCGCGAACCTCAAGAATCGGCTCCGGCCAACGCCGAGCGCATTATGAGCGGACTGCTGCATCTCTTTCTCGAAGACCTCGAGGTCGTCCTGCGCCGGGCCCGCGTGGTGCAGAGCCGCACCCAGGGCGACGTGCGATCCCTCGTGGCAAGGCTCGAGGCGGAAAAAGCCGCCGGCGTGGCCGACCTGCCCGCCCTCAACGCCGATCTCCTCAGCGTCACCGACGTCCTCTCCGCCGCCAGCCGCTCGCTCGAGGCCCAGAGCTACGCGGCGCGCTGGCTGCGCCGCCACGTCGGCTCCTCCGATCGCTCACTGGCCGCGGAGCTCGATGACCTCATCGCCGCGCAGGAACAGACCGCTCGCCGCATCGAGTTCCTTTTCCAAAAACAACGCCTCCTGGAGGGCGCGGCCGGCGAAGGCATCGCCATGAGCGACATGAACGTGACCAAAATCTTCACCATCCTTTGGACCATCTTCATTCCGGGCACGGCCATCATCAACTGGTATGGACAAAACTTTCAGTTCATGCCCGAGCTTTCCTGGTATTACTCGCTCTGGGTGCAGCTAGGCACTGCCTTTCTGCTCACGGTGATTCCGGTCTATGTGGTGATGCGCACCGGTGCCCTGCGGTGATCGGGCTCAAAATTCGTAAGAATGGCGGATCGGGTTCGGACCATTGTAGCGGTGACGCTGGCGCTTGTGTTTCGGCAGCGCACGGCAGGCGCGACCGTTGGTGAATCGGCCAGCGACACAGTGGGACAACAGCAGTGGCTATTAAAGTCCTATGACCCGAAAGCCTGCCTGTCGCCCGCCATGCTGATTCGCGACAAGCCTCTTCTCTCGGGTTGCACCCGAGCCATCAGAGGACACAGCGTTTTGAAAGACGGCAAGCCACGTGTGCCGAGAGCCTTAACATATCTTCAGGGTAATTCAGTTGTTGTGCGATGACGATCACGCTTAGAGTTGGGCCATGAGAAGCGTGTCCGCCATGTGCAGTTCTTCACTCATGTTGTCGCGAATGGCGCAAGTTACCGCCGTGTGGTGCGCGCTTATCGCTCTTCTGTTTTCAATTCGTCCGGCGCTCGCCGTCCACCCGTTGACGGTGGACGACGCGGACACGGTGGCGGCCGGCCATCTGCAGCTCAACGCCGGGTGGCAGTTCACCGATTTCACGCGGGCGTCGCACCATGCGCTGGCAGTGAATCCGGTGCTCGGACTCACGCCGCGAGGCGAGTTCGGAGCCACTTTCGGCGGGCAATGGCTGGCGGAGAAAGGTGACGATGAACCAACCGCCCATGCTTCCGGGATGACCGACCTGACCCTCGCGACGAAGTGGCGGCTGTGGCAGACGGCGTCGGAACGGTTCCGTGTCGCCGCGCGGCTGGACTTGAAGCTGCCCACGGCCTCTGAAGCGGACGGGCTGGGGACCGGCCACACCGACCTGGGCGGGGTGGTGATCGCCACCGGCACCTGGGGACGGACAAGCCTGGACTGGAATTTCGGCTACACGGCCAACGCCATCGCCGAAGGAGGGACGACGGATGACTTCTGGTTTGCCGGGCAGGCGGTGCGGCACGAACTCAGCCAGCGCTGGACCCTTTTGGGCGAGGTTTACGCGCTCCTGCCGACGGGGGGAGGCGACACTGAAACCCACGTCTTTTTCAGCGGCGGCGCGCAGTTCAAGGTGCGGGAGAACCTGCTGATTTCCGCCCTGGTCGGCTCCGCCGGGGGAAGCGAAAGCCCCAACTTCACGAGCCAACTCGGATTCACCTGGGAATTCTGATGGGCAGCAGGGGCTGCCGTTCCCTGGCGGACTGCCATCGAGGCCCGTCACCGCAGTTCCACATGGCTCTTGTGCCGGACAATCGCGGGCAGCTTCGGTCGTGCCGCTGAACCCGTGAAGCCCGTCACCCGGCCTGTGCACTGCTCGAATTCAAGGGCGGAGGTGTAGAACTCCGGCAAGTCGCCGCGCCACTTCACGTCCACCCCGTCCAGCCGCAGGCCGGTCGCGTGCCGGAAGAACAACGCCGAAATGTCGTGTCGAAACAACTGTTCGGACGCCGGCGTGCTGGGCCGCAGGTCGAAGTTGCCGCCCCAGTCCCGTGCCAGCGGCCCGGCCGACACCACCAGCCGCAGGTTCTGAATGGTGAGGTCCTCGATCGGGCTCTCCGGCGTGCCATACACCACCACCCCGCCCTCGGCCTCGGCCACAATCCCGCTGAACGTCACGCCCCGCACCCGGCCTACCGGCACCTGCGGGTTTTGCCGAATGGCCGATACGTGGATCGGTTCGCCCTTGCCCCACCAATGGCCGCTGTAAAGGCGCGTGTGGATGGTGATGTTCTGAAACAGCAGGTTCTCGATGTCGCCCGGGTCCCGCGCGAACACCCCCAGCCCGCGATTCGAATTGTAGATGACCAGGTTCTGGAACACGCAATTGCGGATCGGGTTCCGCCCATACCCCACGCGCACGCCGGCCGAGGCCGATTGCAGCGTGCAGTTGGCCACCGTGATGTTCTCGCAATACCCGGTGCGGTTGCCCATCCGCCGCGCCCGATAGTCGGGCTGACCGTCATAAGGTTTCCCGCCGTTGCCGATTTCATCCCCGAACCCCGTGATCGCGATCGTGTCGTCTCCACAAACCAGGTGGCAGTTGGAAATGCGGGCGTTGCGCGTGGTGGTCAGGTGAATGCCATCGGAGTTCGGCACGAGCACATTGGCGCGGATGGTGATCCCCTCCACGCGCACATCGTCGCAATCCCCCAGCCGGAACGTCCATTCCGGCGGATTGAGGAAGCAGACGTCCCGCACCACCACGCGCTCGCACCGGAGCATTTGCACCATCGTGCCGGGACGCTGCTCGTAGTAGATCGGGCCGTCCGGGAAGAAGGTGTCGGGCGGGAGATACGCCTCGCCCTGCCGGGTGAACCGGCGTTCGAAGCCCGGATTGCGGAAGCCGTGCATGCGCTTCGGATCAAAGAACGCGTCGGAATTTCCATCCATGACCCCCAGCCCGGTGATCGCCACGTCGCGCGCCTCGAAGGCAAAGATCAGACCGCGCCGCACGCCGTCGAGGTGGTAATCCGCCAGGTTCGTGCTGCCGCGCAGCACCGCGCCCGCGCTCAGGTGCAACTCCACCCGGCTGAGCAGCCGCACGGTGCCGGTGACAAACGTGCCCGGCGGCACCACCACCACGCCGCCGCCCGACTCATGACAAGCGCGCACCGCCTCGTTGATCGCCGACGTGGCCAGCGTTACCCCGTCCCCCTTCGCGCCAAACCGTGTCACGTCGTAGTGGGTTTCACCAGAAACACTCCAAACCAGGCCCAAGCCGGCCAACCAGCAAAGGATACGCATAGAGGGAGAGTAGCCACCTCGCGGAATTCCGTCCATGCCAGTCACGACCGCGGAGATGCGGGCCGCGCAAACGCTGGCTTTCAGGGGGCGCTCTATTCGCCTCTCCGCGGGCGGGCAAGTGATTGAAACGCACCGGGCAGGTGCCGTCGGGAAAAATCTGCCATCAAGCGAAGCATGGAGTCTCCGACAGCGTGGCTACAAAGAACCTCCTGTCCGGACCATTACGGAAGATGTCTTCCCGCCGCTCGCCATGGTTCATGACTTGGTAAATCGAACGCGGCAAATCAACGCATTAGCGCTCATGCAATGCGCCGGCGCCTGCCCAAACGCGGAGTTGCTTCAATACGCCGGACGACCCCGTTACGGCTCCACCCTTGAGCGGGCGATTATCCAGCCAGCGGCGTGAGATGCGCGAGGCTCTTGGCCGCCTGCGCGGGGGTCCCACATTCAACCGAGAAGACGATGTCGCGCGGGCACTTCTCGCGCACAATGCGGATGATCCGTTCCCAGTCGAGCACGCCTTCGCCGCAGGCGCAGCCCACCGGCGTGCCGGTGACCTTGCCGCGCTCGGCCTCGGAATGCGCTGCGGAAATGTCCTTGGCGTGGAGATGCACCAACCGGTCGGCCACGCGCTCCAGCCAGGCATAAACGTCGTGGCCGCAGAGGTAGGCGTTGCCGGTGTCGAAGTTGATGCCAATGGCCGGCGACTTGACCAGGTTATAGATGCGGTCCAGGCCGTCCGGGTGCCGCGAGTACTGTGCGTGCGGTTCGAGACCGATTTTCACCCCGCGCCGCTCGGCGATGAACGCCGCCTCCTGCAAGGTGTATTTGATCAGGACGAAGTCCTCCTCCTCGGTCGTCCACCTGGCCTTGATGCCTTCGTCGGTGTTGATGACCGGCACGCCGATCTCGGCGGCGACACGGATGGCGAGCTTGAGGTATTCGCCGTGGACTTCCGGCCGGCCGAGCGGCCCGTGCGCTTGCAAGCCG
>Ga0101944_10006116_pt1 | contig 13055 bp, 18 predicted proteins | sample DewCreD2012metaG_FD_75245 | JGI IMG/M metagenome (GOLD analysis project Ga0101944, IMG submission 75245) | Hot spring sediment bacterial and archeal communities from British Columbia, Canada, to study Microbial Dark Matter (Phase II) - Dewar... ... | reverse complement strand
AAATCCAAGATGAAGAATCCTTGCAAATGTCGCTTTTCGATGAAAACAGCGTGGCCTAACCCGCGCTTCCACCTGACGCCGCTCCGCTGCGCTTCGCGGCGCAGGTGAAGCGCAGTCCGTTAGCCAGCGCCCAGAAAGCGGTTACAGCGGGCGCGAGGAAGGAAAACAGGAAAGAATGCCGTTCGCCAAGTTGCGTTCGGCGATGAAAGAGAGACAATGGTTTCCAAAGAGCCGCAACCCGTTCACGCCTTGTGAGATACCAACGGGCACGCCAACAAGAGATGCGTGCAAGAGAATGGCAACTGCGGGCAATGGCACGGCAGGGCGGAAACCTACATCACGAGAAACCACCTGGGCGGTGTGACACTCGGCGTAACTCTTACGAGACAGGGGCGCGTGGCCTGCAATGCGACATCGTGCAGGCAAATTAACAAGACCAAAGGCACGAGTTTGGCATAGCCGCGAGAGAGCAACGCGACAAAATGTGAACGCCAAGAGTAAGGGCGTGGAGCGTTGCGCAGAATGGTATGGCTGAATGACCGCGTGCGTCTCGTAAAGATCCAAGACGACGCAAGAATGCGGAAGCGTCTTGAAAACGGGGCGCTGGCTAACAAGCGGTTGCAGCCGACACGCTCCGCTCGCTGCGCTCGCTCCGCGTGCGGCTGAACCGCAGGCCGTTAGACGGCCGTGCTAAGTGGCGACTCAAACTGTATAATCAATCTCTACGCAAAAGGAGGTTCCAAATGACCGAAACAAAAGTCGTTAAGTATGAATCAGAAGCAGATATGAAGGCTGGCATCCAGCAGATGGAAGCCGAGGGTTGGAGAGTAGTAAATATTCAGGAGACGAAGGAACATGGTGTAAATTCCTGCTTAATCATCATCTTAGCTTTGACGATAGTAGGCCTTATTTTACTGCCACTTCTACTCTTCTCAGCCAAGAAGATGTACATCGTTACCTATCAGCGCGAGATAGGATAGCTTGCGCGAGGGCATCTCGAAGGGTACCACTTGTAAGCGAGACGGCTGGCTAACATCTCGCTCCAGTCGACGCCGCCTTCGGCGGCGCGGCTGAGCTCGGTGCCGTTAGGCGTTTACTCGTGAATAACAATGATAAATTCATTCCTGCTAATCATCGTTGCCATTCTGTTCGTAGTGTTTGTAGCTTTTGTTTTTGGCATTTTTGTCGGATATAAATTTAAGAACTGTTCTCGATACAGAATCAGGATAAATCAAAATCGTGGCGAAGCGGCTGTTTTTACAACTATTAAATCTAATTTTTCATCGCCACAGTATTTTTTGTTAAACAACATTACTCTTCCCTTTCAGGATGGAACAACTCAAATAGACCATGTTTTAGTTTCAACAAAAGGAGTTTTCGTCATTGAGACAAAAAACTACTCTGGCTGGATATTTGCTGATGAGAAATCAAAGCAATGGATGCAGGTACTTTATTGGGTAAAGAGTAAGTTTCAAAATCCTATTCACCAAAACTATCTTCACGTTAAGACTATTGAGCGGTTATTTGATTTTCTCCCAAAAGAGCATATTCATTCTGTTGTTGTATTTACTGGAAGTGCACAATTTAAAACCCCGATGCCAAAAGGTGTTTATTACTTACACCAGCTAGTTGAATTTTTGAAAACTTTTCAAGATGATGTTATTTCGCCTAATCGCGTTGAGTTTTGCGTAGGTCGACTAGAATGCAAGCGTTACGAAGTAACGAAGCTAACAGACATTCAACATCGGGCTTATCTTACTCAAAAATTCGGTAAGCCTGTAGGCTGAAAAACGCCTAACATCGTTTGCAGCGGACAGGGCTTCGCCCTGTTGGTACGGGGCGCGTTGCTGGCAATGGTTTTGGTTTGCGATGGAGTCTTGCCCGTCCGCCCTGCCGCTAAAACCAACCGTTAGCCAGCGCCCAGAAAGCGGTTACAGCGGGCGCGAGGAAGGAAAACAGGAAAGAATGCCGTTCGCCAAGTTGCGTTCGGCGATGAAAGAGAGACAATGGTTTCCAAAGAGCCGCAACCCGTTCACGCCTTGTGAGATACCAACGGGCACGCCAACAAGAGATGCGTGCAAGAGAATGGCAACTGCGGGCAATGGCACGGCAGGGCGGAAACCTACATCACGAGAAACCACCTGGGCGGTGTGACACTCGGCGTAACTCTTACGAGACAGGGGCGCGTGGCCTGCAATGCGACATCGTGCAGGCAAATTAACAAGACCAAAGGCACGAGTTTGGCATAGCCGCGAGAGAGCAACGCGACAAAATGTGAACGCCAAGAGTAAGGGCGTGGAGCGTTGCGCAGAATGGTATGGCTGAATGACCGCGTGCGTCTCGTAAAGATCCAAGACGACGCAAGAATGCGGAAGCGTCTTGAAAACGGGGCGCTGGCTAACAAGCGGTTGCAGCCGACACGCTCCGCTCGCTGCGCTCGCTCCGCGTGCGGCTGAACCGCAGGCCGTTAGACGGCCGTGCTAAGTGGCGACTCAAACTGTATAATCAATCTCTACGCAAAAGGAGGTTCCAAATGACCGAAACAAAAGTCGTTAAGTATGAATCAGAAGCAGATATGAAGGCTGGCATCCAGCAGATGGAAGCCGAGGGTTGGAGAGTAGTAAATATTCAGGAGACGAAGGAACATGGTGTAAATTCCTGCTTAATCATCATCTTAGCTTTGACGATAGTAGGCCTTATTTTACTGCCACTTCTACTCTTCTCAGCCAAGAAGATGTACATCGTTACCTATCAGCGCGAGATAGGATAGCTTGCGCGAGGGCATCTCGAAGGGTACCACTTGTAAGCGAGACGGCTGGCTAACATCTCGCTCCAGTCGACGCCGCCTTCGGCGGCGCGGCTGAGCTCGGTGCCGTTAGGTTGGCTAGTACAGAGGTGAGGGCGATGGGTAAATACAAGTACGTGCATTTAGTGATATTGCTATCATTGCTGGTCACGTTCTTGGCACAACCGCCAACAGGGAGTGCACAGCGCGATGGTGAGTTACTGAGACTGGCGATTCAGAAATCCTTACAGCAGACAACCGGCAGACAGGGGATAGCAGATAAAGAACCTAAAATACTGTCTGTTGCCGCTGCGCGGATTGTGCAAGTTGATGATGTGGGATTTACTGCCTACTCAGTTAAAATCCTGGATACCACTACTGACACAATATACTCCTATTGATACAACAAGGATTTATCCCCTATTTCTGAGGGAGCGGCATTCCTTGGCAGAGCAGCCGCTTATGAGGCAAAATACGGGCGGCTGTGCAGGGAATTGTACAACAAGATACACTCTCAAGGCATATCTGCACAAGATACAATACCTGTCGCTATCTGGGCAGAACAACCGGTAAGATCAGAAATAGTATCTCCCGGTCCTTACAAAGTGTTTCTGCCATTAGTTATGAGCAGTGGCAATCCTGGCTCTCCAATTGATCGGATTGTCCAATTCCTATCCCAGCGTGGTTACTCTTATGAGTATATTAGCAGTGAAGTACCAATTGTGTATGCCAGTATTCCGTCATCAGTTGTCTGGGAATTACAGTCCCAAAGTTATGTAGCCGCTATTTATGAACAAGAGGAAGGAAAGCTAACCCTGGAGAGTGCGGCACGTACTTCTGCTGCACCATGGACATGGCAACGCGGTATTACCGGAAAGGGTATCAAGGTTGCGGTTCTTGAGGACGATGGTGTGGCTTTTGACAGCCCTTATATTGATGGGTCTCAATACTACGTTAGTTGGTAGAAGCGAATAGGAAGCCACGCCACTCAAGTTGCGGGTGTAATTGCGAGTAAGCATTCCACGCAAAGGGGAATTGCTTACGACGCAGAGGTTCTAAGTGCTAAGTGAATCGTCATAAGTTTTTTAAGATACGAAAACCTGAAACTTGCTCAGTCCGATTTTGTTCGCTCAGTGTCCGCTCTGCGTTACCCATCACGGCTTCAATCGTGTCTTGAAGTTTGTTGGCGCAGGCTCGATCTTTGACATGCCGCCAGAAACGCTCAATCGGGTTCAAGTCGGAGCAATAGGGTGGCAACCAAACCACCATCACCCGATGCTCAAACAAACTTAACGCCGCCAACGCTTCAGCGCTCTTATGATACGAAGCATTGTCCATCACCAACACCACTCGCCCGGTCGGGTATTCTTTCACCAGCAGATGCTCCAAGAAATAGACAAACTGCGAACTGTTCTTCGTTTCCGCCGTCGTCCAGGTGATCTGATCGCTCGTCCAGTTGTAGCCACCAAAAATGTGCCGTTTTGACTTGCTTCCCGGCCGAGTGGCTGGAATGCGCCGCTGTTGTCCAACTTTCATCCAGCACGCTCGCAAAGGCGGATCGAGGCTCAACGTGGTTTCGTCCACAAAGACGAGCTGGAAATCGTCTTGAAGGACTTTTTTTTCAAGTCATCTAGCAATTCATCCGCCCTTGCCTTGGCTTCTTTGTCCTGCAAGTGCCCTAAATCGTATTTCGGACGGCGATACCGATACCCGTTGGCTTTCAACAAGGCCCGAAAACGAGCTTCGCTTAGCTCGATCCCGGTTTCTTTCGCCAGATGCCAGCGCAAACGGTCGATCGTCCAGACCGTGAATTGGTATCCCAATTCAGCCGGGTCTTTTTCAACCACTTCGGCGACCCTCTGGTGGTAGGCTTCATCCGCTTTGGGCGGTCGTCCACTGCGGGGCTTGGTCACCAGTTCTTCGATCCCCCCTTTGCGCCAGCGTTTGATCCAAGCGTAAATCGTTGGAATACTGACCGCTTGCATGCGCGCCACTTCTTCCGGTTTGTATCCGAGATGCAAGAGCCGAATGGCTGTGCAGCGCTGACGGACGCCTGGGCGAGGATCGCTCTTCATGGCGGCTTCAACAACTTGTAGTTCTTCTTCGCTTAGGTGATAATCTCGGGCTTTTGGCATGCTCTAAGTTTACCATGAACCTCAGTTTGTTAATGTACTTTCAACGAACTACTTAACGCACTTAGTCTTTGGGAACCTTTATCTGTAGCTCCGGCAGATTGGGCTATTGAAAATGGGGCTGATGTCATCAATGTAAGTTTTGGTACAATTTGTCAAGACCGTAACATCACCTCATTAGACAAATACTTCGATTGGGTTGTGTGGAATCGTAAAAAGACAGGCGTGGTCTCAGCGGGAAACTTGAGGCCAGAGTGCTCAAGTAACTACAATGTAAGCTCACCTGGAAAAGCCTACAATGTTGTTACTGTAGGTGCAAAAGATGACAAAAATACCGCCACTAAAGAGGCTGATGTCAAGGATGACCAATTTAGCTACTTTTCCCTCTATATTGACCCAGTGACTGCCTCTGAGAATAGGCTGAAGCCCGAAGTCGTTGCTGTAGGCCAGCGTATTCTGAGCACGAGTACTTCAGACCCCTGGATTGAGTCCACGGAAATAGCCGGCACTAGCTTTTCAGCGCCAATCGTTGCTGGCGAAGCAGCTTTGATGATGGAGCGAGCTAGTTGGTTAAGGTACTCTCCTGAAGCAGTAAAAGCTGGGATAATGGCAACCCCAAAGTGGATTTACCTACATGACGACCAGAATTGGAATGAATGGGCATCTGTTGACAAAATGGGAGTAGGAGCAATAGATACTACGGCTGCGGACAATTCGCTCATCAACAATCGTATCCAAGGGCTGTATCTACGAAAAAGCGATTTTACGGATAATCACTATGATATATACTTCTACGGAATAGCAGGTCAGCGTATCCGTGTAATCATAGTTTGGAGTTCACATCCCACTCGGATCAAGGTTTTGAACTGGATCCTGCACGACCGGCTGGAAAGTGATTTTGACTTGACTGTGCAAGCACCTAACGGCCAGATCTTTGGCTCCTATGCACATGAAGCCAATTACGAAATTGTAGAGTTTATTGCTCCTCAATCTGGTTCGTACCGAGCACGCATTCACTTATCCCGTTGGGACGATTCTGGAATGACGGAAAGAATAGGATTTGCCTGGTACAGCGGTTTTCCGTTGCCTTAAACCAACCCAAGATTTGCCAACCTAACCTGCCCTTGCACCTGACCCCGCTCCGCTGCGCTTCGCGGCGCAGGTGAAGCGCAGACCGTTGGCTTGCCCCTTGCGAAATTAGCGCCTTGAAAATATTATCGCCTTGTGATATTATCGGGGCATGATAGAGTCTTTCGCTTCCGAAGAAACCGAGAAAATCTTTCGTGGTCAAATTTCCAAGAAGTTTCCGAAAGATATTCAACGAACCGCCCGTCGAAAGTTGATTTATCTGGACGACGCAGAAGATTTGCAAGATTTACTTGCGCCCCCTGGAAATAGGCTTGAAAAATTAAAAGGGGATAGGGCTGGACAGCACAGCATCCGCATCAATGACCAATGGCGAATTTGCTTCAAATGGTCAGGTAATAAGGCGAAAGACGTTGAAATTGTGGACTATCACGGATGAGAGAAAATATGATGGACGAAACTTTATCCCCTATTCACCCTGGCGAGATTTTGCTCGAAGATTTTATGAAGCCGCTGGGTTTGAGTCAGTACCGCTTGGCGCATGACATCGGCGTTACGCCAATTCGCATCAGCCAGATTGTTAATGGCGAGCGTTCAATTACCGTTGATACCGCTATGCGTCTTGCTCGTTATTTTGGCACAAGCCCTGCGCTCTGGCTTCGTTTGCAAGTTCGCTATGATTTAGAAGTTGCTGAAAAAGAATTGAGCGACAAAATCAATCGTGAAGTCAAGGTGCTTTCTCAAACCCCAAGTCGCGCTTAAGTCAAAAGGCAAGCCAACACCGTTTGCAGCGGACAGCGGCTTTGCCGCTGAGGGTATGCGCCGCGAGCCAGCGAAGTAGGTTTTAGGCGAAGGCGTCTTGCCCGTCCCGCCGCTGCCGCTAAAACCAACCGTTAGCCGCCTGTTCGGAAAACGTCCGCACTTTTCCAATTGAAAATGAATGTATTGACATAATATATACAAACGGATATACTGCCCTTCAAGATGAATGTCCGTTACACGCTTCAAGGTGTGGTCTTTGAATGGGATAGCCAGAAAGCCGCTGTCAATCTGCGTAAGCATAAGGTCAGGTTCGAGTTGGCGTGCGAAGCGTTCTTTGATCCGTTTGTCTGTTATCTCGATGAAGAAATCGTAGGCACAGAACTTCGAGAGCGGCTTGTTGGCTTGACCACCACTTGGTTGTTGCTTTACATCGTTTATGTCATGCGTGGTGATGTAATCCGCATCATTTCCGCCCGTAAAGTTACGAAAGAAGAAAGAGAATTGTATGAAAATCAATAAGATTGCCCGCCGTTTACAGAAAGACCGTCCGATGACGATGGTCAGTATCCGCATCCCTAACGATGTTATCGAAGATTTGAAACGGGTTGCCCCTATGTTGGGATTTTCGGGGTATCAGGCACTGATAAAGGCTTATATCGGTCAGGGGTTGCGGGCAGATTTGGAACGTCTTGAAAACAGTGTTGAAGTTTCTGCATTGATTGAAAGCCTGCGAAAGAAAGGCGTGAAAGAAGAGATTATTTCATCGGCAATGGCGGAAGTCCAAAGTTCGGCATAGGTATCTTTACCACACACGGCGGCTAACACCGTTTGCACCTGACCGCCTTCGGCGCGGGTATGCGGCGGCAATTTGCATAAATTTCGTGGTTGTAAGCAGTGGAGTCTTGCTTATCACGGCGGCAGGTGAAACCAACCGTTGGGCAGCCAAGAGCAAAATCGGCTTTGATTCACAAGGGTCGTTTGGGGTTTGAGTCAGGAAAGGGCAAGTCAGTTTTTAGCGGCGGCACTTTTCCAAGTCAAAGTTTGAGTCTTTGTTTCGCAAGTAGGTTTTCAAGGTCTCGTTTTCTTGCTCAATTGGCTTTCGTTTCATCGGCAAGTTTTCGGGTTGATTACATCCAGTCGCTAAAATTAGCGTCAAGGTTTTTTCGGTCAGGTTTTGGTTTGCTTTGGTTTTGAAAGGTTACGTCAGTTTTTTTCGGCAAAGGTCACGGTTGGCTTTGCAGGCTCTCCAAATTGGCAGGTCTTTTGTTTGCAAAGTTTCGGGTAGGTTGAGTTCATAAAACTTTGTCGGATTCGTTGGCTTTGGCGTTTTTTGGCAAAGTAAGGTTTTGCAAAAATCGGCGTTTTGATTCGTTCATGTTCGCTCTTTGAATCGCCTGCGTGCTTGTAAGGTTATGCTTTTGGGTCATTGGTCAAAAGCAAAGTTCGTTGTAAAATCTGGTCAGGTGATTGTCGAGCCTGTCGAGACATTGGTAGTGGTTCTGGTTTTCAGCAAAGGTTCTGGCAGGCGCAAGGCTGCCCAACAAAGCGTGCAGCCGACTGGTGGGATTCTGCCCGACTTACAAGCATTTTTCTGGCTTCGGGTTTTTCCTGCTCCCAACCCGAATCCCAGCCCGCCCACCAGCGGCTAACGCAAACCGTTGGGCGCTTAATCCCCATATTTACACAGTTTAATAAATTCGAGTGACGTGACTAAAATTTACAGGTTAGATGACGTTTGTTATATTCATGTTTTTGAATGCGTGCTACAATACATTCAGGTTAATGAATATGAAAAAGAATTTACTTTTGCTGAAAAATTGACTTCCCCGCCTTTAACAGGAAGGGGATTTTTTACGCAAACAACATATTCGTATTCTTGAATATATTGGAGATATTATGACCCTATATGTTATATCTGCAATCGCAGTTTTCATTTTCTCTGGTCTGCTAGCAATGGCTGGCTTAGGCGCGGCGTTCCTGTTCGTGCCGCTTTTCTATTATCTCGGCGTGCCGCTGGCAGAAGCCACACCCGCCGCGCTGTTGCTCAATGTCGTTAGCCTGATGTTTGCGGCATTCAACTACTGGCGCGGAAAACTGGTCAACTGGCGCGTAGGACTTCCCGTGCTGATTGCCGCCGTGATTCTCTCCCCGCTTGGCGCACGCCTGACTCTATTTGTGGATAAAAAACTCCTGCTTGGAATGTTTGCCGCCTTCCTGCTCTTTGCGGGATTCATGATGTTGTTCGCCAAAGTGAAGGCGCGCGAAAAACCTCTTAGCCAGACAGCAGAAGCGGCGGCGGGAGCAGGTGTCGGGACGGTGGCTGGATTCTTAGGCGGGCTGCTCGGTGTGGGCGGCGGGAATTTCATCCTGCCCGTTCTCAACTGGATGGGATTGGATACTAAAGTCGCCGCAGGGACAACCGCCGTTATCGTGGTGTTCTCTTCGTTGTCAGGATTTCTTGGTCACGCCACGATGGGCGGCATTGACCCCATTTTTATTGGCATCACCGCAGTATCGGCGGCGCTCGGTTCGATTGTCGGCTCGCAGTTGATGAAGACCAAAGTATCCAGCACGCAACTCAAAAAAATCATCGGCGTGTTGCTTTGGGTTATCGCCGTCAAAATGATTTTCGATTTGTTCAAATAATGAAAGGAGATTTCAATGACTACGCAACATATTCCCCCCAAATGGGCGTTTGAATTTCACGCTCACGAATGTCCGTTCATGCCGCTTGGGTATCGAATGGGTAAACTCGCGCTGGAATTTCTCAGCGCAGAAAAAGAACCTGACCACGGCTTTTTTGTCTTTCCTGAATTAGGCGAAGGACATCCGCAAACCTGCCTGATGGATGGATTGCAAGCGGCGACGGGTGCGACATACGGCAAGGTGATGATTGCCAAAACTTTCTACGGCAAATTGGCGGCAACTTTTTATCATCCGCAAAAAGGCGCGGTGCGTTATTCGCTTCTGCCCGATTTTGTGGACGCGATGGGCAAGTTCGAGTTCTTTGTTTACCGCAAAAAGGGAATCGAGCCTTCGCAAATCCCGCTAAACGTGCGCCGTGAAGTCATTCAGTGGACGTATGACCAACCCGATGAAGCCATATTCAAAGTGGACGCCAAACCCGATTTCAAGTACACCCCCGTTAAAGGTTCATTTAATAAAACCAAATGCAGTGTGTGTGGCGAATATGTTTTTGACCGCTACGTCCGCACAAAAGATAGGCAACCCGTTTGTATTCCCTGCTCTGGCTACGAAAAAGCCGCTCTGATTGAGCGATAAAAAAACAAGGAGATTATTTTCAATGGACACCAATCACGAACTCTTCAAAGCAGGAATGCTCCTGCATGGACACAAATGTCCCGCCATGCCAATGGGATTGCGAGCAGGAATCGCCGCGCTGGAAAAATTGGGCGTGGAACGCGCCGCCGATGGACAACTCACCGCGCTGGTCGAAATTGACCGCGACCATTGCGCCACCTGCTATGCGGACGGCATTCAAATGGCGACGGGTTGCACTTTTGGCAAGGGCAACATCCAGAAACTTGGTTATGGAAAATTTGCATTGACGCTGATTGATAACAAGACTGGCAAAAGTGTGCGCGTGGTGACGAAACCTGAAACCATCCAAAAGAGCAAAGAAAGTGAATTCATCGGATTCCGTAAACAGGGTATCCCCGCTTCCAAGATTGACGCCAAATATGTTGACCCAATGGTTGAGATGATGATGAGCGCCCCTGCCGAAGACCTATTCAATATTGGCGAAGTGGTGGAAGTCAAAATATCTACTCCGCGCCCGCATGACTTCAATACCATCACCTGCGCCGATTGCGGCGAAGTCGCCGTTGAACGTTATGCCCGCGTGAAAAACGGCAAGGTCGTGTGCATGACCTGCGCCGAAAAAGTCTAACCCTTTGCCCACCGCCCGCCTCCAAAACGGACGATGAGCGTTCAAGTTTGATACGGAGGCTGAAATGTCCGAAACACCCAAACCCATCTGGCACGGAATCCCGCGTGAGAATATCGTCTGGCATCCCACCATTATTGCAGAAAGTTGCGTTGGCTGCGGCTTATGCGTCACGTCCTGCGGCAAGAATGTTTACTCGTTTGATTATGAGACGAACAAACCTGTCGTTGCTGCGCCGCAAGCGTGCATGGTCGGTTGTACCACTTGCGCCGTGCTTTGCACACAAGACGCCATCGAGTTTCCATCGGTTGGCTATGTGCGTCAGATTATTCGTAAGAACAAATTGATGACCGAAGGAAAAAATACTCTGCGCGCCAATATCGAAAAATTTGACATCAAGCAACGCAAACCAATTGCCGCGTAGCACAAACAATTCCATTGCCGCTTTAAATCAGGAGCGGCAATGGAAACAAAAAGGTTTTTATGCTCACCGTCACCTTATATGGAACACCCACTTGCCGCCGCTATCAGAGAATGCACAAACTCGTATTGGATGAAGCCGCGCGGCTCAACCTGCCCATCCAAGTAGATGAAGTCAGCGAGACGGAGAAACTGATTCAATTTAGCCCGCTCAGTTTGCCAAGACTTTATATCAACGGTAATCTGGTTGCTTCCCAAAATCCGCCCAGCGTAGAACAAATCACAAAAATACTTGAACAGGAGAAAGTATGAACTACCACGTCAACGTCACCATTCAAGACGACTCTCATGCGCTGGCTGAAACGCGCGGACATTGCCTCTCGCTCAACGTTAAAAAAGGCGCGGGCGACGCTGGCTTCAACGCCGCTGAGACATTGCTTGCTGCACTGGGCGCGTGTATGCTAACCAACGTGAACGCCATCAGCGAGAAAATGCACCTGAAAGTGGATTCAGCCCAAATTGAGTTCGACGCTGACCGCCGCGATGAACCACCTGCGCTGACCGAAATCCGCTACAAATTGATTCTCAAAAGTTCCGAGCCATCTGAAAAACTACAAGAACTGGCGGACTTATGCTTCAAGTGGGGTACGGTCACAAATACACTTATCAATGGGCTTACCCCACAGGGCGAATTGGTCATTGAATAATTTTTAGGAGAATATATGTCTCACGATCACACGAACGAAATCAAAGAAAACCGTTTTGTACTTGCTCTTGCTCTCACTGGCTTGATATTTCTTGCCGAATTTATCGGCGGATTCTGGACACATAGTCTGGCGCTGCTCTCTGATTCAGCGCACGTTTTTATGGACGCCTTCGCTCTTGGATTAAGTTATCTCGCCATTCGCGCCGCGAAACTGCCCGCCGACGATAAGCATACCTACGGCTATCACCGAATGCAGGTATTAGCCGCGCTGATTAACGGCGCGACTTTGTTTTTGATTTCATTTGAAATTCTGCGTGAGGCTTGGACTCGTTTTCAAAACCCCGAAGTCGTTTTTGCGAAACCAATGCTAGTCATCGCCGTCGTTGGGTTGATTGTCAACCTTGTAGTTGCTTTCACCCTAAGCGAACATGACCACGACGACTTAAACACACGCGCCGCTTTTCTGCATGTTTTAGGAGACGCGCTTGCTTCGGTGGGAGTCATTGCCGTTGGTATAATTCTATTATTTGTTAACTGGAATTGGCTTGACCCATTGGTCAGCGTGCTAATTGGCATACTCATTTTGTTTAGTTCTGGGCGCGTGTTAAAGGAGTCAATTCATATTCTGGCAGAGGGGATACCAGCAGGCATGAGCGCCATCTCCATTGCGGAAGCCATGAAAAAAGTAGCGGGCGTTAATCAAGTTCACGACCTGCATGTTTGGACAGTTGCCCCTGGCTACGTTGCACTCAGCGCTCATGTGACAGTTGAAAACCAATCCGTCAATCAGACTGCCGAAATAATGTCATCGCTCAAAGAAACCTTGCATAAGAATTATGAAATCGAGCATACTACCATTCAATTCGAGTGTGCAAATTGCGGGCAGGGAGCAGTTATCTGTCTTGAATCAAATGCTTCCACATAACTCATAAAAAGCGAACGGGGGATTTTTAGGCTAAAATTGATGATTATGTAAGATGACGATAAAAGCCCTTTTGCCCACATGTAGTCTTTCAGTTCAAAAAGCGCCCAACAAAGCGTGCACTGGACGGGTGGGATTCTGCGGCTTTTTTCGATAGTTTTCTGGCTTCGAGTTTTTCCTGCTCTCAAACAGAATCCACGCCCGCCCCACCGCCGCTAACGCAAACCGTTAGGCGTTTTCTTCCCAATAGTTCAAAGGGTGTCGGGTTGCGCCAGGAAGTCGTGAAGGTTGAACAACAAGAGTCGTTCTCGCAAGTCGAGTTTCGAGTCGGTCAA
>Ga0101944_10006115_pt1 | contig 13056 bp, 8 predicted proteins | sample DewCreD2012metaG_FD_75245 | JGI IMG/M metagenome (GOLD analysis project Ga0101944, IMG submission 75245) | Hot spring sediment bacterial and archeal communities from British Columbia, Canada, to study Microbial Dark Matter (Phase II) - Dewar... ... | reverse complement strand
GGGGAGGAAGGCAAGGTGCGGCAGGCTGGAAATGGTGACGAAAGCGTAACCCACGGATTCGTAACCGGCTGATTCAGGAGGAGACCGGCGCCAAGGGTGCCAGATCGAGGCGGAAGGTGCGGCTTTGTTTCTCCGCGTAGAAGAACACCGTGGCAAGCTGTCGCGGGGCCAGGCCTTCCAGGGCAGTGATCACCCCGCGGCCGTAGTGGGGGTGCTCCACCTCCATCGCGACCTGAAATCCAAAGCCCTCCGCATCCTTGGACCGCCGGCTCAGCAGCTCCGCTCCCGTGACCACCGGGCTGGTGAGCGATCGCTTGCCGGGGCGCAGACGCCGGCGCTGGCGTCGCCGCGTCGTCGGTTGTGCTTCCTCGGGCGGCACCTGGCAGACATCGACATCTTCGTCGGGCGATGGCTCGGCCGATTCCCACGTGGTTGCGCCCTCGTCGCCGAAACCCTCCTCCAATTCGTCCGCCTCGACGAACTCTTCGTCGTCGTCCAGCGCGGCTGCCGGCTGGTGATCGACGACCTTCATCTGCTCCCGCGGCAGCTCCATCAGAAAGCCGCTGGGGATCGTCGGCGCGAACTGCCCGCGGTAGGCCCGGTATTGGGCATAGCTCAGTTGCAATTCTTCCCGCGCCCGGGTGATGCCCACGAACAGCAGCCGCCGTTCTTCCTCGAGCTTTTCCTCGTCGAAGCGGCTCCGCTCGTGCGGCAACAGGCCCTGCTCGCACGCGACGATATAGACCACCGGGAACTCCAGCCCCTTGGCGGCATGCAGCGTCATCAGGGTGACGTGGTCCGCTTCGCTCTGCCATGCGTCTGTGTCGGACACCAGCGACGTTTCTTCGAGGAAGCGTTCCAGCCCGCCCCCCTCGGGGTGCTTGACGTCGAACTCGCTGGCGACGGTGAGCAGTTCCTCGATGTTCGCCAGCCGTTCCATTTCTTCTTCCGACTCCGAGTTCTGCAACACCTCGCGATAGTCGGACAGGTCCAGCACCGCCTCCATCAGCTCGCGCAGCGGCTGGTGGACGTGCGTGCCGAGTTGGTCGATCAAGGCGACGAACCGGGCGACCGCCGTCGCAGCCTTCTTCGACAGGCCTTCGACCACCCCCGCCTCCCGTGCCGCGTCCAGCAGGCACAGCCCGCGGCGCTGGGCATGCATCCGCAGCCGCTCGAGCGTCGAACGGCCGATGCCCCGCACCGGCGTGTTGATCACGCGGAGCAGGGCCGCGTCGTTGCGCGGGTTGTGCACAAGCTGCAAATAGGCCAGCACATCCTTGACCTCTTTGCGCTGGTAGAACTCCAGCCCATGCACAAGCTGATAGGGCAGCCCCTGCTCGCGCAGGGCGTGCTCTAGCGCGCGCGACAAGGCGTTGGTGCGGTAGAAAATGGCGAAGTCGCGTGGCCGCCGTTGCCCCTGCCGCACCGCCTGGGCGATCCGCGCCGCAATATCTTCCGCCTCGTCGTGCTGCGTGGGGTAGGCGATCAGCCGCACGGGAGCCCCCGGCGGGTTGTGCGTGAACAGCCGCTTGGGCTTGCGCCGCTGGTTGTGCTGGATCAGCGTATCCGCCACGGCCAGGATCGCCTGCGTCGAGCGATAATTCTGCTCCAGCCGCACCACCTTCACCTGGGGAAAATCGCGCTCGAAATCGAGGATGTTGCTCAGGTTGGCCCCCCGCCAGCCGTAGATCGACTGGTCCGGGTCGCCCGTCACCGTCAGATTTGGATGGTCGATCGATAGCGCCCGCACGATCGCATACTGGGCGAAATTGGTGTCCTGGTACTCGTCGACCAGGATGTACCGGTAGCGCTCATCCAGGTCCCGCCGCAGCTCGGGGTTCTCTTTGAGCAGCAGGGCGGCGTGCAAGAGCAGATCGTCGAAATCGGCGGCGTTGGCCGCCAGAAGCCGCCGCTGGTAGGCGGGGTACACGCGGGCCACGATCGCCGCCAGGTGGCTCGTCCGCCGCGGCACATACTCCTCGGGCCGCATCAGATGGTTCTTGGCCCAACTGATCTCCTGGGCGATCGCCTCGGGCGTGGTGTGCGACAGGTCGACTTCGCTTTCCAGGATCGCCTCCGCGAGCAGCCGCCGGCTGTCCTCCACGTCGAGGATCGAATAGTTCTCGCTCAGCCCGACCTGCGGGGCATACAGCCGCAAGAGTCGGGCACAGAACCGGTGGAACGTGCCGACCCACACGTTCGACCGCGGCACCAGGCTAGCGACCCGCTGCCGCATCTCATCCGCCGCCTTGTTGGTGAACGTCAGCCCCACGATCTGACGCCCCGGAATCCCCTGGCTCAACAGCCAGGCGATCCGGTGGGTGATCACCCGGGTCTTGCCGCTGCCGGGCCCGGCCAGGATCAGCAGTGGGCCGTCCCTGTGCGTCACCGCCTGAAGCTGGGCAGGGTTGAGACCGGCGTCGAGCAATCCGTTACCGGACGACGGACGAAGCGACATGACGGCGGCTGCCTGACGAGTTTTTATTTGTCCACGGGACCTGCTGGAGATTATACCGGTCCACGTCTCGCAGGGCAGAGGCGAGCGCACCGCGCCGTCCGGTTGCGCCCCCGCGCCGGTTGCGAACAGCCGCCTGCGACTCAAAGCGAATCTACGCGGTGTCCCAAGAACAAGGTAACTTCAGGCGGCCTGGCGAGCGTGGTGCCGGTCCTGCGACAACGCATACTGCTGCCAGCACTGCGGGTCGGCCCACAGCCCGGCAATCTGGCGATAGTTCAGCACGCGATCTTCCAGCGGCGCGCTGCCTTGCTTGCGGAGACGCGCCGTGGGTGCCCGGTAGGGCGCTTCCAAGAGCGGACAGATCCGTTGCCGCAGCGTTTCCTCCGGCTGGGCTGTCAGCTCTTCGTAGCTCAGCACGACGCTGCGGCCTTCCAGATCCTCGCTCGTCAGCAGGGCGTGGTACGAAGCTCGGATCTGCTGGCAATAGTCTTTCAGCTTGCTCGGGTCGATCCACACCCGCGCATGCCGTGCCTGCTCGCCTGGAGAAAGATGCCATTGATCGGTCGCGCGGGCCGTCTCCAGCGAAACGAACTGCTCGATCAACGACCGACGATACAGGACGATGTAGCGCGCCTCGGGAAACGCCTCTGTCAGCAGCGAGACGCTAAGCCCGCAGCGCTGCATCTGGTCCAGCATCAGTTTGCACCCGCGCACCTGGCCTGACAGGACATGCAACGAGCGCTGGATGTGGCGCAGCGCGATGTCAGGCCGCGACTGGCGCTTGCCCAGACCAAAAGGCAGCACATCGCAAATCACCTCCGAAGCGCACTGCACGGTCGGCATCTGCTGCAGATAATCCAGCAGCAGAGTACTGCCCGAACGATGAGTCGCCACTACGAAAAACGGCCGGTATGGCGAGGCAGGCTTTGCATACCATGCGACGGCCAGTCGCGCCTGATGGGCGCGTTGCCGACATTTCAACCACAGACGGCTCCCCCGCTTGCGCAGCCGCTCAAGTCGCAGGCGATCTCGAACAGAATCCATGCAGGCAGCCGACCATGCCGTCATCTTCACATCCTCATGCGCACAGTGCTCGTCGCATTCTTTGATATTTGGTATCGAATGTAGGGATTGTGCTGTCTTAAAAAAACTTCCTTTTTGCGATCGATTCGCATGACTGTCGCCTGCTTGTCGGCAGGTCATGCCGGCGGGTGGAAAACGTTTTGTCCAGTGGCAAAAAGTCTTCCCTGCAAACGTCGCCAGTCTTTGAGCAGCCGCAACTTTTCCAACCCTCGCCTGCCCAGGGTCCTTGGCACGAACCTCGATCGTGTAGAGATATTCTCCATAATCTGGACAAGTTTCCGTGGACGAACCAATTGCGCTCGAGCGGCGCGTGTCGGAGGTTCGCGATATGTGTGCATCTGCTGACGCGACCTTCCGAGGAAGGTAAACTACACACCCGGCAGGATTCCCGGAGTCCGACCCATGTGCCCGCGCCCGCTGGCTTTTCGGTTCGCGTTGGTCGCGCTGGCAGCCGCCCAGGCGCTGGCTTCTTCCCCGGCCTTGCCGAGCGATCCACCTGCCGCGCCCGCCCCACCTGCCTCCCCCGCCTCAAAAGAACAAAATTTCGAGTTTTTTGAAAAGCAGGTCCGGCCGATTCTCGCGACGCGATGCTACGAATGCCACAGCGGCCGGGTAGATAAACCTAAGGGCGGCCTGCGATTGGACTTGCGCGAAGCCGCGTTCAAGGGCGGAGACACGGGACCTGCCATCGTGCCAGGCAAGCCGCGGGAAAGCCTGCTCGTGGATGCTATTCGCTACGACGGCCTATATCAGATGCCGCCCAAATCCAAACTGCCAGCCGAGGAAATCGCCATCTTGACGCGGTGGGTCGAACTAGGAGCCCCGTGGCCAGAGACAGACAACAGCCATGTCGCCACCCCTAAAGAAGGGTTGAGCGAACAAAAAACCTTTGATCTGGCGCAGCGCCGAGAGGAGCACTGGTGCTGGCAGCCGATCCGTGCCGCGTGGCCACCGGCGGTGCGGCTGGCGGATTGGTGTCGAGAGCCGCTGGATGCATTCATTGTGGCCAGGCTGGAAGAAGCAGGGCTGGCGCCGGCCCCACGCGCCGACACGGCGACTTTAGTGCGGCGTGTGTATTACGACCTCGTCGGCCTGCCGCCGACGCCGCAGGAGGTCGCGGCCCTGGCCGCCGATCCCGCCCCCGACGCCTATGAGCGGCTCGTGGATCGGCTGCTCGCCTCGCCGCAGTTCGGGGAGCGCTGGGGCCGTCACTGGCTGGACCTCGTGCGGTATGCGGAGTCGCGGGGGCACGAGTTCGATTACGACATCCCCAATGCGTATGAATACCGCGACTACGTGATCCGCGGGCTGAATGCGGACGTGCCGTACGACCAGTGGGTGCTGGAGCATATCGCGGGCGACTTGCTCAGTCCGCCGCGGCGGCATCCGGTGGAGGGGTACAACGAATCGATCCTCGGTACCGGCTTTTGGCTACTGGGCGAGTGGGTCCATTCGCCGGTCGACATCCGCAAGGATGCCTGCGATCGGATCGACAACATGCTGGATGTGTTCAGCAAGACGTTTCTGGGGCTGACCGTCGCGTGTGCCCGCTGCCACGACCACAAGTTCGACGCGATCAGCCAGCGCGACTACTACGCGTTGGCCGGCTACCTGCACAGCGCTTCGTACCGGCTGACGCGCCTGGCCGACTGGTCGCACGATCGGCCGCTGGCCGCACGGCTCGCGGCACTCGAGCGCAGCACACGCCCGCGTCTGGCGGCGGCACTGGCGGAAGCCTTGCGCGCGCGTCAGGAGGCGCTGGCGACTCGACTGGTCGAGGAGATCGCCTCGGGCGGTCACGCCTTGGCGGTGCTGGACTGCGACCTCAGCGGCGCGCGGGTCATCGTCGATTACAGCCGCCTGACGCCGGGGCAGTGGATGACCGAAGGTCCGACCTTCGGGGAGGGACCGGTGCGGGCCGGTCAGTTGCGGTTGCCGGACGAGCAGGAGCAGCCGCTGGCCTTTGCGGATGCCAGTGCGGCCTGCCGGCAGCCGTTCTGGGGAGATCTGGGGGCAGCGCCGCAGGCTCAGACTGATCCGGGCCGGTTGGGAAGCTGGCTCCGCGCGGGACGCACGCTGAAGACGCCCACCTTCACGCTGGAGAGCGGCCAGGTGCATTATCTGATCGAGGGGGCGGGGCAGGTCTATGCCGCGGTCGATCTGCATGCGATGATCAACGGCCCGCTGCATGGCGAGCTGGTTAAGGAGACGGGAGGCAACAGCGACCTGCCGCGCCGCTGGATCACCCACGACCTGTCGCGCTACGTGGGCCACCGGGTACATTTGGAGTTCAGTCCCAAGGAAGGCGAGGATTTCCGCCTGCTGATGGTCGTGGAAGGGGCGCGCCGGCCGTCCGCACCCGCTCCGCGACCCAACCGGCTCCTGGCTCCGCTCGAAGCGGCTGCGGCCAGCACGCGGCAGGCGCTGGCCCTGCAACTGATCGAACAGACGCTGATGCAGTTGGCCGATGACCGCCTGGCGGACGATCCGCATCCGGAGGACCGCGCGGCACTGGCCAACTGGATGCTGGCGGCCAGAGGGCTGGACACGCAGCTCCCGCCGGTGGTGGCCGCGCTACTCGCCGACTATGCCCAGGCCCGCCAGAAGCTTCAACGCGAGGTGCAGACCGTCTCCCGGCTGGCACTGGCGCTGTGGGACGGCACGCCAGTCGACGAGTTCCTCTTGATCCGCGGCAATCCGAAGACCCCGGCCGCAGCGGTGCCGCGGCGCAGCCTCGAAGCCTTCGGCGGACAAGCAGCGGCCTCACGCGGCCCGGCAGACACCGCTCACGACGTCGTCAGCGCCGGGTCGGGCGGTCGGGCGCACGCTTCCGCGACGAGCCTGGGCTCGGGCCGGCTCGATCTGGCTCGTTCGCTAGTCGATCCAGCCAACCCGCTGGTCCGCCGGGTGATCGTCAACCGTCTCTGGCATCATCTCTTCGGGCGCGGGATCGTGCCCAGCGTCGACAATTTCGGCGTCCTGGGGCAGCCGCCCACGCACCCCGAGCTGCTCGACTTTTTGGCTGAGGACTTCCTGCGTGGCGGATGGTCGGTCAAGCGGCTCATCCGGCAGATCGTGCTCAGCAGCAGCTACCAGATGAGCAGTCATCCGACCGGTCCAGCCGCCGAGTTGGCACAACGCCGCGATCCGGAAAACCGGCTTTTCCATCGCCAGAATCTGCGACGGCTGCAAGGAGAGGCGATCCGCGATACGCTGCTGGCCCTCTCCGGCCGGCTGGACTTGCGGCAGTTTGGCCCCAGTGTGCCCGTGCACCTCACCCCGTTCATGCAAGGACGCGGCCGGCCCAAGGAAAGCGGACCATTGGACGGCGATGGCCGGCGGAGCATCTATCTGGCGGTTCGCCGCAATTTCCTCTCGCCGATGATGCTGGCGTTCGACACCCCGATCCCGTTCACCACGATCGGCCGCCGCAATGTGAGCAACGTTCCCGCGCAGGCCCTGATTATGATGAACGACCCGCTGGTCCTCCAGCAAGCGCAGCTCTGGGCACGCCGCATCGCCGACGAGGCAGGCAGCGACCCGGCAGCGAGGATCGACCAGATGTACCGCACCGCCTTCGCCCGGCCTCCGACCTCTCAGGAACGCCAGGCGGCCCTGAACTTTCTGGTCGAGCAGACACGCTCCTACCTGGAGCTATCCGCGACGACGGCAAGCGGAACCCCTCGCGCGGCCGACCCTGACCAGGCCGCCTGGGCCGATCTGGCCCATGCGCTGCTCAATGTCAAGCAGTTTCTGATAGTCGATTGACGGCCCGCGGGCTTTCCCAACGTGCTGCCGCGCCCACGTAGGCGGCCCGTCCCGGGCTGTGAAACTGGATCCGCGGCCGCTGGCGCCATCAGCCCGACGAGGTGCCTCTCGGCGGCGTCTCCGCTGCGACCGCCGAGGGACGCCGCTGGACGGGGCGTGGCTGCCAGACGGACGGGGGCACGACGTCGCCTGTCCGCAGCGACACGATCGACACGCTGCGCGTCATCGTTTCCAGAATCGCGACCGTCGGCTGATCGAAGGTCCAGCCGCTGACCTCGCCGGGGTTGATCCAGAGCCGCCCCGCCTCATCGCGCGACACGCGCGGCTTATGCGTGTGCCCGAACACGGCGATATCCCAGTTTTCTGTCAGGCCGCGAAGCTGCCGCTCCATGTGGCACAGGACCACGCGCGACCCATCGGCCAGCGCCAGGTGGATCGGTGGTTCGTCGATCTTGCCGATCAAGGTGAAGCCGGCCCGCAGACCCGTTTTGTTCCCTTCGTTGTCGCCGAAGCACGCAATAAGCGGGCAGGCCAGCTTCCGCAGCGGGGGCACCGCAAACGTCGAAACGAGGTCTCCCGCGAATAACACCAGCTCGCAACCGGCACGGTTGAAAAAGTCTACCGTACGCCGCAGGTTGTCCTTGTGATCGTGGCTGTCGGCAAACAGACCGATCCGCATCCTGAGCTTCCTTCAGCGTCTGGCCGCCGGGGACGGGAGAACCGCACCGCCTGGCCGATGCTATTTGGACTCCAATTGAAAATCGAACTGGTTCTCGCCGTGCTGCACCTGGCGCGTCAGGGTGCTCTCCTGATTGTATTTCGAGGGTATGATGTTTTCTCGCGAGGCTTCCTCTGCGCCGGGTCCTGTCGCAAAACGCTGTCTTTTCTCGCGATACGCGGCGAATTGGACGTGGTTTTGGCCCACATACACCGTGCCTTCGTAGCGCCCGGCCACGATCGGCAGCTCCCGAGGAACCTCCCCCTCTTTGGTAAACACAATCACGCCGTCCGGCAACGGCTGCCCGTCGAATGTGACCGTTCCGCGCACCGTGGCTGTGGGGAGCTCTTGTTGGGAAGAACAACCGCCGACCACGGTCAGAACGACAACGGCCGGAACAGAGAGGAACCAAACCACGTTCAGCTTCTCAGCACGCTTCACGGTATCCGACTTGGCAGGCACCATCGGGGACATGACACAAAACATCCTGACGAGGACGTTTGAGCGAGTGTCAGGACGATTCAGAAATCACCGCCGATCGCCAGGCCGTCGTCACGCGTCGCGAGCTGGGCCAGGGTGACCAGCGGCAGATTCTCGCGCAGAAACCGTGCTGAGCCGTCGGCCATCAAGGCGTTCACCCCGCCCGGGTGGGCCGAGAGGAGGGGAATGTTGTTGCCTGTATTCCGGCACACTCCTGTCGTCGCGCAGTTGCCATTGCCATCCGGACCCGCCGGCCAGGGGCCGCGACGATTGATCTGATAACGGATGGTGGTCATGTTGAAATGCCGTACATCCGTGTTGTTGAGCCGAGGATCCGGAGGAGCCACCGAGGCCCGCCAGCCGATGATGAAACCGTGCAGGTAGCCGGTCGCCCAATCAATTTTGTTCCCATTATCCAGGGTCAGAAAATCGGACTGCTCGCTCACCACCATTGTGTTGCTGGTGCCGTCCGTGATCTCGGCGATCCGGACTTTGCTGGCCTGATGCAGGACGCCTCCGGCAGAGGCGATCCCGCCGCCGCAGCAATTGGTGACATTCGCGCCCACACTAAACCGCGTCTCGATAAAGACCGGAGGCGTCCCGAAGGCCACGGGTGCGGCACCCGCGATGCCCACGTAGTTGTTCGCCTGGATCCAGGGCTTGACGGCGTTGGGGGTCGGGTTGAGTGCCCTTTCCGGGAAAGGGGACGATGGGCAGCGCAGCAGCGGCAGCTTCACTCGGTCCAAGCGCTGCGTATTCAGGTCGGCCGCCTCCCCCACCGCGCTCCAGCCCGAACCACCCGGTCCGCTGAAAATCAACGTCTGGTGCACATTCCCCTGCTCGAAAAAGGGCAGGCTGAACACCACCCACGAGCTGCCCCACGCGCTGAACTCCGCCGTGGTGGCGGTGCCATATGGCGGGGAGTCGTTGTGCCCACCGGCGGGGAAATGCCGCCGCGTGTCGTGAAAATTGTGAAGTGCCAGGCCAAGCTGCCGCAGGTTGTTCAAACACTTGGTCCGCCGCGAGGCCTCCCGAGCCGCCTGCACCGCGGGCAACAGCAGCGACACCAAGACACCGATGATGGCGATGACCACCAGCAGCTCCACCAACGTGAAACCGTGCAGCCGACGAGGGTTTTCGCTCATGGCACACCCCCCAAGGCACGAAGAAAGCGCGCTGCTTCGGCCGCCGCAGATTCCCTGGGCGACGAGCAGCCCATCGCGGATCCTGCCGCGATTGTAGAGCGGCATCGAGGTGAGTGTCAAACTTTTCTTGCCAAACAATGACCGAGCGTTCAGACGACGGCCGCTGGTGGCGGGTCGGGCGGGTGCAAAAGGGCTAGCGCGCGAGTCGCTGCCGTTCGCGGCTGCCTTGTCACTTCGCGGCGGCTTGCGATAGGATATCGGGCGAGTGGGCCGGGAAAGTTGGCAGCACTCGCACCGTGGCCGCACGTTTCCAGCCCCCCAGTGGGAGAAGCCATGTCCGCCGACGAGATACTTCTGGACGTCGAGGATCGCATGGAAAAGGCGATCCAGCACCTCAAGCAGAGTCTGGCTGGCATCCGCACGGGGCGGGCCAACCCGGGGCTAGTCGATTCGCTCAAAGTCGAGGTGTACGGCTCCCTGACGCCCATGAAGCAGTTGGCCAGCGTGGGCGCCCCAGAGCCGCAGCAGCTTCTGATTCGTCCCTACGACCCGAGCACGATCAAGGACATCGAGCGGGCGATCATCAATAGTGGCCTGGGCTTTGCGCCGCAGAACGACGGCCGGGTGATTCGCATCCAGATACCGCCGCTGACCACCGAGACCCGCAAGAAACTCGTCGCCCGGATCCGCGAGCTGACCGAGGAAGCCAAAGTCAGCATCCGCAATGTTCGCCGCGACGGGAATAAAGCGGCGGAAACCGCCGAGAAAGAAGGAGAACTGTCGGAGGATGATTGCAAGCGGCTCAAGGAAGAGATCCAGGAACTGACGAAGAAATACGAGGGGATCGCCTCCGACCTGGCCAAAAAGCGGGAAGACGAAGTCATGGAGGGGGCTTAGGCCCCCGCGCCAGCCGTGCCAAGCAGCCGGCGGTCCTGCCTCGGGGCAGACCGGTGCGGGCGTGCGCTGCCGAGCGTGTCGAGAAAGCTCACACGTCGAAAGGAAGAGACGGGTGCAGACACATGCTGCCAGCAGCCGGGGGCGGGGCGAGGGCAGTCGGTGGAGCCGGCAAGTCCCCAAAGGCCTGGCCGGCCGGCTCAGTCTGATCCTCGCAATCTCGTTCAGCGCTTGTCCGATGACCAATCTTGCCGCCCAGACGCACCCGGCACGCACGCTGGTCGAGCGCCCCGGGGTTCTGGTGATCGCCCACCGCGGCTGCTCCTGCCAGTTTCCGGAAAACACGCTGGCGGCCTTTCAAGGGGCTGTCGCCTGCGGAGCGGACCTGGTCGAATTGGACTATCATCACTCCTCCGACGGCGTGCCAGTCGTCCTGCACGACGAATTGCTCGACCGGACGACGGACGCCGCCCGTGTGCTCGGCCGCGAGGGACTGGCCGTGGGGGAGGTCACGCTGGCCGACTTGAAGCGGCTCGATGCGGGAAGCTGGTTCGACGCGCGCTTCGCTACGCAGCGGCTGCCCACGCTCGCGGAAGCCTTGGATGCGATCCAGCCGCGGTCGATGACCCTGATCGAACGCAAGGCAGGCGATCCCAAGCCGCTGGTCGACCTGCTGCGGCAGAAAGGGTGTCTCGAACAGGTGGTGGTGCAGTCGTTCGACTGGGCGTTCGTCGCGCAGTGTCGCCAGTTGGCCCCGACGCTGGTCCTGGGCGCTCTGGGCAACAAGCCGCCCAACGAAGGGCAGCTTGAGGCGGCAGCCGCAACCGGCGCTGATGTGATCGTGTGGAACTACAAGCAGCTTGGCCGTGCCCAGATCCGCCAAATCCACAGCCTGGGTAAAAAGGCGTGGGCTTATACGGTCAACGACCCGGCCGACGCCCAACGCCTCGTCCGCGCGGGAATCGACGGCCTGATCACCGACGACCCAGCCACGATCCGGCAAGCCATCGCCCCGCTGCTGGCGCAATGAGCAGACCCTGCGTGCCATGCGGCACCCCGCAGCACGTCTTTCGCACCACCAGCAAAACACCCACGAATGCGATGCATTTTCTCTGTTTTCTTCTGCCAGCAAGTTCTTCGGTTTTTTGGGCCAACCTGCCCGCAAGCAGGCAATTGGTGCAATAAACCATTAGGCGCAACCGGGTAGGCACAGCCGGCCGGCCAACCTAAAGAGCAGTGGACCGATTGCGGTAGGTCGCCATGCGGCTTCACAGCGACGGCGTCGCAGACCGAGCGTCGTACTGCGGCGAGCCGCAAATATTCGGGCTCGCCAGCCCATCCCCGCCGATCGCAAACCATATAAAATAGTCCACTTTGGGGACCGGTGCGAGCGTACGGTCGCATTCCCCCCTGTCGTAAAGAGATCAAGAACCGATTTTTCTTGACTTCGCCGGTGCAACCCCTCTGCACGAGGAGCCATGTCTACTTCGACTCCCCGCACGATGTTCCAGAAGATCTGGGACAACCACCTGGTCCACGAGGAGCCGGGACAACAGGCCCTGCTTTACATCGACCTGCACCTGATCCACGAAGTGACCAGCCCGCAGGCGTTCGAGGGGTTGCGGCTTGCGGGACGCAAGGTGCGTCGGCCTGAACTGACGGTGGCCACTTGTGACCACAACATTCCCACGACCGACCGCAGTCTGCCGATTGCCGACCCGATCAGCCGGCAACAGGTGGAAACACTGCGTGAAAACTGCCGGCAGTTCGGCATCCGGCTGTACGACATCCACGATGTGCGGCAGGGGATCGTGCATGTGATCGGGCCGGAACTGGGGCTGACGCAGCCGGGCATGACGATCGTCTGCGGCGACAGCCACACGGCGACGCACGGGGCGTTCGGGGCGCTGGCGTTCGGGATCGGCACGAGCGAAGTGGAGCACGTGCTGGCGACACAAACGCTGCTCCAGTCCAAGCCGCGGACACTGGAACTGCGCGTCGAGGGGGTGTTGCCGCGCGGGGTGACCGCCAAGGATCTGATCCTCTATTTGATCGGGCAGATCACCACCGATGGCGGCACCGGCTTTGTGATCGAATACACGGGGGAAGCGATCCGCCGTCTGAACATGGAAGAGCGGATGACGGTCTGCAACATGTCGATCGAGGCCGGGGCGCGAGCCGGGATGATCGCGCCCGACGCGACGACGTTCGACTATTTGCGGGGTCGGGAGTTCGCACCGCGGGGTGCGGCGTTCGAGGCGGCGGTCGCCCTGTGGGAAAAACTGCCCACCGACCCGGGTGCGGCCTACGACCAGTCGCGGGTCTTCGATGCAACGCGGATCGCCCCGCAAGTGACTTGGGGCACCAATCCGGGGCAAGTGGCTCCCGTGACAGGCCGCGTGCCCGACCCAGCCGAATTCCGCAGCGAGGCGGAGCGGAAGTCGGCCGCCAAGGCGCTCGAGTACATGGGCCTGACGCCCGGTACGCCGCTGACCGACATCCCGATCGAT
>Ga0101944_10006114_pt1 | contig 13063 bp, 11 predicted proteins | sample DewCreD2012metaG_FD_75245 | JGI IMG/M metagenome (GOLD analysis project Ga0101944, IMG submission 75245) | Hot spring sediment bacterial and archeal communities from British Columbia, Canada, to study Microbial Dark Matter (Phase II) - Dewar... ... | reverse complement strand
CCCCTCCACCTCGGCATCACCGAGGCGGGCACCTTGGTGCCCGGCCTGATCAAGTCCTCCGCCGGGCTCGCCATCCTGCTCGCCGAAGGCATCGGCGACACCATCCGGTACTCCCTGTCCGCTGACCCCATCGAGGAAGTGCGCGCGGGATACTCCCTGCTCCGCGCCCTCGGACTCCGCCGCCGGGGAGTCGAGGTCATCTCCTGTCCCACCTGCGGCCGCACGCGGCTCGACGTGATGGGGATCGCCACCGCAATCGAGAAGAAACTCTCCGACCTCACCGCCCCCCTGCGCATCGCGGTGATGGGCTGCGGAGTCAATGGTCCTGGCGAGTCCCGTCACTCCGACCTCGGCGGCGTTGGAACCCCCAAGGGCATCCAGGTCTACCTCCGCGGAGAGCGCATGGGGACTGTCGCGCCCGACCAGCTCCTCGACTGGCTCGAAGCCCGCGCCCGCGAACTGGCCGCGGCCCGGACGGAGCCCCGCTGATGGCCTTCATCGTCATCAATGGAGAGTTGATCCCCGCCGAGTCCGCCACCGTCTCACCCGACGACCGCGGCCTGGTCCTCGGCGATGGCCTCTTCGAGACCATCGCCGTCCGCGACGGTGAACCCCGTCACCTCGACCTCCACCTCGCCCGTCTCGAACGCGCCCGCGAGGCTTTCAACCTCAACCGAGGCATCGCTTCCGACCGCATCGCAGAACTGATCGAGATACTCCTCGAAAAAAACGAACTCGACGACGCCCGCGTCCGCGTCACCCTCACCCGGGGCCGGAACCGCGGGAGCATGAGCCTCTACGACGCCGAGCCCGATACCCTCATCACCGCCATTCCTCTGTCGCCCCGGCGCGAAGGCGGACTGGCCCTCATCACCGCCGGGATCCGTTTCTCCCCCCACAACCCGATTTTCTTCCACAAGACCCTGAACCGACTGCCTCACCTCTGGGCCCGCTCCGAGGCCGAACGCGCCGGCGCGGACGAGGCACTGATCCTCGACGAGACCGGCAACGTAGCCTGCGCCTCCACCGCCAACCTCTTTGCCGTCTCGCGCGGGATGCTCTTTACCCCTCCCCTCACGGCGCCCATCTTGCCAGGGATAACCCGCGGCCGAACCCTGCGCCTGGCCGCCGAGGCCGAGTTGATTGTGCGGGAGAGCTGCTTCGCGCCCATCATGCTGGCCGGCGCCGACGAAGTTTTTCTCACCAACTCCATCCAGGGCGTGATGCCGGTGACCTCGGTCGACGGCCGCCCGGTCGGCAGCGGCCAGCCCGGCCCGGCCGCTGCCCGGCTCCGGAAACTTCTCGAAGAGGACTAAGCCCCTCCCGGCGCGTTGACAAAAGTCCGGCGGCCAAAGAAACTTGTTTTCAGGCTCCCCAACTCCGACTGCTCCACATCCCGATCCGGAGGTTCGATATGGACTATAACCCGTTACGCGAAGAGGTCTGCCATTACGCCAGAAAAATAGCGGAATCCGGCCTGGTCGTCGGCTCGTCCGGCAACATCAGCGTCCGCGGGCCGGGTGACAACTGCTATATCATCACACCCACCAGCCTGACCTATGGGGAAATGACTCCGGCCAACATCGTGGTCTGCGACCAGGAGGGGGACCAGTTAGTGGAGGTCGAAAACGCCCCCAGCATCGAACTCCCCCTCCACGTGGCGGTCTACAAAGCCCGGCCGGACGTGAACGCTATCTTCCACACCCACGCCATCTTCAGCACTGTCCTCGCCGTCAACCGGCTCTGCCTACCGCCGATCACCGAGGAGATGGTACCCTACCTCGGCGGCGAGGTGCAGGTCTCCCAGTACGCCCAGGCCGGCAGCGAGGAACTCGCCGCCAACGTCGCGGCCGCGCTCGGCCCCCGGGCCGCGGCGCTCATCGCCAACCACGGCAACCTCGCGGTCGGCAAAAACCTGGCCAAGGCCTGGGCTGCCCTCGAACTGGTGGAACGGACGGCCCGGATCTACGTCGAGTCACTCAGGCTCGAAGCCGGCGGCCACGGTAAGGTCCACTCCCTGCCCGCCGAGGTCCTGGAACTGGAAACCGAAATGTACGAGGTCATGAAAGACCTGTGAGCCAACGGGAGCGAGGGCAACTCTTCATGGGGGAAAGGCTAGGCATCGCGCTCCTGGTCCTGGCGCTGCAGGCCTTCGCGGCCTTCCTTTTCACCCGCGGCGTCCGCCTGCCCGGTCGGTTCCACCTGCCGGTTCACGCCCTCTTCATCGTGATGAACCTGCCCCTGCCTTACGTGCTCTGGCTCCAGGCCGGCGCCCGGCAGCCGCCCCTATGGCTCGCCGCCGCAGTGGTCCGGCCCTTCTTCGCCTGGCAGTCCTCGTGGTTCACCTTTTCCCTTTTCTTTGGGATCTCCATCGGCCTGACCCGGCTTGCGGTTTTGGTCACCGGTTACGACGGCCTGCTAACTTTCATCCGGGGGCTGGCGGTCGGCGCGGCCGGGTTTTGGACGGCGCTGGCGGTGGCGGGACTGATCGGCACGGTCAAAGCCCCGGAGGTGACTCGGGTCAAAATCACCCTGCCCGGCCTACGGCCGGCTGACCGCGGCGTCCGGGTCGCGCTGTTGTCCGACGTCCACGTCGCCTGGTGGAACTCCAAATCCGAGATCGACCGGATCGGTAAAATCATCGCCGATGAAAAACCCGACCTCCTCCTCGTCGCCGGCGACATGGTCGACCACCACCCGGCCTACACCGAGGCCTTCGCCGACGCCCTCGAGGCCGTCCGGCCTCGGCTCGGCCGCTTCGCCGTCATCGGCAACCACGACGTCTACACCGGCCGCAACGAGGTCGCCCGGAGGATGACGGCGCGGGGGATTGTCATGCTACGGCGGACCGCGGAGCGGCTCGACTCCTCGGGGGCGCGGATTACGGTGGCCGGGTTCGATGACTCGGGACAGGGATGGACCAAGTGGGACCCGGCTTCTAAGGTCATCCCGGAGCTGGTGTCCGGCCTTGAGGCCCCAATAATCTTGCTTGCCCACCGGCCGCCGCCGCTTGAGGGTTTACGCGGCCTGCCGCCGATGCTCATTCTCTCCGGCCACACCCACGGCGGGCAGGTCAGGCTGCCCTTCGGGGGCCCTGGGCTGGCGGACCTCACCTTCGATTACACCGCAGGCAAGTACCGCAAGGCCGACCAGACGCTATATGTCACTCGCGGCGTCGGCCACGTCGGGTGGCCCTTCCGGATCTTCTGCCCGGCGGAGATTACGGTGATTGCGTTGGAATAACGATGGCGCATTGTCCGGTGGTGGGTTGTATTGACCAAACGGCCATTTCGGTATCCTCACTCGTCGACAACGAGGAGGAACCGCAATATTAATTTTCCCGCACGCCGGAAGAACGCTTTGCGGCAATCGAACTTCTCGTTACCGTGTCACGGTGTCAGAGCTAAACTCCAAACTCCGGCGCTGCTGTCCAAAATAAGTTGTGCGCCGCGTTTTTTTCCCAGGCCGGTTTTCCGGCCTGGAGAAAAGACAGAATGGCGGATTATTTTGGACAGCACATACAATGGATGATTTCCTTGCCCCCCGAGAGCGAGAGCGGCAGGCCACCAGTTTATCGTGGAAAAATCATGGTTATCTCCAACCCCGGATGAAAAGGGGCAACGACCGGTTTCGGTTTCAAATGCAGACCGGAAAGCCAGGGCTACAATAGGGTTGCCGGCAAGAATGCCAGGGCCACTGGTTTAGAGTACCCCTGCCATTGTTATTGGGAGTACGAGCACCCGTCCCATCCGGGCGGCGTCCAGCCGTCGCCGTCGCGGTCGAGGTAGATCGGGTTGGTGATGAAGCGGGGGGAACCGCCGTGGGCCTTGGGGGCGAACTCCTCCGGCAGAGGCTTCTCGCCCAGGCCCATGACCACGACCTGGCTGTCCTTCGTCACCGGGACCGAGACCCGGCCGTCAAACTTGACGATCCCGGCCGGGTCGGTCGCCTTGACCTCCAAAACCTGGTCGCAGTTGACGAACACCTTGATGCGCGTGACATCGATGTCGGGAATGGCCTCGACACGGACCGTCAACTCGACGGTACCGCCCGCCAGCTCCAGGGTGTCGCCCATCCCGGCCGCGCCCGCCGGGCCGACCGCGCTAACCCGCGCAAAGGCCCCGCCCGACATGAGGAACCGGCCCTGCTTGATCGCCGCCACCAGCATGTCGGTGGTAAAGGCTTGAGGGTCGTCGGAGGGCGCGGGGAAATAGTTTCGGGGCGATCCGGGGATTTGCCAGTCGTGGGCGTCGGTATTGGCGGCGCCGACGATGCGGTGTCCGTGATTGATGAAGCTCTGCCAATACTCGAACAGGCTGTAGCCGCCGTCGGCGCGCCGGAGGGCGCGGTCGTAGCCGTTCATCACCTCGATGGCGTCGAAGTTCCAGCTCCACATTTTAGCGTCGGGCGGCAGGGCGACATACTCCGGGTGTCTCATTTTCGCGGTCCCGGTGGCGGGGTCGTATTCGCTCATCGCCAGATAACCGCGGGGGTGGTTGAGTTGGACGATTTGCGCGCCGCGCTCGCGGATGGCGGCGTAAATCCGGTCGATGTCGAGCCCCTGCCACTTGACCGGGCCACCGCGGGCATCAAGGTCGAAGCGGGGGACAAAGGGGAAGGCGTTGATGTGCTCGGGGATGGTGGCGGTGATTTCCTCGCCGGTGACGGCCGCGACCCACTGCGCCAGCCCAGCCTCCGCCGGCGCCCCTTCCCACGGGAAGATGGCCTCGTGGTCGGTGCCGATGACGATCTCCAGGTTCTCGACTGCGGCGGTCTGGATGCGGTCGACGATGGTGATTTTGTTGTCGCCACTAGGCCCGGCGTGCAGGTGCATGTCAGTCGAGAGGAAGCCGGTGGTGTCGATCAGGCGGGGCAGGACGGGCTGAACCTCGGCCAGGCCGCCGGAGGCGATCTTGACCTCGCCGCGCCAGATACCGTACTCGAAGCCTCGGGTGACGGTCACCCGGTACTTGCCGGGGGCAACCGGGGCCGCGGCCGCGACGCCGCGTCCGTAAAGGGTGCGGGCCGGCTTCTCGATGATGCCCTGATAAAGGCTGATCCGGGCGGGGATGGGCCGTCCGTCGCCGTCACGGATGTCCCAGGCCAGGGACCCGCCGGGCTCGAAAGCGATGGCGAGCGGTTTGCCGTCGTCCAGCCGGAAGCGGACCGGTTTGGGCGGATTGCGCCCAACCACGGCGGCGGTGGCGCGAAGCTGGCGGCCGATGTCGGGGACGAGGCCGGAGAAACGGCCGTCGGCGTCGGTAGTGAAGCCGTCGAGGAACCGCCACCGGCCGCTGCCGTTGGGCGCGGAGATGGTGACCTCGGCCCCGGCGATGGCCGCGCCGGTCTTGGTGTCAGTCACCCGACCGTTGACCGGCTTCAAGTTGACCCGCCAGCCCGGCAACGGCCGGGGGTTAACGGTGTGGAGAGGCGCGAGGGCGGCGTTGTAGCTGCCGGCGCCGACCGCGACAAACATGGTGACGCGGGCCGAGTCTCCGGGAAGGCCTTTCGGTGATAGGTTGAGGCGGCGAGCGAGTTGGCGGAGATTGAAAAAAGCGTCAAAGCCGGAAAGGTTGGCGGCGCCCATCACCGCGCCGGGCATGCCGAGGGCAAGCGCATAGACGCCGCTGGAGGAGGCCACGGCGGGGAGGCCGTAATCGATGGGGAAGACGACTTCGAGATGGCCCTCGGAGTAGAAGAGGTTTTGGGTGGCGTCGCCTAAGAATCCGCCGGCTGCGGTAAAGAGACGCTGGGCGCGGGGCTCACGATTTTTACGGTTGAGTTCGATGCGGAGCACGGGTGATTCGGGGGGAAGGATATAATCAACGTAAAGGTCGAGGCCGAGGGGCCGACTGCGGGGGTGACCCTGTCCGGCCTCGTAGGCGGCGGCCATCATGGTCATCTCCGAGATCCAGAACATCTCGTCCGAGCCGTGGACACGGACGACCGCGGCCCGGCCGTCGGCGCCGTCGTTGATGATCTCGACCCGCTCGCCCTTGAAAGCGCGGATGGTGACATCCATGAGGTTGCGGGGGTTGAACTTACCGACGAACAGTCCGAGTTCCTCGAACTGCTCGGGCGCGGTCTGACGGGCGCCGTCGAAGGGCGCGGCGTCGATCAGGATGCCACCATAGTAGTAATAGGAGTTGATGCGTTCAAGGCCCTCGATAACGAAGGCGGCGCGGTTGTTCTGGAGAAGGTAGTCTCCGGCGCGGCCGAGGGCGTCGGGGCCCTCGAGGCGGAACGAGGGGTCGGTGATGGCCGCGGCGCGGGAATATACAGCCTTCGGGCGATCACCGTTGTTGGTCTTTGCGATGGCGGTGATGGTAAAAAAGCCGACGGCAAAAAGAACCGCCAGCGCGGAAACCCGCAGTGATATGGTTTTAATGACGCTCTCCCCAACCCTCCCGACCTTGGGAAGGATTTAAATGACTGCTTAATTCAACTTAGCACAAAATGGAGGGAATGGAGTGTTAAGTTTTTATCATTTTACTTTTGGAGACTCAGGGCAATGCTTTTTGTCAAATCCTTGCCACTCGGCTACAAGTGTGTTATTTTAATGGTGTCCACAAGGAGGTCTTGACATGTTTCAGGGCATCGGTCCGTGGGAAATCGTCGTCATTCTGGTGGTGTTGGCGTTGATCTTCGGCGCCAGCCGGATCCCGGAGATCGGCTCGAACCTTGGCAAGGGCATCAAGAACTTCAAGAAGTCCTTTTCCGAGATCGAACCCGAGGAACCGAAGAAAAAACTCGACGACAATCAGGCCTGACCGAAGGCGAGTGCAAATCGCGGGGAGGGCTCGGTGGAGCCCTCCCCTTTTTTCATTTTCCCATCCCAAACTCTGTTCCGCCTTCACTCCTCCCAAGCTCGGCGCGAAGGCGCTCTCTCAGAAAGAAAACACCCGGGGGAATGAATGCAGAGCGGCGACCGTATCCCGCATGTTGGTCGGTTGGCCCACGATCAATTTTTCCTTGCGGTCGTAGTAATCCAGGCAGGTCAGACATGACAAAATTTCGACGCCCGCCTGCTCGTACTTCCGCATGATCTCCTCGACTGGCGAACCCTCAGTGGTGAGAAAAACCGCGCTGTTCATGCAGATGATCCGCGCCGGTATGCGGCCGGACTCCAGCAGCATATTTAGGAACGCCTTGAGCAACTTTTCGGAAAGGTCGGGCTCGCCCTCGCCCAGCCCGGATGATTTCAACATCAGCAGAAGATCTTTGTCGACGGTCATCGCTTCTCTCCCTTGCCGATCATTTCAACGAAGGCCTCAACCCTGGTCTTCAACTGCCCGACGTCCTCCTGGCTGTAGTCCGTCTCCAGGGTTAGGACGGGGATGCCCGCCTTCTCCAGTTCCCGCGCCACGTTACCGCTCTCTATCTGGTAGGGTTGACAGAACTGGAGCCCATAATGGATGACGCCCTGGGCCTTATTGTCCCACGCCATCTTCTTGACCTGATCGAGCCGAGAGGGGTTGGGGGTAAAGATAGCGCAATCAATGTTGAAGTAACGGTCTACGACGTTAACAAGCAACTCCTCGAAGGAATCGCCCGCCTCCGAGGTCATCCATCGGGAACCGCGCTCGCCCACGCAGGACTCTTCGCCGACCACCACCGCGCCGGCGGACTCGATCACCATCGGCAGCTTCCAGTTGGGAATGGCCATTGGGCAGCCGGAGACGACCACTCGGGGACGACCTTTCGGGAAAACCCCCTGTCCCTGTTTCGTCCGCGCTTCCAACTCGTCGGCCAGTTTGTTGACCGAATCGGTGAAGCGGGCCGGATCGTCGAAAAAGAAGAGTTGGTTGACCAACAGGGCATCGAGCCCGGAGACCGGCGCCGGGTCGGCTTGGCGGGCCTGGGCCAGCCGCCTTAATGCCCGGCGCTTGGCGTTGACGGTCCGGATTCCCGCTTTCAAGCTCTCGGCGGTGATCTTTTTCCCGGCCAGTTCCTCCAGGGCTCTCGCAAATCTTTGATACTCCGCCTTGAGCAGAGCCTTGGCGGGTTCGCTCTTCGTCTGGGGCAGGTCCATGACGTAGAGGTTTTTCACCAGCTTGCCGAATTCCTCGTAGGCCTTCTTCTTGCCGTCGCAGGTGTTCTCGCCCACGATCAGGTCCGAGCTTTCCATATAAGGGCAGACCTTGCCCAGGCTGAACCCGAAGGCGGACTTGATCAGGGCGCAGGTGTTGCGTGGCAGGATGGCCTCGGCTTTATCGAAGGCGAACTCAGCCCCGGCGCACAGCCCGACCGAGATGCCATCCACCGCCAGGATCAGTTCCTCCGGAACAAAGACGCAGAACGAACCGACCACCTTGCGGCCGGCGGCGCGGGCGTCGTTGAGTTCCTTGACGCGCAGGCCGTGAACCTCGGTCATCACGAAGTCGAAGTAACCCATTGCCGAGGGTCGGTTGGTTTGCTTGAGGTAGATGTCGCCGTAGGCCCCGCCGAGGACGGAGAGCAAGGCGTCGTGGGCCTCGAGGTTGAGGCCGAGTTGAGACCACATTTCACGGTACGATTCAGACATTGGTCCCCCCCTTGGTTGTCGGCCGCGGGCATCCGCGACGAGCGCCGGAGGAATTGAAATCCCGAGGGTCAGGGCGGGGGTGTCGCGGCCGGGTTGGTTCCCAGGGACCCCACGGGCCCCTCTGCCGCGCTTCACCTGCGGTGGACGACATTGAATCGGCGCATGGAAAGATCATTATAGTTTCGACAAAATAATTTTGCAAAAATTTATACCGACTTCAATTCATGGCCAGTAAGACTCGTGACCGCACCTCGGGATCAGCGGTTGACGACTGGAGTTTCGGCGCCACGGAGATTTATTTTTTCGGCGGCTCCCCCACCCAGGGCTCTTCCGGCTGCCACTTGCGGAGTTCGGGCTGCTGGTGGATTTTGACCGCCCAGCGGATGATCTCGAGGGCGCCAGGCACGTTGTTGGCCTTCTCCTGCTCCAGGTCATAGACATTGTAGGCCCAGAAGACCGGAGAGATTGTGCCGTTAAACGGCCGGAGGACCTGCTTTTCGGTGTCCTTGCCGACCTCCACGGTGAGCGACATCATGCCGTAGCGGTGGTAGAGGAAGTCGTCGAGCGCGCCCAGGGTGGGATAAAGCTCGATCGCGGGCTTGACCTCGTAGGGGTCGAACTGTTCGGCCTGATAGGCTAGAGCCATCTCGCGCATCAGGTCGGTGTCGGGCACCGGGTCGGGGGTGGTGCCCGGGCAGTAGAGGATCATCCCTCCTGAGGTGTGGTAATTGAGGGCGACGATAAACTTATGCTGTTCGACGAACCGGACGAGCGCGGCGGTCTCGGGTTCGGAGAGGGGCTCGGTCCCGCGGAAATTCTCCGAGCGTTTCTTGGGAGAGCCCGCCCCATCCGAGACCTGATCAAGGGCGCTGGCGGGATAGGGAAAATTCCGGTTCAGGTCGACCCCGTTCACGTTCTTGCGGATGAATCCGGTGACGCCGTACCGGGTCTGCTGTTCGGCGGCCTTGACCATCCGGTCCGGGTTGAGCAGCGGGATGAAGTAGATGTCCGCGGACTGGGCGATCCTGGTGATCTCCGCGTCACGGCCGTAATGCACGGCGAACTTCTCGATCAGCGCCATTACCATCTGTCCGCCGGCCAGCTCCTGGGCGTGGATGTTGGCGGTGATCAAAACCTCAGGCTTGTTGCCCGGACCGGTGGAGAGACGGAGCCAGCGGAGTTCGCGGCCCTCGACGCTCCGGCCGAAGGTTCCGCCGGAGAAGAGGTCCGGGTGGTCCTTGACGACCTGGTCGAGTTCGGCGTTGAGTTCTTCGTAGGACTGGTAAGGCCGGAGGCGGCGGTGAGGGTCGGCCCGGCGGGCGGCCTTCTCCTGTTTCTCCCGCTCCTGCTTTTCCTTTTTAACCCGATCGAGATAGGCCTTGATCTCCGGGGAATTCTCCTTGGCCGCGAGCGCCGGAGAAACCAGCCCGAGAAAAATCAAGGCGGCGAAGACAATGATTAGGCGGCCGGTCATGGGTCACCTCCGAAAAAAAAGTTGAAAATATCAGTCAGCGTTGTCCGGGTAAAATCATAGCATAACCGGTAGCGGCCGAAGTCTCATGGTGAGACCAGTGACCGTTTCGGCCCCGGCTAGGGCGGTCAGGCGAGCAGGTCGCGAAGGGTGAGGTCGAGCGCCTCCTGGACCTTGGCCCGGCCCTGGCGGAGGAGGTCTTCCAGCTTTTCCTCATCCGAGCCGGGCGCGACCTCGGCGGCGCGAGCGCGGCGGGCGGAGGACGGGATGCGCCAGATGTCGGTGACGCTGCCCACCACCTCGGACATGGTGATGCCGGAAAGGTCGCGGCCGGGCACATAGACCTCGTAGTCCCGGTCTCGACCGGTGGCGGCGATGACCAGCAGGTTGGCCTCCAGCAATCTGCCCACCGCCTGCTGCACCCTCGGGACCTCGACCTCCATCCGTTCGGCCAGGTCCGCCACCGTCGGAGGGGCCTCGCCCCGCAGGTGGCGGCCTCCAACCTCGAGCATGACGTAGGACCCGATGTAGGCCTCGCCCACCCGGCCCTCCAACTGGTGCCCCCTGCGGAGCACGTAGCGATAATTCTGAATGACGTAGGCGAGCTGCGCGCAAAACAATATGATCCACCAAACCAGATAGACCCACATCAGAAAAACAAGGAACACGCCGAGCGATCCCCACCAGAGTTGCCGCCGAACCACCATCTGGGTGGCGAAGGTGGAAAAGCCGTACTTGCAGAGCTCGAAGAGGATGGCCCCGATCAAGGCCGCGACCACCGCGGCGAAGGTTTCAACCCGGGTGTTGGGCAGCCACTTATACATCGCCACGAACAGGAGCCAGACCAAAAGGAGCGGGATACCGATACTGCGGGTCAAACCCCACCCCCACTGAACCAAGGGCAGGTGACGGATCACCGGGGCCTCGCTGAAGGTCATCACCACCTTGTCCACCTGCAGGCTCGCCGTCATGTAAATGGACAAACCAAGCATGACCGGGATGAGCACGATCAGCGAGGTGTAGGACAATACCCGCCAGGAAAACGGCCGCCGGCGGTTGATGTGCCAGATGTTGTTGAAAATCTGTTCGATGGCGCTGAGCAGGAAGACCGAGGTCAAAAGCAGGATGACGAACCCGATCACCGTGCCTTCCCGCGCCTGGGTGACGAACTGCTTGATGAGTGAGAAGGAACTGGTCACGATGTCGGAATTGGGCACGATGTACCGGGCCATCATCTCGGACAACTCGCCGGCCAACTCCTCCGGTGTCTTGTTCATCATCAGAGTGAGCAGCGAGATCATAAAGGCCAGCATCGGCACCAGCGAGACCATGGTACGATAGGCGAGGGCGTTGGCCTGGTAAGGCCCGCGGTTGTCGATGAACAGCCGGAAGGTCTGACGAACCATCCGGCCCCAATAGACCACCGTCCGGCGGGCCTCGGCCGCAACGCCGCGCGGCCCCAGCTCCCGCACCCGTGTCGCCTCGGCCTTGAATTTCTCCGCGATCTCTTTTCGGTCCCGCCAGTTCATGCTTCCATCGATCATAGCAGAAAGGTCCGGGTCGGGCCACGACGCGTTAGACGTTGCCGGATAGTTCCGTATAAAGGAGCTCGTACTCGGCGATCATCCGGGACAAACCGTAGCGCCGGGCCACCCGCTCCTTGCCGGCCCGGCCCATCGCCGCGGCCCGCTCCGGGTCTTGCAGCGCCGCGACCAGGGCCGCCGCTAAAGCACCCGAGTCGCCAGGCGGGACCACGAGACCGGTCTCGCCGGGAACATTTTGATCGACCTTGCCGGTTACCACCAGCTCCGGCACCGCCCCCACCGCGCTCGCTACCACCGGCAGGCCCGCGGCCATCGCCTCCAACACCGCGTTGGGCATTCCCTCCCAGCGCGAGGGCAGCGCCAGGCAGTCGCACGCCGCCAACGCCTCCTCCGGCCGGTCCAGCTCCCCGGTGAAAATCACCCGGTCGGACAGGCCCAGCGACAAAGACTGGGTCGCCAGCCGCCCTCGCTCGGGCCCGTCGCCGGCGATAACGAGCTTGAGGGTCGGGAGATTTTTCAGCGCCAAGGGCATCGCCGCCAGCAACACGTCCAGGCCTTTCTGGGCGTGGAGCCGCCCGAGGAACCCGGCCACCCGATCGTCAAACGCTAGACCAAACTTAGCCCGCGCCGCGCCGCGGTCGGGCGCCGCAGCCAGCGGCTCGATGCCGTTGGGGAACGGGCGGGTGGCGCTCAACGCCTGGATAGAGGCCGACGGTTCGCTGCTCTTTTACATCGCGCGATCCGACGCCTGGGATGAATACGGCAGGCTTCTCAAGCTGGGCAAGGTACGTGTGCAGTTCGACCCTGTGCCCGACACGAAGGTGAACTTTCGCCAGCGATTACGACTGCGTGACGCCGTGATGGTCGCCGGCTGGGGAGAGGGGCAAGACTCGGTCGCCGTAAGTCTCTGGGTCGATGCCGCGGCGCCGGTGATCCATGTTGAGGCGGAGACCGGCCTCCCCAACCCGATCTACAACCAGCCCGGCTGGCACGGCGCCGAAGGCATCGATTACTTTACCAGCTCGCAGCAGGCGTACGACATGCTGCACATCGGCGACCCCGGCGAGGCGGCGCGCCTTCAGGCCGAAGCGCGCAAGTAGCCGCCGCCGACCAGCCGACACCTGCGGGCCCCACCGCTCTGAAGTAGGCGGCGGGGTCCGGGGGCGCGGCCGTGCGCTCGGTGGACAGCGCCCGCATCCGGCGGGCGGCGCATCGCGGGAGGGCGTCACGCGGGCACGCTCCGCGGTCGCGACACGCCGGCGGATCGCCGTGATGCGCGCCGGTGAGGGCGAGGGCGTCTCGCCTGCCGGCGCCGGCGGCAGCCCACCCACCGCCGGCATCCCATGCTACAATGCAGCGGAAGGAGGCCGCACCATGGCCCGAACCGACTGGCGGTCCAGGATCAGCGTTGACCCCGAATTGCACCACGGGGAGCCGTGCATCGCCGGCACGCGCGTTCCGGTCGCCGTCATCGTCGGCAGCCTCGCGGACGGCATGCCAGAGTGCGAGGTCCTCCGCGCCTAT
>Ga0101944_10006112_pt1 | contig 13067 bp, 7 predicted proteins | sample DewCreD2012metaG_FD_75245 | JGI IMG/M metagenome (GOLD analysis project Ga0101944, IMG submission 75245) | Hot spring sediment bacterial and archeal communities from British Columbia, Canada, to study Microbial Dark Matter (Phase II) - Dewar... ... | reverse complement strand
CAGGATGCCTTGGCGCGTCTGCGGGGGACGTATGGGCTGGCCATGCTGTTCCGTCCCTGGCCCGACGTGATCGTGGCGGCCCGCAAAGGCAGTCCGCTGGTGATCGGGATTGGCCGCGAAGAACATTTCGTGGCCAGCGATGCGTCGCCACTCGTGGGCCGGACCGACAAGATCGTCTACCTGGCCGAGGACCAACTGGCTCTGGTCACTCCGCACCGCCTGGAGGTGACCCATCGCGAGCTGGGGCGGGTCGAGCACCACGTGCACGACTTGCCACTGGGCGAAGCCGATGTCGAACTCGGCGGCTATCCGCACTACATGCTCAAGGAGATTTGCGAGCAGCCCGAGACGCTGGAGAACGCCCTGCGCGGCCGGCTCAACGATCAGGACGCCACGGCGAAGTTCGGCGGGCTGAACCTCACGCCGCAGCAGCTTGGGGCTGTGCGGCGGATCATCCTCACCGCGTGCGGCACGAGCTGGCATGCGGCGCTGGTCGGCGAATACCTCCTGGAGGAGCTGGCGCGGATTCCGGTCGAGGTCGAGTACGCCAGCGAGTTGCGGTACCGCAATCCGCCGCTGGAGCCGGGCACCCTGGTGTTCGCCATCACGCAGAGCGGCGAGACGGCGGACACGCTGGCGGCGTTGCGGGAGATGAAGCGCAAGGGCTGTCCGACGCTGGCGATCTGCAACGTGGTGGGCAGCAGCATCGCGCAGGAAGCGGACGGAGGCATCTACCTGCACGCCGGCCCGGAGATCGGGGTCGCCTCGACCAAGGCCTATACGGCGCAGCTCGCCGTGCTGGCGATGCTGGCACTGTATTTCGGCCGGATGCGGCATCTGAGCTTCGAGGCGGGGCAGCGGATCATCGCGGAACTGCGGCAAGTGCCGCAGCAGGTGCACCAGGCGCTGGCGGTGCAGCCGCAGGTCCAGCGGCTGGCGGAGAAATACGCCCACGCCGCGAACTTCCTCTACCTGGGCCGGCAGTACAACTTTCCCACGGCACTGGAAGGTGCCTTGAAGCTCAAGGAAATCAGCTATGTCCACGCCGAAGGCTACCCGGCCGCCGAAATGAAGCACGGTCCGATCGCCCTGGTCGATCCGCACACGCCCAGCGTGTTCATCATGCCGCAGGGCTATGTGTACGACAAAGTGCTGGCCAATGTGGAAGAGATCAAGGCCCGCGGAGGACCGGTGATCGCCATCGCCTCAGACGACGATCGGCAGATCGCCGCGCTGGCCGACGATGTGATCTACGTGCCTCAAGTGCCCGAATATCTCTCGCCCCTGGTCACCATCATCCCCTTGCAGCTTCTGGCCTATCACATCGCGATCCTCCGGGGTTGCGATGTGGACAAGCCGCGCAACCTGGCCAAGAGCGTCACGGTCGAGTAGCCGTGCGCCCGCGCGGTGCACCTCGCTGGGGCCCGCCGCGGGCAGTCTGGTTCCGCACCGCGACCCGCGGCAGGAGGACGATCGCCCCCGTTTGGCAGGGCCGACTCGCATGCAAGCGCCTCGATGCTGCTTGTCGCGCGAGGAAAAACCTTGACTCGCCCTCAGGCCGGCCCTACGTTGATGAGGTAGCGCTGCAGCGGCCGCTGAAACGCTCATCTCACGGCGTCTGGCCGAGGCAACGCAGGCACAGGCGCCATGCCCCTCATCGCGGACTTCTTCACCGACCTGGTGCGAGGCCGCACGGGGTCGTGGGCTGTAGCCAAACGGGGAGGAGGCACCGGAAGCTGCGTCGCGGGACCGTCTGCCATGGGGCAGGGACGTGGCAGCTTGTTCATGGTTCGGGTGTCATCTCGGAGGGGGGGTAGGCCGAGACGGGACGCCGCGTCTGAGGCGGCGCGTCTGTTGCTGCCTGCAAATGGACTTTACGAGCAATCGGATGGTCCTGGATGCAGGGCGCCTGTTGTTTTCCAAGTCGGGCTGCACCTCGAAAACCGGTTGGCCAGGTTCCTCATCGCACAGGTAACGAGGAGAACGTCATGGTGCGCCGCATTGCCATGGATCGCAAGGCGTTCACGCTGGTGGAATTGTTGGTGGTCATCGCCATCATCGGGGTGCTGGTGGCGCTGCTCTTGCCTGCCGTGCAGACGGCCCGCGAGGCCGCGCGGCGGATGGGCTGCGCCAACAACCTCAAGCAGCTCGGGCTGGCCATGCACAACTACGTGGACGTGTATAAAGCGTTCCCGATCGGCCACATGTATCGCGGCCCGTTCGACGGGAACCCGGATAGCGCGCAAGGCGGGACGGGGTTCGGCTGGGCCTCGGCGCTGCTCCCCTACCTGGAACAGCAGGCCTTGTACAGCCAGTTCGACTTCCGACTGCCGATCACCAACAACAATCCCTCCCGGAACCTGACCCTGGCGCAGACCTACCTGCCGAACTTCGCCTGCCCGTCGGACAACAAGCCCAAGAACTGGACCGACGGCGCGGTGACCAATTCCGCCACCAGCAGCTACAAGGCCTGCGGCACCTCCTACGACGGCTGGCAGGGAGGCGCGGTGGGAACGATCCCCAACCGCGATCGGTTCAACGGCATGTTCGACCGCGACAACCGCGGCACCTCGCTGCGGATCGCCGAAATCACCGATGGCACCAGCAACCAGTTCATGATCGCCGAGGCCAAATGGAAAATGGATAACAACGGCCGCAATCGCGGGCGGATTTATGGAGGAACCGACGTGACCTCCGGCACGCAAGGCGCCTCCAACTGCCTGATGCTCAACGGCCAGTGGCAAATGAACTGGACCGCTCCCCAGGGCAACCCCCAGCCGCACCGCACCGCCGCCAGCGAGCATCCAGGCGGCGCCCAGTTCTGTCTGGCGGACGGCTCCGTGCGGTTCGTCAGCCAGAACATCCAGCACACCGCCACCGCCTGGATCAACAATGCCCAGGCCTACATGACGCCGCAGGGCACCCCCTACGGCCTGTACCAGCGGCTGTTCTCGATCGCCGACGGCCTGCAGGTCGGCGAGTTCTGAGCCAGCCGCCGTGACACTGGTCCACGACGTCCGGCTCGCGGAGCTTGCCCGGCAGACGGGCAAGCTCCCGCGCTAAACATTGGTTTCTGGTCTTGTGCTTGGAGAGCTTCATGTCCCCTGACCGAATCTGGAAGCTCGGCCTGACGTGGGCGATCCTGGGCCTGGCCGGCTGCGGCTCGGACGGTCCCGAGATCGCCTACGTGTCCGGGCGGGTGACGCTGGACGGCAAGCCGCTGGCGGGCGCCTCGATCGTGTTCATTCCGGAGAATGGCCGGCCGTCCGGAGCCCGCACCGACGAAAACGGCTACTACGTGCTCAATTTCGACGAGCGCCGCAAGGGAGCCATTCCCGGCAAAAGCCTGGTGCGGATCACGACGCTGCGCGAGGCGGAGCAGGACGAGCACGGTAAAGTGGTGCTCCCCGCCTCGCCCGAGCGGATTCCGATGCGCTACAACACGAACTCCGAGCTGTATTTCGTGGTGGAGCCCAAAAAGAAGAACGTGGCCAACTTCGATCTCAAGTCGGGAGGGCCGATCGCCGCGAGTGACGAGTGACATAGCGGCGGGCCCACCGCCCGGCTGCCCCACGGACGCTTCAAGCGCTTTTCTGCATCGCTTCCGCGACCGGGAACAACCGCCGCCGCCCCATCACGACATCTTCATCGATGACGTACTTCGTCCCCTTGGGCTGATCGGGCAGCTCGAACATGATGTCGATCATGATCTCTTCCACAATCGACCGCAAACCGCGGGCGCCCGTTCCTTTCTGCAAAGCGCGGGCCGCGATCGCGTCCAGGGCGCTGGGCGAGAATTCGAGCTGGCAATCTTCCATCTCGAATAGCGTCTGGTACTGCTTGAGCAGGGCGTTCTTCGGCTCCGTCAGCACCCGCACCAGCCCAGTGTGATCCAGAGGGGCCAGCGCCGAGATCACCGGCAGCCGCCCGATGAGCTCGGGGATCATCCCGAATTCGAGGATGTCCTCCGTCTGGACCAGCGGCAAGAGATCGGCCAGGTCCTGCTCGTTCCGTTCGCCGCAGACGGTGCCGAAGCCCAGCGTCTTGCGCCCCAGCCGCCGGCGGATGATGTCCTCGATCCCCACGAACGTACCGCCACAGATGAACAGGATGTTCGTCGTGTCCATCTGGATGTACTGCTGCTCGGGGTGCTTGCGGCCGCCTTGCGGCGGCACATTGGCGATCGTGCCCTCCAGCAGCTTGAGCAGCGCCTGCTGCACTCCTTCGCCCGACACGTCGCGGGTGATGCTGATGTTGTGGCTGGTCTTGCCGATCTTGTCGATCTCGTCGATGTACAACACGCCCCGCTGGGCCGCCTCCAGATCGAAATCGGCCGCATGCAGCAGCTTCAGCAGCAGGTTCTCGACATCCTCGCCCACGTAGCCCGCCTCGGTCAGCGTCGTCGCGTCGCCGATGGCGAATGGCACATTCAGGATGCGGGCCAGCGTGCGGGCCAGCAGCGTCTTGCCCGAACCGGTCGGCCCGATCAGCAGGATGTTCGACTTCTCGATCTCGACGTCCGAACCTTCATAGCCCAGCGTCAGCCGCTTGTAGTGGTTGTGCACGGCCACCGCCAGAATGCGCTTGGTCCGCTGCTGGCCCACCACGTACTGGTCGAGCTGCGCTACGATCTCCCGCGGCGTCGGGATGCGGTGGAACAAGGGGCGCGTACCGCCGCGCCGCCGCTGCTCCTGCTCGAGGATCGACTGGCACAGGTCGATGCACTCGCCGCAGATGTACACATCGCCCGGCCCTTCCACCAGCGGGCCGACATCGCGGTAACTCTTGCGGCAGAAGGAACAGATCGCGTTTTTCTTCGTCGTGCTGGCGCCGCGCCGGCCACCGCTCAGATCCTTACCTGCGGGCATGCTTCCTCCTCAAGGGCCTTGCCGGATGGGCTACCCTCGCCACGAAGAACCGCACCCCCGGGCAATGGGAACGGCCCACGCAAGACCGAGGCGGTCCTGCATCCCGGAAATGCCGCCCGGCGATCCGCGGTCCTCCGCACCCGCCGGCGTCTTCGCATGGCAAGCTGACCCAAAACGGCTGTGGAATGATCTTGGTGCGCTGCTTCAAGGCCACCGGCAACCGGGTGGTTGGGCCGGCGGGCCGCTCGGGGGCCATCCCTGTCCGCAATCCGATCGAGCGTACGTGGAAACGAACATTTGCTTCGGCAATTCCCGCCTCCCAGGCCTTCCTCGCCTCGGCACGACGGATCAAGACGCACGCCAGGCACGCTCTTACCAGTCCGCACAACCACCGCAGGCGGCAGATCCGGACCCGGCGCCCCGGTGCCGAGGCTTTCACCCCGGTCGAGGGCCCTCCGACGAGTTGGGTTGGAGTCGCGCACCCAGCACCGACTTTATTTTTCGGTAGTCCGCGTCGCTGATGTCACCGCGGGTCCGCATTTCCTCGAAGTTCGCCAGAAGCTGCTCGGGGCCCAGCCCTGTCTGGGCCCTATATCCGCGAAATCGCTGCACGATCAGCACCGCCACCAGAATCAGTCCAATCAGCACCCCCACCCAGGTCAGCAACTGGAGGAGCGTTTCGGCGGATACGTGCGACGGTGCGCTCGATCGCATACGGGCAACCCGGAAACGGAAAGGACGCTCGGCCCCAGGCTTCCTGGCAATTATCCATCTTTCGCCCGTCCCGTCCAGCTTGACCGGCCAATAGCGCGTCGCTCCGCACGCGCACCCACGGCCTTTCCACCCCTTACGCCGACCAGCCCCGGCCGGTTCAATCCCCCTGCCGAGCACTCGCCGCCGTGACAACGGCGAATCTAACCTACTGTGAGAAAAGAGTTTACGACCACACGCCCAGATGGGACATTTTAACCAGATTTTCTTTGCCCCACGTGCGATCGTCTTGGCCGGCCAATCTCCAGTCTGCCCCCTGCGCGGCCTGCGCACCAGGCCGTCACGGGCTGTCCGGACCATCCGGCACCTGGCTGGCCTTGTCGAGCTCCGACACTGCGTGATCGACCGGTTCTGGTGGCGCTGGCAGCGCGGCCGGTGCTGGCTCGTCGGGCGTCTGGTGCAATTCTGGTGCGGCGGGGACGATCGTGGCTGTTGCCGACGCCGCAGGCGGCAAGTACAGGGCCGGCGAGACGAACGGAACGTCGGTGGTCTCCGGCACCAGCGGCACCACCCGGCCTTTGACGGGAAACTGAGGCGGGTCGAGCATGACCGGTCCATTCCCTTCATCCAGCGCGCAGCGATTGCGGCCGGCGCGTTTCGCGTGCCTCAGCGCCGCCACCAGGCGTTCCAGAATCGCTAGGCTCGATTCACCGGGTCGCACCTCGATCACGCCGCCACTGACGCTCAGATCGAACTCCGTTCCTTCCGCCTCGAAGGTCGCCGCTTCGACGGTCTGACGCAGACGCTCCGCCAGGCTCAGTGCCTGATGCGGACCGACGTCCCCCAAGATGACCACGAACGCCTGGCCGCCGAGGCGCGTCAGATGTTCGAAGCTCCCTTCACGGGGCAGCGCTTCGTAGATCAGCCGCGCGAGGGCGGCAGCCGCGCGGTCGGCCCACACGGTCCCCAGCCGCTGGTTCAGACGGCCGAACCGGTCGATGTCCAAAATCAGGAGGCTGAGCAAACGCGTCCGCTGCGGGTCGCTCTGCCACCAGGCATCCAGGAGTCGTTCCAGGCCCAACCGATTCGGCAGACCGGTCACCGGATCGTTCTCGATCGTGACCGGCCAGTGCACCTGGCCGCTATCCGGACGCAGCAGCGTGGCCAGCAAATCCAAGATCCGATCGCGGACGGAGTGGGCCTGCACCAGCAGGCTCAGGATCTGGTCGATGAGCGGACGGCTGGCGACATGTTCCGAGCCGAGTGCATCCCAGGTGCTTAAGGCGTTCAAGACGCTGCGGATCTGGGCCGCCTGATCGAGCAGCACCTGTTCCAGCGCCGCGGCCGCCTGCTCGTGCTCGCCCAGACGACCGCTCCGCTGGGCCAGCACGTTGGCCGCCGCGTTCTGCTGGTCGAGCCATTCCTGATTGACGGCCCGCAGTCGATCGATCCAGCCTTGCGCGGCGAGGCGCGTGACCGAACTCCCAACCGCCCGCAAACTGACTTCGGTTTCCAGAAGCTGTTCCCGGTAGTGGTTGACGTCGAGCCGCACGATATGGGCGACCCCTTCGACCAGCGATTGCGGCACGATCCCGTCGGCCGCCAGACGCTCCAGCCACTCCCGGGGCAATTCCTCGATCCCGGCAATCACTGGCGGAGGAGGCAAGCGCGTCGCAGGGTTACCCTCTCCGCCCGTGTCGCTTCGCACTTCCAGGGTTCCCGCAGGAACGGCAGCCGGGCTGGCATGGCCGGCGGCCAGGCTGAAAGTGCGGCGCCGCAGACGCCACCAACCCACCCGTGGCAGTGGGTGTGCTAAACAGACCGCTGCGAAATAGCCCACTGCGAGGTTGAGCAGGGCCACCGTCAGCACGTAGGTCACCACGGGGATGTTCCTGCTGGAAGATGAAGCACCTTCTCAAGATACGTCACGCTTCACCATCCGGCGCTCCACGCGAGTCAACCCCCTCGGCGGCCGCAGCCCGCCCTCCCTTTCCCAATCGGCAAACTTTGCCGAGTCCCGCTTACCCGAACCAGTCCATGCAGCCTCATCGGTCATAAGTCGCACAGACGATACACGTCGAAGAACCGACACCTGCCGTGCGACCCGAAACACGTGCAGTGCGGGCAGAACCGGAAAACGAGCCAAAACCGGGGTAGAACGAGCAGTCCTTACGAAGTGAGGGGGCGGATCATGCGCTACACGTTGCGAAATTTCTCTTGGATCGCCTGGGCCAGCCTGGCCTGTGCGACAACCGCAGCCGAACCGGTCGGAAGCTACTATGCGCCGGGCGGCGGTGTCATCCGCATTTCGGACGAAACCGAAGCGGCCGGGCCGTACGACGCTTTGCCGGCGGCCGCCTATTTCGCACCAGCGGAGCAGCCGGCCAGCTATGCCGCCGCGGCCGGGCATAGCGGCTACTGCGCCGACTGCAACCGCAAGAGTTACTCCGACGGAGCCTGCGGATGCAGCCCCACCAACTGGGGCAGTGCCTGCGGTTACGGCTGCGATTGCCACTGCAATGCGGTCCGCGTGGAATACCTGCTCTGGTTCAGCCGCGGGCGGAACGTCCCGCCGCTGGTGACCACGAGCCTGGCTGGCACGCCGCAGGGCGATGCCGGCGTCCTGGGGTTGGCCACGACGTCGGTACTGTACGGCAACGACCCGATCGGCACCGACATCCGCAACGGCGGTCGGATCACCGTCAGCCACCTGTTCCGCGACGAAATCACCTGGGGCGATGTCCGCTTCTGGGGGGTGGAGGACAGCTCCGAAACGTTTTTCATCACCGGCAATCAGGCGCCGATCCTGGCCGTGCCGTTCTATAACATCCTGCTCGATCAAGAAGACGCGCTGCTCCTGGAGTATCCCGGCGTCGCGGGCAGTGGCAGCACGCGGGTGCTCTCCAAGAACGACTTGATCGGCGGCGATGCCTGGCTACGGCGGAACTGGTGGAGCGACTGCTGCGGCAAGCTCGACATCCTGGCCGGCTACCAGTTCACCCGGCTGGACGACTCGATCACGATGCTCAGCAGCACGACCAGCCTGGCCGGTGCAGGCGCTGGGACTCAATTCGACATCCTCGACCAGTTCCGCACCCAGAACGAGTTCCATGGAGCCTCGGTCGGCTTCCTGGCCGAAGCCCGCCGCGGGGTCTTGACCCTGGAAGTGCTGGGCAAAATCGCCGTGGGCAACATGCGGCAGCAAGTCACCATCGACGGCAGCACCGTGACCACCAATGGCGGCGGTTCGTCAGTGGCCCCCGGCGGCCTGTTTGCGGAGCCGACCAACATGGGCACCTACGAACGCAACCGCATCGCGTTCTCGCCGGAATTGAACGTCAACCTGATCTACAACATCAATCCGAACTGGCGGCTGATCGGCGGCTACAGCTTCATCTACTGGAGCAACGTGGTGCTGGCCGGCAACCAGATCGACCGGGTAATCAACCCCTCCCAGTTCGCCGGCGGGAACCTCACCGGCCCGGCACGGCCGGCTTTCAGCTTCGCCCGCACCGACTTCTGGGTCCAGGGCATGAACTTTGGTGCGGAATATCGCTGGTAGTCGGTCCAAACGCAACTTAAACGCCCATCACGGACTGGACTTTCTGCTCGCCCCGCCCCGACGGCTCGCCGCCGTCGGGGTTTTTTATTGCGCGGCCGACCCCGTTTTTGTCGCGCGGCCGACGCATTTTTGTTGCGCGACCGACGAGGTTTGTCGCGTCGGCGTCGGTAGGTTGGTTGTGCGAGCCTGGCTGCGGTCGGCGCCTCAGATTGCCTATTTTGCCCATCTTTCCGATTGTACCGCGACACTGCCGCTCGCAGTCGCTCTCATTCCAGTCACTTGGTGCCGGTTGGATAAATCTTTACGGTTGGGTCAACCCTGCGCCCGATAACAGTTCCGAACGTCCTTTCGGGAGCAGCATCATGAACCAGCGCTCGGGTCGAGCCGCATGGGGAAGCGTGGCCGCGGCATGGGGGTTGGCGGTTTGGGGGGTGTTGGGTCTGGCGCCTGGGGCCGTGGCCTGGCAAATGGAGGCGGTTCGCCAGCCAGCTCGCGGCGACGGAGGGCTCACGCCACCCCTTGAGGCAGCGCCAGCCCGCTACGATGAGCCGCCTCCGCCGCCGTTTGACCCCGTCATTCCCACCTGGGCGCCGTGCCAGAGCCTGCGAACGAATCGCTCGTTGGTGCTGGGCCACCTCTGGTTCGGGATGGACATCCTCGGCTGGTCGACGAAGGGGGCGGGTGCTCCGCCGCTGGTCACGACCAGCACCGCCGGCACGCCTATCGGCCAGGCAGGCATCCTGGGGCTGACTTCGACGAGCCTGGTGTTTGGCAACGAGGCGCTGCACAACGAGCTGCGGCCTGGCGGGCGTCTGACGATCGGGTGGTGGCTGGAGCCGGAGCAGTACCGGGGGATCGAGTTCCAGTGGTTCGAACTCGACGGGCAGAACACCCGTTTTACGGCTTCCGACGACTCGGGCAGTGGCATTTTCGCCCGACCCGTGATCGACGCCGACACGGGCCTGCCGGCGGCGGTGCTGACGACATACCCCGGAGTGCTGGAAGGTTCGCTCGAGGCGGCCGCGGATTTGCAGCTCGGCGGTGTGGGGCTGCTCTACCGCCATCTGGTCTGGGCCAGCGAATATGCCCGGCTGGACCTGCTGGCCGGCTATCGGCATGCCCGGCTGTATGACCGGCTGCGGATCGACGAGTCGCTCCAATCGCTAGACGATAGCAGCGGCTTTGCGACCGGCAGCCGGATCGTCCGCCAGGACGAGTTCCGCGCGATCAACCAGTTCGATGGGGCGGATTTGGGAGGCCGCTTGTGGTGGTCGCGCGGCAGCAGCCTGGCTTTGACCGGGCTGGCCAAAGTCGCGCTAGGCGCGTCGAATCGCACGGTGCTCATCGACGGCCAGACGTCGGTCCGCTCGGGCACGACGACCACCACGACGTCGGGCGGCGTGCTGGCTTTGCCCTCGAACCTGGGGCGACAATCGGAGCAGGACTTCGGTGTACTGGCCGAAATCGGACTGGGTGTGGAATGGCAGCCAGCCTGCTACTGGAAGTTTTCGCTCGGCTACACCTGGCTGTACTGGTCCGACGTAGCCCGCGCCGTGTCGCAGATCGATCGGACGATCGACCTGGACCAACTCGCTCCGAATCTTGGCAGCGGGACCCGCCCTGCCCCACGACTTTCCACCACCAGCTTCTGGGCGCAAGGACTGACCGCAGGATTCGTCTGCCAGTTCTGAATCGATGTCCACCCCACGGAGGGCACCCCGCTTCCGTCTAAGCCCAGATGCTCGTGTCGGCCCAGGGCATCCTCTCGCCCTCGCTGCCGGGATGCCCAGCTCGTGCAGCATGGACAGCCCTCAAGCGCACCTTGCCATCTCATAGCACGATCGACCGCCACGCCGGCAAGGCGCAGGTCTGCATGCGAATCCCGTTCGTCCGGTCAGGTGCGACGGCGCGGCGAGTTCTGCGCCTGGCTGCTGGCCAACAGACTGAGTAGCTCATCGGTCACCCAGGGATCGGCGACCTCCAAAGGTGGATCGACCACCGGCGGTGCGAGAGGCTCGTCTGCGCGTTCGTGCAGCAGCCCCGGGGAAGACGTTACCGCGTCGAGGTCGCTTTGGGCATTGAGCTGATTGACGATCAGCAGGGCATCCAGCGGCGAGAGGTAACCGTCGTTGTTCACGTCCAGCATCCAGGAGGCATCGTCCAGGGCCAGAGCTTGCGCATCCGACTCGCCGTCCAGGGCCTCCGTGGGGGGCGCGGTCAGCGGGCGGCTGCCACGGGCATTGAGGTCGTTGATGATGAGCAGGGCGTCTAGCGGCGCGAGGTAGCCATCGCGATTGACATCGCTGCGGGCAGGCATCAGCGGGACTTCGCTCCCCGGCCCCTCGCCCCGCGGGACGGCCAGGGGCAGCGGCGGGGCATCTTCCGGGCCGGCACTGGGCGGCACATCCTTCGTATATTCCCGGAGCTGCTTCTGGAGCACATTCACGAGCTGGTTGACCGACTTGATCCCTACGAACAACTGAGCCTTGAGCCAGGCGATCGTGCTGCTGAACTTGATGCTGCCCAGCCCGGCCCCGTAGCGGAACAGGCCCCGCGCGGGAGTGGTGTCTTTCAGCGCTAGAAACCCGTGCTGGATGGCCGCTGCCGAGGAGGAATAGCGGTCGCCCGGCTCCCCTGCCCCGCCTGCCACCGCGACCAGGGTCGGATTGTTCGCTGGCCCGGCCGGCGTGTAATCGCCCAGGAGGAAGGTGATCCCTTTGTCCGGGAAGGCTTTCAACGCGGCCTGCACGCTGCCCGGCGCCGCCACGCCATCCACCCCGCCGCTACCCGTGAACAGTTGGTCGGCCCCGGCATTGCCCAGCACCAGGCTCACATTCTTGAACACACTATTTTGAAGCTGGTTGCCCTTGAAGAGGAGCTGCGAGGGGGAAACGTTGACGATGTTGTTGATGACGTCGTTGCCGGCGCCGCCATCCAGCACGCCCGGCACGCTGGAGATATTGTCGATCACATCGTTGCCCGCGTTGCCTCGCACCCACAACCGCTGCACGCCTTTCAGTTCGACCCGCGCCCGCATCGGACCGGCGCTTGTGACCAGCGCGGGATTGAGGTCGATGTCGCCGATCGACACCGTGTCGTTGCCTGCGGACCCTTCGTACTGCACGCGGTTGTCGGCCGCAGGACCATCTCCCACGCTGGCGTCCACCTGCACGATCGTCGGCAACGATCCGCCATTGGCATCGATCGTGACGTCGTTGTTGCCTGGCCCAGTGGTGAGCTTCAGCCGCTCGATGTCACTTGCCGGGAAGGTGAGGAACGTGGCTCCGCCGAGCCGCTCGACCTGCCCCGGACGGATGCGATACGCCGCATCGGGCGTGGCCAGTCCGCTGTCGTCGGCCAGCAGTTGATCTCCCACCACCAGCGGCACCAGACGCGGCACGAAATATGGCCGCTTGGACAGGTCCACCGTCGTGTCCTGCCCGTCACGCAGCCGGCCAGGAGCTACGCTCGCCGTGTTCGCGCCTCCTTGCACCTCGACCGGCCCGACGATCCCCGCGAAGCGAATCTGGAACGTATCGTCATCGGCCGCCCCCAACAGGCGAATCTGCGTGGCTTGCATCCCCCCCTGGATTTGGAACAGGCTTCCGGTCGAGTCGATGGCCGTGTCGAGACTGGCCAGGGTGATCGTCGCACCTGCTGCCGTCGCTTTCACCAGGCTGCCGGCCGCCAGGTGAATATCGTCCCCCGCTTGCAGCAGCACGTTGGCGGTGTCCGACTCGACCGTCACGCCAGACAAGATGGACAGATTGTCGCCACTGGCGGCCGACTCGCGGGCGGTCAATTCGACCGCGGCCGTGCCGCGCACGCTGGCTGCCACTTGCAGCGCTTCCCCTGCCGAGATGGCAAGCGTCGCGGCATTGATGCCCGTGGTCGGTCCGACCGTGCCGATCGTCAGGGCATTGGCG
>Ga0101944_10006110_pt1 | contig 13070 bp, 13 predicted proteins | sample DewCreD2012metaG_FD_75245 | JGI IMG/M metagenome (GOLD analysis project Ga0101944, IMG submission 75245) | Hot spring sediment bacterial and archeal communities from British Columbia, Canada, to study Microbial Dark Matter (Phase II) - Dewar... ... | reverse complement strand
AGTTTGGGCGGGATCGGCGCCAAGGCGCGCGCGGACAGATCGGTGCCGTCGGTCTGGCAACCGCTCAGCGCAACCGCCGCGAGGACGGTTGCGGTCGCCATCACCACACGGACGCGGAAGTGTCTCACTCGCGAAGCTCCCCGAGCCCAAAATCCCCAGAGTTTCCTTAATAAATTGTTATCCGCTCAGACCCCTGTTCGCAAGGTCCGGATCGGCTTTCGATTCCTTCAGCATCCTTGTGGTGAAACAATGGTAAAGTCGTTGATCAATATGATTGCATTGCGCGGCAATTGATCCCGGCCCAATTTCATTATTATTTCAGCGATCTTTTGCATTCAGCATGTCTATTTCAAGGCTTAATCGACCTAATGCTTTTGTTAATACTTTTCAATACTGGCACGCTTTCCGCCGGCGCGTGACGGCGGCAGGCCTCCTGACATTGGGGGGAAACCTCACGGCGGGATATACCTTACGCCATTGTCAGCGGGCGGCAGGCCTCCTGACATTGGGGGGAAACCTCACGGGAAGAGAGCTCGCGCCGGACAAGACCTCACCCAGGAAAAGGCCCGGCGCGCCGATGCCGCGGGTCAAACCAAATTGCGGCCCATGGCCAGGAATTTGTCGCGGCGTTGCCGGCGCAGCGTCTCCCGGCCCAAGCCGTGCAGCTCGGCAAAGGCCGCGCGAACAGCCTCACCCACCGCGGAAATTGCGGCTGCCGGATCGCGATGCGCGCCGCCTACGGGCTCCGGGATGATGCGGTCGATGACATGAAAGCGCTCAAGATCATGGGCGGTGATCTTTAAACTCGTGGCGGCCTCCTGAGCCTTGCTCGAGTCGCGCCAGAGAATGGAGGCCGCACCCTCCGGCGAGATCACGCTGTAAATCGCATGTTCGAGCATCAGCACGCGATTGGCGGTGGCGATGGCAATGGCCCCGCCCGACCCGCCTTCGCCGAGTATCACCGCCACATTGGGCACGCCGAGATTGAGGCAGGCCTCGGTGCAACGCGCAATCGCCTCGGCTTGGCCCCGCTCCTCGGCGTCGATGCCGGGGTACGCGCCCGCGGTGTCCACCAGCGCCAGAACCGGAATGTCAAAACGATCGGCCAATTCCATCAGGCGAACGGCCTTGCGATAACCCTCGGGGCGCGCCATGCCAAAGTTGTGCTTGAGGCGGCTCTCGGTGGTGGATCCTTTCTCGTGGCCGATGACACAGATGCTCTCGCCGTGAAATCGGCCGAACCCGCCGACGATGGCTTCGTCTTCGCCGAACTTGCGGTCCCCCGCCAGCGGGATGAAATCGGTCAGGAGCCCGGCAATGTAGTCGAGGGTATGCGGCCGCTTCGGATGGCGGGCCACTTGCGTCTTCTGCCAGGGCGAGAGGCCGGCATAGAGTTCCTTCAGCGCGGCGTGGGCGCGCGCCTCGAGGCGGCTGATCTCCTCAGCCACAGAGACGGCACCGCCGCGCATCAAAGCGCGCAGCTCCTCGATCTTGGCCTCGAGTTCGGCCACCGGTTTTTCAAAATCGAGATAACTGCGCATGGTCGGGATGGTTGGGCGGCCGATCGATGGCGGCGTTAGGGGCTCGGACCCGGAAACTGGCCCTGCCGGGGGATTTTAGTCAAGCAAGCCGGCCGGGTGGCGTGTTCCGCTCATTGTTCCCCCAGCGGGTGCAGATCGCGCACCATGCTTTTCAAGCGTTCGTTCAGCACATGGGTGTAGATCTGCGTGGTCGAGATGTCGGCATGGCCGAGCAGCGACTGGACGGTGCGCAGGTCCGCTCCGTTCTGCAAGAGGTGGCTGGCGAATGCATGGCGCAGCACGTGCGGGCTGACGTTTGCGCTGTTGAGGCCGGCGCCGCGTGCCAGCGCCTTCAACTCCCGGGCAAAATGCTGGCGCGTCAAATGTCCGCTCGTACCGAACGACGGAAACAGCCATTTGCTGCCGCCGAGTTTGGCCCGGTCGCGCAGCGCCAAATACGTCCCCATCGCGCGCTTGGCCGCGTCGTTGAGCGGAACAAGCCGTTCGCGGTCGCCCTTGCCGCGGATGATCAGCATGCGCCGATCGGGCTGTGCGGCGGAAACCGGCAACGCCACGAGTTCGGAGACGCGCAAGCCGGTGGCGTAAAGCACCTCCAGAAGGCAGACAAGCCGGGCGGCGCGAAGCCGCGCGGCGAAAGTTTTGGCCTGCAGCCCGGCATGGGCATGGGCGAGCAGCTCGTCGACCTGGGATACGGTAAGAAACTTGGGCAAAGGACGGTTGCGTTTGGGACCCTCGATGGCGGCCGACGGATCGTCGCGGCGATACCCTTCATCGTAAAGGAAACGGTAGAGCCGCCGGATCGCCGCCAAACGCCGCGCGAGGGTTGAAGCCTTGAACCCGCGTTCGGACAGGCGCGCGAGATAGCCGCGCAGATGCGCGGTCGAGGCGCCGACGATCGAAGTCCCGGCGGCGGCCAGTTCGGACGAGAAATCCCGCAGATCGCGGGCATAGGCGGCCAGCGTGTTGGGGCTGGCGCCGCGCTCGGCAGCCAGCATCTCGAGCAGAAGCCCGATCAGCGCGCTGTCTGAACGATTCGGGGGGCGCACCATGGCGGCCTCAGCGCGGCTTCATCAAATTTTCGCGCGGGATGGTGATGGTCATCTCGCGCGGGGTCGGTTCCACCAGTGTGGCCAGCGCATAGATCAGACCATAACCGAGGCCGGAAAGTACGGCGACGACAAGAAAAAATCGGAACAGGCTCGGCATCTCTTCTGCTCAAGGTCCGCCGGCCTTGCGACGGATGCCGTGCCGAGTACGACCACGTTCCGGCCACGCTGGCAAGAGCCAGGCCGGGCGTGGACGGAGCCCCGGTTGTTTCGGGGCGCGGATTGTGGAACCGTGGCGCACCTATTAGGTACGCAGGCATGTCGCATATCGCGGTGCAGGACGACGGAACCCGGCTGAGCGAAAATGCGCTGGCGGAGGCATTGGGCCGCCGTTCGATCGTGCTGATCGGCATGATGGGGGCGGGGAAATCATCGATCGGCCGGCGGCTGGCCGCGCGACTTAATTTGCCGTTCGTCGATGCCGACACCGAAATCGAGGCGGCGGCCGGTATGACAATTCCGGAGATCTTTGCCGCACACGGCGAGCCCTATTTTCGCGCCGGCGAAGCGCGGGTGATCGCGCGGCTTTTGGAGGGCGGCCCGCAGGTGCTGGCGACCGGCGGCGGCGCGTTCATGAATGCGGACACGCGCGCCGCCATCCGCGCCAAAGGGATTTCGATCTGGCTCAAGGCGCCGTTCGAAATTCTTTTCAAGCGCATCAAACGACGGAACGATCGGCCGCTTTTGGCCGGCGACGACCCCGCCGAGACGCTGCGGCGACTGATCGCTGAGCGTTATCCGGTCTATGCCGAAGCGGATATAACGGCGGAGTCGCGCGAGGTTCCGCACGAAACCATCGTGAACGAAGTGGTGGAACTCTTGTGCCGTCATCCGGCACTCGTGCGCGGCGAAAGGGCCGTTGAGCAACAGCCATGACCAAACCGTTGCAACCGGCCGCGCCCCGCATCGTCAACGTCGCGCTCGGCGCCCGCGCCTATGACATCGTGATCGGACGCGGGGTGCTGAATTCGCTCGGCGCGCGCCTGGCAACGCTGCGGCCGGGGGCGGCGGCGTTCATCGTCACCGATGAAAACGTCGCGCGGCAGCATCTGGCGGCCGTGCGCGCAAGCCTTGAAGCCGCAAAGCTGCGCACCGGCGAGGCGGTGATCGCACCCGGCGAGCAGGCGAAGAGCTGGCGCGGCTTGGAGGCGCTGTGCGAGGAGATGCTGCGGGCGCGGATCGAACGCGACGATCTCGTGGTTGCGCTCGGCGGCGGCGTGATCGGCGATCTCGCCGGCTTTGCCGCGGCGATCACCCGTCGCGGCCTCGATTACGTGCAGGTCCCCACGACGCTCCTGGCGCAGGTGGATTCGTCGGTGGGCGGCAAGACGGCGATCAATTCGCGTCAGGGCAAAAATCTGATCGGCGCATTCCATCAGCCGATCCTGGTGCTGGCCGACACCGCAACGCTCGATACGCTGCCGCCGCGCGAGTTCCGCGCGGGTTACGCCGAGGTCGTCAAATATGGCCTGCTCGGCGACGCCGCTTTCTTCGACTGGCTTCAGTCCAACTGGCGCGACGTGTTCGCCGGCGGCGCGGCGCGCGAGCACGCGATCGCCGTCAGTTGCCGCGCCAAGGCGGCAATCGTCGCCCGCGACGAACGCGAGACCGGCGATCGCGCGCTGCTCAATCTCGGACACACGTTCGGACACGCGCTCGAGGCCGCATGCGGCTTCTCCGACCGATTGCTGCATGGCGAAGCGGTCGCGCTCGGCATGGCGCTGGCGTTCGAGTTTTCGGCGCGCCGCCGCCTCCTGCCCGCTGCGGAGACAGCGCGCGTCGTCGCGCACCTTGCAGCGGTCGGCTTGCCGACGCAAATCAAGGACATTCCCGGCGGCGCACCGGATAAAGACACGCTCATGCAGCTGATCGCGCAGGACAAGAAGGTGAAGCGCGGCAAGCTCACCTTCATTCTGGCGCGCGGCATCGGGGCGGCTTTCGTCGCCCGCGACGTCGATGCGGAAGAAGTGGCCGCTTTCCTTTCCGAGAAAATCGCAAAGCCATGACCCTGGATGACTGGCTGATACTCGCGGCCGTCTTGCTTTGCCTGTTTCTGTCCGCCTTCTTCTCGGCCAGCGAAACCGCCCTCACCGCGTCGTCGCGGGCGACCATGTTGCGGCTGGAGGAACAGGGGGAGCGCAGGGCGGGAATTGTCAACAGGCTCTTGGCAGCGCGCGAGCGTATGCTCGGCGCGCTGTTGATCGGCAATAACACCGCCAATGTCGCGGCGTCGGCCATGGCAACGGGGCTGTTTTTTCTGTGGTGGGGCGAGATCGGCGTGTTCTACGCCACCATGGTGATGACGGTGCTGGTGGTGATTTTCGCCGAGGTGTTGCCGAAAACCGCGGCCATCAACGCGCCCGACCGCATCGCGTTGGCGGTGGCGCGGCCAATGCATTGGCTGGTGCGGTTGCTGGGGCCGCTGATCATGGGCATCGAGGCGCTGGCGCGGCGCACCCTGCGCGTGTTCGGGATCCGCGTGGGGGAGAGCCAGCCGATCCTGTCGGCGCACGAAGAAATCCGCGGCACCGTCGATCTGCTCCACCGCGAGGGCGCGATGGAGAAACAGGCGCGCGATATGGTGGGAGGCGTGCTTGACCTGCGCGAGCTTACCGTGGGCGACGTGATGGTGCACCGCACGGAAATGATGGCGCTCAACGCCGACGATCCTCCGGAAGAAATCGTGCGCGCCATGCTGGCGTCGGAATACACGCGCGTGCCGCTGTGGCGCGGCAGCCCGGAGAACATCGTCGGCATCCTGCATGCGAAAGATTTGCTGCGGGCGCTGCGTTCGACCGAGGACGTGAACAAGATCGATGTCGCCGCGATCGCGCTGCCGCCGTGGTTCGTGCCGAACATCCGGCCGTTGTCGGAACAGCTCAAGGCGTTCCGGCGGCGCAAAACACACTTTGCGCTGGTGGTGGACGAGTACGGAGATCTGATGGGGATGGTCACGCTGGAAGATATCCTGGAGGAGATCGTCGGCGACATCGCCGACGAGCAGGACATTCCGGTGCCGGGGGTGCGGCCGCAGCCGGACGGCTCGGTGAACGTGGACGGCGCGGTGCCGGTGCGCGACCTCAATCGCGCGATGGACTGGAAATTGCCGGAAGACGCGGCGAACACCATTGCCGGGTTGGTGATTCACGAGGCGCGCTCGATCCCGGACGTGGGCCAGAGCTTCACCTTTCACGGCTTCCGCTTCCGCGTGGAGCGCAAACATCGCAACCGCATCACGCAACTGAAGATCACGCCGTTGGTGCCGAAAGCGGCGGGGACGGCGAAGGCCGGGCGGTGAAGGCCGGGTTGATCCGACACCGCGACCTTCACATCCACATCTGCACAAGTTTACTGTTGACGTTGGACTGATACCAGCGGAGCCAATTTTTGACTCGTCATGCGCGGGCTTGACCCGCGCATCCATGATGAGATTCCTGGCTGTATTGCCTTGCGGCTGTGCTCGCGGCGTCGCCGCATGGATTGCCGGGTCAAGCCCGGCAATGACCATGCATGGGTCGGCATCTTGTGCCGTTGGTATGACCGCGCTTCGCTGAACGAGGCGAACTTCAACATTTATTGGCCGAGGATTCCTTCATGAAAATCGACCTCAATTGGATCGAGGATCTTGGATATCTTGGCGCGCTCCTGACCCTCGGCACCTACTCCATGAAATGATGATCCCGCTGCGGATCGTCGGAATAACCGCCAACGTCATCTTCATGGGACCATAGCGGGGGTATTTTTCGAAGCATGACGACGCAAGGATGCGCCCCGGTGAATTCCTCCGCCATTGGTGCAGCCCGCCGCAGCCGCGTTCACGGCTCGCCGGGCGCGCCGGCGTGGATGGCGAGCGCGTGCACGCCGCCGGCGAGCTCGTCGGCGAGCAGGGCGTTGATCATGCGGTGGCGGTCGAGGCGGCTCCGGCCGCGAAACGCCTCGGCCACGATGACGATGCGGAAATGGGTCTCGCCGCCCGGCCGGTGACCGGCATGGCCGGCGTGGCGGGCGGATTCGTCGATCACTTCGAGCCGTTGCGGCGCGAATGCCGCAGCCAGTTTTTCCAGGATACGATCCCTGACCGCCATGATTCTCCTCGCGCGGTACGCTTGCTCGCGCGGTATGCTTGCTGCGGCGCGGGTGATGCAGACCGCACAAAGCAAAGCATAAACCGCAACTGCAAGAGGATAAATAACGCCACTGTCAAGACTTGCGGGCCGATACCAGATTTCTCAATAATTGCCGGCTATGAATTTTGACTCGCCTCTGTTTGATCGCATCCGGGTGAAACCCGATCCGAAACGCAACGCGGAAACCAGCCACAGGTGCGAGTGGAAAGGTTGCGACCAGAAGGCCACGCATCGCGCCCCCAAGGGACGATTAAGGGAGCGCGAATATTGGCGTTTTTGCCTCGAGCACGTGCGGCAATACAACAACTCCTACAACTACTTCGCCGGCATGAGCGACGAGGCGATCATGCGCTATCAAAAAGAAGCCGTCACCGGTCACCGGCCCACCTGGAAAATGGGGGTGGGACGTTTCGGCCTCGGCTCCGGCCTGCCGGGGCATGACTGGGTGCAGGATGCCTATGGCATCTTCCGCGAACACGGCCCCTGGCGGCCGAAATTCGAACGGACCGGAACCGCTCAGCGCAATGTGGGCAACGCCGAACGCAAGGCGCTCAGCGTGCTCGGACTTGAAGTCAACGTCACCGCCGCCGATATAAAGGCCAGATTCAAAGAGCTGGTAAAACGCCTGCATCCCGACGCCAACGGCGGCGATCGATCCCGCGAAGAGCGGCTGCGCGAGATCATTCAGGCGTATAACTATTTGAAATCCGTGCGGTTTCGCTGATGGTCGGGAGAGGATTCGCCTGCGGCGCCGATTCTGCTAATTTCGCGCCCCCGGTCCGAAACTCTGCAGACCACAGCGATCTGCGTGCATGATCGCGCCCCTTCGGGGCCACGGAGAAGCAATGACGACAGCAACTGAAGTTCGCGCCCCCTTGCCGGATATGAAAGTGTCCATCCGGCAGTTGTTCGGTTTTGACAGCGACATGGAAGTGCCGGCCTATTCAAAGCCGGACGAGCACGTGCCGGACATCGATGCGGATTACCGCTTCGACAAACCGACGACGCTCGCCATCCTGGCCGGATTCGCTCACAACCGCCGTGTCATGATCACGGGCTACCACGGCACGGGCAAGTCCACGCACGTGGAACAGGTGGCGGCGCGGCTCAACTGGCCGTGCGTGCGCGTCAATCTCGACAGCCATATCAGCCGTATCGATCTCATCGGCAAGGACGCAATCGTCATCCGCGATGGCCAGCAGGTGACCGAATTCCGCGACGGCATTCTGCCGTGGGCGCTGCAGAACAACGTGGCGCTCTGCTTCGACGAATACGACGCCGGCCGGCCGGACGTGATGTTCGTGATCCAGCGCGTGCTGGAAGTGTCGGGCAAGCTCACGCTGCTCGACCAGAACCGCGTGATCCGGCCGCACCCGGCGTTCCGTCTGTTCGCCACCGCCAATACCGTCGGTCTCGGCGACACCACCGGCCTCTACCACGGCACCCAGCAGATCAACCAGGGGCAGATGGATCGCTGGTCGATCGTCACCACGCTCAACTATCTCCCGCACGACAGCGAGGTGGAGATCGTGCTGGCCAAGGCCAAGCACTATCGCACCGAAGAAGGCCGCGAAATCGTGAGCAAGATGGTGCGGGTGGCGGAGCTGACCCGCAACGCGTTCATCAACGGCGATATTTCCACGGTGATGAGCCCGCGCACGGTCATTATCTGGGCCGAGAACGCGGAAATCTTCAAGGACATCGGCTTTGCTTTCCGCCTCACGTTCCTCAACAAGTGCGACGAGCTCGAGCGGCCGATCGTGGCCGAGTTTTATCAGCGCTGCTTCGGAGCCGAGCTGCCCGAATCCACTGTGAACATTGCGCTGAGCTAGGCCGATGTGCAAACGGCGGGGCAGGCAGTGAGTTCGAACATCAAGCCGAGGACGCCGCTCAAGGAGGCGCCGTCCGAGCCCTTCAAGCGGGCGGTGTCGAGCTGTCTGCGCGCCATCGCCAAAACCCCCGACGTGGAGGTGGCGTTCGCGGCGGAACGGCCGGGCCTGCAAGGCACCAAGGCGCGCCTGCCGGAGCCCCCGCGCAAGTTGACTCCGCGGGACGCGGCTATCGTGCGCGGACACGCCGACGCCATCGCGTTGAAGCTGGCTTGCCACGATCCGCGCATCCATCGCCGCCTGATGCCCGGCGGGCAGCAGGCGCGCGCGGTGTTCGACGCAATCGAACAGGCGCGGGTGGAAGCCATCGGGGCGCGACGGATGGCGGGCGTGGCGCGCAACCTCGCCGCCATGCACGATGACCGTTTTCACCGCGGGAAATATGACGAAATCACCGACCGCGCCGACGCCCCGATCGAGGAGGCGCTGGCGATGCTGGTACGCGAGCGGCTCACCGGCGAACAACCGCCGCCGGCCGCGCGCAAGCTGGTGGAGCTGTGGCGGCCGTTCATCGAGGAACGCGCCGGTCGCGGCCTCGACCGGCTGGAAACGCTCATCGACGATCAACGCCGCTTCGGGGATGCGGTGCACGACGTGCTCGATGCGCTCGACATGGGCGACGACCGCGAGCGGTCGGAGGACGAGGAGGACGGCGAAGCCGGTGATCAGGAGCGGCGCCGGGACGAAAAAGGCGAAAAGGGCGAAGGTGCAGAAGCCGAAAACAACGAACGCATGAGTCTGGAGGAAACCGAGGCCACCGCGGAAACCGCCGAGAGCGCGGAGGACGCGGTCGATGCCCCGGCCACCGAAGTCGCCGAAGACGCCGAGATGGGCGACGCGGAAACGGCGGCGGAACCCTGGCGGCCGCGGCACGATCCGAACGCCGCGCGCGGGCCCGATTACAAAGCCTTCACCACCCGCTTCGACGAAACCGTGAACGCGGAAGATTTGTGCGAGCCCGAGGAACTCGATCGCTTGCGCGGCTATCTCGACAAGCAGCTCTCGCACCTGCAGGGCGTTGTGGCGCGGCTCGCCAACCGGTTGCAGCGGCGGCTTTTGGCGCAGCAAAACCGGGCCTGGGAGTTCGATCTCGAAGAGGGGCTGCTCGATCCGGCCCGGCTTTCCCGGGTAATCGTCGATCCGCTGCACCCGTTGTCGTTCAAGCGCGAAAAGGAGACGAATTTCCGTGATACGGTGGTGACGCTGCTGCTCGACAATTCCGGCTCGATGCGGGGCCGGCCCATCACCGTTGCGGCCACCTGCGCCGACATCCTCGCCCGTACGCTCGAGCGATGCGGGGTCAAGGTCGAGATTTTGGGCTTCACCACGCGGGCCTGGAAGGGCGGGCAGGCGCGCGAGGCATGGCTGGCTGCCGGGAAGCCGCCAAACCCCGGCCGCCTCAACGATTTGCGCCACATCGTCTATAAGGCCGCGGACGCGCCATGGCGGCGCTCGCGCAAGAACCTCGGGCTGATGATGCGGGAGGGGCTGTTGAAAGAAAATATCGACGGCGAGGCGCTCGACTGGGCGCACAAGCGCCTCCTGGTTCGGCCCGAGCAGCGCAAGATTTTGATGATGATCTCCGACGGTGCGCCAGTTGACGATTCGACGCTCTCGGTGAACCCGGGCAATTATCTGGAGCGGCATTTGCGCTGGGTGATCGAGGAGATTGAAACGCGGTCGCCGGTGGAACTGATCGCCATCGGCATCGGCCACGATGTGACGCGCTACTATCGGCGCGCGGTCACCATCGTCGATGCGGAGGAACTCGGCGGGGCGATGACAGAAAAGCTCGCCGAGCTGTTCGACGAGCACGTGCGGCGGGAGCGTCGGCCCGTGCGGCGTGCACCCAAACGGCTGCATTGACCGCACGCAACAGACCGGCAGCACATGCTTCCAAACATGATCGCCATCGCCGCCGCGGCGTCTTTCATTTTGGCCGCGACCCCGGGCGCGGCACAGGGGCCGCAATCCGGCGCCGGACAACGCATCGAAGTGTACGCCGAACCGATCGCGGCGTTCGCCCTGCAGGAGGCCGCGCGCACGCGCTTCGGCGCGCTGGAATTCCGCGGCGGGATCGTTCTTACGTCGCCGGACCCGCGCTTCGGCGGTCTGTCGGCGATCCGGGTTGGTCCCGACGGGGCACGATTCATCGCCTTGGGCGATCGTGGCCACTGGTTCCGCGGGCGCATCACCTATCGCGATGGACGGCCGGCGGGGCTCGCGGACGTGGAGACGGCCCCGGTGTTGGGACCGGACGGGCGGCCAGCCGCGAGCCGCGGCTGGTTCGACACCGAATCCCTGGCCGAGATCAACGGCACGCTCTACGTGGGAATCGAGCGCGCCAACCGGATTTTGCGTTTCGACTATGCGCGGGACGGCCTCGCCGCGCGGGGGGTGCCGATCAGCGTGCCGCCCGGCGTTCGCACGCTTGTCCATAACGGCGGCCTCGAATGTCTGACGGCCCCGGCCAGAGGACAGCCGCTCGCCGGCACACTTATTGCGATCTCGGAGAAAAGTCTCGACGAGCGGGGAAATATGCGCGCGTTTCTGATCGGCGGGGGACGGCCCGGTCCGTTCGCCGTCGTCCGCAGCGCGGATTTCGACGTCACCGATTGCGCCGTCACACCGCGCGGCGATCTCCTCATTCTCGAACGCCGATTTTCGCTGCTGCTCGGGGTAGCCATGCGGATCCGGCGCGTGCCGCTTTCGCAGATCACACCCGGCGCGGTCATCGACGGGCCGGTCTTGATCGAGGCGGATGGAAGTTTCCAGATCGACAATATGGAAGGCCTCGCCGTGCACCGAAATGCGGCGGGGGAGATCATTCTCACCCTCGTTTCGGACGACAATTACTCCCGGCTGCAGCGCACCTTGCTGCTGCAGTTCGCGCTGACCGGAGATTAACGCAGGTTCAACCGGCCGGGGCCTGCTTCTTCAGGATCGCCCGCCGGATCTCGCGCAAGCGCGGCGAGAGCTGGCTTTCCGCCGCCTTGAGCAGGAAGGCATCAAGTCCGCCCCGGCGGTCGACGGTCTTCAGCGCATTGGCGGAGACCCGCAGCTTCACCGCACGGCCCAGCGCGTCCGACATCATCGTGACATTGAGCAGGTTGGGCAGAAAACGCCGTTTGGTCTTGCGGTTGGAATGGCTGACCTGGTGGCCGACCTGTACCGCTTTCCCGGTCAGTTCACAACGCCGTGACATGACGACCTATCCCTTGATCCAACACTCGGGTGACCCAAGCGTTGTAAAACGCCGCGGACGTATAGTGGAGGGGCTCGGTGGGCGTCAAGCATGACAGCGTGGCGGCTGCGTGGCCACAGCGGCTCCGCATCATACACCCGCATCATACAAAGGTCGCATTCGGGGGTAGTCTTCACCGGTGGCGCAGCCTCCTGATCAGGCGCGGCGATTGCCGGGAAAACCCGATGCCTTGCCTCCCGATGCAATGCCTCTTGGTGCAATGTCTCCCGATGCAATGCCTCCCGCATGAGGGGTTGTTTAACACCGCGGCCCGTCGGGGCAAGAATGCGCGCAAAGCCTTGCCTGCGGCGGGGCGAAAACTCTCCCTGTTGGCCCTCTCGGCCATAATGCTGACCGGCCCCCGCCCGTGTCCGGCACAGGCCATATTGAACGCCGACTACCTGGCTACGCTCTCGGGATTGCCGATCGGCAAAGGCAGTGCGGCGCTCGAGATCACCGATGACCGCTACAGCATGACGGTCAGCGGGGCAACGGCGGGTCTGATGCGGCTGTTCGCCAGCGGGCACGGCAGCGCTTCCGTTCGCGGCACGCTGATCGACGGCGTGCCGGCCAGCGCGCAATTCAACGCGCGGATTACTTCGGCGAAGAAAACCGAAGACTACCGCCTGACGATCGCCGACGGGGAAGTGAAGGATTATTCGATCACGCCGCCACCACCGCCCTCAGGCCGGGTACCGTTGAGCGACACCCACCGCCGCGGAGTCCACGACCCTATGACGGCGACCCTGATCCTTGCGCCGGGGGGCGGCAGTCCGACGGCACCGGAAGCCTGTCAACGCACGCTTTCAGTGTTCGACGGGCGCATGCGCTATGATGTGCAACTTTCTTTCAAGCGCCGCGATGTGATCCATGCCGATTCAGGATATTCCGGGCCGGCGGCGGTGTGCATGGCGACATTCGTGCCGATCGCCGGACACAATCCCGACCGGCCGGCGTTGCGCTATTTGATGAAGCTGCGCGAGATCGAGGCTTGGCTGGTCCCGATCACCGGCACTCGCCTGATGGCGCCGGCCAAGGTTGTCATTCCCACGCCGTTCGGGCTCGGCGTTCTGCAGGCGGTGAGATTTGACGCCATAACGCAGCGGGCGGCGACAAAACCGAAAATTCCATGACCGCACCGCTTGTTGTTGTGAGGACGGTTC
>Ga0101944_10006109_pt1 | contig 13072 bp, 9 predicted proteins | sample DewCreD2012metaG_FD_75245 | JGI IMG/M metagenome (GOLD analysis project Ga0101944, IMG submission 75245) | Hot spring sediment bacterial and archeal communities from British Columbia, Canada, to study Microbial Dark Matter (Phase II) - Dewar... ... | reverse complement strand
TCGTCGGCAGTGGGATTTGGCCGATTTTCTGGTTTATTCAACCCCTGAACCGGATTTGGTGCTTTTTAAAAACGAACAGCCGGAAAGATTCCTCTTTCCGGCTGTTCTTCGACTCAGTTGTGACGCTTTCAGCCGTTGGGCATAAAAGCGTAAGAAGCGAACTTTTTAGAAAGCAAGGGACAGTCTGGCACCGAATTCATACGGATCCGCAGCATTGGTGCTGGATTTGGCCTTTTGAATGACATCGCCGGCCCACAGATAGGCGCCGACCAGGTCCAGATTCAGGTTGTCAACGAGCTTGTAGGTGAGAACGAGGTCAAGTTCTGTACCCAGCGTATCGTCATAGGTACCATCAACCAGTCTCACATCTTCGGCCGTCTTGGCATACCACAGATCGGCGGCCAACTTCAGGCTGGGAAGGATCTTGAAATCGACGCCAAGGTTGCCGATGATCCGGTTGCTGATTTTGTCTGAGAGTCCGCCGCTTCCGTTTCCGGGTTCAGCCGTGGCAGGACCCTGCGCATCCAGGATACCGAAGCCCATGATTTCCGCCCAGTAATAAGAGGCGCCTGTGTAGGGAGTTCCGGGGTTGAAGAAGGCATCGATGTCGCCACCGGCGATGCTGTCTTTGTCGTTACCGGAAGCATAGATTCCCTTGAGTCTCAGGGTGGCGGGACCTGCGGCATAAGAACCGAACAGATCGAACAGATAACCTTTGAAATTCAGCTTGTCGTGCCCGTATGAGGCAACCGGAACGGTTACATCACCCCACTCATAGATACCGGTGGCGCCAATGGTGATGGCATCCATCTTGGTATCGAACTCCAAACCGCCCGTCCAGGCATTCAGTTTCTTGGCGCCGGGGATTTTTTCGTCGAATTTATATCCTTTGGTGTTGGCCTTGGAATAATCTTCAGAGAACAGCGTAGCAATATGGGGCTTCAATGTCGTCGTTTTGTTCAAGTAAATCGTGGGATACAGAACGAATGCATTGACATCATAATCGTCTGCATCTTTTCCTGCACCGCCTTCATAGGCCTTCATGTAGATCAACGGAATGTAGACCGCGTCGTTCAGTTTGTAGATGGCTTTCACACCGGCGGCATCATCAGCGAACAAATAGCCGCGGGCAAGTTCAAAATCCTGAATACCCACAACAAAACGCATGGGCTGCAGATTGAAATCTACGTAAGAATGTTTCACGACGACGTTGGCACCGTCGGCACCCAGCTGACCATAGGTTCCTGCACCACCCCAAACCGCGTTCATTTCAAAACGGTTGACGAACTTCAGGTTATCGCTGAATTTGGCTGTGTAAAAAAGCCGGGTACGGGTGTCGATCCGATCGAGGTCCATCGCTTCCGTGCTGTCTTCACCGGTGAAATTGGTCTGTGTGAAGGCCCTGGTCCGCCAATAGCCGCCGAAAATGTTTTCGAGAGCTGCGGCTGGCAGGGTCATGGCTACAACCAAAAGGGCTGCAACTGCCAATACGGTAAACTTCTTCATGCTTTTTCCCTCCTCAAATGATGGTTACAGTGAATTCAACTTACCTAATAATCTATCATTTCAGCTTGTTAATACCAAACACCACCTCCCTTCCAAGGGCATAAAAATTTCTTTGCCGATTCTATTGCATAGATTTTCATTGAAATCAAGCAAAAATATGCAAAGAACATTTGAAATCCTTCTTTCGTTGCGACCCGCTTTCTGATAAAAGTTCACGAGGATGGGATTCCTTCCCTCGTTCCTGAATTCCATCATCTTGCACTCTTCTGCTGTTGCAGGGGCCCAAAGAACATCTTCAAGGAGAACCGGCGTTGAAACATCGTACCATTCTTCTCTATACCCTTCTGACCGTTTTCTGCACGGTCGCTTTTGCGGCTGCACCATCCATCGCTGCCTCGAATCCGTCCATTCTGATTTTCCCGTTCGAGGTGGAAACACAGGGGGATCTGGCCTTTCTGCAAAAAGGCGTCTTCGATATTCTTCAGAGCCGCTTGGCAGCAGGCGGTGGAATCGAGGTCGTTCCTTACGAGAAATACAAGACGCTGCTCGAAGGTATCCGCGACAGCCTGAAGGATCAGGAAGCCCTTTCCATAGGCTCCCGCCTGAAGGCTGGGTACGTGTTGATCGGAAAGATTCGCGTGCAAAGCGATACATCCTTGACGGATGCCAAGCTGATGGATGTATCCACGGGAAAACCCGCCCTCACCTTCAGCCGACAAGGGACCACTCCGGAAGATGTCTTTGGCCACATCAAAACCCTTGCCGCCGAAATCCGCACCACGCTGACGGGTGGTGACACAACACCAGCCACCCTCGCCCCCAAGGCGCCGGCCGAGCCACCCGCTCCAAAGCCCCCCGCAAAGGCCTCATCCGACGACCTCCAATATCAGCATCCGGAAAAACTCTGGCGCGGCTCCTCCGAACTGGCCAATGAGCCGATCCGCAGCATGACCTCCGATGGCAGGCTGCCTGTCTCGATCTGGAAGAGTCCCAAATTCAAACGGGATTTTCGAAGCATCGCCCATGGCGACATCAACGGAGACGGCAAGGAAGAAATCGTGATCGCCAGCGACGAGGCCCTGTCGGTGTATCACTATCTGGACGGAAAGCTGCTCTTGCTGGCGGAAAAGCCCTGTGACCCAGACGAATATCTTTTCCGGGTGGATGCGGCAGACCTCAACCGCAACGGCCGGGCGGAAATCTACCTCTCCCGCATGCTCAAAGACCGAAGCCGCCTTCGCTCCCAGGTCCTCGAATGGAACGGAACTCAGTTGACGGTCCTTGCCGAACCGGAACGTTTCCTCCGTATACTCCCCCCCAACACCGCATCGCACGAGCCTATCCTGCTGGGACAGGAATCTGGAAGAGGAACCATTTTCGACACTCGGATTCAACGACTGGAATGGCGGGGCAACACGCTCGAACCTATCGGTGGTTTTGCGGTTCCCTTCTCCGAAAGCGTCTACGCCTTTGCCTATGCCGATGCCCTGAATGCCGGGCAGGACACCTTTGTCTGGATCACGCCCGAAGGTTTCCTGCGTCTGGTCCAGCAGGACGGTGAAGACTGGAAAAGCGCAGAGCGATTCACGGGTGCGGCCGCCTACATCCCCTACCCAACGGGAGACGAGGACCGCGGCGGCCCTTCGAGCGACACTCCCCGCAAAAGACGATATTATCTGCCGCAACGTATCCTGGTTGCGGACATCGATCGGGACGGGAAAAACGAAGTGCTGACCATCAGCAACACCGATTTGACCACCCACTTTTTCCCCAACATCCGCATCTTCCGAAACGGCCGCATCGTCTGCCTGTTCTGGGACGGCATGGGCTTGGGTCAGAAATGGCGCACCTCCGAGGTATCCGGTCACATCAGCGATGTCCTGGTCATGGATTTGAACGGAGACGGGAAACTGGATATGGTGTTTTCGGTGGTATCGACGATGAGCTCCGCCTTCAACAAAGCGGAGAGCTATCTCGTCTATTGGACAGCGGATTGATAAGGAGATCCCGGGAGTTTCGTTCAAAAACAAAAAGGTGTCTTCTCGACAAGAGCAACTGGAAGCCCGGGTAGAGATAGCCGGGCTTCCAGAGAATCCAATCCCGATCAGGAAGACTTCAGGCTGTATTTGTCTGCAATCGTGTTGAAGTAGGCGTTGTCCGCAATCGTCCCCCAGACACCGACCTGCTTCTTGAATTTTTTGAAGGCCTCATGCACTTTTTTGGACATGGGGTCTTTTGCGGCCTCTTCTTCCAAAACCTCCGCCGCAAGCTTGCGCAGGGCATCCATCATGGGTTCAGGAAAAGCCATCAGGTTGACCTTGTGCACGGTGATCAATTCTTCGAGAGCTGCACCGTTTCCTGCCTCGAATTCGCACAGACTCCACAAATTGATCTCCATGGCCACGGCATCCAAAATCGCTTGCAGATCCTTGGGCAGGGCATCGTAGGCCTTCTTGTTGAAGATGACTTCCAGGGTCGTTCCCGGCTCATGCCAGCCTGGATAATAGTAGTATTTGGCCGCTTTGTAGAATCCCATCCGCAGATCGTGCAGCGGACCGACCCATTCGGTGGCATCGATGACCCCCCGTTCCAGGGACGTGAAAATTTCACCCGCAGCCAGCAGGGTGACGGTCCCGCCCGCCTTGGCGACGACTTTTCCGCCCAGACCCGGAATGCGCATCTTGAGCCCTTTGTAGTCGTCGATCGTCTTCATTTCCTTCCGGAACCACCCCCCCATCTGCACGCCGGTATTGCCCTGAGGTCTCGGAACGACATTAAACGGTGCATAGACTTCTTCCCAGAGCTTGAGACCGCCGCCGCTGTAAAACCAGGTATTGATGCCCTGCGGATTGAGACCGAAGGGAACCGACGAAAACCACTGACCTGCCGGCACCTTGCCTGCCCAATAATAACTGGCGCCTGAGCCGCACTCCACCGTTCCATCGGAAACCGCGTCGAAAACTCCCAGGGCCGGAACCAATTCCCCGGCGGCATAGACCTGGATCTTCATGCGCCCGTTGCTGGCCTCCTCGACCCTTTTGGCGAATCGTTCGGCTCCGGTTTGAAGGACAGGCATGTTCGGCGGCCAGGTCGTGACCATCTTCCACATGTAGGTCTTGTCTGCGGCGAGAATGGTCGGTGCCGCCACCGTGGAAGCGGCAGCAACGGCAGCCGCGGCCATGGAAGTCTTCTTCAGAAATTCTCTTCTTTCCATGCAGCTTGCTCCTTTCATTCATGAATCAGTTGATGGTTGTACGGCAAACGCTTGTGATGATCGACAACAAACGATCAAGATGTACAGCAAATCAAGCAACGCCCTTCAATTTGCGAACACCACCTTCGGCAGCCACGTCGCCAGAATCGGAAACAGCACGCAAATCGTCAAGCCGATCAACTGCAGGACAACGAACGGAACAATTCCCCTATAGATATGACCGGTTTCCACCTCCGGGGGGGTGACGGCCTTGAGATAGAAAAGCGAAAATCCGAACGGCGGTGTCAGGAAGGACGTTTGCAGATTGACCGCCAGAAGCACACAGAACCATAGCGGATCGATTCCGAACTCGATGATGATGGGTGCGAGAACCGGGACATGGATGAAAACGATTTCGATAAAATCGAGAAAGAATCCGACAATGAAAATCACCAACATGACAATGGTGAAAACGAACCATTTGCCGTGGGTCGCTGCAAGCCCGCCCAGAAATTCCCGAACGAGGGTGTCTCCCCCGGTCCCCCGAAACACCAATCCGAAGGCAGCCGCACCCACCAGAATGATGAACACCATGCTGGTGAGCTGCATCGTGGTGTAACAGACTTCTCGAAGGATCGAATAACTGAATTTCTTGTTCATGATGGTCAGGATGGTAGCCCCTACAGCCCCGACGGATGCAGCCTCCGTAGGGGATGCAATGCCTGCGAACATGGAGCCCAAAACGGCGACCATCAGAAACAACGGAGGAAACAGGGCCTTGCTCACACGGGTCCAGAGCTCGCCGGATTTGAGTGCGTCGAGTTCTTCTTGGGGGATGAGCGGCGCCCATTCGGGCTTGATGATGCAGGCGACGAGAATGTAGGCGATATACAAGAGCACCAACACCAGACCGGGGAAGACGGCGGCCATGAAAAGGTCGCCTACCGGGACACCGATGATGTCCCCGAGGAGGACGAGGATGATGCTGGGAGGAATGATCTGACCCAATGTACCGGAGGCTGCCACCGTACCCGTTGCGAGCTCTTTCTGATAGTTGCGTTTGAGCATCGTAGGCACGGCGATCAATCCCATCGTCACGACCGTAGCACCTACGATCCCCGTCGAAGCCCCCAGCAAGGCGCCGACCACGACCACCGATACGGCAAGCCCGCCACGGATTTTGGCGAAAACCATTCCCATCGTATCGAGAAGCTCTTCAGCCAGACCGCTCCGCTCGAGCATGACCCCCATGAAGACGAAGAGAGGAACCGCCAGCAGGGTCACGTTGTTCATGACCCCCCAGATCCGCAGGGGCAGAAGATTGAAGAAATTCCACCCGAAACCGATCAAACCGAAGGTGAGCGCCGTTCCCAAAAGGGTGAAGGTCACGGGAAAACCGACCATGATCAAAATGGACATCGCCAGAAACATCCAACCGGCAAGGTATTCCATCAGGCTTCCTCCTGCTTCGGGTCGAGGTCCTTACCGATGATGGTGAAAAAGCTTCGAATGCCCATGGCGATCCCTTGAAGGAGCAACAACACGTACCCGATCGGGATGGCGGACTTGATGATGAATCGGTAGGGGATTCCACCCGGATCGGGCGATCCCTCGAGGTTTAAAAAGGAGGTGTGAGCGAATTTATAGGAAGTGGCGATGATGAGGTAACATCCCGGAATGAGAAAGAGCAGCGTTCCGATGAAGTTGATCCATGCTTTTCCCTTGTTGCCGAGCTTCTGGTAGAAGAGATCGACTCGGACATGGCCGTCTTTGTAAAGGGTATAGCCCGCGCCGACCAGAAAAATGAAGGCGAACAGATGCCATTCCAGCTCTTGCATGAATACGTAACTCGTGTTGAACGCATACCGCATGACGACATCGATGAACACGACCAGAACGACGACCAACGCAGCCCAGGAAACGATACTCCCGACCACCTTGTTGACGCCGTCGATGGCGTTGCAGAGTTTTCGAAAAAAATCGACCATCACCTGTTGAATCCTCCTGTTGATCTATCGTGCCTCAACGAAACCCCGGTTCCTTTCAGAAAAAACGTCTCTTCGTGTTCTTCGTGGCGCTGCCCGCCCCGTTGCCGACCGCTGAGCATCCAAGAAAGCGGTCTGATGGTATCACCTACCCATACCGCCCCCCCAATACACTATCTGGCAAGCCCCTTCAAGAAAGAAATTACGCCGCTTTATCGAATGAATCGGATTTACGAAGTCATTCCATTTCTCATCAGGGGGGCATCGTCATGGAACGGAATGACCGATTTGTCGGCCTTGAAGCCTTTCGGTGAGCAGGGAATAGCGTTTCTGAACGCGATCGTTCTTGATGCCGATGGCCAACGCTTTTTTGGAGCCGACCAACACGACCAGCTTCTTTCCTCGGGTCACGGCCGTATAGATCAAGTTCCGCTGGAGCATGACATAGTGCTGTGTCAGGATGGGCACGATGACTGCAGGATATTCGGATCCCTGAGACTTGTGGATGGAGATGGCATAGGCCAGAACGAGCTCGTCCATGTCGGAAAAATCATAGACCACTTCCCGTCCGTCGAAGCAGACGACGACCTCTTGCTCTTCCAGGTCGATCCGCTCGATGCGGCCGATATCCCCATTGAAAACATCCCGATCATAATTGTTGCGGATCTGCATCACCTTGTCCCCACGTCGGAAGATCCGGCCTCCCCGGGACAGGCTTACCCCCGATGGGTTGAGCCGCTCCTGCAGCTTGAGGTTCAGGTTCGATACGCCGGCAGCCCCTTTGTTCATGGGGCTGAGCACCTGAATGTCTTCGATGGGATCGAAGCCGAAGCGCTTCGGAACGCGGTCCGTCACGAGATTCAGGATGGTTTCGACCGCCTGCTCCGGATCGTCTCGTTCGATGACGTAGAAATCGGACAGGGAAGCGTTCGCCTCCAACTCCGGCAGAAAACCGCGCTGAATCCGATGGGCGTTGACGATGATCCGACTGTTCTGCGCCTGGCGGAAAATGGCCTTCAGGGTGATGACGGGAACGAGTCCCGAGCCGATGATATCGGAGAGCACGCTCCCCGGCCCGACCGACGGCAGCTGGTCGATGTCCCCCACCAACACCAGCCGGGTGGATACGGCGACAGCCTTGAGGAAGTGATACATCAGCACGATATCGATCATGGAAGCCTCGTCCACGATGATGAGATCGGCATCGAGCGGATGGTTCTCGTCCTTTTGAAATCCGCCTGCCTGAATGCTGTAGGCCAGCAGCCGATGGATGGTCTGGGCATCGAAGCCGGTGGCTTCCTGCATCCGCTTGGCCGCCCTCCCCGTAGGGGCGGCAAGCAGAATCTTCTGGTTCAGCGCCGCAAAAATCTGGATGACGGCCCGGATGATGGTCGTTTTCCCGGTGCCTGGCCCGCCGGTGATGACCATCGTTTTGCGGGAAAGCGCACAACGCACGGCTTCCTTTTGCTGTTCGGCAAGTTCGATCCCGATCCCCTTCTGGGCCCACTGGATGGCAGCCTCCGGATCGAAGGGCCGAAGGGCCACAGGGGCACGGTTGAGGATCTGAAGCCTTGCGGCGACTCGGGTTTCACAGACATGGAATTTTTGTAGATAGACAAGGTCTTGGTTTCGGTTCGTCGGATGCTCGGGATGGGGTTCCCGGATGAGAACGGCGGCCTGAACGAGTCGGTCGACGGCTTCGGAAACGATGTCTGTCGCAATGTCGAGGATGTCGATGCAGGACTGGAGCAGTTCTTCGAACGGGTTGTAGACATGCCCTTTTTCGGCGGCTTGATGCAGGACATAGACGATTCCGGCCTCTGCCCGCCGAGGAGAGTCTTTTGGGATACCGATCTTTTCACCGATGCGATCCGCCGTAAGAAACCCGATGCCGTAAATTTCCATGGCCAGCCGGTAAGGATTTTCCCGAACGACATCGATCGAAGCCTTCCCGTATTGCTTGTATATCTTGGTGGCGAATGCCGGACTCACCCCGTGACTTTGCAGAAACACCATCACTTCGCCGATTTCCTTCTGGTCTTCCCAGGCTTGGCGGATGAGCGAGATCCGCTTTTCCCCGATGCCAGGAACCTGCGCCAGAGCTCCGATCCGGTGCTCGATCACCTCGAGGGTTTCGGCGCCGAAGCGGGAGACGATCCGTTCGGCCATTTTGGGGCCGATTCCCTTGATCAGCCCCGAACCGAGGTATTTTCGGATGCCCTGAACGGTGGCCGGGATTTTCGTTCGGTACTCCGAAAACCGGAACTGCTCGCCGTATTTCGGATGGGTCGTCCATTCTCCTTTGAGCTCGAGGATCTCACCCGGCTTGGGAGTCATCATGTGACCGATCACCGGGATCAGGTCTTTTCTGCCCTTGACCTGAATTTTGGCGATGGTGAACCCGTTCTCCTCGTTGTGGTGGGTGATGCGCTCCAGAAGTCCTGTCAGAACGACCGGTCTCGATGGGTTTTCTTGTGATGTCATGGAAGGCCATCCAGTGGTTCGATAGGAATCGATCCGGCGGTCGATCCGCCTGTGATCGGTTTCTGGAACCATAGGACAGGGTGAAGGAAAGATCAAGAAAGTGGGTGGTTGGCAGTGGGCAGTGAGCAGTGAGCAGTGGGCAGTCGGCAGTGGATGTTTGGACTGCACGTCCCCCTTTTTGGCACAGGGGGACCGCTGGAATGAAACAAAAGAGCACGTTTAGGAACCGACGCGACGTGAAACTTCCCCGCCGCGGGTGGAAATGACAACTGTCGTCATCGGGATGGATTTCCCGGAGGCTTGCATAGCCTTTTTCACAATGAAGGGCAGCCCCGAGCAGCACGGCACTTCCATGATGAGAACCGTCAAACTGCGGATCTCGTTCTGCCGAAAGATCTCGGTGAACTTGTCGATGGCCTCCTGAACGTTGTCGAATTTCGGGCACCCCAGAAGAATCCTTCTTCCCGGTAGAAAGGTTTCATTCATCGCCGGATAGATGACAGGCACACAATCCGCCGTGACGAGAAGGTCTGCATGCTTCAGGAAAGGTGCGTTGGGCGGTACAAGCCGGATCTGGATGGGCCAATGAGACAAATTGGACCGAACGCCTGTTCCCGGTTGAATGTCGGTCGGAAGGTTCGCCCGATCGCAGCTTCCTGTGGTCGATCTCAGGTCCTGGATGCCTGTGGAGGGACATCGGCTCGCCTGCTGCATGCGATGCAGGTGTTCTTCGACGGCCCGTTCATCGAATTCTTCGGCCTCCCGTTCGGTGAGTGTGAGCGCTCCGTTCGGGCATTCCCCGATGCAGGCACCGAGCCCGTCACAAAAGACCTCGTTGACGACACGGGCTTTTCCGTCGATGACCTGAAGCGCGCCTTCCGCACACCCGGTGACGCATTGCCCGCATCCGTCGCATTTTTCCTCGTCGATCTGAATGATTTTCCGTTTGACTTTCATAATAAGCGATTCCTTCCCCAAAATTCTGCCCACTACCCACTGCCTACTGCCGACTGCCCTTTCAAACCATCAACACTTCCCTCGCCACCGCCCTTCCGGCATCCGTCAGGAAGGACGTTTCGATGATCGACGCGATTCGTTCCACCGCTATCGGCGATTCCTTTCGGTTGTCTTCGATGTTGGCGATGAGATCGGCATCGTAGACCGCCTGAAAATTGACGGTTTCCGTTTCGCGGGGATGGTGATGATGGCCGACGATATCGCAGACCTCTTCGATCAGTTCGTTTTTGGCCTTCAGCTTTTCGAGAATCGAACGGGCAATGGGCGGCCCTTCCAGCTCCTGATATCGGGCGGCCGTACTCTGATGTTTCCGTTCGGCCTCATGAATGCCGATATCGTGCAGGTAGGCTGCAGCCAAAATGACTGCCAGGTTCCCTCCGAGCTGTTTGCCGATGCGTTCGGCATAGCGGGCCACCCGGGAGGCATGTCCGATGCGTTTGAAATCGCTCTTGAAATAGCGTTTCATCTCCACGGCCACCCGATCCTTGAGCAAGTCTTCCCGCTGGGCGAGCGCCTCCTCCGGCAGGGTGCCGATGCACTGCTCGGCATAGGGACAGTAGGCCGCGCAACCGAAATCCAGCCCGGGATTCACGAATCGGTGCCCACAGGCCGCACATTTTCGGGTGGTATCGTCTTTGAAAAATTCGACCGATGCACCGCATTTGGGGCATGTGGCCTCATAGATGGCGCCGGGTTTCCAGTATTGGGTATCCTGTCCGGGACATTTCATCGGATGCCTCCAGGGGTTTCGGGGCGATCCCTCGGATCGCCCCTGAGATGGGTTTTCGACGACGCTTCCGCTGGTTATCCGAGGATGGCCTTCAGGTCCGCTTCCGGTGTACTGATGGGCATGATGTTGAAATTCTTCACCAGCACGTCCAGTACATTGGGGGTGATGAATGCCGGAAGGCTCGGGCCCAGGCGGATGTTCTTGATACCAAGGTAGAGCAGGGTCAGCAGAATCGCAACGGCCTTCTGTTCATACCAGGACAGGATCATCGACAGCGGCAGATCGTTCACCCCACAATTGAAGGCATTGGCGAGAGCGACGGCGATCTGGATGGCCGAATAGGCGTCGTTGCATTGACCGATATCGAGCAACCGCGGAATCCCGCCGATGTCGCCGAGGTCTTTGTCGAAGAAGCGGAATTTTCCGCAGGCAAGCGTCAGCACCACACAGTCGCCGGGGACTTGTTCGACGAACTTCGTGTAATAATCCCGTCCCGGCTTGGCGCCGTCACATCCACCGACCAGGAAGAAATGTCGGATGTTCTTGTTCTTGACGGCTTCGATCACCTTTGCTGCAACCGACATGACGGCGTTACGGGCAAATCCCACCATGACGGTCTTGCCCGGCTTGTCTTCGGCAAAGCCCGGCATGGCGAGCGCCTTTTCGATGACCGGTGCGAAATTCTTGTCCGCAATGTGCCGGACCCCGGGCCAGCCCACAAGACCCGTCGTGAAGATGTTGTCCTGATAGCTTTCTTTCGGTCGTTGAATGCAATTGGTCGTCATCAGGATGGCGCCCGGAAATTCGGCGAATTCCCGCGCCTGATTCTGCCAAGCCGTTCCGTAATGGCCGTAGAAATGAGCGTATTTTTTCAATTCCGGATATCCGTGACAAGGAAGCATTTCCCCATGCGTGTACACGTAAATGCCCTTGCCTTCGCTCTGCTTCAGGATTTCCTCCAGGTCTTTGAGATCGTGACCGGAAACCAAAATGGCCTTGCCCTTCTTGGCCCCAAGCGGCACAGTCGTCGGAACCGGATGACCGTAGTGCCCCGTGTTGGCGGCATCCAGAAGTTCCATGGCCCGCAGGTTGATTTCCCCGCATTTGAGAACCAGCCCCACCATTTCATCGAGACCTGCCGTGGTATTGAGGGTGGCGGCCAATCCTTCATAAATGAACTGGAACACCTTGTCGTCCGTCTGACCCAAAATCGCCGCATGATCGGCGTAGGCGGCAACGCCTTTGATGCCATAGGTCAGCGTCTGCTGCAGGCTCAGGATATCCGGGTGGATGTTCGGATCGGATTTGACACCCACCCGTTCCCCCTGTTCGACCAGCCCCTGCAGGGTAGATGCCGGCTTGAAGACGAAAGCGTCCTCACTTCCGGAAAGGTTCAGTCTTTCCTTCAACGCATCCCTGTAGGCGACGGCCTTGTAAATGAGCGCTGGAAACCGCTCCGGATCGAAATCGACATTGGTCAGGGTGGAGAAAACGGCTTCACACGCAAACCGATCCATTGCAGGATCCGTCAGGTTGGCCTTGGCGGCTGCGACAGCGGCCTTGGACAACCCTTTCATCGCATGGATCAACAGATCTTGCAGCGCAGCCACCTCGGGTTGCTTGCCGCATACGCCGATCTTGGTGCATCCTTCGCCTTTGGAGGTTTGCTCGCATTGATAACAGAACATGGTCGATCTCCTTTCTCTTGGGTACGGGGGGTTGATTCCAACAGGGTTCCGGGATATATCCCGAAACCGATCGTCTTTGTTGGATGGGGTTATAGCCCACCCCCAAAGACAGCGCCTTGACCTGGATCAAGAAAGAACATTTTTTTTGGAGATGGAACCATCATGGAACCCGTACTCGACATCATAGCTCGGGCCCCTCTGTTCAACGGACTATCGAAAGACCAACTGGAAGCGCTTCGTTCGATCGGAACGGTCCAAACGGCGGAGAAGGAACAGACCATTTTCGAGGATGGAGAGCCGGCAAACGGTTTTTATGTCGTGTTGTCCGGAAAAATCAAGGTGTACAAGGCATCGATGGATGGAAAGGAGCATATTCTTCATATCCTGGGGCCGGGAGAACCGTTCGGGGAGGTGCCGGTATTCATCGGAGCCAACTTTCCGGCGACCGCAGTCGCCCTGAGCCCCTCGA